>Ga0306925_10007995_pt1 | contig 9989 bp, 10 predicted proteins | sample flu12Cox44000176_FD_203755 | JGI IMG/M metagenome (GOLD analysis project Ga0306925, IMG submission 203755) | Lab enrichment of tropical soil microbial communities from Luquillo Experimental Forest, Puerto Rico - flux8day.12C.oxic.44.000.176 (v2)... | ecosystem: Environmental > Terrestrial > Soil... | reverse complement strand
GCGGTCCTCGAAGCCCACGCGAACCACAAGCGAACCCGGCTCAGCCGAACGATGCGTAGGCACGCATGCCAACAGCTTCCCGCGAACCTTGAGCGCGGGTGCTCCGTATGCCGTGCTCTCCTCCACCTCCGGCAACGCCAAGCCGATCTTCCTCACGGTGTCGAAGTTAATTGTGCTCCCGTGTTTCTTCGAGGCTTTGATCTGCTTCGGCGATCTTCCATCCGCTTTTGATCGAGGCTTCGACGTTCGTGCGCCCGGAATCTTGCCGATCCGAGCATCTCCAGCCAGCACAAGCTCGCATGCCCGCAGCGCCGCTGATTCAAAGTCAGGCGCATCGACTGGTAGAACTTGCCAACCCGTTACCGATTTACCCAATACTTGAATCGACCGCATGTTTGGGAACTCGTGCCGCAAGCTCTGGTGGTGTTCTTGAGTAGTGGCGAGCCATACGCCGTTATCCGCAGTACTCGTAGGCTTATCCCGCAGGATCAACACGATTTTGTTTTTTACATAGACTGCAAGGCAGCCAAACATCGGACGGGTGTACGGCGATAGTGTGGAAATCGCTTCAAGCATGAACGCATGCGGAATGGGTTTGCGGTGCTTGGGCAGCAAGCTCGCATCCAGTACTTCTGGAGAAACGTGTTGTCTCTTAGCCATACCCGCACACTCCAGAGCGCCGCTCGCGCATGGGTAGCGATCATAGCAGTTCTGGTGAGTTCCTATATCGTGGGAGAATTCCTTAAGCCACATGAGACCGCCTTTTCGCTCCAAGCAAGAAGTGATCATCAACGCTCCGCTGGAGACGGTGTGGGCGTTCAATATGGATATTACGAAAATCCCTACCTTTCATCCCCGCGTAGTCAAAGTGGAGCTACTCTCAGGCAAGTCTCTCCGCGAACCCGGTGTTTCCTACCGATGCCACCTCTCGGGCGGAAAACACACATGCGTTGAGAAGGACATCGAAATTGTTCCCATGCAGAAGCTCGTCACTGTACTGCCGGAGGACACGCTCGGAATAAGCAAGGTCTTGCCTGACTACGTGGTCGAAACAACGCTTCATCGTGTCGGGCAGTCTTCAACGAAGATAGAGATCAGCCATTACTATTCCACACCGACTCTGAAAGCCAAGCTGCTGAACCTAATCGCAAGACGAAAAATTGCCCGCGACACTCAAGACACCCTGAATGGAATGAAAGCTGCAATCGAAGAGAGGGGCGCAACGATCAAGAATGGTTGACGAAATTCTCTTTGACCATCGAACCACGATGGTGAGCTGCCTGCGCCTTGCTCCCGGCGAAGCTATGCCGTGGCATCGCGATCCATATCAACGGATTCAGCTAATGACCTTCCCAGCCGAGAGCATCTGCTTCATCTTCTCCACGCGGCGAATGCGGGTATCTTCCTTCTTGGCTTCCGTGTACCAGACGATGAATTCTTTCTTGTGTGTGAAGGATAGGCCGTTGAGCTTCTGAGAAAGCTTCGCGCCCAATGCTTTCTGTAATGGTAGAGGAATTTTAATCTCCCGCTTCTCGGTATCCGGCTCAAGCGCGATGGTGACGACATCGCCTGCCTTTACGCCTGCGCTCCGGCGTGCCTCGGCGTTGACCATGATGTACTGAATACCTCTCCTGTTGCCAACCGTGCTGCGCCAAGTGTAGCCGTTGATGGTCACTTTCACGGGCACTTTGCCTTTGCCCCACACATCCCGCGTGTCGAACGGCAGAGTGAACGCGGCGCTCGCGTCCTTCCGCGTCTCATCTCCGTTAAGCTTCGCTTTGAATTCCTTTCGCATTTAGTCGTCCAGTTCAACTCGAATACTGAAGACAACTCTCGGCCGTTTCCAAATCTTGTGCCTTCCTCAAACGTGACGTGCAAATCTCCTCGCAGCCCATCGAAAAACTGCTGGATCATGCTGGCTTTCGTTTCGATGACACATTCCAACACGATCTTGCCGGCTGCATTTCGGACCGCAATAGAAATACTTTCCTTGATATGCCGCGCGCGGCATATCAAGGAACATGCCGACTCCCGGATTATGCCGACTACTAACGGGAAGTAGCGTTTGGGAGGTGCTCGCGTGGCTTCTGAAGTCGGCATAATCAAAGGCTTTCTAGGAAAGCCAACAGCTTGTCATCAGGATGGTATCGCGCCGGCTTGACACCAATGGGATCGGTGCGCGACAGCGCTTTCTCCTTCAAACGCATGTCCGCGTGGAGATAAATCTGTGTAGTTTCCGGGGATTCGTGTCCCAGCCAGAGGGCGATCACGCAGCGGTCAACACCGTGGTGAAGAAGATCCATGGCTGTGGAGTGGCGGCAAACATGAGGGGATACTCTCTTCCCTTTGAGCGAGGCACAGGTCTGTGCAGCAAGATAGGTGTACTTGGTGATGAGACGCTCGACCGCATCACGGCTAAGTCTGTCTCGACGGATGCTGGGGAATAGGGGATCTCCAGGCAGACCGCGACGTTCGCTTAGCCAGGCGTCGAGCATTTTCGCCGTTTCTGGACGGAGCGGGGTGCAACGCTGTTTTCTGCCCTTTCCGAGGCAACGCACGTGAGCACCGGTCCCCAGAACGACATCTTGGCAATTCAACCCAATCAACTCGGAAACCCGTAGACCAGTTTGGACCGCGACCAGAAGGAGGGTTCGATCGCGACGTCCTATCCACGTGGAAAGATTTGGGGCTGCAAGCAACGCGTTGATCTCTTCCCGGTTGAGAAAATTGATCGGTCGCTGTTCGTGGCGTTTGTTGGGCACCGCCAGTATCCGCTGGCAATCAAGCGCATGGGCAGGTTCCTCTGAAGCCACGTACCGGAAGAAAGAGTGAATGGCTCCCAGTCGGACGTTCCGAGTCCGAGCGCTGTTTTTGCGAGCGCCTTCCAGGTGGTCAAGAAAGAGAGTAATGAAAGGCGCGTCGAGATCCTCGATCCGAAGCTGGGAAGATACTTTGTCGAGTCGTTTTTTGGCAAACTGCAGAAGCAGGCGAAAGCAGTCGCGATATGACGCTACGGTGTGCGGGCTTGCTTGCTGTTGGCGCAGCAGCCGATCGGTAAAGAAGGATTGAAGAAGAGAGGGAAAACTTACGGAAATCAAGGCTGCGCCTCCCGCGCGATCAACCGCTCTGTAGCCAGTTGAAGGAGCTCAGGCACGGCTTCTAGATACCAATAGCTTTCGTTCACGTGGACGTGCCCCAGATAGGTGGCCAGCTTGGGAAGTTCTCGTTCGACATCGAGTCCGGCGCGATACCAGTGGATCAATGTGCGGACAGCAAATCGGTGTCGCAAATCATGCAGCCGAGGGCCGCGACCGTGATACTTGGCCGGTGCGCGCAGGTCGAGCTGTTGAGATAGCTTGGCGAAGGTGTATCGAGCCGTGTTTCCGGTAATCCGGCTTCCACGCTCGGAGATGAAGAAGGCCGGAGTTGGTGGCGTGGGAAAGAGGTGACCTCGAGCTTCGGCATATTTTTTCAATGCGTCTATCGTGGAGGGGTGAACTGCCACATAGCGCGACTTCCCAAACTTCGTCCGCCGGACGTGAAGGATTCCACGATCGAGGTCGACGTCCGGTTGGTCCAGGCTGAGGGTTTCGTTCACCCGCATCCCCGTTGCCACCAGCAAACCGAAGAGGGTCGTAAACGTGCGCCAGCGGAGTCCCTTGCGGGACGAAAGTTGTTGGGCACGGCGAAGTAGTCTGTCGATCTCCTCGTCACTATAGATATAAGGAGGCTTGCGTCGGCGGCGATGGGAGAGAAGCCCTGCCCGGGGAATCTCAGTGCGAGGTTCCATGGCGCTGTACCAGATGGCAAAGCGCCGGACTCTGCTCAAACGCCAAGCCCATTGGGCAGGGTCGGCCTTGGCAGGTTGGGTGGCCCACTGAAGTGCAAGTTCCGCGGTGATGTACGAGGAACCTTGGGCTCGGAGAAACGCCACAAAATTCCTTAAAGCACTCCCTTGTTGCTGGAGTCGAAATCCAAGACTACGGCGAATTCTGAGGTAGTCGTTCAATGCCTGTTCCAGGTTCACTGCGCACCTCCTATTGGCCACGGGTGAGCCACTGAACGCAAACCATCGAAGTCGACTTTGGCGTAGATTTCCGTCGTACCGGAGTCTCGATGGCGAAGAACTTCTCCGATTTCCTCCATCTTTGCCCCAGAGCGAAGCAGAGAAGTTGCCAGACTATGACGAAATAAGTGGGCTCCCTTCACTGGCGGATCTAAGCCCGCGCGAAGAAGTGCGCGGCGAATGATTAACGACACTGTGCACGAGCGGACGAAGCTACTGCGTGGAGCCCTCGTGCACACGAATACCCGACGCGTCTGGCAAGGCGGGCGGTCTTGTCGCAGGTAGGATGCCAGGGCCTCGCCTACATCAGCAGGCAGAGGCATTCGTTCGTGAAGCATCCCCTTGCCGCGAACAAGGATTTCGCCGGCTCTCCAGTTGATGTCCTCTAGCTGCAGAGCAACTACCTCACCAGCACGGAGACCGAGACGGGCAACCAAGAGAAGCACGGCATAATCGCGACGGCCGATCGCCGTGTTACGGTTGCAGGCTTTGAGCACTCGTTCGACTTCCTCCCGAGTCACATACTTAGGCACGGTGGACAGTCGCCAATCCGCCACCGTCGGTACACACGCGGCCAAGTCGGTCCGCAACTCTCCCTTCTGGAACAGGTACCGAAAGAAGGAGCGAAAAGCCGTGGTCATGATCTGCGCTGTTCCGGCACCCATGGTGCGGACATTCCGCAGAACAAAATCTGAAATATCAGAGACTTCTATTTCTTTAAGAAGGAGTGGTCCTTTTGAGAAGCGCTCGATGAGGAACCTTCGAGCAAAAGACAGGTAATTGAAGATCGTCGCTGAGCCGAGCTTGCGCTCCAGGAGTAAATGCTGTTCGTAGCGACCTAAAATGCCAGCCAAGGGTGATTGGTCAGGAATCAGTTTTCGATCGGAAACAACACCGTGCTTCCGGAGATGAATGAGGAACTGTTGCAGCGTTTTTGAATCGCCCCCGTGCATCTGCTGCATGCGCTGCTTGTGTTTGACAAATGCTTCCAGCAGATGCTCTTCAAGGTGGCTTGCGAACGACTGCCCTGTTCGCTTGAGCCAATGCCCCAAATCTGCGACCAGCCTCAGTTTCGAACACATGGTCCTATCTCGATAGCCAGCCTCCTGCAACGCTGCAGCAAACATCCGAAGATGGAACTCCAACGGGTTCCCTTGAATGTGTTTCTCTCCCGGCACAGAACTTCCCCTCATAGGTCCTCCTTGTCTCTGGCAGTACTGCCAGGCTAGAGAGGACCGCGGGATTATGCCGAATGCAATTCGCGGCTAAAGCGTGGAATCAGACTCTAATGAGGGAGTTGCGAGGACTGACTTGCCGAGACTCGGCATAATCGAGGAGTCGGCATGTTCCTTGTGTACGTCCATACCGATATATTTGGTGCTGCTAATCATAAAAGGGCGCTCCTCTCCGTAGGGGTTGTGGCATGCACCCAAACCCTACTCCAGAAGGGGCGCCCTTTTATATTGCGTCGCGTTACCGGTTAAGGTTCTTCCCAGTCGATAACCGTAGCGTTCACGCAACGTTAACTCTGTTGTTGCACGCTTGTCTCATGCGGGAGAGCTCCACGAATGGCCCAAAACAAATCTTCATTCGTCACAGTATCCGTTTTTATCCTGCGGCCATCCGCAGTGATCACCCGTGCCGCGACGAGGTTGTCGCAGGTAGCTCCATATTTGCCCGAGAGGTAGCCCAACCCACCGCCCAACGCAAGGCCGGCGCCCACCGTGCCAATTTGACCAAGCACCGGTGCAAGACCATAGGTAGCAGTAGCCGCCAAAATCTCCTCAGCCGTGTTCCCGGTGCTGACCCCTGCGCCTTCCGCTTCGCGGGATCAACAGCGACTCCCTTCATTTGAGAGAGGTCTATGACAATTCCTTTGTCACAACTTCCCCAGTCCAGAAAACTGTGATTCCCGGACCGAACCGCAACTTCCATTTGCTGGCGATGGGCAAAATCGATACATCTCAAAACATCCTCTTCGCCCTTGCACTGCGCAACGATCGCCGGGTGTTTGTCAGTATCCGGATTCAGCGTGAACAGCCGGCGCGCCTCGTCATATCCAGGATCACCCGGAACTATCAGACTCCCATTAAACGTTCTCTTCAACTTGTTGATCGCATCCTTGTCGACTGCTAGCTTCACCGCTGGAAAAACTCTGAACTTGCCGAATGCGAACATTCCAGCAGTCATCGCCGACTGTTTCACAAATTCTCGTCGAGCTTTAATTCTTTCTTTCATGTGCTGCTTTGCAGTGTCCTCGTAATCGGGAATTGCATGTAGCGACGGAGAGCTATCAGTGACCTTCGTGGATTAGTTAACGAGAGACTCTATATCCCGGAAGATTTGACGGTCAAGCGTTTGCGGATGATAGGCATCAGGTTTTATTCCATTTGCCTACAATTAGACCTTTGCTGTATTGGGACCAAGTGCCTGGTTTGTCCCGCCGGAAAAGTGGCTCACAGTACTTCTATCTCAACTGGCTTCTCAAAGAAAACTAATGCATGCGGTGGAAAAATTTGCCACGCTGCGGGCCTGCGGCGCCAAAGGGCGCTGCGTTTTGTCAGTGCGGCAGAGGGGCGAGGGGGCCAATGTGCCGAAGTACTCGCCCCGGCCGTCTTTCACTAATGATTCGTGTCTCGTTCAACGAAGTTTATGAAAGAGCACTACCCCGCTACTGTTCGGCGTGCTTCCACGCTGGCTGGCATACCATTTGTGGGATTGCCGGACGCGATCGATCCGAAGATCGGTGTTGCGGCCACGGTGGCCGCGCTCAAAAACAACGAATTCTATGCTTAAACCAAGTAGAATCCGAGTGATGTTTTCACCTCACGACAATCTGAAGGTATGAAATATGAAGATCAGGAAGGCACTGCTTGTCTTACTTCTGACAAGTTCTGCAATCGCTGCGCAGGCCCTGCCCGTGCAGGTGGTGTTTCATGTGAGCTTGGGCCAAGCCTCGGCGACGTCGGTCTCCGGCCGGCTGCTGGTCTTCGCCAAGCTGCTCGGACCCGACGACAAGGGGCCCGTCGCGGCGGTCAACATGGACCAGATCGATACCCACGCGACCGCCATCGCCGCTCAGGAGGTGGCTCACCTCGAGCCCGGCGCCACCGTCACGGCCTTCCCTACACCTTTCTCGCAGCTCAAGCCCGGCCGCTACGCCGTCCAGGCGGTGCTCGATCGCGACCATAGCTACAATTACACGGGACGCGGCCCTGGCGATCTTGTGAGTGGAGTCGTCGAGATGGACCTGCCCGACGACGCAGACCACGTCCTGACGCTTGCGACCTCCATCCCTGAAGCCGATCCCCTCCAGCCACTGTTCAACGTGCCGCCCGCGCTGAAGGAGGTCTATGCGGCGGCCAAGGCCGACATCCACCCGATCGACTTCACCAGCCCGGCGCTCAGCCGCTTCTGGGGCCGGCCAACCGCCCTGCGTGGCTGGGTGGTGACCCCGCCGGATTACGCGGCCCATCCCGGCCAGCGCTATCCGACGGTCTACTACACCCAGGGCTTCGGCGGCTCATTGCGCTCCCTCCATGATGTCGCCGTCGCCCGGTGGGATGAGATGCAGACGGGCAAGGCGCCGCCGATGATTTGGGTGGCGGTCGACCAGTCCAGCCCCACCGGCACGAGCGAGTTCGTCAACAGTGTCAACAACGGGCCGTGGGGCCAGGCGCTGACGACCGAGCTGATCCCCGACCTGGAACGCCGATACCGCATGGACGCCAAGCCCTCGGGCCGCCTGCTGACCGGACACTCCTCCGGCGGCTGGGCGGTGCTGTGGCTGCAGGTGACTTATCCTAAAATGTTCGGCGGCGCTTGGCCCACCTCCCCCGACCCCAGCGATTTCCACGATTTCTTGGGCATCAACCTCTACGCCCCCAATGCCAACGTCTATCGCAAACCCGATGGGACCCCTTGGCCCTTAGCGCGCGACAAGGGCCAAATGCTGGTCGCTGTCGAGGACTACACTCGCCGGGAAGTCGTGGTCGGGGAGTATGGCGGCCAGATGGCCTCCTTCGAGTGGGTCTTCTCCCCACGTGGCGCCGGCGGGCTCCCGGTCCCTATGTTCGACCGCACGACTGGCGCGGTGGACTCGACCGTGATTGCCTATTGGCGGGAGCACTACGACGTGGCCGAGCATCTCCGCCGCCACTGGCCGGAGCTCAGGCGTGATCTCGACGGCAAGATCCACCTGACCGTCGGCTCGGCCGACACCTTCTATCTCGACGGCTCGGCGCACCTACTGGAAGCGACGATGAAGGAACTCGGGGCCAGGACCGACTTCCGCTACGTCGAAGGGCGCGGCCATTTCGACCTCTACACCGTGGGCGACGACCGTTGGGGCCTGTACAAGGCCATCGCATCGGAGATGTACGCGCTCGCCCGGCCGGGAGCAAACCGGCGCACAAGATCACAGTAGGCCGCGATGACTTGGGCATGAAAGAGCATGGCACAGTCATCAATGCGCGGATGGGACTGAATACCTGGGCCCCATTCACCGGCAACGCAGGAAGACGCCGTCATTGCGGGCGACGTAGCGAGCTCGATAGCGAAGTCAATTCCGTTTTGTGATTTTCAGGGTTGTTTCCGAGTTGACCATCTGCTCACCAATCGCTGGCCCACGCGTCCTTTCGAGAGGGGTTAGCACGCATGAGACTGTTCCTGTGCCTGATCGCCCTTTTGTCGGTCAGTGCATCAGTTGCGGTCGAGATTCCGCCGAGCGGACAAGACCCAAACCTCGGAAAAATACCGAAATCCGACGCCGGGCGGTTGCGAATTGCGATCGTACAGATGAAATCCCTGGACCATGATATCGACGGGAATCTGAGGCGGGCCACGACGTATGCAGAGGAAGCGGCAGGCCGGGGCGCACAATTTGTTCTGTATCCGGAGTTCATGCCGACAGGCTATTACCTATCATCTGACACTTGGGATTCCGCGGAACCCAGCAATGGCAAAACGGTCCAGTGGTTGAAATCCACGTCCAAGAGATTGCAGGTTTGGCTCGGTGCGGGATTTTTTGAAGCAGATGGCGAACGGTCGTCCTTTCGGCTCTTGTGAACGCCGAGGGAACAACGGAAGACGTCCGCATTGAAAAGAAGTTGGACCCTGACCTTGATAGCCTCTCCCTTCAAACTCTAAAGGCTTGGCGACTGCAACCTGCTAAAGGTCCTGATAAACGCTAGTGCTTTATCGGACGCGTCTTTTGGCGGAAGTGCAGGCGGGGGCACGGCGCTCCGGGCGCGTTTGATAAAGCCGTTTGAACGTGGCCGCCGGGTCTGCGGCAGACGCGGTCCCTATGGAAATTCAATTGTGGGAAGGAGCGGTGTATAGGTGTGTCGAGGCTGCGCTGCGGAGCGCAACACCTGTCGGCATGAGTGTGAATGAGGATGGCTGGATCGCTCCTTGTTTGTCGGCAACCCTTCCCTTATCCGATTACGGAAGAGTCACCCGCCCGCAACTCACCGCGGGGTTCTGCTCAAAGTTTTTGCGGCCGTAGAACATCATAATCGCTTCACGTTCATTTGCTGCCGGATTCAGAACGACACTCGAGAACTCCTTTTGAGCCATCTCGCACCAAGAAATAACACCAAATTGGCGGTTGACCTCGAGCGTTCTTCCGGCAAGACTCACCCCTTGCCGAATGGAGGGCTCTCATGGAATTTGCGGCCTTTCTTTTGGATGAATGGCTCGGCAAGCATCAGTTTGCTAACCCACCGGTGGCATATGACCTGGCCTCCAGCACGGGGCCGGGCTGGACATTGCGCCAACTGTTGGAGCTGGCAGGCACCGAGGAGCGCGAGCGCATTCTCGATGCCAAGGTGGGTTATACGCCCGCCGCAGGCACGCCGGCGCTTCGCGAAGCGATCGCGGAGATGCAAGGTGTGCGGCCCGATGAAGTGCAAGTCACGACGGG
>Ga0306925_10007993_pt1 | contig 9990 bp, 10 predicted proteins | sample flu12Cox44000176_FD_203755 | JGI IMG/M metagenome (GOLD analysis project Ga0306925, IMG submission 203755) | Lab enrichment of tropical soil microbial communities from Luquillo Experimental Forest, Puerto Rico - flux8day.12C.oxic.44.000.176 (v2)... | ecosystem: Environmental > Terrestrial > Soil... | reverse complement strand
GGTGGGGGCTCGTTGTTGTATTGCGAGGCCGCGCAACAACGTGGACCCCCACCCCCAACCCCTCCCCACAAGGGGGAGGGGAGCCCGGCACGGTGTGTGGCACCTACAGTCATCATCCAGCATGACCGCTTCGCAGCTCGAGCTGAGCATCGCGCTTTCCGATAACGAGCGCACGCGCCCGCTCATCGAGGGGCGGATTGCTCCGCAGGGGATCAGGCTCGTTCCCACCATGGTCCATCCCTCGGAAATGTTCTGGCGCCAGCTGCGCTTTTCCGAGTTCGACGTTTCCGAAATGTCGATGTCGTCACTGATCATTTCCATCGCGCGGGGCGAGACGCGCTGGGTCGCCATTCCGGTTTTCACGATGCGGAAGTTTTTTCACACCAGCATCATCGTGCGCAACGACCCCGGCATCTCCGTGCCATCGGATCTTCGCGGCAAGCGCATCGGCGTTCCGGAATATCAACAGACCTGGGCGATCTGGGCGCGCGGCATCCTGCAGCACGAATTCGGCGTTCATCCCCGCGAGATCGAATGGTTTATGGAGCGCAACCCCGACAAGAGTCACGGCGGGGCGACGGGCTTTACCGCTCCGCAGGGCGTGCGCGTTGCGCAGATTGCGCCAACGAGCAATATCGGCGAGATGCTCGTGCGCGGCGAGCTTGACGGCGCGCTCCATTATCTCGTGGACAAAAATCTGGTCGACCGCAGCACCGCTGATATCTCCGGCATCACACACTATTTGTTTTCCGATCCCGCCGCGGAGGGCCGCCGCTACTTCGCCAAGACCGGGCTGTTTCCGATCAATCACGGCGTGGTGGTGCGGCGCTCGCTCCTGGAGAAGCATCCGTGGATTGCGCTCAATCTTTTTTCTGCCTTCGTTGCCGCCAAGGAAACGATCGCGCAATGCGGCAAATCCCATCTGCATTGGTATTTCGAGACGGGATTGCTGGATGCGAGCGTCGAGCGCACGCTCAAGCAGAATGATCCGCTCGCGTACGGGGTCAAGGCATCGCACGCGGTGCTCGAGACCATCACACAATATGTGCACGAGCAGGGCCTGTGCGCGCGCCGCGTGGCGCTCGATGAAATCTTCGCCCCCAGCACGATGGATTTGTGAGCTCAGGCAGATAGGGCTGTGCGCGCGCCGCGCACAAGCATAGGGGCTGCGCGGCAGCCCCTATGACGAGACTTAGCAGTCGCTCAATTAAACAGGCCGTAGCCTGCAGTGGCGCTGCGCTCGGTCCCCGGAAGGACGACGACCTTGGTGCCGACCTTGACCCGATTGTAGAGATCGATCACGTCATCGTTGGCCATGCGAATGCAGCCGGACGAGGCGTGGCTTCCGATCGTCCACGGCGCGTTGGTGCCGTGGATGCGGTACATGCTGCCGCTCAGGTACATGGCGCGCGCGCCCATCGGATTGCCTTCCCCACCGGCGGTGAAGCGCGGCAGATAGGGCGAGCGGGCTATCATCTCGGGCGGCGGCGTCCAGTCCGGCCACTCGGCCTTGCGCTCGATCGTCTTGACGCCCGACCAGGTAAACCCTTCGCGGCCGACGCCAATGCCGTAGCGGATTGCCTGGCCGCTGGGCAGAACGAGATAGAGATACGTGTTCGCCGTATCGATGATGATGGTGCCCGGCGCCTCATTAGTGCGGAAATCCACCACTCCGCGCCGCAAGTCGGCACGCACCTGGTTACCGTTGTCGGTCGGAGGCCCGTAGCCAAACCAGGGCTGACCGAACCAGTTGAATGGATTGGCGCAAGCCTGGGTGGCGAAGGCGGTCGCGGCGACGAGCGCGGCGGCCGCCACAATTCCAAAATGGCATGATTTCTTCATGACGCACCCCCTACGCCCATTGGTCGAACGAGGGGCAAGAAGGGTTCAAAACGGCCTCGAAAAAGATCGGTCGGAGCGCGGGTGGATGTCGTTAAGGGTTTGTTGTCGTTACCATTTTCTCATCGGACCTAAGGACCGCTGGCAACCGGCGCCCGCGCCTGCGCGGGGCTGATTCCGGTGGGCAAGGATTGTACAATCGGCCTCAAGCTGCCCCTTAGGCGGGAGATGCCGAGACCCCAAGCGGGCAGCGCCTTTGCCGTCGGCAGGCATTTCACTTTCATTCCAGCGCTGCTCCCTTTCTGGCGCTGCGTCTTGTTTGCCTGCTCGCGCGCTGCATCCGCGGCGCAGAACACTCATCTGAGTCAGTGGAGGATGACATGCCGACATTCATCTTGACGATGAATTGGACCGACCAGGGAATCCGAGCGATCAAAGATGCTCCCAAGCGAAGCAAAGCCGCAAAGGATGCCGCCAAGAAGCTCGGGATCGAGATCAAACAGCTCTATCTCACCTCCGGCGAGCATGACCTGCTTGCCATTGTTGAATCGCCGAGCGGCGACAACGTTGCCAAATTCGCGATGATGACCGGCGCGTTGGGCAACGTCCGCACGAGCACGGCAAGAGCCTGGACCGAGCAGGAATTCCACAAGCTCCTTTCCGAGCTGGCGTGAGCGCGGCGGTGGGGAGGCTCTTCGCGGCTGCGCTTGCGCTCTTTGTGGCACATATCGCAACGGCCGCGGCGCAGACCTATCCGTCGCGGCCGGTAACGATGATTGTGCCGTATCCGGCCGGCGGCCCGACCGATACGCTCGCGCGCATTCTCTCCGACCATATGAAATCCTCGCTCGGCCATCCCGTCATCGTCGAGAATATAGCGGGCGCCGGCGGGAGCCTCGGCGTGGCGCGCGTCGCGCGCGCCGCACCCGACGGCTATACGCTCAGCATCGGTCACTGGAATACGCACGTGGTGCACGGCGCCACCATGAGTCTTCCCTATGACGTGCTCAACGACTTCGCGCCGATTGCGCTGTTGGCAGACACACCGATCTGGCTGGTGGCGAGAAACACGCTGCCGCCGAAGGACTTCAAGGAGCTCATTGCCTGGCTCAAGCAAAGCGCGGGCAAGGCCACGGCGGGAACGGTCGGTGTGGGCGGCGCCTCCGACGTCAACGGCGCGTACTTTCAGAACGTGACTGGCACCAAGTTTCAGTTCGTACCCTATCGCGGCGCCGCCCCGCTCAATCAGGATCTGCTTGCCGGGCACATCGACATCTACCTGGGCATGGCTGCCTCGTCTTACACGCTGGTGCGTGGCGGGCAGGTCAAGGCTTATGCCGTAATGGCGAAGGAGCGCTGGTGGGGGGCGCCCGAAGTGCCCACCATGGAGGAGGAAGGCGTGCAGGGACTCGAAGCGTCGTCCTGGCATGGCCTCTGGGCGCCGAAGGCGACACCCGTCGATGTGATCGCAAGGCTCAATGCCGCCATTCGCGCAGCGCTGGCTGATCCGATGGTGCGCCAGCGCTATGCGGAGCAGGGCCAGGCGGCACCCGTGGCCGAGCGGCAGACCCCGCAAGCACTTGGCGCCTTTCAGCGCGTCGAGATCGAAAAATGGTGGCCCATCATCAAGGCCGCGGGTATCCGGGCGATGTGAGCTCAGGCCCACGGACCCAAACTTTCTTGCAGATCCAATTGACGTCGGCGGCATGGCCAATATTCTCCGGCCCGCATTTGAGCCAATCGAAGAGAGGTGGAATGAGCGAGTTGGTGGATTTTCTCTGCGCAGGCGAGCATCCGGTCGAAGCGAGCCAGCGGCAAAAAACCCGGCAGGAAATGAAAGAGGCCATTGATCGGGGCTGGGTGCATGTGAAATTTACCGACACCCGCGGCGGAACCGAGCTCGGCGTGCCGATCGACCGCAAGCGTTGCGACCTGCGCGCAATCGAAAGCGAAAACGGCTCCTCTGAAATAAGGCTCGTCGGAGATCTGACGCTCGATTTTGTCCCCGTCACCTGTTTCGCCCGCATCGATCTCGCCACCTTGCGCGGCGAGGGCCATCTGGAACGGCGATAACAGACGACGGACTACAAAGGACAGAGGACGGATCAGATCATCTGTCGTCTGTCCTCCGTCGTCATTTCTTCTCCACGTGCCCTCCGAATTCATAGCGCATGGCCGAGAGCAGCTTGTCGGCGAAGTCGGCCTCGCCGCGTGAGCTGAAGCGCTCGTAGAGGGCCGAGGAGAGAACATGGGCCGGCACGCCCTCGTCGATCGCAGCCTTGATGGTCCAGCGTCCTTCGCCCGAATCGGACACCCTTCCGGCGAAATTTGACAGGGCGGGATCCTTGATCAGCGCGGCGGCGGTCAGATCGAGCAGCCAGGACGCGATCACGCTGCCGCGCCGCCAGAGCTCCGTGATGTCCTGCAGATTCAAATCGTAGCGATAAAGTTCGGGCTCGCGCAGTGGGGTCGTTTCCGCATCGACGGCGTGCGTGGTCGACCCGATATTGGCGGCCTTGAGAACTGCAATCCCCTCCGCGTACGCGGCCATGACGCCGTATTCGATGCCGTTGTGCACCATCTTGACGAAATGGCCGGCGCCGTTTGCGCCGCAGTGCAGGTATCCGTCCTCTGCCGTTCCGCTGTTCGCGGTGCGTCCCGGCGTGCGCGGAATATTTCCGCGCCCCGGTGCGAGCGTCGCAAAGATGGGATCGAGATGCTTCACCACGCTCGTCTCGCCGCCGATCATCATGCAGTAGCCGCGTTCCAGTCCCCACACCCCGCCGCTCGTGCCGACGTCGACGTAATGGATGCCTTTGCCCGCGAGCGCCTTTGCCCGCCGGATATCATCGATGTAATAGGAATTGCCGCCGTCAATGAGGATATCGCCGCGCTCGAGATGAGGAAGGAGATCGGCAATGCTCTTGTCCACGGCGCCGGCCGGCACCATCAGCCACACCGCGCGCGGCTTGTTGAGCTTTTTTATCAGCTCCGGCAATGACGCGCTGCCGGCCGCCTTCTCCTTGACGAGGTCCGCAACCGCCTTTGGCGACATGTCGTAGACGACGCACTCGTGGCCACCATGCAACAGGCGGCGCACCATATTCGCCCCCATTCGCCCCAAGCCGATCATTCCGAGCTGCACGCGCAAGTCCTCCTATCAGCTATGAAGCAAGCTTGATGCTGTGGTCTCTCCCTTCCCATCTGGCATCCTTCACGAAGTAACGGGTGAAATCGAGAACGCGTCTGCCCGCCAATTCCGTCCTCCTCATGCGCACGCCGTGGCGGCCGAAAGGAAGGGGGTGCGACGACCGATCTTCGATCGCCTGCCATCCGTCAAATCCCATGTGCAGAACGAATGGTCCTTCCATTTCGATGAGAAGATCGCGGTCGGCAGGCAGTACACCGAAGGGCGTATCGGTGCGCCAATGCCAGGTGCCTGCTCGCCTCGCTTTTCCCTGCAAATGCTTTTCCACGCACTTCAACAGCTCGAGGGGGCGCTTTTGTTCCCGCGCGCATAGGAGCTTGAGGAACTCCGCATGCGCCCAGACGAGCGGCATCGCGCTTCCGGTGGGCTTGCCCGGCTGCAATCCGCGCTGCGGCACGGCGGGAGCGTCCCACACCTGCTCGGGAAGGAGCCCGGTCGGGCCGGTCATGCGCGTCATCATTTCGAGATAAGGCAAGGGGTCGTGCCCGCGCTGGAGCTCGAAATGACCGCGTTCGCCGGTCAACAACGGCCAGGCGCGGCCGATACCGTTGCCGTCATATGGACTGCCGTCCGCATGCTCGCCATAACCGTCCTCGTTGTAGCGGTGATAAGCGACGCCGGTCGGCATCTCGACCTTGAGCAGCGCGTCGGTGACTTTCAAGGTGTCGAGTATGCGAGGATCGTCGGGCGAGCGCAGCCCAAGCCGGACCAGATAGAGATATTCCATGCCGACGAGCTCGATGGCGGGGACGCTCTCTCCCCATCGGTTGGCGACGTTCACGCGCCCGCACAACCCGCCCGCAATGGCGGCGGGCCCGATGCGCACGTAATAGCCTTTCACGCCGAAGCGGTCCGCCAACGGCCCTCCCGTAACATAGGTCCAGTCCTCGATCTGCTCGTTCCAGCAGTCAGCGAGCGAGAGTGCAAAGTCGCGCTCCTCGTCGCTGAGAAACTCGGCCGCGGCAATGAGCGCGACGATCTCGATCCCGAGGGTGAACGGGCTGATGCCGGAATTCTCTTCCCAGCGGTCCTGTGGGCTGATGGGGCCGTGTGCAACGAGAAAGGTGGCAGCGCGGGCGATCATTGCCTCGACACCACCTATTGCGCCGAGCGCATTCTGCTCCGCGAGCTTCGCCGCGAGAATGATGGGAAAGCCGGCCTCGTCGAGCTGGATGCCGGTCCAGAATGGGTGGCCGTCGGGAAACCAGTTCTGGTTCCAGCTTCCGTCTGCATTTTGAACGGCGATAAGATAGGACAAGATCGTGCGGCACCCTTCGATGCGTCCCGCGCCCAGGAGCGCGAGTGCCGCTTCCACACAATCGCGCGCCCAGACGAGGTGATAGCCGCCAAGGCTGTCGCTGGAATTTCCCCAGGGCACGCTCAGACTCGCCACCATGGAGCCGGGAAAGGTGCGGTCTTCATGCGCCTTGAGAACGATGGCCGAGATATAGGCCTCGCGCCGGACCTCGGGCGGCGCGTCGGGAACGGTCACCGTCTTGAACCACTCTTCCCACCCCTCTGCGAATTTCTCGCAAACCGAGCGGTAGTCCTCGTTCAAGCTCGAGCACGCCTTGGTGCGCGCTCCGACGATCGTGTTGGAAAGACCGAGCGCGAGCGCCCCTTCGTTGGCGCCAAGCTCGCCGAGAAGGGCAACATTTCCGTCAAGAGCGTCGCTGTATTCCCATGTCATTCGCCCGTTTTTGAAAAAATCCTGCCAGCCGTCAGAAACCCCGACATAGCCCGCGCTTGATCGCGAAAAACCGCAATCGCTGATGAGACAGAGGGCGCTCGCGTCCTTCCAGGCCGACAAGTCGTCGGCGGCGTGGGCATTGTTGTGCTCGCCACTGTTGCCGAGATGGGGAGCGAGCAGCGCGTACAGCCTCACGTCATTCCCGGTGAGCCGATACCGGATGAGGACAACGTCTCGCATCGGGTCCGGGACAACTTCGAGGACGAGCTCGTAGCCATCTCCCTCGTGCGTCACTTGCGCCAACGGCACGACGCGCTGCGGGACGGTGAAGGTATAGCGATTGACGCGCTTGACCTCGAACCAGCCGGATGGTCCTGCCACGATGAAGCCGAGATCACGGACCTGCGGCTGGCCGGTTGCCGGCCAGTAGACTTCATTGAGGATGCCAAAGCCCATGGTGACCCAGACGCGGCTCGACCCGAGCGCGGTGGTGACCATGTCCTTGGCGCTCGACGTCCAGGTCGGCCGCGATCCGGGCGCGCCGGGTGCGATCAGGGTTGGCATAGCGCATTAGTTTACCGTGATTTGGTCCGATGCGTATCGCCCTCCCCGCGGCCTCATATCCGCCGCATCCGGCAGCGATGAGATTTGCTCCATCGCAGGGGACTGGGAGGGCAGGGGATGAAGGCGGTCTGGCTTGGCGTGATCATCGCGATCACGTCGACGCTGGCATACGCGGACGACATGGCGGAGATGATCTCGCGCTACCGGCGCGAGCATGGCCTTTCAACGGTCAAGACCGATCCGCAACTCACAGCGATCGCCGAACGTCAGGCGAGGGCCATGGCCGCCTCCGGCATCATGGATCACGACGTCGCGGGCTCGTTCACCTTCCGCATCGCCGGGGTGCGCACGGGCATGGCGGCCGAGAATATCGCCGCCGGTCAGAGGAATTGGGCCGAGACATTTCGCATGTGGCAGGCTTCACCCGGCCACAACGCGAACCTCTTACAGTCCAAGGCCGACATTGTCGGGGTCGCGGTCGCCCGCAACGAGCATACCCGCTACAAAACCTTCTGGGCCATGGTGATCGCCGAGAAGCCGCCGAAACGAGCCGACCACAAGGTGGCATCGGCAGGCGAGAGTTTCGAACGCCGCGAGAATCTCGGGAGCTCCGAAAATCCCATCAGCACGCTCAAGAACTTTGTCTGCAAATATCTGTGCTGACAGCCGGCTGAATTTTTCCCTGACGCGCCCGGCGGCACGCGCAAAGTGGACCTTTCCCAGCTGACAATCGGACTGACGGGATCGGCCGATCTGCTGGTCGGGATCGAGCATACGGCGCCGCGCGTCGGCAGCGGGCGCGTCGGTGTCCTGGCCACGCCGGTGATGATCAACGTCATGGAGGCGGCGGCGCTCGCCGCGGTCGAGCACCTTCTGCCGCTTCTGCCGCATGGCTATCAAAGCCTGGGCATCCATCTCGACATACGCCACTTTGCCGCCACCCCGGTCGGCATGCGGATCGTGGCGCGATGCGAGCTGACCGCCGTTGAGGGCCGCACGCTCTCGTTTCGCGTGGATGCGGACGACGAGAAGGAGCCGATCGGCGGGGGCTCGCATCAGCGTGTCGTGGTCAATGTCGCCCGGTTCGATCAGCGCGTGCAGCGAAAGATCGATTCCACGCGCTCGTGAACAGAGGCCGCAGCGCAACACGAGGGAGCCTTGCACTCCCCCACACGGGAACTAACGCCGTGCTATAGTTCCAAATAATCGGTGTTGACCGACATTGTCCGAGCCAAGAAGCACGAAATGCTGGCATCGCAACGCGACCTTTTCGACATTCCACGAAATGTTTGCTATCTCAACGCGGCTTCGTGGAGCCCGTTGCCTATCGCCGCACAGGAGGCAGGGCGTGCCGGCGCTGCCCGCAAAGGACAGCCTTGGCTGATCGAGCCCGCTTTTGCGAGAGAACAACACGAACGCGCGCGCCACGCTGCGGCGCTGGTGATCAACGCCGATCCCGAAGACGTCGCACTGATTTCGTCGGTGAGCTACGGGGTGGCAACCGCGGCGAAGATATTGAGCATTCCCGCGGGCGCGCGCGTGCTGGTTTTGCAGGACGACCATTCCTCGGCGGTGCTGGAATGGATGATGCGCGCGCCTGTCGGCCGTTTCATTGTCGACATCGTGCCGCAGCCCGTTGACGGAAACTGGACGGCGGCAATCCTGGCGGCCATCGAGCGACCCCATGCGCCGCCCGTCGCGCTTTCCTCGATTTCATGCGTGCACTGGTCCGACGGCGGGATGGTCGAGCTGGAGCCGGTTTCGGCTGCACTGCGCCGCTGCGGGGCAGCGCTGCTCGTCGATGCTACGCAGGCGGCCGGCGCGATCGCGATCGATGTGGGCAGGATCGATCCCGATTTCCTCGTCTTCCCCACCTACAAGTGGCTGCTCGGCCCCTACGGCCGCGCCTTTCTCTATATTGCGAAACGCCGGCAGGAGGGCGTGCCGCTCGAGCAGACGAGCTATGGCCGCCGCGGCATCGGCTCAGAGCACGATATCTATTTCCGCGACCTCGAATTTGTGAAAGGCGCGCGGCGTTTCGACATGGGCGAACGCGATCATTTCATCTCGCTGGAGATGGCCTCGATTGGAATGGAGATGGTGGCGCAATGGACAAGCGAGGCTGTGGCGGCACGGCTGAATACGCTCACGCGTCGGCTGGCCGATGGCCTGCGCAATCGCGGCGTGATCGTCCCGGATGATAGGGTGCGCGCGCCGCATATCCTGAGCCTGCGGTTTGCGCGTGGCATGCCGGAGCGGCTGATCGAGCGGCTCGCGGCAGAGCAGGTTTATGTCGCGCCCCGTATCGGACGCCTGCGCGTGAGCCCGCATGTCTACAACGACGAGGAAGACATCGACCGGTTTTTGTCGGTGTTCCAATCGCTCGCATGCGAAGCGCTGACGACCTGAGCATGTCTGATCAAACATCCAGAAGAATTGTCATTGTTGGCGGCGGCCCGGCGGGTGTTTTCGCCGCGCTCGAAGCCAGGCGCACCGATCCTGCCGCGGAAATCACCCTTCTGACCGACGAGGCATGCGAGCCTTACGAAAAGCCGCCGCTGTCGAAGGCGGTGCTCACGGGTAAGGCGCACCCGCAAGACAGGCTCATTGCGGGACAAGGCGGAACAGCCGCGCACGGGATCGTGCTGGAACGGCAAGCATGCGCTACGGCAATCGACCGTGCGGCGCG
>Ga0306925_10007982_pt1 | contig 9996 bp, 12 predicted proteins | sample flu12Cox44000176_FD_203755 | JGI IMG/M metagenome (GOLD analysis project Ga0306925, IMG submission 203755) | Lab enrichment of tropical soil microbial communities from Luquillo Experimental Forest, Puerto Rico - flux8day.12C.oxic.44.000.176 (v2)... | ecosystem: Environmental > Terrestrial > Soil... | reverse complement strand
CGCACCCTGGAACTGAACTTTCTCCACGGGAGTAAAATGCCGGATGAACCACTCCGCGGCAACTCGTGCCACTTCTTCGAGTGTTCCCGGTTCTTCGAACAGATGAGTGGCACCGGGAATGATGACCAGTTTCTTATCTGGACATTGCAGCTGTGCCAAGGCTTCACGATTCATCGTGATGACCGGTTCGTCCTCTCCTCCTACGATCAGCAGTGTTGGCGCACGAACGAGACCAAGAGCGCTTCCCGCGAGATCGGGTCTGCCACCGCGGGACACTACCGCGGAAACAACGCGCGGAAGCTCGGCGGCCGCCACGAGCGCCGCGCCCGCCCCAGTACTGGCTCCGAAGTAACCCACTTTCAAGTCCTGTGTGCCTGCACTGCTCATAACCCAGCGAGTCGCGCCAGCCAGGCGTCTCGCAAGGAACGGAATGTCGAAACGAAGCTCGCCGCTGAATTGATCGACCGACTCTTCTTGGCGAGTCAAGAGATCAAACAACAGAGTTCCGATGCGCTGTGACCGGAGTATCTGCGCCACGTAACGATTTCGTGGGCTATGGCGGCTGCTTCCGCTTCCATGCGCAAAAAGGACCAGGCCCTGAGCCTCTTTGGGTAGAGCCAGCGTGCCCTCGAGCGTTACTCCTTCTAGATCGATAAGCAGCTCGCGCCTTTCCTCGTCCCAGTGTAGCTTTCGGCCCGGAATCATGGTTGACCTCCTTTCAACGGGCGCGAATCCTGCCTCGCGTGTCCTTTCGCGCCCTACGGCAGACACTGGCTGCCGTTGCTCTTTCCTGTGCTGCGCCAGTACATCTCGGTGGATCATGCGACATACTGCATTCCGCTGCCCCAGTCGGACGGGACATTCGCCCGTCCAACTGGAACATGTTTGGACTTTCAAGCAGCTTTTGGATGAATGCGGATTGTGTGCGCTTTGGCAACCTTCGGAAAGGTGACCTCCAAAATGCCGTTCTTCAGGGTTGCGCTCACCTTATCCGTATCGACATCGGCAGGTAGGTCCACGATCCGCAAGATTTGGTCGCAGCACCTCTCTGCGTAGACTGCCTTGCCCTTCTTTTCTTCTTTCTTGGCTTCACGCTTGCCGGTGATCGTCAGCCGGCGCGGATCAAGGTTGATTTCGAGTTCCTTCTCGTTGAAACCGGGCACTTCGGCCTTCACGGCAAAAGAATCATCGAACTCGTCGATGTTCACGTGAACAGGATGAAGTAGTTCCCTTTCCGCCTGGAACCAGTCCTCAAGGTCTCGCCCGAATGCGCGGCCATTACCGTCGAAGATTTCGTAAGCCCGGCGTGAAAGAGCGTTGAATGTATCTTGGATCTGGTCAAATACAGAACCGTATTTGATCGGCTTCGGCTCTTCAGCACGCTTCACTGCTGCAGTTTCCGCCATGGTTCTTCTCCTTTTCAAAATCATGTCAGCGCCGACCGCGGGGATCATCGGCCTGAAGCAAAACCCAAAGCTGGCTGGCGCTGTGATGTACAGGGTGCCAAAACGAATGGGCGAATGCAGTGATGCCGGTCACCGAGTTCTATGACGACGATCTCAAGGGACTTTTCACCCGGACCTTCGCATCCTGCGTCCGTACCTGCTCAATCCCCAGAGGCTGCCGCCTGTTTGGCCGAACACAGAATTCTCCCCTTGCTGATAGGTCGAACCGTGCTTGCCTGTGGCCCTTTTTCTCCCAGTTCTTCGACGAAACTCACGCTCGTTCCGACCTTCAAATGCGAGAATGCCCCGTTGAGAACACTGTTCTTGTGGAAATAAATCCCACGCCCGTCATCTGATGTCAGAAACCCGTAGCCTTGGTCTTGGAGAATCTTGCCTACGCGCGCCACCTGCAATGACGGGTGGCTCTTTACGTCGCCGCGCTGACGACGAGCATAATCCTGCAATCGTCGGCCGGCGGCCCTGAACGCGTCGTTAATTGCTACGCGGAGATTCCTGTGGGGAGTTTTCACCTCCAGGCGTTTCTTGATTTCAGTCTCGCCCAATTGCCGGGCACGATGACTCAGACTGGGTTCGCGCTTGACCACGATCTCTTCTCCCGGCACCGTCAGATCAATGCGAATATGATACGGGCGTCCCTTCCTATGGTGACGGTGTGGCACCTCAATCGCCACCCGGCACCCCATCACGCGGTTGTAGAAGCTGTCGAGCTTGTCTGCTTCGGTGCGGACCCATTCCTCGATGGTTGCCGACGGTGTCAGATTCCGGAACGTAATTTGCAGAGGAGATTGCATGATGACCTCTCTTCGTTAGGAAACTACTGCATTCCGGGCAGGCCCGCATATCTGTGTCAGGCGGCACCCCTCGCTAGCACAATCTGCGGGACTCGGCGCTGATCGATGGCTCGGTAGGTTCTCACGACTTCTTCGGTAGACAATTCCGGCTGTCTACCGATTCCCGCCGGTTCCGCTCTTAGGAGCAGATCGTCCATGGAGATCACACCGACGAGGGTGCCGTTTTCCACAATGACTGGCAGGCGGCGCACTCCTCCTTCTTGCATCGTCCGCAATGCGACGTGAACATCGTCGTCCGGCGAGCAAGCAAAAAGTCTGTCGGACATTACGTCACGGACTGTAATATCCCCTGCCACACGGTTGCGCGTTCCGAGAGCTATGCAAATGTCCCGATCCGTGACCACTCCGACGATCTTGCCGTTCGTGCCCATGACCGGAAGAAATCCACAGTTCCCTATCCACATCAATTCCGTTGCTGACCGAGATTCGTATCGAGCTGACAGTAATAAGGTGTCCCCATCATTACATCTCTTGCTTTCATTGACTTTCTCCTTTACGCGACCTCTTCTCGTGGACTCTTCGGCCGCGAATCACTTCGACCGAGCGCTGACTATGAAACGCGACTCCGACACACTCCCCATTGTCAGGCGGTCGAAGCCGCGCCGGCCGTGAGACCCAAGAACAATCATGTGCGCGCCCCACTCTTGGGCTTCTTTCACGATGACCCTAGCTGGATTGTCCTGCGGGAGTGGAGTTTCCGTGCTCAGCTTCGCATCGAGCTTAGCCAATATCTTGGCGCCGGCATCAACAGCGTTCTTTGCCTCCTTCTAAGTGTTGAGGTTTTCGATCTCCTTCAATTCGAAATACGGAAACACGCCAATGGGAACGAACGGTTCCGGAACAGAGAGCACTTCACCGCCTTTTGGCCAAGGGCGACTAGCCACGGAGTGCAGTGCTATGCGCGAGTATTCCGAGCCGTCGGTCGCGACAAGAATCTTCATTCCAGCTGCCAGTAGTCTCTTTCCGTTCGCCGGTGGCCGTACGATTTCGACGGAACAAGGCGCTCGCCGGAGAACGGATTGCGCCGTGCTGCCCAGAAGCAAACGAGCGACGGGACCGAGGTCGTTTGAGCCAAGCATCAGGAAGTCTGCCTTCCACGACGTAGCTCTTTTAAGGATGCCGCTGCGAGGGTGCCCCAAAACGACATCTGTCTCGGTCTTCCATCCGGCGTCAACAAGGTCCTGCTTTAGATTCTCAAGCACAACACGCGCCGCATCTCTGGCCCTTTGCAGCGAGATCGGCGCCTTGACGAATCGGAAGGGATCCAAAACATGAAGCAGAAAGAATGCTGAGCCGGAGGGCCAAGGTCGGTTCACTGCTTCCTCCACGATCTTTGCGCAGGGCGGTGTCGCATCAAGCGCGATCAGGATTTTCATGGGTTCTCGTTTTCCTGGGGTCTCTTGGATCTTAGTATCTTATTAGTACAAGCGAGCTGTGCCGGATGTGCTTTCAGGCACAGCCAGATGTGATGTTGCTCACAGCCTTGGACAACCGCAGATGCTAAAAGAGCTACCAAACGGAGCGAAACTCATGAAGATTCTGTTGGCGATCGATGGTTCCAAGTACTCAGAAGCGGCAATCCAGGCAGTGGGCTCAGAGTTTCGTACGCAAGGTACAGAAGTGCTTGTTTTGCAGGTCGTGGAGCCTCTCGTCTTCTCCTCGCCGCCACAAATGGCACGCGGCTACGCTCCGGAGATGGCTGCAAGACTCCAGGATCAGTTGAAGCAGGCCAGGGAGTCGGTTGCACGCACGGCAGAAATCCTGCGCAAAGCCGGATTCAAGGCGGATTCACGCGTGGCGGAGAATGAGATACGGACCGGAATCCTCGACATCGCCGGAGATTGGCACGCGGATCTGATCGTTCTCGGGTCCCATGGGGAAAAGGGCTTGCGAAAATTCCTGTTGGGCAGCGTGGCTGAGTTCGTCGCCCGTCACGCTCACTGCTCTGTTCTGATTGTGCGAACGCCGTCAGGCGGCTGAAGTGTTCTCATGACCTCCGAGAGATGGCGCAAGACCGGAGAGAGTTCTTGGAGACCTACGCCGATGATTGTGAAACCCGCTAAAGCCCAACAAACGCAAAGGAGTTTTTTCTCATCTGTTCACGACAGGTTCTCAGCAATCAATCAGTGGTTGTTGGAGAAGATTCACCGTTCCGTGGGCCGTCCTCCAGTCCGGCTCAGGCTCGAGAACGGCCTCGAGGTCACGGCCGCAGGGGCTCTGCCTGTTGCCACACATCCGTCGGCACTACGATTTGAACAACGATTTCTTTCGGCTCTGGCTCGACCCCCTGCTTGTGTATTCCTGCGCGTATTTCCCTTCTGCTTCCATGAGCCTGGACGAAGCGCAGGTCGCCAAGATGGATTACATCTGCCGCAAGCTGAACCTCCAGCCAGGAGAGCGTGTTGTGGATATAGGCTCCGGGTGGGTGGGGCGCTCTTGCTCGCCACATGGCGAAGCACTACGGCGTGACCGTCCGCGGCTTCAGCATCTCTCATGAGCAGGTCCGCTGGGGCGCGCCGCCGCGCGCGAGAAATGGATCTGAACAACCGCGTGGAATTTATCGAAGTCGATTATCGAAACATCTCCGGAGAGTGTGGCTCTCGTGTCCGTGGGAATGCTCGAACACGTTGGACCGGAGCACTACGTGGAGATGGGGAGGGTCATCCACCGTTCTTTGGACCATGCCGGACGCGGCCTGCTCCAATCCATCGGACGTAATCGGCAGCGCCCCTTCAGTAATTGGACAAGAAAGCGCATATTCCCGGGCGCGTATGCGCCTACGCTCCGCCAGGTAATGGATATCTTCGAGCCATGGGAGTTCTGCATTCTCGATGTTGAGAACCTCCGCCCTCACTACGCCAAGACCTTGGAGCACTGGCTGGAGCGATTTGAAATTCGGCCGGAGAGGTATCGGCAATCTTCGGGCCTGAATTCGTAAGGACTTGGCGCCTTTACCTCGCCGGGGCCACAGCTGGCTTTCGAGCGGGCACGCTACAACTATTTCAAATTGTCTTCGCCCTAACGGCCTGTCATCGGATTCCTTCGACGCGTGCCCATCTCTATGCGGGACGTGCCGAAGAACGGGAAGGAAGCAGTGGCGACGATGCTCGTTTGACGCACGTCGGGCTGGCCGAGGGCTAGATATGGCACGCGTCTCTGGTTTGCGGATCGGCCACGTCTTTGGCATCCCCATCTACGTTCACCCCAGTTGGTTCGTTATCTTTGCCCTGATTACGTTTTCGTTGGCTACGCAATTCACGCAGCAGCACCCCCGCTGGTCTCACGCGCAGCATTGGAGCATTGGCATTCTGACCAGCCTTCTGTTTTTCGGTTCAGTGGTGTTTCACGAACTGGCCCACAGCGCCGTTGCTATCCGTTACCGCATCCCGGTGGCCTCGATCACCCTTTTTGTGTTCGGCGGTATTGCGCGCTTCGGACGTGAACCAGATAAAGCCAAGCAGGAGTTCAACATCGCTATCGCCGGGCCCTTTCGAGCTATTTCCTCTCCGGAGTTTTCTTCCTCCTTTTGCGCCTTTTCCCTAGGAGCGAGATGCTCGGGGCACTTGCTTTCTGGCTCGCCTGGGTGAATTTTGGCCTGGCGACCTTCAATCTCGTGCCAGGCTTCCCGCTTGACGGCGGTCGAATTTTTCGCGCCCTCATCTGGGGCATCACGCACAGTTATGAGCGAGCGACACGCCTTGCCGCCTGTAGCGGCCGACTCATCGCGTACGCGATGATCGTCTTTGGTTCGTGGCACGCCCTGAGTGGCGATTTCATCGGTGGATTGTGGATTGCCTTCATCGGCTGGTTTCTGCTCACCGCCGCACAGGAAAGTGTCGCTCAGGTGGCGGTCCGCACGGCGCTCGCGGGCCTGCGCGCGTCCGACGTGATGAGCCACGAAATCCCCACCGTTGGCCGAGACATTTCACTTGAGGAGTACGGCCAGCAGATATTGCGGACGGGACGACGATGCCACCTCGTTATCTCGGATGGGCGGCTCCTCGGCCTGATGGACGTTCGCGCACTCAACAGCGTGCCACGCGACCAGTGGTCCGGCACGTCCGTGCAAGCCGCGATGATTCCACGCGACAAAATTCTGTCTGCCGCCCCCGATCAACCATTGCTGCCGTTGCTCGAACGAATGATCGCGGCCGACGTTAACCAGGTGCCTGTAATGACGGGAATCGTGGATAGTGTTTCGGGCGCTCAAGTCGTAGGAATGGTGACGCGCGACTCCATCTTGCGCGTGATCCAAACGCACATCGAAGTCGGCATGCCCGCCGCGGCTTAATGGGCCTGTCCCCAGAGTTCCAAGTTGTGCGTGTTTGCCGCGTGGGATTGCGGGTCATTCCTGCGGCGACTCGCGCCATCGGATGCCGCCAGCGAATTAGAATAGGGGTTGCGTGTGCTGCGAGCCAATTCAGACCCCTCCAGCTCATCTCGCATAGCACTATGAAAGTGGAGACGCACGGTCCAAAGCACAAGAAATGAGAGCCACAGCATGAGCAAGATGGCCAGCAGTTCTCGGACGGCATAGATTTGCGCTCCGATGATCGCGGCGATGCTGCACAAGGCACCGCGAACCAGGTATTTCCTGACACTCCCCCCACCCATGACCATTCCTCATGTTTCGGCTTCAAGTCGTAATAACGTTCGTTGGGCTCGCCGCCCAACACCTGACTTCCCTATCCAGTCGCACCAAGATGTGGCGCGCGTCGCCGCTGAACGCCCCCTGTTCAAACTTGCACGTTCAGGATTTGCCTGTTGCGTCAGGACAACTCTAGCGAAGGTTCGTTTAGGCGGCGATCCGAATGTCATTTTGTACGGCAGATACGCCAGGTGCCGCCCACGCGGCGCGTTCGGCTTCTTCTCGCTCCAACCACGTTCTCACTTCGCCCCGCAGAATTACCCTATGGTTGTGCGCTTCCACCTGGATTTTCTTCGCATCTACCTCTGCGGCGCGTTCCAATGCTTTTTCAATCTTGCTCTTGACGTCCCCCGCCATGACAACCGGCCTCACGTTGATCTGATTGTAAACGTCTCGCACACCAGTCAGATGTCGCACTGCGGCTTCCGCCCCGGCCTTCTGGTAATAGAAATCAACATTCCCATCCAATGTGATAAAGCCGTTCTTCACCAGGACCTTGACCCGATCACGCGGCACGGAGACATTCCAGTTCAAAGAGTTCGCGGCTGCGCGCGCAATGTCAGTGTCGCTTGGGTGGCTGTCTCCTGGAAGCGTCACTACCATCTGATCAGTCACGGCCCTCACACCACTAACGCGTTGAGCCGCCGTTTCCGCCGCCCATTTCTCTGGGAAGCTTTTCACTCCACCGCTGAGCGTCACGATCCCATCTTCTGCCGACACTCCGATGCTGGCTGCGTCGATGCTTGGTTCCCAAACAAGTTCCTCCATTACGTCCCGTTGCAATTCAATATTTGTCTTCATTTCATTTCCCCCTTCAGGTCAAGATGCTGGCTGATCTGACCCACGGATCACATGAATGCACAAGTTAGCAGTCGATGCAGTGAGCTAGATCACGTCCGCGGAGACAGGCCATGCTCGACTCACTAGCTTTAGTCCAGTGATTCGTGTCCCGCAGCAGCCTTCTTTTTTTCTTCGGGGAGTTCGGTGAGCGTTGCTTCTGCCAGCAGGAGAACGCTTGCCACAGAGACGGCGTTCTCGAGCCCGACGCGCACCACTTTCGTGGGATCGATGATTCCGGCTTCAGCCAGATCTACGTATTCGCAGCGGGAGGCATCGAAACCATAATTTCCTTTGCCGCTTCGCATGCGATCCACGACCACGCCGCCATCCACCGTCGAATTCTCGGCGATTTGCCGCGTCGGAGCCTCAAGAGCTCGCCGCAGGATGACTAGCCCCGTGCGTTCGTCACCGGAACATTTCGCTTCCTCGGCGGCAATGGCATCGATCAGCCTCAGAAGCGCGAGACCGCCACCAGGAACGATCCCCTCCGCCAGTGCAGCTTTTGTCGCGCTGATGGCGTCTTCAATCGCTTCCTTACGATTCTTCATTTCTGTTTCCGAAGGAGCGCCAACCCGGATGACCGCGACGCCGCCCGCGAGTTTCGCCAGGCGCTCCTGGAGCTTCTCCTTATCGTAATCGGAAGTTGTCTTTTCGATCTGCCTGCGCAACTCGGAACAACGGCCCTGAATAGCCTGCTTTGCCCCTCCGCCTTCGATGATCGTGGTCTTCTCCTTATCGACGACAACCCGCTTCGCGCGCCCCAACTCCTTCAAGCCAAGGCTTTCCAGCTTCAAGCCAAGCTCTTCGGCAATCACTTGACCACCGGTAAGAATGGCGATGTCCTGCAACATGTCTTTTCGCCGGTCGCCAAAACCCGGAGCTTTCACGGCTGCGGAGAACAGCGTGCCGCGCACCTTGTTGACGACCAGCGTCGCTAGGGCTTCCCCCTCCACGTCCTCGGCAACAATCAGCAACGGACGGCCTGCCTTCGCCACTTCCTCCAGAAATGGCAGCATCTCATTCAGGCTCGCGAGCTTCTTTTCGTGCAGAAGAATCAGTGCGTCTTCGAGCACCACCTGCATCTTCTCCGTGTCGGTGACGAAATACGGCGAGATATATCCGCGGTCAAACTGCATCCCTTCGACGACCTCCAAGGCGGATTCGGTGGTCTTCGATTCCTCAACGGTGATGACACCTTCAGGCCCCACTTTCTCGTACGCGTCGGCAACCAGTTCGCCCGTGGCCGGGTCGTTGTGGGCAGATATTGTGGCAATCTGGGCCTTTTCCTTACGGCTGGCAACAGGTCGAGAAAGGCCCTTTAGCGCCTTTACAGCAACAACGAGGCCTCGATCCAAACCCCGCTTCAGGTCCACTGCGCTCGCGCCTGCTGCAACATTGTGCAGTCCTTCGGCGAAAATCGCATGGGCCAGGATGGCCGAGGTGCTTGTTCCGTCGCCGACTGCTTCTCCCGTTCGCTCGGCGGCTTCCCGGATCATTTGCGCGCCGAGGTTCGCCTCGGGGTCTTCGATCTCGATTTCCTTCGCAATCGTGATTCCGTCGTTGCAAACAATGGGTCTTCCCCATTTCTTCTGAATCAGCACGCACTTGGATTTCGGCCCCAGTGTGATGCGGACGGCGTCCGCCAGCGCAGTCGCACCGCTGAGCACCTTCTCGCGCGCGGCGGATCGAAACAGTAATCGCTTCGAAGCCATCGCGATCCTCCTATTCGAGCCCTATTGTCTTGGCCATCGGTTCGGCTGGCCCAAGCCGATTTGTCTCAATTTTCACCTGATGGTTCCTTAGGAGGATGTGACCTCAAGCACGGACGGACGTGATCTAGCGCACCCCTACTCTCTTCGTGCGTCAGCCAATCGTGGCTCGAGGAGCGCTACTCGGACCCCAGAGCCTCGATTGGGTCGAGATAGGCAGCTCTTCTAGCAGGGTAGTATCCAAAACTGATGCCCACGAGAGCTGAGAAAGAAACAGCGAGCGTAATTGCGCCCAAACCGATCACGGTATTCCAATTCGCCATGCGCGAAATGATCGCCGACGCAGCGAACCCAAGAATGACGCCCACAATTCCGCCGGCGACGGACAACGTCACGGCCTCGACCAGGAACTGCATAAGAATGTCGCGGGTTTTTGCCCCGACCGCTTGCCGGAGTCCAATTTCTCTTGTGCGCTCCCTGAC
>Ga0306925_10007981_pt1 | contig 9996 bp, 11 predicted proteins | sample flu12Cox44000176_FD_203755 | JGI IMG/M metagenome (GOLD analysis project Ga0306925, IMG submission 203755) | Lab enrichment of tropical soil microbial communities from Luquillo Experimental Forest, Puerto Rico - flux8day.12C.oxic.44.000.176 (v2)... | ecosystem: Environmental > Terrestrial > Soil... | reverse complement strand
AGGCTTGGCCCTCGACGGCAATTTTGCATGAGACGGCGCAACTTCATCGCATTGCTCGGCGGCGCGGCGCCAGGGTGGCCGCTTGCGACGCGCGCACAGTCGGCGGGAGGCACGAGCGAGCCGATTGTCGAAAATGACCCCCAGCAGCCGCAACGCAACGCGGCGTTTCCGTTGATCAGGACCGCCTGAAAAGGTCTTTAATGAATTCTGGAAGCCATCCCGAGGCCGTCTTGGGGCCCGGCGCGCTCGCAAGCTGCTCGACGACCACAAGGCGGTCGACCTCTCCCTTCAGGTAGGCATCTAAGAAGGCGGGATAGTCGTTGAAGGACACGCATCCATTCGACTGGCCGTTGGCACCGAGCATGTAGGGATGTGCAAGCATCCCATCACGGCCGAACATTTTGCCGTCGCCGACTGGAACAAGGCGAATGGCCCGAACGCCGTGGAAAGGCTCCTCGCGCATCACCAGTTTGTAGGTATTCGGCGGCGTGGGCCCTTGCCCCTTCATGTTGACATAGCGAGCATCGTCCATGTGGCTGCCGAGGCCCGAATGCGCTTCCAGCCGGCGTCCGTTCGGCAGGTAAACCGTACGCGCGGCAATATCATAGATCGCGGTGCGGCTATCATCGCCGACCGGTGAGATCGAATCCTTCGATGCCTCCGCAGTCGCAATCCGTTTTCTTGCGACGCTCGCATGAGGTGATGAAGCGCCCGGTGCAAACTTCGGCGCGGATGGGCCGGTCGCAGGTTGGGCTATTGCGTGCTCCCCCAGACCCGACGATGACAAGCGTGCGTAGTTCAGTACGCTACTCGCGCCTTCCTCCGTCTCTGCGACAGAGATGTCCGCGCGCGCAAAGCGCTCGTCAAATGAAGCGAGCTTTTGGTCGAAGAGAAAACGCTCGCCGAAAGAAGCGTGGCGGCTCGTTGACGCCGGTGGCTCCGAGTCCTCGGCTGCAGATTCGAAAGCAAAACCCGTCTCCAAGCTCGCCACGCGCACGAGCGACGCACGGTGATCGAGACTCTTCGGCCGGATCGTTCCGAAAACTGAAATGGTTGCAGACTCGACCCGCAGTCCAGCACTGACTGCGCCAACTACGTGCCTGCCCACCGACTCCAGGGCAGCCCCAATAGCCAGCGCTGCGATTCCAGCGCAGATCGAGCGCACCCCGATGTAAGCCAAGACTCCCCCCGTCCCCAAGCGGCGCGGCCGGCTCGTACAGGTCGGGCATCGCCGCGCCGAGTGCCCCGATTTCGGCGGCAGAAGACCGAACAATTGGGGCAATAATCATCCCACGGCGGGCGCGCCCGAAATCCAGTGGCGGTGTGTTGTTTGGGCCACAAGGCGCAAATAAGTTCGCGCCGCCATTGCAGTCTCAATGTTGCCCACTGTGACTCAAATGCTATAGCACGCAAATTTTAGCAGAACGTATCAGAGACTCTATCAATTTTAGCTATCAGAGAGACTCTATCAATGTCACCGATTTTCGCTCGCACAAGTAGTCACCGGATGAAATCGAATGATGCGTGAGGCTTTGGAATTCGGAACATTTGATACTGCACCGTACAATGAGGGCTTAGAGTCGTAGGTTCCCTCATGCTGGCGGCTCTCATTTGTGCAGTGCTGTTGGGGGGCTGAGCGAGTCACTCTGCAAGGGGGGGCACAGTCAGCAATGGTCGAACAAATTGCCGCGCCGGCGAGTCCGGCCTTTTCCCGCTTCGGCGCACAGAAAGCCATGGCTTGGCTATCGTCAATGAGGTTTTCCTTGAGGTCTGGCGAAACGCCCATCGTTTCGAGGCAAAGGCTCGAGTCGCGAAACGTAGAGGATTCGAAGACTCCGTTCAGGACATGATCGCGTAGGGAATTGGATTATGCGTTCGGCAGTCGTTTCCCCCAAGGAATACCGCGATTTTGCCGCGCAGTGCCTGCGTTGGGCCGCCCGTGCAAAGCGTGAGGAGCACAAGAGCATGATGCTCCAAATGGCGAATCACTGGATGCAGAGAGCTTACGAATTGGAACGCGCCAACCCGCCTCGATGCATTCCATCGGGAGCGCCCTTGGCGTCGATGCCGCCGCAGGACGATGCTCGGCAAGTGTGAAGGGGCCGATTTGCTCCGGTGCAGTGACCAAGAGGAGAAACGCCATGGCCGTCAATCTCGTCTCGCTCGTCATGCAGTTCCTGACACCCGACATGATCGGACGCATCACGTCTGCGCTTGGTCTTGATCGCAAGATTACCCAGACCGCCATCGGTGCCGCGGTACCGGCGCTATTGGCGGGATTCAGTAACATTGCCACTCAATCTGGCGGCGCACAGAAGCTGGTCGACGCCGCAAGGCAGCAGACAGGTGTGCTTGGAAACTTTGCGAGCATGCTTGGTTCGGGAGGGCAAACTTCATTTATTGACAAGGGATCGCAGCTGCTCTCGTCGCTACTGGGGAACCGGGACCAGAATGCGCTCGCCGGAGCCGTCGCCAAGTTTGCGGGACTGGGCCAGGGCCCGGCCGGTTCATTGCTCGGAATGCTGGCCCCGGTTGTCATGGGCACCATTGGGCAACAACGACAAGAGGGCCGGTCCCTCGATGCAAGCGGCATCACCAGCCTCCTCGCGAGCCAAAAGGATAATATTGCCGCGGCACTGCCCGCGGGCTTGAGCAACTTGCTCGGTGGGACGGGCCTACTCGACGCGCTCGGCGGTGCGACACAGTCAGCAAGAGCCGCCGGCAGCGAAGCGACACGAGCTGCGGCCTCTACGGCCCGAGCAGTTGGTGATACCGGTCGGGTTGTGGCGGGCGCGGCGGCCCGTCCTCTCAATTGGCTCTACTGGCTGATCCCGATTGCCGCGATTGCCGCCTTTCTCATCTACTACCTTGCCAGACCCACGGAGCAAGTGGTCCAGCAGGGCGTGACCACCGCGCAGAGCCTGATGGTCGGCGGGCTCGATGTCGGCAAGCAGGTCACCGACAGCATCTCCAGCCTGCGCACCACTCTTGGCAGCATCACTGATGTCGCGTCCGCGCAAGCGACACTGCCCAAACTTCGGGAGGTAACGGAACAGATCGACAAGGTCGACGGAATGATCGGGCGGTTGTCGCCGGAACAGCGGAAGCTTCTCGCCGGATTAGTCAATCCGGTGCTGCCAACACTCAACCAGGCGTTCGACAAGGTGCTGGCAATCCCTGGCGTCGCCGAACTGTTGAAGCCGACCATCGACGCCCTGAAAGTGAAACTTGCGGCGTTGGTCGCCTGATACTCGCTAGTCGCAGAACGGCCGGCGCAGTGTCAGCGCTTGCTACAGAACCTCGGCTGCCGAGATCAATGCACCAGCAGCGGAACAATCCCCCAATAAGGAGTATCGCTCATGACCGATAAATCGAATTTTACCTCCGATGAATGGAAGCTCTTGCTGGAGAGCGTGACGATGGCGGGTGTCGCCATCACAGCAGCCGAACCGCACGGGCTTTGGGGCCTTTTGAAGGAGAGTTTCGCCGAGGGCAGTGAACTGTTAGCGGCCAAGATGGATCCTAAGTCGAACCCGCTTATCAAGGCCGTCGTCGCCGATTTTGAGACCTCTCAAGGACGAAGCATCGCCCGCGACGGCCTAAAGGCACAGCTCGCCGGTTGCAAGCCGGCCGAGATCAAGGCCAAGTGCATCGAGACGCTGCGGCTAGCCGGGGCTGTAGTCGAAGCCAAGGCGCCGGACGATGCTGCTGCCTTCAAAGGCTGGCTGCGTCAGATCAGTCAACACGTTGCGGAAGCAGCCAAGGAGGGCGGATTTCTCGGCATCGGCGGCGTTCCTGTGAGCGAAGCGGAGAAGGCAACGCTCACAGAGATCTCGAGTGCACTCAAACTGGCGGCGTGATCCGACTACACGGGGCCCGCGCGCAAATCAGCGACGGGTACTCCAAAGTGGTCAGGCGCGGGCGGAGTACTTTCATTTTAAGCAGGTCGCCTCGCCATGGAAACGCTTCTCGTTAAGATTTTTGCGACAGCGCTTGCGCTTAGTCAGGTGATGGCGGCGCCGGAGGCGATTGTGACCCGGTTCGACCGCGCGGCTGACCAAGCTGCCGTAGCGCAGCTGTTGCGTGTGGGCTGCGCGCATATGCGCAAGGCCTTCGACATCGAGGACATTAATCTCGACGAGCTCATCGCCACCGCGCTCGACGATCCGCAGGCGATCAGCAACGAGAACAAGGTCTTCCGCGGCATCAATTTCGTCGATCTACACACCGCCTACCGGCAGTTCTGCAAGAACGAGACCGTCACAACCCCCGCTGTCGATCTTGCAGCCGTGATTGAATTCTACATCAAGGCACTCACCGACTTGCCCGATCACACCAAACTCAAAGGCCTCAAGCTGCCCGGCGCGAGCGTCGTGCTCGATCGCAAGGGTGAGCGCTTCGCGGAGGTATTCGAGGAGAACCAGCGCCGGGTGTGGATAGTGCTATCCGACATTCCGGAGCACGTGCAAAAAGCGTTTGTGGCGGTGGAGGACAAGCGTTTCTATGAGCACAAGGGGATTGACGAGCGCGGCTTGATCCGCGCCTTCATCGGCAATCTCGCCCAATCTGGGCGCCCACAAGGCGGCTCGACCATCACCCAGCAGGTCGTGAAGAACCTGCTGGTGGGGGATGACCTCACCTATGAGCGTAAAATCCGCGAGATGGTGGTGGCGTCGCGGGTGGAGCAGGCGCTGAGCAAGGCAGAGATACTCGAGCTCTACCTCAACTCGGTGTATCTCGGCCGCGGCTCCTGGGGCATCGAGCTTGCGGCGCGCAGCTATTTCGGCAAGTCGGCCAAGGAGCTCACGATCGAAGAAGGCGCCTTGCTTGCCGGGCTGACCAAAGGGCCAAATTATTTGTCTCCTGACCGCCATCCCGGACGCGCCCAGGAGCGCCTGGCCTATGTGCTCGGCCGCCTACGCGAGGACGGGGTCGCTACAACATGGGAGCCGACTGGCCGCTTGCTGCCGGCGCTGCCGACAATGGTGGCCTACGAGCGGCCGCGCCGGGACATCGGGTTCCACTTCGTCGATCAGGTCGCTCGCGAGGCCAAGTCGATTGCCGGCATCGATGCCATCACGGCCAATTCCTACACCGTGCGCTCCACCATCGAGCCGCGCTTGCAGCGGGCGGTAGAGGGGGCGCTGCAGGAGGGGTTGTCGCGCTACGAACGTAATGCCGGCCGCGTCCAGTTCAGAGGAGCCGAAGCGAACCTCGCCCAAGCCGTGCAGCGGATCGAGGCCGACACCAGGACCGTCGACAAGCGGCCGTCGTGGCGGCGGGCGCTCGCGAACGCGCAGCTGCCGCTCTACGACGTGCACTGGACGCCGGCCGTGGTGGTGGAGAAGCCGGGCGGCAAGAAGGGCGAGGCGTGGCGCGTCGGGCTGGCCGACGGCAGCATCCTGCCGCTCTCGCTCGATAATGCTAACGCGCATCGGATGCTCAAACTCTACGACGTGGTCCTGGTTCATCCGGTCGAAGGCAAGGGCCAGACGACAGCGCGAGCCGAATTGCGCGTGCGCCCGACGGTACAGGGGACAGTCGTGGTCCTGGAGAACAAGACCGGACGCATTCTGGCGATGGCCGGTGGATTCTCATATCCGCTGAGCCAGCTCAATCGCGCGACCCAGGCCGTACGCCAGCCCGGCTCCGCCATCAAGCCGCTGAGCTATCTCGCGGCGCTCGGCAAAGGCTTACAGCCCAACACGCTGATTAGCGACGACTCGATCACGCTGCCGCCGATCAGGGCTGGGCGGGTACGCGGACAGGAATATTGGTCCCCGAAGAACTACGACGGCGGCGGCGGCGGCACGCTCACGCTGCGACGGGCGTTGGAAAATTCGCGCAATCTTGCGACCGTTCATCTGCTCAAGGGAGGCATCGAAGACAGTCCGGAGGCGAGCCTCGATCGGCTTTGCCAGCTTGCGCTGGAAGCGCAAATCTACCGCGGATGCGTGCGGTACTATCCGTTCATGCTCGGCGCCGAACCGGTGCGGCCGATCGATCTCGCCCGCTTTTTACGCGGCTATCGCCAACGAGGGTCTGCGTCCCTCGCCGCACGTGATCGATGCCATTGAGCGCAACGGCCTGATCATTTATCGCCATGATCCGAAGGAATCGACCCGGATCAGCTCGGTCGACCATGCCGCTTTCTATCAGCTCAAGACCATGATGCAGGGTGTCTTGGCGCGTGGCACCGCGCGCGCCATCTCTTCGCTCTCGCCCTACGTCGCCGGCAAGACCGGTACATCGGACGACGAGAATGACGCCTGGTTCGTCGGCTTCAGCAACGACGTCACGGTCGCGGTCTGGATCGGCTATGACAACGCGGACGGCAAGCGCCGCACGCTCGGCGGCGGCGCGACTGGCGGTGGCGTAGCGGTGCCGATCTTCGAGCCGGTGATGCAAGCGGTGTGGGCCAATGTCGCGCCTAAGATCGTGCTGGCCCCGCCGTCGCCCGAGGCAAAACGCCAGCTTGAATGCAAAGTGGTCGATCTCGAATCGGGTGAAGCGTCAACAGGGAAGAAAAGGGTAAACGAGTGCCTGCGGATCGATGGGAAAGGCAAAGTCATCGATACTCAGTACCGCCTGTTATCCCACGAGAGCAAACATGCCAATCACGATCGAGACAGAGAGGACATACCGCGCCAGATGCGCGTGCGAACCTATCGATTGGACGACCGCGCGCGCTTCGATCAGGCGTATGATCCTTGGCGAGCAACACCGCAACGGGGGTTCGCTTGGGATAACAGACAGCGCTGGCAGGGCCAAAGACTACAGCCGACCTACTTCTGGGGCGGTTGGCGTCAATGATAATCCTCTGTGCTGGCAGCCGCCGCGCACGTAGAAACATCTAGAGATTTCCAATGCCGCACAGCAGATTGAAAACTCGCTCGCGGAGCGTTCGCCGGCGACCGCGCACCTCTTCATTGTCAACCCGCTGATCGGCCACGGGATGGACAATTTATTCTCGACCCGTCCTTCAACCGAGAACCGCATCGCTGCACTCGAACAATTGGCAGCGGAGATGGGACAAGGCGAGGCTCGCTTGCCGGATTATCCCACCGACGTGGCAAACTTCCAGGGTCCATGGGGTTAATGCATTCGGGGGCCGTGTTTCAGGATGCTCGCCAACGGATGCAAAAGTCGCAAATCAAACGAGGCCGGCTCAATTCACCGGTCGTAAAACGGTCAGTCAGCATCGGGCATCGCAAGACCAGCGTCACTCTGGAACAGGCATTTTGGGACGGCCTCAAAGAGATCGCAGCCGCGCGCAATGTGCCGTTTTACAGGATGATCACTGAAATCGTGCAGGGGCAGGTCAACATGTCGTCGGCACTTCGCGTCTTCGTGTTCCATTTTTATCAGAAGCAGGTTCAACAGAACGAAAAGCGCGACAGCGTTGGTTAGATGCTAAGTAGTCGGTTGGGAAAGGAACACGTCCCAATGCTGCGCAACGTCACCGCTGTGTTCGCCGCGATTGTTATCCTAACTGCGTTTGCCGTGCCCGCGGAGGCCGCCAAAGAGAGTAAGCGATCCCGTTCCCAGACGACGACGTCGACGAACACCTCGCCTTCGTTGGATGGACGCACCCTCGGTCGGATGCGGACCTGCGGCTTCGACTATCTACAGTACGATGGGCTCGGCGCACCGACTGGCCCTTATTGCCATTAGTCGGAGGCGGCCGTGTGGCGTTGGCCTGCGGCGCGGATCTGCACAGGCTAACTCTCGCTCGCGCTGTTCCGCGCTCGGTGGCAGTAGGAGCCGCGACTGACCATCGCGTGGAAAGGATAGGAGGGTTCAATGGATGAGCATCACGATCAACATCACTATGGTGCCGCTCTCATGGTGATCGGTTGGATAGCGATTACCTGTGGCACGTTCATGTGGCAAGGGAAGTGGCCCGCAATTGCCGCCTTTGGCTTAGGCTGCCTGCTATGGGGACTGACCTTAGTGGTGTTAGCGGCGATGAAGGAGGAGCGGAGCGAGCCCGCGGCGGTGACCGGGATCAAGCAGCGCGCACATCAGCGAAGACTTAGGGGGACCCTTGCACGCCTTGAGCTTTTCGCTGACGCAAGAGATCGCTGTGACAACGCGGGTGCGCGACAGCGGGCACGGCAACTCATCCTCGGTACGCCCAACGTAACGTTTGGAATCGGCTTCTGCGTCCCTTTCGCGATCGTCTTGCGCGCGCCGAACGAACTGGTTTGCAGCTAGTTCGCAAGCTTTCGGATATGCGAGTCAATTCAGGGTTTTATCTTCATTCATCGATCGCCATTGGCGCTCAGGGCATGGTGGGGGCAACGTGCGAGGAACCAGAACGACGCGCCATGGTGTGAAACGGCTTGAAAATAGACCGGGGCAGGTGGGTGCCGGGACCGACCGAATCGACTCGTCGCTGGTCGTGACCTGCTCTCTCTTTTTCGCGGCCCGGTTTCACGAACCCCGCTTTGCCCGAAGCAAATAGACCGCGACGGGGTGGCTACTAGGGGTCAAGCATTCTGGCTACGCGAAACCCGGTATTTGAGGTACGGTAAGAGGCGTAAAACGCCCAACGGGAACTGGAACCGAGTGCCCATTTAGCGCTGGTCCATCCGCTATGGCGACAAATTTGCGGCGCGCCCGTCATGCGAAACGGCTGACCCAAGAGGAGTTGGCGGACCGAGCAGGTGGGAGAAGGGAGCCACAGCCCTTCACAAAAGCGCTGCTCAGGCATTTAACGAAGGCCATGTCGATTATTTGAGGTGAAGCGATGACAACGCAGCTCGCACGCAGAGGTCAAGGCGATCATCGGCCGGCCAAGCGTCATCGCCGGCAGAAATACTCGGCCGAGCCGTTGGCAACTGTGCCTGACGAATCCGAACTCGGGCCGGCAATGCTCAAGCTGACGCCGAAGCAGCGCGCATTCGTTCTCGAATTACGACATGGGCCGGCCGGCTATGGCAGCGAGGTCCGCGCCGCAAGGGCGGCCGGCTACGGTCCCAGCACTGATGGCTGCATGCGCCGAATCGCGCACCAGGTCTTGCACAATTCCAAGGTTCAAGATGCCCTGCGCGAGGTCGGCGGAAAGCTCATTCGCGCCGCGGCGTTCGGTGCAATCCGCAATACCGAGGCGATTGCCAACGATTTCAAGCATCGCGACTGCCTGCGCGCTAACCTGGCACTGCTCGACCGCGGATTCCCCGCCGAGACGTTCCACACCGTCCTGGTGCAGAAGACGACACCCGAGACGCTGGTGATCGCGAGCGAGCAGGTGCTGGCACGGATTGCCGAGCTCGCAGCACGGGCCGGGCTTGATCCCTTAGTGCAGATTGAGGCGGCACGGGCGAAGCAGATCGAGGGTGTCGCCGAGCCGATTGCGGATTGACTGACAACCAAGACAACGAGCAAGTGCTGGCGTCCGTGGCGCGCGGCTATTGGTATTCGGTCATACTGGCCGGGTGGGCCAAAGCTGTACTGACGTCGCAAGAGCTGTCGGTGGCCGAGCGGCTCGAGATGCTCGAGGGGCTACAAAATTGCGTCCATGGCTCGCTAACGCCGGCGGTGTTGGCAGTTGTGGCGCCGGTGGGTGAGGCCGTGAGGCAGATTATCGAGGAAGCGCTGAGGCTCGATCTTGACGCTAACTCCGAAACCGGTGAAGCGAGCTTTGCGGTGCTCACACGGCCGGACGTGTTCGCGAATCTCCTGAAGCTTGAGCCGTCGCTCTATGCTGCGTTGCAACTAATGAACCCGGGGTCCGCGCCCGCGGCTTTGTGACTGGTTCCCCACACCCCGCGAAATCTGTCGATTGTTGCCCCAGGCGTTGCCCTGAGGACGATCAACGCGTACCGTGTGAGGTATAACGCTTCAGAATAACAACAACTTTAAGGATTCGGCCGCTCGGCCTTGTACCAGTTCGACGCTGCGATCAACGCGGCGTCCTGATGCGGCGTGAAGACGGCCATGGTGGGCGAGATGCGCAGTCTGTGGTGATAAAGAACAAAAAGAGAACATTGT
>Ga0306925_10007980_pt1 | contig 9997 bp, 10 predicted proteins | sample flu12Cox44000176_FD_203755 | JGI IMG/M metagenome (GOLD analysis project Ga0306925, IMG submission 203755) | Lab enrichment of tropical soil microbial communities from Luquillo Experimental Forest, Puerto Rico - flux8day.12C.oxic.44.000.176 (v2)... | ecosystem: Environmental > Terrestrial > Soil... | reverse complement strand
GCCGCATCCCATCGCAATTCTTTCAAGCATCCGTCGCCGTCTGTCGTCGTCGCCAATGACCGGGCGCATCGCCTCGACAAAGACGAGGGCGCGCTGGAATTTCCATTCGGGGACCGTCCAGCCGCGCCGGCGGGCGAGACGGCGCAGCTCGCGCAGCAGGGTTTTGTGAGTGTCGGGCGACATCACAATGCCTCCTCAGTTGATTATTTGTGATCTCGCCACTGCATAGTGAGCTGCTGCGGCTCACCGGTCGGACACGGCCTTATCGGCACGCCGAAGGGGTTTGTAGCGGGCAGCCCGGCGCCGATCGCCGTGGCGATATCGGCGGCGTCGAGTAACCTCAGCTCGCAAAATTTGTCGGGCGCGAGCAAATCATCGTCGCGATAAAAGAAGTGGTCGAGAATCAGCCGAATGTGGGGTGGTGGCGCAAGCGCGTGCAGTGTCAACGCCTCCCAACCTTGATAGAGGAAAAATACTGCAACGCGGGAAAAGAGAACTTTCTCGGCAACGCTGCCGAGGTTACGGATCGCCTCAAGCGTATCGTCGCGCAGTATTCTTGGTGCGGCCGGATCGTATTCCTCGCGTGACACCGGAATGTAGGGATCGCGAAACAGAACAGCGCCGATCCGGGTTTCGTCGGCAAGCGGCGCGCCCAAGGCGATCGCGGTGCCATAGCTCGGATGCTTCCGCTCCGGTAGAAGCGAGCGGCAGAATTGAGAACGCTGCTCCGCCGGTAGTTGGTCATACCGGTAGCGTGCCCAGCCCTCGTTCAAGACCATACCGAGAAGCATTGCGTCGGCACTTCTTTCCGCGTGAGCCTGCGCCACCGCCTGCGGCAATAACGTTTCAGGCTTGCCGGGGGTTGGTTTGTGTTTACGCCCGCGGCTGTCCTTGACCATCATAAACACGGCTTTTTTGTAGGGACGCATTACCCAGGCGGCATATACTGACTGGGTGGCGAAGGCGTCTTGCCAATATAGGGTTGAGCTCATCGTGACCCCCTCAGTTGCGCGGTGATCTGCCGGGCCTCGTTCGGATGCTTTTGGCCATAGGCGGCGAGCGCGGTGTAGCCGCCGACCGCATAAGTCGCGATGCCACCAAGTAAGGTTTTCAGCCGGTTGATCGAGCCGAGCTCGAACGCGAGATAGGCGCCACGCGTCAGGCGACAGAGCTCCTTGAACCAGGCCGTCGCGTCACGATCGTGGCCTTCGTGCAGGATAAAAAGCGGGGTGCCGAACCGACCTAATTTACCGGCGAGGTGGCAGAGCCGGTCGCCATTCTCCTCCATCGCATCGCCGATAAAGATTAGCGCGACCACTCGACGCTTCTCGGTCTCGCGGATCGCGTGCTCGAACACGCGTTCGATCTGCGTCTGGCCGCCGACGCATGTGACCGGTCGCATCAAGCGGTGTAGCTCGCTGGCGGTGGTTACCCATTTCGAGGTCTTGCACTCGCCGTAGCCGCGGTAAAACACCAGCTGGACATCGAGACTGCCGAGCCCGACGACTGCCTCGAACATCGTACCGGTGATGTGACAGGCCTGGTCCCAGGTCGGCTGACGGCTGGCGGTGGCGTCGAGCGCGAAGATCAGCCGGGCACGGCCGGCGGAGCGTGTTGTCGCGGTGGAGGTCGAGACTTCTTTTTTCAGCTGGTCGAGATACACGGCAACTTCACGGTTCACGGGACCCTCCTTCCTTTGGTTCCGTCCCAACCCGTCCCGGCCTTTTCAGCAGTTTTGGAAATCGGCGATGACGCCTGCGCTGATGTCATCGATTTCAAAAAGGTTTCAAAACCGTGTTTTGCAGTGGGACAGTGTGGGACAGCGGTTCAGACACACGACATCTCACGTCGAACGCTTCGGGATCTCGACCCAGAAGCGTTGGCGGTCGTCGCTGCGGTGGCGGTGCGGATCGGGATGAAAGCGGAGCACGCGCAGTCGCCTGGCGACGCGCAGCTCGTCCGCCCTGGTCGGCATCTCCCGTTCCCCAGGCCGGTAACGGAACCCGATGCCCTCGATGACCTCCTTGAGCGTGAACGGCTCACGCCTGCCGTCTGCGTCCTGCGGATAGTCACAGTCGAGGAACCCGAGGATCAGCTCGTCCCAAGGGTCGGCCTCGACAAAGGCGGCCTGCACCAGGCCGGCGAGCAACTCAAGTTTGGGCGGCAGCCACCACTCAAACCCGCTGCGGTAGAGATGCACCGCCTCGGCCCACAACTGGTCACGGTCCTCGACGATCTTCGCGACGTTGACCGGGGCCGCGAGCGGAACCGGCCAAAATCTTCGGTTGCCGCTTTCAGACAGCAGTTCGAGATTGTTCGACGTGCCGATGAATACGCACTGTCGCGGGCGGTCCTCGGTCGCCCGCGCATAGGCCTGACGAAAACGATCGACCTGACGGCTGAAAAAGGCTTTCACCTTCTCGTTTTCCCGGCGGATATGCGGGATCTCGGCCAGTTCGATGATCAGCTTGCCGGTCAGGCTTTCCTTAGTGTCGCGATCGATGAGGTTGCTCGAGATGTCATCGGTGAACCACGCAGGGTCCGGAGCCAGCTCCCGCAACCCCTTGCTCTTGTCAAAAGCCTCGGGGGAGACGAGCACCGGCACGGTGTCGACCTTGACGCCGGGCTTGGATATCCGCGCGACTGCGCCGACCATGAAACACGGGCCGATCCGTTCGAGGTACTTGAGAATGTCGGCGCGCGCCTCGGGGTCGTTCGGCACATCGGGCGGAAAATAATCGGCGGTGCTGAACAGCCGGTGGAGACGTGGCCGCTTATTCCATTCGCGCTGGTCGAAATACTTGCGCACGGGGTGAAAGGCATGATGCTCGGCGGTCAGGGTGACGGCCCGCCAAACATCAGTGATCGTGGCCTTGGGGAAGCCGTTGCCTTGCAGGAAGAGCAAGGTCTCGAGGATGTCGACCTCGCGCAACGGGCGGGGGTCAGCCGGGCGCCGCACCCCCAAAACCGGCGGTATTCGTGTCATAAGCTCGATGACCTGCGTAAACTCATTCAACCGAATGACGCCGCGCCAGAGGGGGTCGTCCGAGAGATAAGTGACGAGGGCGCGCAGGTGAGTGCCGCGCTGTTTAGCGAGAAACGCATAGGCGTCGGCGACCCAGCGCGGAATGCTGGCGCGTGCCTTTGACCATTTGCGGTCGCGCTTGCCCGCATCGACCTGGTCAACAAACGCGGTCAGATTGGCGACCGTGTCGGGCTCCGGGATACCTTGGTAGCAATAACGCCGGGCCAATTCGCTGAGCGGGCCGAAGTAGTGCTCGCCGATCAGTTCCTTGACCTCGTCCTCGCTGAGCGCGCTGTAATCGGGCTTGGCGTTCTTAGCGCCGCCGGTTTTGGTGCCGCCGGGTTTGGTCTTGACGAAGGGCAAGACACCGATGTCACGCTCGTCGATCAGATCAAGCGGCACGTCGCCGTCACCGGTCACCCTGTCAAAGACAGCACCCTTGCGGCGGCCAACCAGCATGCCCTGCGCAATGGCGCCGCTTTCGGGCGCGACAAGACCGCCGAGGGCGCTGTTTATCTTGTACAGCTCATGCACATATTCGGCGTGGCTCTTCGGGGATGAAAATTCGCCGGTCAGCCTGGAGCGCGGTGCGCCCGGCGCATCGCGCCAGGTCGGCCAGCCGGAGAAGCTGATGCCAAAGACATCCAGCCGGGCCTTTATTTCGCTACGCGCGATGCCGCCGGTATCGACGTCGGCCATCCAGCCGTCGTATTTGCCCAGATTGCCGCCGTGCTTTAATGAGCCGCTGCTTTTGCCGGTCTTAGGATCTGGCGGGGCGGGTATCCGCCCAAAGTTGGCGGGGACGACCAAGTGCTGGTCTTCTTTTTTGGTGACTACAGTCGTCTCGGCCATATCGGCGAGTTCTTCGTGGGTTTTTTCTTCGTAGATGAAGTCCCGCGCCAAATACCCGTCGAGAAAGCGGGTGACCCCAAAAGGAATCGCCATCTTAGTTTTCCTTTCGGTTGTCGGCGGTCGTCATGACGGCGGCCGCAAGCCGGTCTGCTGGTACACGCGCTCCACGGTTTTCTGCAGACGGTTGCGCTGATTGTCGGTCAGGCGACCAACCCAGCGGGCGATGTCCGGAAAGTGTTCAAGCTCCCATGGGCTGAGCCACACGCGGCCAGCGCGATACTGTCCGAGCAGCCAATCGATGGTCTGGCGGTGCTTGCCGACCGGGGTCGCGAGCGGCTCCCAGTCGGGTTGCCGGCTCTCGGCCTCGGCGAGTCGCCCCCTTAGCTCGTCGTTTTCGACGAGCAGCAGCCGGATTGCCTCCTCGGCGGTGCCTGAGCGTTCGGCGAGAGAGATGAGGTCGGCCCAGGTCAAGCCACCCGCGTCGAGCAAGTTGTTGAGCAGTCGCAAGGCGGACAACTGCTCATGGGCGGGGTCGCCGCGATGGGCGGGGCGGAGAAATTCGGCGACCTTGCCAAAGCGCACGAAGTCGAACGCGGCCACGACCTGCCGCCTCAGCCGGAGGCTTGCGGAAGGCTTAGTTCGGGTGTATGGAAGGAGTGCTTTTCGAACATCAACAACTCCTCAGCGCCGCTGCCCCCTAGTCCGGGGCAACGGCGTCTTTATGATCACCTAAAAAAACCCAGGACTGCAAGCGGCGGCAGAGAGAATGCGCTGGATTTATTTAGGAACTAATTACCACGTCATTTCGTAATTAGTTACAAACTTTGTCCGTGGCATCGGGAATTAAATCCTAACTTCGTCCGATGGGATCGAATTGGTAATTAGTTACCAGCCCTGTCCCGGTCGCGGTTTCGATAAAATCTCAAAAAACCTTTAACCCGGCTATCGAGGGTCGAGATCTCTGCCCCCGGCAACCTTTTATGGTCGCGTTGCTCAAGCCGCCTGGCAGCTTCGGGTTCGGTGCATTTATCGTCTCGGAGGATCGTTTCGAAGGCCGGGATCAACTTCTCTCGTTCCGCGTCATAGCGGCGGACTTGACCTTTCTGGGGTCCCGGATGACGTCCCGTCTTTTTAATATTAGATGACGATTTTGGTAGGTCGGCGTACTTCTCGACATCTTCGCCTAGTAATTCGACCTCGTCCAGATTGAGCGGCCACCGAAGGGAAACGCCGCCAGGTATCCAGCCGTGGGCGTCGGGTTTGGGGGGCGGCGGCCCGGCTGGCGACCAATAAGAGCGCGGGATCAACCATCCCGTCCCGCGATGCTGGCTGCCGATGGCGTCGCTTTCCAGGAGCAAATTCAGTCGGTCCTCGGGGATGAGCGTTGCAGCCACCTCGCGAAAGCCGATCCATTTGCTAAGCACCATTGCGGTGCCGTTCCTTGTCCCCCCTTGTCGCGCGGAAAAAGGCGGCGCGGCAGCCGGGACAAGGGTTTCGGCGTCAGGCGGGTTGCAAGTCCACCCTTGCCGCGCCGAGGATTGATCTAGACTGCGATGCGGTCGGCAGCAAGAGCGCCGCAAGCGGCCGCCGCTGGCGCGCCGTTTTGCGGCGGAGCCCCCCGGTGGGCTGCGGGAAATCACCAGTTTTGTCTGATTTCAATGGTGTCCCACCCCTGTCCCATCTATAATCACGTTTTGAAACCTTTTTGAAATCGGTGACGCGTGCTCTGCGCATCCCATTTTCAATGGGTCTTAGAATCACTAAGAGTTTGGGACAGTTTGGGACAGGCCGATTGCATGCCGAGTTCGTGCTTTCTCCACAGGCCTCTGCCGGCGGGCGCGCGATTGCCGTCCGCGGACCGCGCTCAGACTATCGCCCGATTTTGCATCGTACTAACGAAACCGAAACGCGTCTTGGGGCTCGCGCGTGCTCTGTGGCGATGAGATTCAGGAAGGGTTTTCGGAAAACGGTGCTGCCTTTTTCGCGCGCCACGCGCGCTACATCTTGTGCAAATAAAACCTGAACCGATCGAGTATTCGCTTCGACCACCGAACGACCTGCACCAGAGCTTATACTCAGGTCCGCGCGCGTTCATTCAAACTGAGGCGCGAGGACTTGATTTCTATTTCACATTTTGTGCATCGGCCCCACCCGACGACATTCCGCACGGCACGAAGAATTCAACACAAACCGGGGCGAACAGGTTCTTCAGGTCGACCTTTTGTGCATGACATTGATCAGTTTCTCCGCGTCGGCAATTTCGCCCTTTGTGATCACGCCTTCATTTTCAACGGATGTAGACCCAGCCACGGGCGGAGACGGCGAAATCGAGCCTAGAGTGCATCTCCAAAATGAACTCGGCAAATTCCGGGATGTCGGGCTCGTAGGCGGCTTGTGTGGCCGCTAATTGCCTGCCGCGGCTGCGCCGAGGCAGTCCCTTGATGTCGGTTAGAGACATCCGCAATAGCCCTACTTCTGGAGCCGGGGGCTTGTCATGGCTCAGCCCCGGTTTCGGGGGTCGTTTACGGGCGGGACAAGACGGAGCCCCGGCGCCTTTCGCCAAGGCTTGGACAGCGATGGCGGATCAGGCTCATCGACCAAGTCGATCTGTCTTAGGATGCTCCAAACCTGGCGGCGAATGACTTCCCGCACCGCCATCGACGATCGGCTGTTGCGGAAGGGTGCGAAAAGCCGGTTAGCTGTTCGCCGACCAGCCGAGGGAGGGGGGCGAGCCCGATGCTTTGGACCGATCCACGCAACGGCCAGCGCGTGCAGCGCGAGTCGCTCGGCTGCTGCCTGCACGGGCGGCTGTTTCTCCAGCCAAACGACAAAACATCCGGCGTCGATTTGTATTGGGCCGGCTTTCTGGCACGAGCGACATTTAGTTGTGAGTTATGTGCGTTGATCGAAATGGCCTGGCGAAATCTGGAGCTGCTGACCCACAAAAAACTGCCAGCGCCTCGACCAATTACGGTGAGCGCCTCGGTCTATTGGCTGGCCAGATTGGCGCCGCCGGTCGAAAACTATCTTATTGAAGAACGCGAAGGCGGCGGCTGGGAGCTGTTCGAGTTGTTCGCGCCGCGGCCAAAGATAGTTATTCGCCGACCGGTGTGCTGACGACGTGGTCTAACTAGCCGTGCTTTGGCTTGATCCCTAGATTGTCAGCATCATTAAGCCCCGCGTGCCGAGAAGAAACCTCTAATGAGCGACCCGAAGCCCGGGTCGACGCGCCCATCCGAGGCCGCGGAAGTTAACAATTGTAAACCCCAGCCCAGCCGTCATCCGGGAAGCTCAGGATCTCGGTGGGTTGGCGGATAAGGACACCGGAGGCCGGCGAGGCCGTCACGGTCATCGGCGCTCAGCGACCGGCGGGTCCGCCCGCGTCCGAGCGCCGCTGGGGCAATGATCCTCGACCCGACCGATGAGGAGACTTTCGCGCCAGCTGGCGACGCCCGTCGCCTCTTCTAGGGTGGGCAGCTAGTTGTTCCGCCCTAATCAGCAAATGCCTAGGAAGCTTGTATCGTCGCCCATCGAACTATTTGGTGCGGCAATAGCCTTCTTGCTAATAGCGGCGAATTGCTCCCAATTCCCGCTGACGAGCGCAGTGGTCATCCCACCGGTACCGGCGGGCGCCTCCCGTATCTGGATCTATCGAAACGAGGGACCCGGCGAAGCTAGCGACACCCCGTATATCAGGTTGAGTAGCCAAATAATCGGGGTCGTCCAGCCGGACGGAGCCTTTTATCGCAACATGCCCCCTGGGCACTATTCGGTTACCGTAGACAGCTACGGTAGTCCCCTACCCTGATCAGTTTGCCCAAGTCGACCTCGGCGCTGGCCAGGAGGCCTTTGTCGAAGTCTTGTCAAAACGGGAAAAGGTGGGGGGCCCCGAGGGGTCGCGCGCCGCCTACTTTACCGAACTCGTACCGGCCGACCTCGCCTGGGCCGCCATAGGCGCCATCCCGTTTTACGGCGGCGGCTAGTCCTTCCCACCAGGCAGCGAATGCCAAAGGCGATGAGTTCGCGGCTCATCGGAGGTTTCAGGCGGCGACCGCCCTCCTGCTGGTCGGGGCGAATTGCACCGATCGCCGCCGACAAGCTCGGAAGCATTCTAATGACCCTACTCAACCTGCTGATGGAGACAATCGAGGCGGACCGGCAAACCGTACTCGCCGCGCATCGGCCTATTGCGCGCGATCCTCGCCTAGTTCAGCGAGATGGGACCGGTACCGCCCGAACTCGCGCAGAGGCTACGGCGCTATGCGCCGCCTCCGTCGGCTCGGCCCGCCGACGCCCGCGGAGCGCGATCCCAGCCGGCGACCGGGCCAGGTACGCCGGACCGGTAAGGCGGTTCGCCGCGGTGCCAAAGGTCCTATGGCGGCGCGCCACATCTGGGGGCGTGATAAGCTTGGCCGGGAATATCAATTTTTTGGCGCAAATTATCAAGCGTGCGGATGGCGGGTGGACCACGTAAGGAGCATCGCAACGGACAATCCTGCCCGTCCAACCAAGGAGGCGATGCGATGTCCACTGTCCCGGTAACACAGCTTTCGACGGTCAAGCTGCAACGCATCGTGGACAACGCGTGCGGTCGGCATGAAACCGAATCCGATCTGCATCGCCGCTTTCGCCGAGATTGACCGCCATCATCGCCGTCAGTGGACGCCCCTCGAACAGGCGTTTCTGGCGCAGCTGATGAGCGACTACACGATGTTCGCGGTGCAGGGCTTTCACTCCCAACCTTATCGTCAGGGCATCACCGGTGGCAAGTCCCGCCAGGGCATCCAGATCGACCCGATCGACTACATCCACAAGAAGTTGGAGCCGGGCGAGCCGATCGACGGGTTGCAGCGGATGGTTCGCGGCTTGGGTTTGGCAAACGCCAACATCTACTCGCTCGAGGGCGCGCGTGACGGAGCCACGCTTCGCCGAGTTTTTCACCGAAGCCGAGAAGACCGAGGCCCGTCGCCGCCTGGACTTGATCAACGGGCGGCTGCGCCACAGCCTGCACCGACAAGAGAACGAAATAGTAGGCGTCAGGTGGGGCATATTCTCCGAATCTGCACCGCCCCGCTCGTGTAATGTGACGACGTAAGTGAGCGCTGTGGGGATCCATCCGGGCGATCGGGAAAATGTATGCGATGGATAGCTTTTTCGAGCGGCCCATCTCGACTTACCATAGACCCCTCCTGACCGGGATTGCGGAACGCTCATCGATCACGATGTAAGCGGCGTCTCACAGCCCTGAGGCCACTGTCAAAAAGAGGACAGTCGGCGAATGAAAATCCGAGACATTGGGAGTGCTCCGGCTCGTCCGCGAACTCGCAATGCTCAACGAGCCCGAGGCGATCACCGATCAGCCCCAACCCAAGCGGGTCCGCAAGTCCAGGGCCGCGCCCGAGGTCCAGGCGGATTGGTTCGCTCGGTGCTGCTCTTCTCGCCCGACAGTGCCATCGACGGCCGGAACGAGCACGAAAATGCCGATGACGTCGGCCGGCCCGCATTCCATGGCCGATTATCGCTTCCCGACCGTTGACATCCGCAGATGCCAGTCGAACGGAACCGGTGAGCCCGCGTCGCGGCCAGACGCCTGGCTGCGCCTGCGGCGGCACCGACCGCGCCGACGCCAACGGTCGCCTCGAGACATTAGCACCGTTACACCGCTTTGTTGCACGGCTCAGGGGCGGCAGCAGATCAGTCACGTCTAGCAGCAGCCGAGGCAAAAGAGACCGTGTGGAACCCCGGTCTGTGCCGCACCGATAGTCCCCACTCTGACGCTTGAGCCGCGGCTGATCTTTGGCGTAGCCGGCGCGGCACAGATCGTCGGGTGCCCTTGGACCGATGAAGACAAGGTTGATCTCGTCAAGCCCGCCCCGTTCCCAGCGCCTTGAAACCACAACTGCCCGCGTGTTAACGAAGTCGAACCCGCAGAGAGGGGGTCGGCCGTGTCCATTATCGTCTGGATAGTGCTCGGACTAATCGCAGGCTTCATCGCCGCTAAGATCGTCAACAAGAAGGGCGCGGGCTTCTTCCTCAATATCGTTCTTGGAATTGTGGGGGCCGTGGTCGGCGGGGAGATCTTTACAGCGCTCGGTGAGAGCAGGGTCACTGGGTTCAAAC
>Ga0306925_10007978_pt1 | contig 9998 bp, 7 predicted proteins | sample flu12Cox44000176_FD_203755 | JGI IMG/M metagenome (GOLD analysis project Ga0306925, IMG submission 203755) | Lab enrichment of tropical soil microbial communities from Luquillo Experimental Forest, Puerto Rico - flux8day.12C.oxic.44.000.176 (v2)... | ecosystem: Environmental > Terrestrial > Soil... | reverse complement strand
ACTGGTTCTCGCGCGTGCCGACCGGCTTCCTGCCGATCGAGGACCAGGGCTACTTGATCGCCCTCGTGCAATTGCCCGATGGCGCCTCGCTCGAGCGCACGCAGCAGACCTTGGATAAGGTGTTCGAAATCGCGCGCAAAACGCCGGGCGTCGCGCGCGTGGTCAACATCGCCGGAGTGTCGGCGCTCGACAACAGCGCGACGCTGTCGAGCGCGGGCGTGTCCTACATCATACTCAAGGATTGGAGCGAGCGCGGTGAAGGCGAAGACCTGATGTCGCTGTTCAACAACCTCAACGCTGCGCTCGGCGCCATCCCGGAGGCGGATATCCTGGTGATGCCGCCGCCGCCGATCCAGGGCGTCGGCAACGACGCCGGCTTCACCATGCAGGTCGAGCTGCGCGACGGCAGCTTCGACATGGCCAAGTTGCAGGGCGTCACCAACGCGATCGTTGCCAACGCCAAGACGCAGTCGGCGCTGCAGATGGTGCTAGCCTCGTTCCGCTCCAGCGTCCCGCAATACCGGCTCGAGGTCGACCGGGTGAAGACCGAGGCGCTCCAGGTTCCCCTCGACCAGGTGTTCGCCGCGCTCGGGGGCTATCTCGGATCGACCTACGTCAACCAGTTCAACCAATTCGGCCGAGTGTTCCAGGTCTACGTGCAGGCCGACTCGCAGTCGCGCCTGCGGCTCGAGGATATCCAGAACATGTTCGTGCGCAACAAGGACGGGCAAATGATTCCGCTCGGAACGCTGGTGAAGATCAGCCCGACGATCGGCCCGTCCCTCATCAGCCTGTTCAATCTTTATCCGACGGCGACGATCATCGGCCTGCCCGCGCAGGGGGTCTCGTCCGGCCAGGCGCTGACGCTGATGGAAGAGATCGCCCGGCGCACGCTTCCCGCGGGCACCGGCTTCGAATGGAGCGCGATGTCCTATCAGGAGAAGCTCGTCGGCAATCAGATGTACATCGTGTTCGCACTGGCGCTGCTGCTCGTCTATCTCGTGCTCGCCGGGCAATACGAGAGCTGGTACGCCCCGATCTCGGTCATTCTCTCGGTTCCGCTCTCGTTCATCGGACCGGTGCTGGCGCTCTCGGCGCTCACCGAGAGCGGGCTCAACAACAATCTCTACGTTCAGATCGGGCTCGTCCTCTTGATGGCGCTCTCGGCCAAGAACGCGATCCTGATCGTCGAGTTCGCGCGCGAGCTGCGCGCCGCCGGCAAGCCGATTCTGGAGGCGGCGACCGAGGCGGCGCGCTCGCGCTTGCGCCCGATCGTGATGACGTCGCTCGCCTTCATCCTCGGCGTCGTGCCGCTCGTGCTCGCGAGCGGCGCCGGCGCCAGCGCACGCGTGTCGATCGGCATCACGGTGTTCACCGGGATGATCGCATCGACCTGCCTGGCGGTGCTGTTCGTGCCGCCGTTCTTCGCGGTGGTGCAGCGGTTCGAGGAATGGCGCAGGGGGCACAAGGGCCTGTCGCCGGCGGGCAGACCGGCCGAATAGCCGGCCGCGTTGAAGCCGCCGCAGCGTGGCCGTTGCAGCATTGTGGAATTTATTAACGCGGCGTCAGTCACAATTTGGACGCAGGGATTCGTATGGTATTCCAGGGTTCCAACACAGCAAGACCGCCATGGCACGCTTCGCGCTTCGTGTGACGACGGCATCCGCGCTCATCTTCGCGGCGATGACGGCGGCGGACCCCGTTCTGTGCCGGGCTTGGGCGCAGGAGACCGAACGGCCGTTCGGTTTGTTTGGCATTTTCAACGGAAGTGAGCGCATGGGCGGCAGCGCGCCGGGCACGGGCGCAGAGCGCACGGCGCAAAGCTCCGATCTCGTCCTGCGGCTCGAGCGCCTCGAAACTCAGATTCGGCAGATGACCGGGGCGATCGAGCAGCTGCAATTTCGCAATCAGCAGCTCGAGGGCCAGATCCGCCGCATGCAGGAAGAGGGCGTGCCGCGGGGAGCGGCGCAATCGCGCCCGCAAAACCTGCCGGCGCCGTCGTCTCCGACCGCAACGCCCGGCCGGCGCGGGGATGCGTTCGATCCCGCCCAGAATCCGAATGCGCCTGGCGCGCCCCACACGCTCGGCGCGGTCAACCCGCCCGGCGGGGCGCCCATCGTGGGCGCCGATGCGGGCGAGCCGCCGATCGGCGCTCCCGGCGGACGCGGCGCGGCCGCGCCGCTCGATCTCGCAACCATGGGGCCGCCAACCGGCGCGCAGCCGGGGCAATCGCCGCAGAACCCCACTGCCGGCGGCGCGCTCGCCACGCTCGCTCCCTCGCAAACGCCGCGCGACGAATACGATCTCGCTTACGGCTATGTGCTGCGCAAAGACTACGCGCTCGCTGAAGACGCCTTCCACAGCTTCTTGGGCAAATATCCCAACGATCGGCTCGCGGGCGACGCCACCTATTGGCTCGGCGAAAGCATGTTCCAGCGCCAGCGCTTCCGCGACGCGGCGGAAGCCTTCCTCAACGTCTCGACCAAATACGAATCCACCGCCAAGGCGCCCGATGCGCTTCTGCGCCTCGGACAGTCGCTTGCCGCGCTCGGCGAGAAGGAGGCGGCCTGCGCGTCGCTCGGAGAAGTCCTGCGCAAATTTCCGCGCGCGTCGGCCGCGGTGAGGCAGGGGGTCGAGCGAGAACAGAAGCGTGTCCGCTGCTGACGATGCGGCGCCGGTCTCCGCCGCCGAGGCGAAGGCGTTGTTTGCTCCGCTCGCCCGCGTTCGCGCTCTCGTCCTCGCCGTCTCCGGCGGTCCCGACTCGACGGCGCTGCTGATGCTGATGGCGCGCTGGCGCGGCGCGCTCAAGCGCGGGCCAAAGCTCATGGCGGTCACAGTCGACCACGGCTTGCGGCGCGCCTCCGCTGGCGAGGCGCGCGCGGTCAAGCAGCTGGCACGCCGGCTCGGCGTGCCCCATCGCACCGTGCGCTGGGAGGGCAAGAAGCCGGGGAGCGGATTGCAGGAGGCCGCGCGCGCGGCGCGCTACCGACTGCTTGCGGCGGCCGCCAGGTCGGCCAAGGCCGGCGCCATCGTCACCGCGCATACGCTTGATGATCAGGCCGAGACCGTGCTGCTGCGCATGAGCCGCGGCAGCGGCCTCGGCGGGCTGGGCGCCATGGCGCGCTCATCTCCGCTGCCCGCAAACGGCACGCAGGAGATCACGCTGGTGCGACCGCTGCTCGAGATTCCGAAAGCGCGGCTCGTTGCGACGCTCGCGCGGGCCAAAATCGCATTCGCCGACGATGCATCGAACCGCGATCCGCGCTTCGCGCGCGCGCGTCTGCGCGAGGTGATGCCCGCGCTCGCGCGCGAGGGGCTAGACGCGCGCCGGCTCGCGCGCCTTGCGGGGCGGCTGCGGCGCGCGGAGGCGGCGATCGAAATGGCGGTCGACGACGCGATGGCGGCGTTGTCCCCGTGGCCGTGGTCCGATCGGGGTCCGATCGTCTTCGACGTGGAAAAATTTTTCCGCCTGCCCGCGGAAGTGGCGTTGCGCCTCATCGGCCGAGCGATCGCACGCGCCGGCGACGAGGGAACCATCCGACTGGGCAAGCTCGAGATGCTCTACGAGGCGCTCGAGCGCGCAGGTGCGGGCAAAACATTGCGTTTGCGCCGCACATTGGGGGGAGCGCTGGTGACTTTGACCCCGATGAAGCTCGTGGTCGAGCGCGCTCCGGCGCGCAGAAGGCGCCCGCCTGCCTCAATTGCAGGCAAATGTCACAACCGTGTCACCTGCAAAGCCCGCTGGAACGGCCCAGGGAATTAACTTGGTTCCCTTGGCAGAGGTCCCCGCGGCACTTAAATTGTACCCGGATGGCCGTGAATCGGCCTATAAGTTGCCGTACGAACGGGCTGCGGACCTTCCAACGGCCGTGAAGGACATGGGATGAACGCCAACCTGCGCAACTTCGCCCTTTGGGTGATCATCGTTCTCTTGCTGCTCGCGCTGTTCACCCTGTTCCAGAACCCGGGCCAGCGCACCACGTCGCAGGATATTTCCTTCTCGCAACTGTTGAATGAAGTGGATCAGGGTCGTGTGCGCGACGTTTTGATCCAGGGCCCGGAAATCCACGGCACCTTCACCGACGGCCGCAGCTTCCAGACCTACGCGCCGAACGATCCCAGCTTGATCCAGCGGCTCTACGGCAAAGGCGTGTCGATCACCGCCCGTCCGCAGCAGAACGACGTGCCGTGGTTCGTGTCGCTCCTGGTCTCGTGGCTTCCCTTCATTGCGCTCATCGGGGTGTGGATTTTCCTCTCGCGCCAGATGCAGGGGGCGGGCGGCAAGGCGCTCGGCTTTGGCAAGAGCCGCGCCAAGCTCCTGACCGAAGCCCACGGCCGCGTCACCTTCGAGGACGTGGCCGGCGTCGACGAGGCCAAGCAAGACCTGCAGGAGATCGTCGAGTTCTTGCGCGACCCGGGAAAATTCCAACGGCTCGGCGGACGCATCCCGCGCGGCGTGCTGCTGGTCGGCCCGCCGGGGACCGGCAAGACGCTGCTCGCGCGCGCCATCGCGGGCGAAGCCAACGTGCCGTTCTTCACCATTTCGGGTTCCGATTTCGTCGAGATGTTCGTCGGCGTCGGCGCCTCGCGCGTGCGCGACATGTTCGAGCAGGCGAAGAAGAACGCGCCCTGCATCATCTTCATCGACGAGATCGACGCGGTGGGTCGCCATCGCGGCGCCGGTCTCGGCGGCGGCAACGACGAGCGCGAGCAGACGCTCAATCAGCTGCTGGTCGAGATGGACGGCTTCGAGGCGAACGAGGGCATCATCCTGATCGCCGCGACCAACCGTCCCGACGTGCTCGACCCGGCGCTGCTGCGGCCGGGCCGCTTCGACCGTCAGGTGATCGTGCCCAATCCGGACGTGGTCGGCCGCGAGCAGATCCTCAAGGTCCACGTACGCAAAGTTCCGCTGGCGCCAGATGTCAATCTCAAGACGACCGCCCGCGGTACGCCCGGCTTTTCCGGCGCCGATCTCATGAACCTCGTCAACGAGGCGGCCTTGATGGCGGCCCGGCGCAACAAGCGCATGGTCACGCAGATCGAGTTCGAAGACGCCAAAGACAAGGTGATGATGGGCGCCGAGCGCAAATCGCTGGTGATGACGGAGGAGGAAAAGCTCCTGACCGCCTATCACGAGGGCGGCCACGCCATCGTCGCGCTCAACGTGCAGGCGACCGATCCCGTGCACAAGGCCACCATCATCCCGCGCGGCCGCGCGCTCGGCATGGTCATGCAGTTGCCGGAGCGCGACAAGCTCTCCATGAGCCTCGAGCAGATGACCTCGCGATTGGCCATCATGATGGGGGGACGCGTGGCCGAGGAGCTCGTGTTCGGCAAGCAGAAGGTCACCTCGGGCGCCGCGTCCGACATCGAACAGGCGACCAAGCTCGCGCGCATGATGGTGACGCGCTGGGGCCTCTCCGAAACGCTCGGCACCGTCGCCTATGGCGAGAACCAGGACGAGGTGTTCCTGGGCTACCAGGTGGCGCGCCAGCAGAACGTCTCGGAGGAAACGAGCCGCAAGATCGACGGCGAGATCAAGCGCCTGGTCGAGGCCGGCTACGCCGAGGCGCAGCGCATTCTCGAGGAGAAGCGCGCCGATCTCGAAACCTTGGCCAAGGGGCTGCTCGAATTCGAGACGCTGACCGGCGACGAGATCAAGGATCTGCTCGCCGGCAAGCGGCCGGCGCGCGAATCCGTGATCGAGCCGGCGACGCCGCGCGGTTCGGCCGTGCCGCCGGCCGGCAAGCCGCGCCCGCGGCCCGAAACCGGCGGCCTCGAGCCGCAGCCGCAAGCCTAAGCCGGACTGCACGCGGCGCAAGGCTCGACCTTGGCGGTCAATTCGCCAGCGCGCGGTCGAGCGCCGTGGGCGATTTATCGGCGGTGATGGCCTGGAAATACGCCGCGGCATCGGCGCGGCGTCCCGCGGCCTGCAGGCTGCGCAAATAGGTCTGGCGAAACAGGTCGTCTTGGGCGTCGCTGCCGCCGATCGCTGTCATCATCGGCATGACCGGATCGAGCAATGCGGCGGCGCGCGCGCGATCGCCGGCGCCGAAGGCGGCCGCCGCCTCGATCACCGCGCGTCCCACCGGCGCCCATACCCGTTTCGCTTCCTCGTCGTCGGCTGCGCTGCGCGCGCGCACACGAGCGAGCACCGCTTCGACCGCATCAGCCCGGCCGGCGCGGGCGAGCGCATAGACGTAGTGCGCGTTCATGAACGGCATGAAGGTCTCGACCGCCCGCGGAGCAATATGCTCGGCGATCGCAGGCCATTGCGCATCCGTGGGGCCGGCGGCCATCTCGATGCGCCAAAGCAACGCGATGGCGTCGAGTTGCTCGACCACGAAGTCCGGGGTGATGCCCCAGATGTGCGCCTTAAAGACGCGCATCGCTGCGGCCACGTCGAGCTCTTCGAGATGCAGCAGCGCAAGGTGCCAGGCGTCGTGACAATGGATCGGCCGTCCGCAGGTCGCCAGCAGCGGGAGGAAGGCTTCCAGGCGCGCAAGACCTTCCCCCACGCGGCCCCGGCGGATGAGGACGTGGGAGAGGGCGTGCTGCGCCCATGGGTTCCTCGGCTCGATGCCGAGCGCGCGTTCCGCGCACGCCTCGGCGGTGACGGAGTCGCCGCACAGCTCGCTGGCGAACGCCGCCATCGCGAGAAAATCCGGATCGCCCGCGTGCGGGCCTTCGAGACGGCGCATGTGCGCGCGAAATCGCGGGCCCATGTATTGCTGACCAAGCACGTAATAGAGGAACTCCGCGATCTTGACGGTCAAGAGGTCGCGCGGCCACTCGGTGGTGATCGCCTCCAGCGCCTCGACGGCGCGCAGATTGTCGTTGCCATGCCAGAGCGTGAGCGCCCGATGGAGCGCGCGCTCGCGCGCGTTCATCGCGAGCGCGTCGCATGCGCGCAGGTGGGCGGCCGCGTTCTCGACGGCGCCGTCGGTCTGGCCGTAGAGCCAGAACGCCGCGGCGTAGAGTTGAACGATCGGCGTGTCGGGCCAGCGCTTTGCGGCGTCGAGAATGGCCTCGACGCCCTGATCGAGACGCAGCAGCCGCGCGGCGAAGTCGTCCGCCGCCGCGACGGCAGCGGCGTCATTGCCGGTCACATCGAGGCCGCGGGAGTCTTTCATCGCACCACTCTTAGCCTGGCGTGCGTTGCGAGGCAAAACGGCGCGCAGGTCGCCGAAATGCCGTCATGCCGATCCAGTCGGGTCCACTTCGAAAGGCGAATGCGGCCGGCGGCCTAGCGGCGTGCGTCGATCGCGATCGATGGCGGCGCCTCGTGACTCATGAATACGGGCTGCAACAGGTGCGACTGGAATTGCCACCCATTGCCGTCGTCCAACACGCATTCGGCGATCAAGTCCGCGATCAGCATCGGCGGCTTGGACTGCGGCGCCGGCGCGCGCACGGAGGCGCCGTAGAAGCTGACGATGCCCAACACCTTCGCGCGGCGCGTCTCGCTCGCTTCGACCAATAGATTGTTGATCAGATGGCGTGTGGTCTTGACGCTACTGATGGCGGTCGTGGCCTGGCGTTCACGCCACGCGTAGAACTCTCGAATTTTTTCACGTCCCTCAAATCGATTGTGACCGACCACCATCACGCCGTCGGGCAGGTAATATTCATGGGCGCGATGCCCGCCGTTGCAATCGACCTCGTGCCAATATCTCGCCTCGAGGCGGTAAAGCGCGTGCCAAAGATCGAAGTCGTGCTGAGTGTCCATGTTGCACCTCGCGTCATCGCCGAAGCGGTTGCCGTCAGGCCGCGCGGGAACGGGGATTCAGCCGAAATCCCGTAATCCCGCCTGCCGCACGAGCGGATAGGTGACGTCACGAAATTCGCGCATGCCCTGTTCGAAGCGCGGCCAGCACAGCAGAACACCGTCGAGGCCGGCCCGCGACAAGGCCTGCAATCCATCGACGATCTGCTCCTTGGTGCCGATCAGCGGGAATCCGCCCCAGCCGGCGATGAAGGCCTCTTGATAGGCCTTGAGCCGCTCGGCCGGGATCGCCCGCGCATTGATCTCGAGCGAGAACGTGTCGATCATATTCTTGGCGGCCGCCCAGTCGCCCTTCTCGTGCACGTAGTAGCGATAGAAATCGCGCGCCGCTTTTTCCGTCTCGCCCTGCACGACATTGGCGACCGTCCAGACCCGGACCTCGCGGCCGTATTCCTCCCGCGCGAGCCTGTGGTAGGCCTGCACATGCGCGCGGCACTCCTCGAGTCCGCCGGTGCGAATGACCGTAAAGACCAAGTCCGCGTATTTGGTCGCAAAGTGGCGGCCGCGCTCGGACGCGCCGGCGCTCATGACGGCGGGATACGGTCGCTGGATCGGCTTCGGTTGCAGGTAACCCTTGGTGATCTTGTAGAACTTGCCCTCGTGGTCGAACGCGTCGTCCTCGGTCCATAGCCGCTTGACGATGGCGAGCCACTCCTCGGCGCAGGCGTAACGCTCGGCGTGTCCCATCATCGGGCTGCCGAACATGTCGATTTCCGGCTGGTTCCATCCGGTCACGATGTTGAGCGCGTAACGGCCGCCGGAAATATGGTCGATGACCGTGGACTGCTTGGCGGCAACGATCGGGTGATTGAGCGAGATATGCGAGGTGGCGAAGACGCCGGCCTTGGCGGTCGAAGCCGCAATGCCGGCGGCCCAGGTGTAAGCCTCGAAGCCTCGGCCCTGCGGATTGGTGGCGCCGCCGAAGCCATGCCAGCGCGCGACCGGCACCAGCGCCTCGAAATCCATCTCTTCGGCGAGCCTGGCGAGATCGAGCGTATTCGGCCAGGTGATGTCGAGCCGGCCTTCGAGATCCGACATTACGCAGCCGCTGTCGAGATTGGTTTGGAAAGTTCCAAGCTTCAGTTTGCGGCTGCTGAAGGCCGGATTGGTTACGTTGCGATCCTGTTGCCGGGTGGCACGCGCGGTCATCGCCGTCCTAGCTCTTCATCGCCGCCTTGATGGCCGCGACGTCGCCGCCGGCCTTCGCCGCCGCGATGATCTTCGCCTCGCGCGCGGCAAGCCCGTCGAGCGCCGCTTGCATGGCGTCGATTTTGTTGGTCGGGACCACGACCGCGCCGTGGCGGTCGGCGTGCACGAGGTCGCCGCTCTTGACCGCCATGCCGTGCACGTTCACGTCGATGCCGAAATCGACGACGTGGACATAGGCGTGGGAGGGAACGATCGAGCCGGCCAGCATCTGAAAGCCCGGCGCGATCATCGGGATGTCGCGGATCGAGCCGTTGGTGACCACGCCGAGGCAGCCGAGCGCCTTGTGCACGTTCGACTGCACCTCGCCCCAGAACGCGCCGTAGCCGACGTCCTCGCCGTCGAGATCCTCCATCACCATGATGCTGGGCCGCGGCGAGCCTGCGACATAGTCGAGATAATCCAGCCGCTTTTGCATGTAGCCGGCTTGCCCGAGCGGAACCGCGTCCTTGGCTTTGAACGTCACCGTCTTGGCGAAGCCGACGATGGGCGCAAGCTCGGGAAACGGGCAATGCAGGTGCTTGACGGTGTAGCCAAAACCGCGGCGCTCGGGCGCGACGATCTCGATCAGGTTGCACACCGTGGGCGTATCGATCGATTGCAGAAAATCGAAATGGCTTCGGCTGGGCGCGGTCATTCGTTTCCCCTTTGGGCCTTGTCGGGGTCGACCCTAAGCCCTCGCGTCCCGATAGGCGAGCGCGGCAATCACGGCCATGGCGGCGAGCATGGCCATCACCATGGCGATCGCCGCCGGCCATCCGCCCCGCTCCCAGGCAAGTCCGGGCAGGAAGGCACCCATGCTGCCGCCGACATAGAACGAGGTCACGTAGAGGCCGACGGCGGACGATCGCCCTTCCTTTGCGATTTCGGTGACATAGCCGGTCGAGATCGTCTGGCACAGCATGCCGCACCCGGCGCAAAACATCAGCCCCGCGATGATCGCCGGAATCGGCGGCGCGAGCATGAGCACCGCGCCGCCCATCCACGCGGCAATGACTGCGAG
>Ga0306925_10007977_pt1 | contig 9999 bp, 9 predicted proteins | sample flu12Cox44000176_FD_203755 | JGI IMG/M metagenome (GOLD analysis project Ga0306925, IMG submission 203755) | Lab enrichment of tropical soil microbial communities from Luquillo Experimental Forest, Puerto Rico - flux8day.12C.oxic.44.000.176 (v2)... | ecosystem: Environmental > Terrestrial > Soil... | reverse complement strand
GACTCGGGCACCGGGATGACCAGGTCGGCGTCCGCGGGATGTTCGGCCGCGAGCCGCCGGCCCACGGCGACCCGGGTGGCGTGCACCCCCCGGCCCGAGATCGTGGTGTCGGGACGGGCCAGGTAGACGTACTCGAACAGGCATCCGCTCGGCTGCGGCGCCGCGAACATCGTCGACCGCACCCCGCGCCCGTTGATGCAGACCAGCTCGCCGGGCGCGATCTCGCGGACGAACGCCGCACCCACGATGTCCAGCGCGGCGGTCTCGCTGGCCACCACCCAGCCGCCCTTCAGGCGGCCGAGCACCAGCGGCCGGAACCCATGCGGATCCCGCGCCGCGTACAGCGTCTGCTCGTCCATGAAGACCAGCGAATACGCACCCTTGGCCAGCGGCAGGACGGCCGCCGCGGCGCCCTCCACGCCGCCCGGCGCTCCGGCCGGACCGGGCGGCACGCGGTCGCTGACGAACAGGGCGGTGAGCACGTCGGTGTCGGACGTCGCCTCGATCCCGCCACTGCCCTGACCGGCGTCGCCGAGCAGCGCGGCCAGCTCGCGGGTGTTGATCAGGTTCCCGTTGTGGCCGAGCGCCAGGCTGACGGTGGGCGTGGAGCGGAACGTCGGCTGGGCGTTGGCCCACACCGAGGCGCCGGTGGTCGAATACCGGCAGTGCCCGACCGCGATGTGGCCCTGCAGCGCGGTCAGGGCAGGCTCGTCGAAGACCTGGGCGACCAGGCCCATCTCCTTGTGCACCATGATGCGGCTGCCGTCGCTGACCGCTATGCCCGCCGATTCCTGCCCCCGGTGCTGCAACGCGTACAGACCGTAGTAGGCGAGCTTCGCGACATCCTCACCCGGCGCCCAGACGCCGAACACGCCGCAGGCCTCTCGTGGCGGCGGGTCCTCGAGCCCCAGCTCATCCACCGGACCGCCGTCGGGGGATGTCACCGCCTCAGTTTAAGGGACGAGCGGCAGGTAGTCGCCCAGGTCGGCGCGGGGACCGCTGGCGTGCACGGCGGCGGAGCCGACCGCGTCGGCCCACCCGAGCCTGCCGGTAGCCAGCCGCACCCAGGTGACCGGGTCGGTTTCCACCACGTTCGGCGGCGTGCCCCGGGTATGGACCGGCCCGGGCAGGCACTGCACGGCCGCGACCGGCGGGATCCGTACCTCCAGGACGCGACCGGGGTGCCTGCTGGCCAGCAGCGCCAGCAGGTACCTGGCCGCGGCGCGCAGCTCATCCGGCTCCGGGACCAGACCGCCATCAAGCGCCCGCAGCACCGGGGCGACGCTCTCCTGCCCGCGCGGGTCCGGACGCCGGGGAGGCATGTCACCTCAGCCGAACAACCCGGGCAGGGCGGCGGCATGCGCGGCGGCCAACTCGGCCAGCGGGACCGCGAACCACCCCTCGACGACCAGGTCGCCGCCGCCCGTACGCCCGATGGTCTGGCCCGGCACCTCGCGCGCCTCGCGAAGCGAAGCGAAGGCCGCCTCCGAACCGGGCCGCACCGCCACCACGGCCCGCGCGGCCGACTCGCTGAACAGAGCGGTGAACGGGTCCCCGGGCGGCCGCACCCGGCAGCCGGTCCCGCCGCGCAGGCAGGACTCGGCGAGCGCGACGGCCAGGCCGCCGTCGGACAGGTCGTGGGCGGCCGCCAGCAGCCCGGCCATGGCCGCTGCCGCCAGCAGGCCGGCCAGCCGCTGTTCGGCGGCCAGGTCGGGGACCGGCGGCCGGCCGCCCAGGTGACCGTGCCGCACGTGGGCCCAGGCCGACCCGCCAAACTCGGCCTCGGTCCGCCCCAGCAGGACAACCGAGGCGTCCGGGACACCGAACCCGATCGAAAGCCGCCGCCGCACGTCATCGTGGACGCCGAGGACCCCGATGACCGGGGTGGGATGGATGGCAGCGGTCCCGGTCTGGTTGTAGAAGCTGACGTTCCCGCCGGTGACCGGCACGCCCAGGGCGGCACACCCGTCCGCCAGCCCGCGCACCGCCTCGGCGAACTGCCACATCACCGCCGGGTCCTCCGGCGAGCCGAAGTTCAGGCAGTTCGTCACGGCCAGCGGGCGCGCGCCGGTCGCCGCCACGTTCCGGTACGCCTCGGACAGCGCCAGCTGGGTACCCAGGTACGGGTCAAGGCGGCAGAAGCGGCCGTTGCCGTCGGTAGCCAGCGCGATGCCGAGCCCGGTCACCTCGTCCACCCGGATCAGGCCGCCGTCTTCGGGCATGGCCAGCACGGTGTCGCCGCGGACGTACCGGTCGTACTGATCGGTCACCCAGCTCTTGTCGGCCAGGCTCGGCGACCCGATCAGGGCGAGCAGGTCCGCGCGCAACGCCGGGCCGCCGGCCGGCCGCGGCAGCGCCAAGGGGTCGTCGGCGGCCAGCGTGTCCTGCGCCGCGGGCCGGGCCAGGGGCCGGTGGTACACGGGACCGTCGGCCGCGGAGCCGGGCGGTATGTCCACCACCGTCTCGCCGTGCCAGGTCATGACCAGCCGGCCGGTGTCCGTCACCTCGCCGATCACCGCGGCCCGGACGTCCCACCTGGCGCAGACGGCCAGGAACTCATCGACGCGGCCCGGCTCGACGACCGCCATCATGCGCTCTTGGGATTCGCTCATCAAGATCTCGGGCGGCCCCAGCGAGGGGTCACGCAGCGGTACCGCGTCCAGCCGGATCCGCATGCCGCCGGTGCCGGCCGCGGCCAGTTCGGTGGTCGCGCAGGCCACGCCGGCCGCGCCGAGGTCCTGGATGCCGACCACCAGGCCGCCCGCGAACAGCTCGAGGCAGCACTCGACCAGCAGTTTCTCCAGGAACGGATCCCCCACCTGGACACTGGGCCGCTTGGCCGACTCCCCGAGCCCCGCCGCACCGCCGAACGCCGCGCTGGCCAGCACCGAGGCCCCGCCGACGCCGTCCGGGCCGGTGGCCGACCCGAACAGGATCACCTGGTTCCCCGGCCCGCTGGCCGCGGCGACCTGCAGGTCACCGTGCCGCATCAGCCCCACGCAGAGCGCGTTGACCAGCGGGTTCCCGGCGTAGCAGGCGTCGAAGTCCAGCTCACCGCCGATGTTGGGCAGGCCCAGGCAGTTGCCGTAGAAGGAGATGCCGCTGACCACGCCGGGCAGCACCCGGCCGGTGTCGGGCGCCGCGGCGGGCCCGAACCTGAGCGCGTCCAGCACGGCCACCGGACGCGCGCCCATGGCCAGGATGTCGCGGACGATGCCGCCGACCCCGGTGGCCGCCCCCTGATGGGGCTCCAAGTAGGACGGATGGTTGTGCGACTCGATCTTGAACGTGACCGCGTAGCCCTGGCCGATGTCAACCACGCCGGCGTTGTGGCCGATCCCCGCGAGGAGCGCGGCGGAGGCGGGCGCCTGGTCCGCGAACCGCCTCAGGTGCACCTTGGACGACTTGTACGAGCAGTGCTCGCTCCACATGACCGAGTACAGCGCCAGCTCCGCGCCGGTCGGCCGCCGGCCCAGCGTCTGGCAGATCCGGTCGTACTCATCATCGGTCAGCCCCAGCTCCGCATACGGCTGAGGCAGCATCATGTCCGCGGTCATGTCAGCACCCCGGCGACCACGGAGGTAAAAAAGCGCAGGCCGTCCGCTGACGGGCCGGTCAGCGGATCGACCGCATGCTCCGGATGCGGCATCAGGCCGACCACGTTGCCCGCGGCGTTGCACACCCCCGCGATGCCGCCCGCGGACCCGTTCGGGTTGGCATGGGAGTACCTGATCACGACCCGCCCCGACGCCTCAAGCTCGGCGAGCGTGCCCGGGTCGGCTACGTAGGCGCCCTCGCCGCTCTTCAGCGGGACCACGATCTCCTCGCCGCCGAAGTAGGCCCCGGTCCAGGCCGTCCCCGTGTTCTCCACCCGCAGCCGCAGGTCCCGGGTGACAAAGCGGAGGCCGGCGTTGCGGGTCAGCGCCCCCGGCAGCAGATGTGCCTCGCACAGGATCTGGAACCCGTTGCAGATGCCCAGCACCGGCAGGCCCGCCCGGGCCGCCGGGACCAGTTCGCTCATCACCGGGGCGAACCGGGCGATCGCACCGCAGCGCAGGTAGTCGCCGTAGGAAAAACCGCCCGGCAGGATCACCGCGGCCACGCCGCGCAGATCCCGGTCGGCGTGCCACAGCGGGACCGGCTCCGCCCCGGCGAGGCGCACCGCCCGCGCGGCGTCACGGTCATCGAGCGACCCCGGGAACGTGATGACCCCTATCCGCACGCGGGCAGCCTACCGTGAGCGGCGATTCAGCTGGCCGCCCGGTACTGCCGCAGCGGGGCGTCCTGGGACCACCGGATGTGCTTGCGCAGGGTCACGACCGTGCCCCGCCCCGGGCTGCTGTCCAGGGTGACGTTGTCCACGCAGGCCCGCATGACGGCCAGGCCGCGCCCCGATTCGGGCAGCTGGGCGATCGGGGTCTCCGGCTCGCGCCGCACGGCGTCATCTGGCACAGGCTCATCTAGCACAGGCTGGTGCAGCACGGCGCCGATTCCCTCGTCGGCCACTTCAACCTGACAGCCGACCGCGCCCAGGCTGGTCACCACCGCATAACCCCGGACCTCCCGGCCGCTGTGCTGCAGGACGTTCGTGCAGGCCTCGGTGGCCGCAAGCAGGAGATCGTATACGGATTCCTGGTCCACGCCCAGCCTGCGCAAGGTATCCCCCAGCACCCGGCGCATTACCGGCACGCTCAGCGTCTCACACCGGAACATCAGGCCGAACTTCACGTCAGGAACCGATTTCACGCGCATCCATCAACCCCGAACCCTACCGTCACCTTGTAACTCGCATTCACAATTCGAGTGATTCCCCGTTAACGCGGCTGAAACCAGGCCGGGAGGTTAACAAAGACATTACATTCGAGACGTGCTCGGTGCGAACCGCGGCGATGACCAGGCCGGATGCAGCCCGTGCGGAACCATTGTGATAGCTGTCACAGCAGCCGGCCACGGAATCGGAGGCACCATCGAGAAGCTCGTCAGCTCGCCTTTCCGGTGCAGCGGAAGAAACGCCGATCCCGCCGTCACCGGCCGCGCCGGCTCAGCCCGGGTAAAGGGTGAACTCCTCGATGACCGGGTTCGAGAGCAGATCCCGGGCCAGTTCGGTGACGGCGGTCACCGCGTCCTGGTCCGCGGGCCCGTCCAGCTCCACCTCGAACCGCTTTCCCTGCCTGACCCCGAGCACCTGCCCGAACCCCAGACGGCGGCACGCGCTGGCGATGGCCTCGCCCTGCGGATCATGTATCTCGGGCTTGAGCATGACTTCCACGATCATCCGGGCCACGTGCCCTCCTGGGTCATCAGGGCATATATCGTCTGCTGAGGAGCAGACCCCAGCCCATCTGGCCGGCGCTGGTGATCCTAGTCCCGGCCCGAAAGGAGTGGCACGTGACCGTCGAACCCGGCGGTGCGACCACCGCCGCACCCCACACCTACGAAGCCCTTCAGCCCGACCAGCCCGGCGGGCTCGTTCAGCTGCTCACCCCCGAGGGCGAGCGCATGGAGCATCCCGACTATCCGCTTGACCTTACCGCCGCCGCCATCCGGGACATGTACCGGGATCTGGTGCTCGTCCGCCGGATCGACACCGAGGCGATCTCCCTGCAGCGCCAGGGCGAGCTCGGCATCTGGGCCTCGCTGCTCGGGCAGGAGGCCGCGCAGATCGGCTCGGGCCGCGCGCTCAACCCCGACGACATGGTGTTTCCCACCTACCGCGAGCACGGCGTGGCCTGGTGCCGCGGCATCGACCCGGTCAAGCTGCTCGAGCTCTACCGCGGCGTCAGCCACGGCGGCTGGGATCCCAAGGAGCACAAGTTCCACCTGTACACCATCGTGATCGGCAGCCAGACCCTGCACGCCACCGGCTACGCGATGGGCATCCAGCGTGACGGCGCCCTGGACGGGGACCGCGGCGAGGCCGTCATCGTCTACTTCGGCGACGGCGCCACCAGCCAGGGCGACGTCAACGAGGCGTTCGTGTGGGCCTCGGTGTTCAACGCGCCGGTCGTCTTCTTCTGCCAGAACAACCAGTGGGCGATCTCCGAACCGCTGGAGAAGCAGAGCCGCATCCCGCTGTACCAGCGGGCCCGCGGCTTCGGCTTCCCCGGCCTGCGGGTCGACGGCAACGACGTGCTGGCCTGCTACGCGGTGACTAAGAAGGCGCTGCAGGCGGCGCGCGAAGGTCAGGGTCCCACCCTCATCGAAGCCTTCACCTACCGGATGGGCGCGCACACCACCACCGACGACCCGACCCGGTACCGGCTGGCCAGCGAGCTCGAGGTGTGGAAGCTGAAGGACCCCATCGAGCGGGTCCGGGCCTACCTGGTCCGCACCGGCCAGGCCGAGCCCGAGTTCTTCGCCGCGGTGGACGCCGAGGCCGTCCAGGTCGGCGCCCGGGTCCGCGAGGCCTGCCGGACCATGGCCGACCCGCCACCGCTGTCCATATTCGAGAACGTGTACGCCGAACCGACCGCCATCCTACGCGAGGAACGCGAGCAGTACGCCGCCTACCTGGATTCCTTCGAGGAGGCCGGGCGATGACCACTCTGACCCTGTCCAAGGCACTCAACGCGGGCCTGCGCAAGGCCATGGAAAACGATCCCAAGGTGCTCATCATGGGCGAGGACGTCGGCAAGCTCGGCGGCGTCTTCCGGGTCACCGACGGCCTGCAGAAGGACTTCGGCGAGGACCGGGTGATCGACACGCCGCTGGCCGAGTCCGGCATCGTCGGCACCGCGATCGGTCTCGCGCTGCGCGGCTACCGGCCGGTCTGCGAGATCCAGTTCGACGGCTTCGTCTACCCGGCGGTGGACCAGATCGTCAGCCAGCTGGCCAAGATGCGGTACCGGTCCCGCGGCGCCATCAGCCTGCCGGTGACCATCCGCATTCCGTGCGGCGGCGGCATCGGCGCGGTCGAGCACCACAGCGAATCCCCCGAGGTGCTGTTCGCGCACACCGCGGGCCTGCGGGTGGTGGCCTGCGCGGACGCGGCCGACGCGTTCGCCATGATCCAGCACTCGATCAGCTGCGACGACCCGGTGATCTTCTTCGAGCCCAAACGGCGCTACTGGGACAAGGCCGAGGTCGACACGGTATCGGGCGCGGCCAACGCGCTGCCGCTGGACCGCGCGAAGGTAGCGCTCGACGGCACCGACGTGACCCTGCTGGCCTACGGCCCGCTGGTCCGGACCTGCCTGGAGTCCGCGCTCGCCGCCCGCCAGGGCGGCCCCGGCCCAGGCGGGCCCGGGAATGGGCACAGCATCGAGGTCATCGACCTGCGCTCGCTGTCCCCGCTGGACATGGAGACGATCACCGCCTCGGTCCGCCGTACCGGCCGCTGCGTGGTCGCGCACGAGGCGCCGGTGTACGCCGGGCTCGGGGCCGAGATCGCCGCCCGGGTGACCGAGCAGTGCTTCTACCACCTGGAGGCGCCGGTGCTGCGGGTCGGCGGCTTCGCTACCCCGTACCCGCCGTCCCGGCTCGAGGAGCACTACCTGCCCGACCTGGACCGGATCCTGGACGCCGTCGACCGCACGTTCGGCTACTGAGGGGGCGCGATGACCGAGCTCAAGGAGTTCAGGCTCCCCGACGTGGGCGAGGGCCTGACCGAAGCCGACATTGTCGCCTGGCACGTCAAGCCGGGCGATCAGGTCGAGGTCAACCAGATCATCGTGGAGATCGAGACCGCGAAGGCCGTGGTCGAGCTGCCCTCCCCCTGGGACGGGACCGTCGCGCGCCTGCTGGCCGCCGAAGGCCAGACGGTCGACGTGGGCACCCCGATCATCACGGTCGACGTGTCAGGCGAACCCGCCGTGGCCGGTAACACAGATTCGGCCGAACGATCCGTGGTTCCCGCGCCCGCCCCCGCCGACGCCCCCCCGGCCGGCCAGTCCCCGGCCGCCGAGGCCCAGCCCGAACGCCAGTCGGTGCTGGTCGGCTACGGTGTCAAGGCCTCGTCCACCACGCGCCGCGCCCGCAAGGTTTCAGCGGCGCGCCCGGAGACCGCCGAGGTGCCCACGGGTTCGCCGGTGCCGACCAAACCGGTACAGGTGCCAGCGCCTCCTGCCGCAGCGGCAGGACCAGCACTCGCCACCCGGGCCCTGGCCAAGCCGCCGGTACGCAGGCTGGCCAAGGACCTCGGCATCAACCTGGCCGGGCTGGCGGGCACCGGGCCGGACGGCACGATCACCCGGGATGACGTACACCGGGCGGCCGGTGGAGCCACGGTCCGTTCGGAACAAGAGGCCGAACCGAACGGGGCCCGGACGGCCAGCCTGGCCGCGCTGCCCAGCCCGGCCGGCGAGGAGCGTATCCCGGTCCGCGGCGTGCGCAAGCACATGGCGGCGGCGATGGTGTCCAGCGCGTTCACCGCACCGCACGTCACCGAGTTCCTGCAGGTCGACGTCACCGAGACGATGGCCGCGGTGCGGCGCATCCGCGACCTGCCGGAGTACGCCGAGGTTCGGGTGTCGCCGCTGCTGCTGGTGGCCCGGGCGCTGCTCATCGCGGTGCGCCGGCACCCGCTGGTCAACTCCTCGTGGGACGGGGACGCGCAGGAGATCGTGGTCAAGCACCACGTGAACCTCGGCATCGCGGTGGCCGCCGACCGCGGCCTGCTCGTGCCCAACGTCAAGAACGCCGGCGAGCTGTCGCTGCCCGAACTGGCGCGCAGCCTGCAGGATCTGGCCGAGACGGCGCGGGCGGGCAAGGCCTCCCCCGCCGACCTGGCCGGCGGCACGATCACGATCACCAACGTGGGGGTGTTCGGGGTGGACAGCGGAACCCCGATCCTCACCCCGGGCGAGGCCGCCATCCTGGCCTTCGGCCAGGTCAAGGACGCTCCCTGGGTGGTCGACGGGCAGCTCGCGGTGCGCGCGGTCTGCACCTTGTCGCTGTCCTTTGACCACCGCATCATCGACGGCGAGCTCGGCTCGGCCGTGCTGCGCGACGTAGGCTCGATGCTCGAGGACCCGGTCCGGATGCTGGCCTGGAACTGAAGGGCGCACATGATCAGGCACGTGGTGATGTTCAGGTGGGCTGAGGACGCCACCGAGGAGCAGCAGAAACTGGCCGCCGCCGAGGTCGCCCGGTTGCCCTCAGTGGTGCCCTCGCTGCGGGCGTTTGCGTCCGGTGCGGACGTGGGCGTCAACCAGGGCAACTTCGACTTCGCCGTGGCGGCCGACTTCGACGACGTCGACGGCTACGTGGCCTACCGGGACCACCCGGAGCACCGGGCGATCGTGGAGAAGTTCATCCGGCCGATCACCGCCCAGCGGGCCGCGGTCCAGTTCGAGTTCTGAGCCCGGCTCAGAATCCGCCCTCCGGCAGGTCCATCAGGTCCAGGCTGGTCTCCTCGGCGATCTTGCGCTCCGCGGCCAGCCTGGGCAGCACGGTGGCAGCGAAGAACCGGGCCGCGGCGAGCTTGCCCGCGTAGAAGTCGCGGTCCGGGGAGTCCGCGTCGATCTGGTCCAGCTCGCGCAGGGCGATCTCCGCCTGGCTCAGCAGCAGCCACCCGATCACCAGGTCGCCGAGCGCCAGCAGCAACCGGGTCGTGTTCAGCCCGGCCTTGTAGATCTCTGCGGGCTGCTCAAGCGACGCCATCACGTAACCCGTCATGGCCGCCGCGATGGCCTCCACCTGCGCGGCCGCGTCGGCCAGCGCCGCCCGCTCGGTCTTCAGCCGGCCGTTGCCGCCGTCCGCGGCAGCGAAGTCCCTGACCTTGGCCAGCAGGGCGCCGAACGCCTGCCCGCGGTCCCGGATTATCTTGCGGAAGAACAGGTCCAGGCTCTGGATCCCGGTGGTCCCCTCGTACAGGCTGTCGATCTTCGCGTCCCTGATGTACTGCTCGATCGGGTAGTCCTGGAGGAACCCGGAGCCGCCCAGGGTCTGCAGGGACAGGGTGAGCAGCTCGTAGGAGCGCTCGGAGCCGACCCCCTTGACCACCGGCAGGAGCAGGTCGTTGAGGCTGGCGGCGGCCTCGTCGGCTTGACCCTGCGCCGC
>Ga0306925_10007971_pt1 | contig 10001 bp, 9 predicted proteins | sample flu12Cox44000176_FD_203755 | JGI IMG/M metagenome (GOLD analysis project Ga0306925, IMG submission 203755) | Lab enrichment of tropical soil microbial communities from Luquillo Experimental Forest, Puerto Rico - flux8day.12C.oxic.44.000.176 (v2)... | ecosystem: Environmental > Terrestrial > Soil... | reverse complement strand
GCGGGCGGTTCACCGACCTGTCGGGGACGGCGACCCCCCAAGGCGGCAGCGTCGTCTGCACCAACGGCCACCTGCACGACGAGGTCCTCGCCCAGCTAGCGGAGAATCACCCGGCCTGAGGGCGGAAGGTTTCGTCACCGCGGAGACTTCAAGCCCCCTGGGAGGCTCAAAACTTCCGCGCAGGACAAAGTCTCCGTGATGGGCGGATCCGACCGGGAGTTTGTGCGTTCTTTCACGCGGCCCGAGGGGGTTTACGAACGCGTTTCGCGGCCTGATAGTGGGTATATCACAAGTTCACAAGCTAGCTCTATCGTGATCTAGCTGGGCGGACACGAGACCACAGGGCCGTGGGGTGATGCGAATGAAAGTCGCCGAAGGAATGTCCGAGCGGGTCCTCATGATCGGCCCTGCCCACACGCTGCGTGAGGCTGCCCGCATGATGGCGGCCCGAAAGGTTGGCGCCGCCGTGGTGGTCAACCCCGAACACTCGGGCGTCGGCATCCTCACCGAGCGCGACATCCTCACCTCGGTGGCCGCCGGGGAAGATCCGGACGCCGAGCTCGCTGCCCAGCACTGCACCCAGGATCTCGTCTACGCGGCGCGGGACTGGACCCTGGAGGAGGCAGCGGTCGCGATGGTCCGCGGCGGGTTCCGGCACCTGGTGGTGGTGGAAGGTCACGAGGTCATCGGGCTGCTGTCCATGAGAGACATAGTGCGCGTCTGGTCGATGGCGCGCGTCCCAAGCCAGCCCGCACGGGGCGATACGCTGGTAAGTGGCTGATTCGGCGAAAGAACTGCGAACTTTCAGGCAGTGTCCAGTAATCTTTCAATCGACATTCAGCTATATAGGCCAATATTTTCATAGATGCGGGTGCGATGGCCCGCAACTGGTCGCCAGGCGGCGAGTTCCCGCTCCAGCCGCCCGGCCGCGCCCAGCTGGTTTCCCCGGCTATCTGGGCGCCGCGGCGCTCGGCCCGGGCAATTCCCCCGTCCACCGGGCCGGGTGCCGCCCTTACCGTTAGAGCGTGGAGTATCGGGAACGCGCCGAAACCTACCTGCGGCTGCTCGCCGAGGCGGCACTGCGCCCGGGATCGGATGGGCACGCGCGCCGGATCCGGCGCGCGGCCGACCTGCTCATCGAAGCTGGCGTGCTCACCGAGCCGCTGACCGCGCGGATCCTGGCCGATCTCCAGCTATCGCTCCACGTCCGGGGGCGGCAAGAGGTTTTCGTGCCCGGCGGACGACTGCGCCACCTCGGCAGCTTCGCGCCGGGCGCGCCTGGCCTGGGCAGCGGCCTGGCCAGCGGGCAGCCCTCGTCATGGCGGGTCCTGCGGCCCGGTCAGCCAACTTTGGGATCGCGCCTGATGGCGCTCATCCTGCTCAACGACAAGGGGCTGGCGCCCGCGACGCTGTGCTTCTCGCCCGCTGTCGGGACCTCCGAGTCCGACGTCCCGGTGTTGACCGGGCTGACCGCGACGGACAACCTCGGGACCGCGTACCGGCTCAGCTTCACCGACGGCACCTGGGCCGGCAGCACCTGGACCGGTACGGTCGTGCTGATACCCGCACCGCCCGCGACCGTTAGGAAGCTCGACATCACCGGCCCGGCCGGGCCGGTGCTTCGCGCCGACGTCGCCGACGTTCCGGCGGACGGCGCGGCGCCGGGCGCCGCGCCGCGCTCGGTCCAGGAAAGTCCTGGCGAGCGCTTGCTGACAAGGCGGGCCGAGGCGATGCTCGCCGAACTCGCACTCGGCATCCACGATAAACCCGCCCTCAGCCAGTCAGCACTGGCCGAACTGGCCGGCACGCTGGAGGCGGCGGGCCTGCTCTCGCCGCTTAGCCCCGCCCCGGCGCGACTCGCGGCACTGAGCCAGCTGCTCGGGCTGCCACTGGAGGGGCCGGCCAGCGAGGTGCCCGCCCGCTGGACCGAGATCATGGCCTATTACGGGCGCCGCAGGCGACTAGCGCCGGTGACGGGAACGGCCGCCATCGGCATGGTCCTGCCGGAGATTGACGGCGTGCGGCTGGCGATGGCCGGAGTCCGCAGCGGCGGCGCGGGCAGCTTCCTGCACGCCGCCGTCCAGGGGCTGGCACCGCTGCCGCGGCGGCGCCCGCCCGGGACGAGCTGGGATACCGGATTCTCCGTCTGGGCCAGGGACGACGCGGGTGGCTGGCACCTCGGCACGGTCGAAGACATCAGCCCGGCAGGCGGTACGGCGGGGGTGCTCCGGCTGGCGCTGCTGCCCCCGTTGTGCCACGAGACCGCCAGCCTGACCATCGAGGTCACCGGCCCCAGCCAGCAGATGGCCGTCGACTTGCCGGCCCGGTGGTAGCGCCTGACGTGGTAGGAGGAGACTCTAGTATCCGATGAGCTGGTTTGACTCGCTACCGCCCGCGGAGGTCACGGTGCCGTGCGGCGCCGGAGCGCACACCGTCCGCTGGACAGCCGGGCAGCTGACGCTGCCCGCGCACCCCGACGCCGAGGCCGAGCTGGTGCTCGGCGCGCTCGGGGGCGACAAGCCGGAGTGCGTGACGCTCACCGAGACCTGGGCCAGGCACGCCGCCGACCTGGCGGTCCTGACCACCGGGCCGCGGTGCGCGGCGGACCGGGTCCACGTCGACAGGGACGAGGTCGCCGCCCAGCGGGCGAGCCTGCCGCCTGGCTGGACGCAGGCGGTCTCCGTACCGCTGGTGGCGCGACTGACGGGCCCCGCCGTGCCCGGGCGGGCCACGCTGCGGCCCCTCGGGTACGGGATCGATGAGACTCGTCGCCGCCAAGTGGACCTGATCGAGTTGCTCGAACTGCTCGCGCTCGGGCCCGAGTTCCAGTTCCGGCTGAGCGGGACGGTGTCCGCGGCGTGGGCGGCACCGGACAGGGCGGGCGAGAGGGCCGGGCGCGGGCCCGCGTTCGCCGCCGCGCTGACCGGTCGGCTCGCTCCGGCGGCAGGAGACTGGCTCGGCATCGCCCCCGATGCGGTGACCGTCACCCCGCATGAAGGCCCGGGATGGGGCACGCTCGCGGTGACCGGAACCGGGACCGCGCGGCGGCTGCACGCGTCGCTGCCGGTCGGCTGGCTAGCCGACGTGTGGGCATGCGGCATGGCGGTGGCCGGCGGTCACCTGGTCGTCGCCGTCGACGAGCCCGGCTATCCGCTGGCGCGGGTGCGCGCGCTGCCCGCCCCGGGCGCGGAGCCGGTCGCGGTCACGGTCCGGGCGGAACGCGACGATCGAGGAGGGCTCCCCGTATGGGCGGTGGCATCGGACTGACCAGCGACAATGCCCTCGTCCCCGGGCTGAGCCGCGCGGGGGTGGCACGCGGGGACCTCGTCGGAATCGCCGTCACCCCCGACGGCGCCACGGCGGTGGCGACAGCGGACAGCGGCTGGGTGTCCTCGGCGGCAGAGCTCGCGCTGGCCGACCGTGAGATCCGGCCACGGTGGGCGACCTGGTCTCAGGAGTCCGCGCGGCACCTGATCACGTGCGGGGTGTGCCTCGCCACGTGCTGGGACGTCGCCGCGGTGCACCGGCTGCTGTTCGGCGGCTGGCGGGCGGACCCTGGCTGGGCGTGGGCCAGCGTACGCGGGCTGCCGCTCGAGGGCGTGGCATCGGCCGCGACCGGCGGGCCGGCCGCCGGGCCAGACCTGTTCGACGCGGCGCTGGAGTACGCGGCGGCCGGGTCCCGCGCGGCCGGCGCCGAGGGTGACTCGGCGGAGCCGGTCGCGCCGGACGGATACCTGCGGCCGGACTGGGTCCGCGGCGGGTGGGCGGCGGCGCCGGCCCGGCTGCTCGCGTGGGCACGGCTCGCCCGCGAGACGGCGCTGGCGCAGGCGGCCGCGCTCGGCGCTGGAGCCGACGGGGACCTGGGAGCCGCCACCGCCCGTTCCGAATCGACTGCCGAGTTGCTCTGCGCGGAGCTTTCCGCGGAGGGACTTCCCATGGACCGAGGCACCGCGGAGGGCGTGCTCGCGGGGATCATCGGGCCGCGGCCGCGCGGAGAGCCGGAGGCGATCGCGATGCGGGCCGCGCGGGACTCCGTGGTGCTGCGGCACGCGCCCGCCGGGGTCACCGCCGACCTGCGAAGCCCGGTTCAGGTGCGGTCACTGCTCGCGGCGGCCGGGGTCGATGTGCCGGATACCCGAGCCTGGCGCCTGGAGGAGTTCAGGGACTCGCATCCGCTGGTCGCCGAGCTCCTCGAATGGCGCAAGGCCGAACGGATCGCCACCACGTACGGCTACGCCTGGCTGGACGAGCACCTGGGGACTGACGGACGGCTGCGCGGGGCGTGGACCGGATCAGACGGCGCGGCCGGCCGGATGACCGCTTCCAACGGCCTGCACAACATGCCCGCCGCGATGCGGCAGGCGGTCATCGCGGCGCCCGGGCACGTGTTCGTCCGGGCCGACCTCGGGCAGATAGAGCCCCGGGTGCTCGCCGCGGTGTCCGGCGACCGCGCGCTCGCCGCGGCCACCCAGGCCGACGACATGTACCTGCCGGTGGCGGCGGAGCTCGGCGTCGACAGGCCGACCGCCAAGGTGGCGATGATCGCCGCGATGTACGGCCAGACCACCGGGCACGGCGGCCAGGCGGGCCGCCGCATGCGGGCCGCGTACCCGGTCGCGATGACCTACCTGGACTCGGCCGACCGTTCCGCGCGGGCCGGACGCGACCTGCGCACCTATGGCGGCCGGCTGGTCCGCATGTCGGGCGGTGCGGTGTCCGCCGCCAAGACGGCCGCGCGCGGGCGGTACGGACGCAACGCGCTCATCCAGGGCGCGGCGGCGGAGTTCTTCAAGATGTGGGCCGTAACCGTGCGGGCCAGGGGCCTGCCGCTGGCCGCGCGGATCGTCTTGTGCCTGCACGACGAGCTGCTGGTGCACGTCCCGGCCGACCGTGCGGAGGAAGCGGCGGCACTGGTAGCCGACTGCCTATCGGAGACCGCGCGCCGCTGGGCCCCGGCCGCCCAGGTCCGCTTCATCGCCGACGCCACCGTCGTCCGCCGCTGGTCTGACGCCAAGTGACGCCGACCGAAATGTCCTCTTTGTGCCACTGTGCTGTTGATTTGTTCCTGGTTTCCGCTGCCCTGACGACGGAAACCGGGAACAAATCCTCGGCCACCCCAGAATGAACCGTTTCCGTTCCGCTCGCGCGATTTGATTGCGATTTCCGGTGCTATGACACGGCAAATCGCAATCAAATCGAGTGCTGACACCCGGGAAAGGCGGCGCGGCGAGGTGCGGGGATGGCACGGCCAGGACGGCGAGGCTGGTACCGTTGCGGACAGCAATTACGGGCGCTAGGGGGTTTGACGTTGACGCGGTACCGCAGAGTGGTGGTCAAGCTCAGCGGTGAGGCCCTTGCCGGGGCCGGGGGGACAGGAGCGGACCCCGCGAGCCTCGCGCGCGTCGCGGATGAGGTTCTGTCGGTGCACGAGCTGGGCGTCCAGGTGGCGGTCGTCGTCGGCGGCGGCAACTACTTCCGCGGCCGGATGGCCGACGGCTGGGGGATCAGCCGGGCCGAGGCGGACAACATCGGCATGCTGGGCACCGTCATGAACGCGCTCATGCTCCGCGGCGCGCTCACCGCCCGGACCGAGGCCGACGTACGAGTGATGACGGCGGTGCCCATCCACAGCGTCGCGGAGCCGTTCATCAGGCTGCGCGCGGTCCACCACCTTGAGCGCGGGATGATCGTCGTGCTGGCGGGCGGCATCGGGCAGCCCTACGTGACCACGGACTATCCGGCGGTGCAGCGGGCGCTCGAACTCGACGCCGACGCGCTGCTCGTCGCCAAGCACGGCGTGGACGGCGTCTACGACTCCGACCCCAGGATCAACCCGGATGCGTCCAAGTACACGTCGCTCACCTACGACGAGGCCATCGCCGCAGGCGTGCGGATCATGGACACGAGCGCGTTCGTGCTGGCCAACGAGCAGGAACTCACCATGCACGTGTTCGACGTCGGCGCCGTCGGCGTCATGCGCGGCATCTGCGAAGGCGCGGAACTAGGCACGAGGATCAGCGTCAAGGGCTGAACTTCTGGTGCCGCACTAACGGCACACTAGAGGATATGGACGGGAACGCCGCGGCGGAAGCGCTCGGGGTCGCTGTCGCGGCCCGGGTTCCGGTCTTGCTCTGGGGCGCGCCCGGCACCGGCAAGACGTCAGCCATCCGGGCGATGGCGAACGCGATGGGCCTGCCCTGCGAGACGGTCATCGCGTCGATCAGGGAGCCGTCCGACTTCGCGGGCCTGCCCATCGTCACCGGGAACGCGGTCCGCTTCGCCCCGCCGCTGTGGGCGACCCGGCTCGCCGATGCGGGCACCGGCGTGCTGTTCCTCGATGAACTGTCCACCGCTCCGCCCGCCGTCCAGGCCGCGCTGCTGCGGGTTGTCCTCGAGCGGACCGTCGGCGACCTGGCGCTTCCCGAAGACGTCGCCGTTGTCGCCGCGGCCAACCCTCCCGAGCAGGCCGCCGACGGCTGGGATCTGTCCGCTCCGCTGGCCAACCGGCTGTGCCACCTGACGTGGGAGACCCCACCGCGCAGTATCGCCGACGGGCTGACCGGCGGCTGGGCGCCGCCCCCGGTCCCCCTGCTCCCGGCCGGCTGGGAAGCGGGCGAACAGCTCGGCCGCGGCCTCGTCGGCGCGTTCTTGCAGGTACGGCCCGCGCTGGCGATCGCGCCGCCCGCCAACCCCAGCGACGCGGGCCGGGGCTGGCCGAGCCCGCGCACGTGGGAGATGACGGCCAGGCTGATGACCGCGGCCGAGGCCTGCAAGGCGACCGACCAGGCACGGTCCGCGCTGATCCGGGGAGCGGTCGGCGACGGCGCCGGCGTGGAGTTCCTCGCGTGGCTCGTGGAGATGGACTTGCCAGACCCCGAGGAGGTACTGGCCAACCCCGGCTCGTTCCGGCTGCCGGAGCGCGGCGACCGTGCCTATGCGGCGCTCGCGTCCATCACCGCGGCGGTCGCGGCGGAGCCGACACCGGAGCGCTGGACCGCGGGCTGGCAGGTCCTCGGCGGCTGCGCGGCGACCGTGCCCGACGTGGCGGCGACCGCCGCCAGGGTCCTGGCCAAGTGCCGGCCGGCCGGCGCGCCGCTGCCCGCGGAGATCAAGCTGTTCGCCGCCGTGCTGCGCGACGCGGGACTGCTGTGAGCGAGCTGCCTGACCTCGCCGCCGCCCGGCTGTGGGCGGCGGCCCGTTTCCCCTACCTGGCCACCGGCATCTTCGGCACCCAGGTGACAAGGGCACCCGGCACTGGGACCGTGGCGTCCGACCAGCGGTGGCGGCTGTACGTTGATCCCGAGGTGGTGGCCGGCTGGACGGCGGCAGAACTCGGCAGCGTCGTCGTGCACCACGTGTGTCACCTGCTAAGAGATCATTCCGAACGGGCGGTGGCGGCTGCGGTGACCCCCGCTGAATCCGCCGACTGGATCCGCGCCGCGGACGCCGAGATCAACGACGACCTGGTCCATGCCGGGCTTGAGCTGCCGGGCGACCCGGTGCTGCCGGGAGACTTCGGCGCACCGGAGGGGAAGCTGGCCGAGGAGTACTACGCGCTGCTGGGGAAGCGGCAGGAGGGTGAAACAGCCGCCACGGTCCGTTCGGGATCGCTGGACTGCGGGAGCGGCGCGGACGGTCAGCCGCGGGACTTCGAGTCGCCGGGCGGGCTTGAACCATGGCTGGCGGACCTGCTGCTTCGGCAGGTCGCGCTGGAGGTCGTCAAGCACAGCAAGGACGCCGGGTCCGTACCCGCCGGGTTGCTGCGCTGGGCGGAGCAGATACTGGCGTCGCGGGTGGACTGGCGGCGGCTGCTGTCGGCGCAGCTGCGCCGCGCCGTCGCCGACGTGGCGGGCGCGGTCGACTACTCATACCGGCGGCCGTCCCGGCGTGCCGCCGCGGTCAGCGGAGTGGTGCTACCCGCGCTGCGGCGGCCGGTGCCCGAAATCGCGGTGGTCTGTGACACCTCGGGCAGCATGAGCGACGAGCTGCTGGCGATGGCACTCGCCGAGGTGGAAGGGCTGCTACGGGCGCTGGGGATGGCCCGCCAGCTACGCGTGCTCGCCTGCGACGCGGCGGCTGGCCCGGCGCGGCGGGTATCGTCCGCACGGCAGGTTTCGCTGGTGGGCGGCGGCGGCACGAACATGGGCGCCGGGATCGCCGCCGCCTGCGCGCTGCGACCCCGGCCCGCCGTGACGGTGGTGCTGACCGACGGCTACACGCCCTGGCCCGGGCTGCCGCCGAAGGGGATGCGGGTCATCGCGGGCTTGCTTGGCGATGACGCGCCCGAGGCGCCGGGCTGGGCGGCCTCGGTGCGCGTCCCGTCTATCAGGTGAGACGGCAAGACTGCGGTCAGCACTTACCGCTGGTCGCGACCATAAAGGTCTCCACCGAGGCCAACACGGCAGCCGCGTCCTTGGTGATCGTGGCGATCTGCCCGGCGGAGGGATTTGCCGACAGGTTCTGGACCGAGCCCTTCAGCGTGTCGACCGACGACTTGATGGCACTGGTCTCGTTCGGGAAGTCACTTTTAGCCGAGTTGACCACCGCGGTCGCGGCGCTTTGGATCGCGTTGACCTGCGACTTCAGAGCGCTGACACTGCTACTGGCGTTAAGGCTGGTCAGCCCCTTCATGGCGTTCTGAAGGTTAGCCCGGTCCGCGCAGTAACCGGGCTTGCTGCCGGTAGCAGCGCTGGTGCTGGTGCTGGTGGTGCTGGTGCCGGGGCTACTGGCGCTGCTGCAGCCGATGACCGTCCCCATCGCGACGGCACAGGCCAGCATGGCCATGGTCCGAGCGCCAAGCCTCGCACTTTTTCTCATCACGATCCCACCTGATTGTCGTGGCGAACCCACCGGAAACTTACCCAACGCACCTTAGACGGGTGGTCACCCCAAACGGTTCATCGACAGGCCGGAAGCGGGCAGCGCGTACTCTATGCCGGGTGAACGCAGCCCCGACCGAGCCGCCCGCCCGGGTGATGACCGCCGTCGCCATAGTCCTCACGTTCGCGTCGGGCGCATCAGACGTCGCGAGTTTCACCCGGCTGGGAAATGTGTTCACCAGCGTGATGACCGGGAACATCACGTTGTTCGGCCTGTCATTGGCGCGCGGGTCGGCGTCGCTGGCAGCACACACAGCAGTGGCGTTCGCCGGGTACGTGGTGGGCGTCGTCGCGGCTACCCGGATCGCCTGGCACTACAGCCATCGGCGGCCCGCTGATCCCGCTGCCCCCGCCGCTCCCGCCGCGAAGGCATCCGGCGGCAGCTGGCCGCCACACATGACGCTGACCCTGCTGACCGAGCTGACCCTGCTGGCGGGTGTCCTGGTCGGCTGGGAACTCACCGGTACGCGGCCGGCAGGTGGCGCGCAGTTCGTGATCCTCGTGGTCGCCGCCTGCGCGATGGGCATCCAGTCGGCTGCGGTCAACCAGATGGGCCTGGGCAACGTGTCGACGACGTTCCTCACCGGCACCTTGACGGGGCTGGTCAGCGCGATAGCCCGGCCGGGGAGCAATCCCGACGCGCGGCGGACGGGAGTGCTCGTGGGCCTAGTGGCTGGCGCGGTCCTCGCGGGCGTGCTCGACGCCGCCGCAGCCGCTCTCGTCCCGCTGCTGCCGCTGTCCGGCGTCGCCGCCGCGGTGGCGCTCGGCTCCGGCCGCCTCCGCCCCGGCTGGCTCCCGCGCGGCTGGCTCTGGCCCGGCCGGCTCGACCCCGGCACCCCCGCAGGTCCCACAGACCCCACACCCCCCGCTGGCACCCGGCAGGAACCATGATCACGAAGATTTCGTTTTCGCGAAAGAATTTGGTGCGTATCGGACGAATTCTTTACCTTATAAAAAATGTTTTCGTGATCATGCGGTGAGCGAGTGGCTGGAGGATCCATCGGGGGTAGAGAGGGCTGCGTGACGGCGGGGATTGGGTTTGGGCGCTTGGGGCTGGGGCTTGGGGCTGGTCGCTTGGGCGGTCAGGCGGCGATGATGCGGTAGCCAACGCCGCGGACGGTT
>Ga0306925_10007970_pt1 | contig 10001 bp, 9 predicted proteins | sample flu12Cox44000176_FD_203755 | JGI IMG/M metagenome (GOLD analysis project Ga0306925, IMG submission 203755) | Lab enrichment of tropical soil microbial communities from Luquillo Experimental Forest, Puerto Rico - flux8day.12C.oxic.44.000.176 (v2)... | ecosystem: Environmental > Terrestrial > Soil... | reverse complement strand
ATGATCGCACGCGCAGCATTGTGACCGGGAGCTCCGGTGACGCCTCCGCCCGGATGCGCTCCCGATCCGCAGTGGTAGAGTCCTTTCAAGGGTCCCCGATAATCGGCATAGCCGACCGCGGGGCGGGCCCAGAACAGCTGATCGAGCGTCAATGCTCCGTGAAAAATATCTCCGCCGGTCAGCCCGAACACCTGCTCCAGATCAAAGGGACTCAAGACCTGACGGCCGATGACGCTGGCCTTGAACCCCGGCGCGTAGCGATCGACGGTTTCGATCATCAGATCGGCCACCGTCGCGCGATGATCGTTCCATGATCGCCCGACCGGCAATTGCGGCGCCACGTGTTGGCAGAACAGGCTTGCGACGTGGCCCCCCGCGGGGGCCAGCGTGTCATCCAAGGTCGACGGGATGACCATCTCGATGATGGGCTCGCGGCTCCATCCGAGCGTTCGCGCGTCGCAATAGGCGCGATCCATGTAGCTTAGGCTCGGCCCGAGAATGATCCCCGCGGTGTGGTGATCGCCGCCATCGCGTCCAGGCAGCGCCGTGAAGCTCGGCAGCTCCGAGAGCGCCACGTTGATCCGGAACGTGCCCGAGGCGCAGCGCCACCCCTGCATGTGCCGAAGAAAGGCCGGATCGAGCGCGTCCTGCGGGATCATCGCAGTATAAAGGAGCTTGGGATTGACATTGGCGGCGACCGCGCCGCCGCGCACGAGGCGCCCGTCCTCGAGCACGACGCCGACGGCACTACCCCTCTCGATCAAGACCTCGCGAACGGCCGCGTCGGTCTCGATCTCCACGCCATGTCCGGCCGCAGCGCGCGCCATGGCTTGGGTGATCGCGCCCATTCCCCCGATGGCGTGGCCCCAAACACGCCTCTTTCCGTTCACCTCGCCGAAGGCATGGTGCAACAGAACGTAGGCGGTGCCGGGCGTGTACGGACTTGCATAGTTCCCGACGATGGCATCGAAGCCGAGCCAAGCCTTCACGAGTTCGCCCCCGAACCAGGCATCGAGATAATCGGCGGCCGATTTGGTCAACAGCTCGAGCAGGGTGCGCAGATTTTCCGCCGAGAGCCGGCGAAGTCGGTTGCCGATCCGTCCGGCTCTGAGCGCTTCACGCAACGCTGCCAGCTTTGTTCCATTGGTGAGGTTCGGCGGCGGCTGCAGGACCAGCTCGCGCAGCACATCGGCACTCGCGTCGAGCGTCCGGTTGAAGGCGTCATATCGTTCGGCATCGCCAGCACTGAACTTCGCGATATTGTGTTTGGTGCGACCCTCGGCCGCGAGCAGATAGCCGCCGTCCAAGGTGGGAAGGAAATTTTGCGCGCGACGCTCGACAATCTTCAGCCCATGCTCGAAGAGGCGAAGATCGGCGATGATCTTGGGGTTCAATAGGCTTACGGTGTAGGCCGCGATCGAGTTTCGGAACCCTGGGCAAAACTCTTCCGTGACCGCGGCGCCGCCCACCATCGATCGTCGCTCGAGGAGCTTGACTTTCAGGCCCGCCATGCCGAGGTAGGCGGCGCAAGTCAGCCCATTATGCCCGCCACCAATGATGACGACGTCGTATGTTTGCATCGAAGGCGCTAGTTACAGGCGCAGCGGTGCGGATCGCAATGCCTCATGTATCGCCTTGCGCCGTCGCGGCTTGCCGGTATTCTCGCGCGCACGGACTGATTCACACCATCGCTCGCAAGCGTCGTCGCGCTCGAATTGTGAGTGGGCCAAGCGCTGCACTGCTGATCCGCTTCGCAAACCGATCGGCCTTCGGGGACACATCATAATCTCATGCCCACGAAACTGTCACCGTCGCGTCACCTTCGGATCGGCCGATCCAAAGCTGGGCTGGGTCTCTTCGCCCGTGTCGCAATCAAGAAGGGGCAATTCATCGTTCGCTACAGCGGCAGGAAGATTCGCAGCGAAGCCGCCGACGAGCTCGATACCCGCTACCTGTTCGAGGTCAACGCGCGCTGGACCATCGACGGCTCCAACCGCCGGAACCGCGCGCGTTACATCAATCATTCCTGCCGACCGAATGCCGAAGCCTATTTCGTGAAACACGCGATCAAGATCCGGGCGATCAAGAACATCAAGCCCGGTGACGAGATCACGTATCACTATGGCCGCGATTATTTCGACTCCTTCATCAAGGCCGTGGGTTGCAAGTGCAGGGCTTGCGCCAAGAAACGCGCCGAGATTCGTTCTCAGCGATCGAGGCGTCGAGCCAGGTCTGCGCGTCGGGCCAAGCGTGCGCGGTGAGGCGCCGAAAGCCCGCGAGTGATCATTCCGCCGCGGGCGCGACGTCGGGCCCCGGCGCGTGCAGGATGACGCCCTCGAGCGGATCGCACGCATCGTTCCACGCCGCCCGCTGCAGCGCGCGCCTGGTGTCGGCATAACCCGCCTCCCAGCGCAGGCGAATCCCGCTCGGGCTGAAATCGATGTCCTTGGTGTGGTTTTCATTGTCCAACCGAGGGGCGAGGAGCTGCACGACGTGCATGCGCGTCAGGCAGCCATACTCGGCCAGATCCTTGACGACCGGGCGATTGCGGGTGTCCTCCGGCATCAATTTGACCAGCTCCGAGACCACGTGGCGCAGCTTGTGGACCTGGCGTTGTCTCGCAATATGACTCGCGACGCGGCTCGAATATTGAATGTCCTTGTGGCGGTGGAGCACCTCCCAGATGCTCTCTGGTTCCGGCCCCATCGGATTCCACATGTGCACGGCGAAAATGAGCGAATCCCGGCGCGGGTTGTCGTCGAAGATCGCCTCGGTCGGCGTGTTGGAGAGAATTCCCCCATCCCAATAGAGCTCACCATCGATGCGCACGGCCGGAAAGGCCGGCGGCAACGCGCCTGACGCCATGACATGCTGGACCGTGATGGCGGTCTCGCGACTGTAGAAGTAGCGCATTTCGCTCGTGCGCACATGCGCCGCGCCGACCGTCAGGCGCGGCGTGCAGCGCGCGGATGAGCGTAAAGTCGACCAGCTCGGTGAGCGTCTTCGCCAGTGGTGCGGTCGAGTAGAAGGCGGCGCTGTCCCGTCCGAGCGGATAGTGTGCGCCGAGAAAAGCCAGCGGATTGGGCTCGAAGAATCCCGGAATGCCCCCGAGCAGGGTCGACCAATAGGACGCGGTGTCGGCGAGCCCCGGCCAGTTCGCCAGACCCCAGAATTCCTTGCGCTCCATCCGGCGCCAGAATTCCTCCAGCCGGTCGAGGCGATACTCGGGCTCGTTGCCGGCGATCAGGCTGGCGTTGATGGCGCCGATCGACGTGCCGATGATCCAATCCGGCTCGATCCCGGCTTCGTGGAGCGCCCGATAGACACCCGCCTGGTATGCGCCGAGCGCACCGCCGCCTTGGAACACGAGCACGATCTGGAATCGCTGCGCTGGACTGGCCTCCGATGCGGGCCGTTCTTGTGCCTCCGCAATGTGCCGGGATTTCGAGACATCCAACATCTTTGCCTCCGGTACTGCGCTCGCGTGCACCTTGTTCGGTGCAACCCACCGCATTCCGTACTAGCGGATCCTAATGTGCGGTCCAACCGCCATCTATCGGCAATGCCGTGCCTTCAACCGCGGCAACGCCAGAAATTTGGCCGCCTTACGCGAGGGAAATTTGATGGCCGCGTCACTTCCTTGCCCGCGCGGCGTTGCCTCAAACTGGGTAAGCACTGGAACCAACTGCACGAACCTGCGTTCACGTGTCCGTGAGTGGACCGCCGCCGCCGCGCTTTGCCCCAATCGGCAGGCTGGCCACGCGGCATGAATCGCTTTTTCCTATTCCGCCGCACCAACCGAGGATAGGTTGACGGCTCGCGCGGCATGGGAGGGGTCATGCGAACCGCCGTCGCTGATATCGACAATGCCGCAATCCCGATCGGCGGGATCGCCGTAATGGCCAAGGCGTCGATCGCGGGACGCACCAAGACCCGCTTGGTTCCTCCTCTGACGTTCGAAGAAGCGGCGCAATGCAACACGGCGTTCCTGCGCGATATCGCCGATAACATACTCGCCGCCTCCACTGAGGCCTCGATTGCCGGCTACATTGCGTTCAGTCCGGCTCATGCGCGGCCCTTTTTTCAAGAGAATCTGCCGCGCAGAATCGGCCTGATCGAGGCTTGCTACCCGACTCTGGGCGATTGCCTCGATTACACGATTGCGCAGCTTCTGGAGCGCGGCCATCGCTCCGCAGTGGTTCTCAATTCCGACAGCCCCACGCTGCCCACCTCGCTTCTGATCGAGACCGCCCACGTGCTTGCGCGGCCCGGCGACCGGGCGGTCCTCGGCCCCGCCCTTGACGGCGGCTACTATTTGCTCGGGCTGAAGGCGAAGCACCACCGTCTGTTTGAGGACATTGCCTGGAGCACGGAACGCGTGACGCAGCAAACGCTCGAGCGAGCCGCCGAACTGAAGCTGCCCGTGCATATGCTGCCGACGTGGTACGACGTCGACGACGTCGCGGGCTTGAAAATCATGCGGGCGGAACTGTTCGAGGGTCAATCGTTCGCGCCGGGCCTTTGTCCCGCGCAACCGCGGCACACGCGCGCGCTGATCCAATCGCTGGTCGAGACCTCGGACCTCGAGGAGCGTCTGGCCTTCAAGGCATTGAGGGGGGCTGCGGAGTGAGGCGGGTCACGGGACTCGATTGGCTGCTTTTGGCGCTCGGCGGATGCCTGCTCGTGCTTTCGGCCGCCGGCGCAATCGGGGTTACGCACTTCGACGACCCTAAAGTCGGCGTCATTCTCCTTGTCCAATGCGTGCCTTATGCCATCGCGGCATGGGTCGTGCTCCGGGGAAGGCCGGAGCGCGCGGGGAGCGGCCGAGCGCTCGCCACCATTCTCATCGTCGGCGTTGCCATGCGCTGCCTGCTCCTGCCGGGAACGCCGGTTTCGACCGACCTCTTCCGCTACGTCTGGGATGGCCGCGTGCAAGGCGCCGGCATCAATCCATATCTTTACGTGCCGAACGACGCGGCGCTCTCTGGCCTGCGCGACGACGCGATTTATCCTTTCATCAATCGTGCCGACTATGCCCCGACGATGTACCCACCGACCTCGCAGGTCGTCTTTTATCTGATCACGCGCATATCCCAGGCGCCGGTCGCCATGAAGGCCGCCATGGTGGCGTTCGAAGGCCTCGCGGTCTGGACGATGCTGCAATTGCTCGCGCTGCGCGGCCTGCCGCGGTCGCGCATCCTGCTCTACGCCTGGCACCCATTGCCGCTGTGGGAGTTTGCCCGCAGCGGCCATGTCGACATCGTGGCCATTGCCTTTCTGCTGCTGGCTTTCCTGGCCACGGAACGACGCTCCCCGATCCTCGCCGGCGTCGCGCTCGGTGCCTGCGCACTGGTCAAGTATTTTCCGGTCGTGACCGGTCCCGCCCTCTACAAGCGTTGGGACTGGCGCCTCCCCCTCGCCTTTGTCGCCGCCGTTGCCGCGCTCTACCTGCCCTACGTCGGCGCCGGCACGAAGGTGTTCGGATTCCTCGGCGGCTATATCAGCGAAGAGGGCTTGGACCGGGGCTCGGGAATTTTCTGGTGGCAGCTCATCGGCGCCTTCGTCTCGCTGCCGCAGTGGACATTTTCATTCTACCTGGCTGCTGCGGCACTGGTCATGGCGGGGCTCGCGCTTTTCGTCGTGTTCCGCCCGAAAAGACCGGACGCCGATCTCGCCGGCGCCATGCTGCTCGCCGTCGCTTTCACGCTCTTGCTCGCACCGCACTATGCTTGGTACTTCGCCTGGCTGGTGCCGTTCCTGTGTTTCTACCCGGTGGTTGGCGTGATCTACCTCACCTGCGCTGTGAACTTGCTTTATTTCGCGCACTGGCCTCCCACCCTATCGGAAGCGCTGCCGATCTACGTCCCCTGCGTTCTCATTCTCGCAACTGAATTTGCGTGGCGGCGTCGCCGACGTAAGGCCGAGGAGCCTCATGCCGATGCAGCCCTCGCCTGAGGTCAAGGTCGATCCTCGGCGCTATTTCGAGAGCGTCGAAGAGGGGCGCAGCGGGCACGCACCGCGGCGGCCGGTCTGCGTCTATCTCGAGACAACGAACCGCTGCAATCTCTTGTGCACGACCTGTCCCCGCACCTACGAGGAGCTCGAGCCGCCCGCGGACATGAGCTGGGAGCTCTTCACGTCGATCGTCGACCAGATTCCAAACCTCCAACGCGCGGTCTTGCACGGCGTCGGCGAACCGATGCTGGTGAGAAACCTGCCGAGGATGGTGCGCTATCTCAAGGATCGCGGCACCTACGTGCTCTTCAATACCAATGGCACTCTGCTCACCGAGAGGAACGGCCGCGCGTTGATCGAGGCGCGCCTCGACGAGCTTCGCGTCTCGCTCGATGCCTCGAACGCGAAGTCCTTTCTGGCCGTGCGCGGCAAGGATTACTTCGGCCGCATCCTCAGGAACGTCCGTGCCTTCCGCGAACTGCAGGAACGTGAAGGGAAAGATTTGCCGCGCGTGTCGGCGTGGCTCACGGGACTTAAGGAAACGATTGCCGAACTGCCCGCCTTCGTTCGCCTGGCCGCGCAAATCGGCGTGCGCGAGGTTTATCTGCAGCGCCTGGTGTTTTTCGAAAACGACGCCATCGGCCTCGCCCGCCCCGACCAGGCCCTCTATGAGCAGATGACGCGTGAGGATGCAGCCCATCTCAAGGCCGCAAGCGAGCTCGCGCGCGCCTACGGCATCACGTTCGGCGCCTCCGGCGCCGCCTCGGAGCCGGGTATGAGTCTCAAGCGGGACGACGACGGCTCGCCCTGGACGCTGTGCCGTCGACCCTGGACCGTGATGTATTTCACCGCCAACGGCCGGGCGCTGCCATGCTGCATCGCGCCGTTCTCGCAGCGCGGCTACGAACACTACACGTTGGGCGATGCCACCCAGCAAACGCTGCAAGAGATTTGGAACGGCGCGGCCTACACTTCGTTCCGCGAAGCGCTGCTGTCGGAGAAGCCGCCCGCCACCTGTGCAAACTGTGGCCTGCGCTGGAGTCTTTGAATGACCGACGCAGCGCCTGGCAATGGTGCTGCGCGCGAAACCGCGGCAAGTCGTATCGTCGTCGTGATACCGACACTCGATGAGGAGCAGTCAATCGCGGATGTGGTGCGCAGCATCCCGCGTGCGATCGTATCCCGCATCATCGTGGCGGACGGCGGCAGTCGCGACGCCACCGCGGCGCGGGCCAAAGCAGCGGGTGCGGACGTCATCGATGCCGGGCGCGGCTATGGCCGGGCGTGCCTCGCTGCGACCATGGCGGCCGAGGACGCCGACATCGTGGTGTTCATGGACGGCGACGGCGCCGACGATCCGCGCAGCATCGCCGCGCTGGTCGAGCCGATCCGGTCCGGCCGCAACGATTTCGTGCTCGGATCGCGCGCGCGCGGCAAGCGCGAGAAGGGGAGCATCGCCTGGCACCAGCTCGCCGCCGGCCGCCTGGCCGGGTGGGGCATGCGGCTTCTTTACGGCGTGAGCTACACGGATATGTCCGCGCTGCGGGCGATCCGGCGCCAGGCGCTGCTCGAGCTCGCGATGCACGAGCTCACCTATGGGTGGAATCTTGAAATGCAGATGCGCGCGGCGCGAGCGGGGCTGCGCATCCTGGAGATTCCGGTCGACTACCGTCGGCGGCGCGGCGGCGATTCGAAGGTGGCGGGAAGTCTCGTGGGAACCATGCGGGCCGGCGCGCGCATCATCGCGACCTTCGCCCGCGTTGCGAGCGAGACGAGCCCGTGGCGACGCGGGCGCGATCGTCAGCGCGAGCTTTCGAACGTGCGCTGATCAAATCCGCATCAAGCGGGCATCGCCATAACGTGATTTGTTTCGTGGACCCAATCGCGTCCCCACGGAATTTTGGAAAGATTACGGATACAATTGATTTGCCGGCCTGTGACGACACGATCGTTCGCGTCCGTTTGGCGGTTGTTTCAACCGCTGCGACCCGCAGCGTTGGCCAGATATTGCATGTCCGCTTGCGCCCGCCGGCCAGCGAAGGTGAGCACGAGCTCGCTCGCGCCGGCCTCGCCGTAGCGGCGAGCCTGGGCGAGCGCGTCCTCGGCGGTGCCGGCGATGGCGAAGGCTTGCACGAACCGGTCGTCGAGCGCCTGGGACGGGTGCTCGCCCGCGCGCAAGCGGCGGACCGCGGCGGCGAAATCGGCCTCCGACAACCCCGCCGCCTGCAGCAACGCCGCCTTGGCCGAAGGCACCCGCTGACCGAGCGCCCAGAAGGATGGCAGCATCTCGCCGATCGCCGCCTTGGCGAGGCCATAGGCCTCGCCGCGGTCGAGCCGCACCGCGCACGGAATGTATTGCACGACCTCGGCCGGCGCCGGCCGCTGCGCCCGCCACGCGGCGGCATGCACGGCGCGCATCGCCGCTTGCGTGAACTGCGCCGGGCACATGTTCGAGATCATCAATCCGTCGGCGATCTTCCCGCACAGCGCGAGCGCCTGCTCCCCTCTTGCCGCCATCAGCAGCGGCATATCGCGCCGAGGCGCCTGGTATTCGAGCTTGACCTTGTGGGCGGAGAACACGCTTCCGGCATAGTTCACCTCCTCGCCCTTGAGCATGGCGCGCACGATGGTGATCGCGTCGCGCACCGCCGCGAGCGGGCGATCGGCGCTCAAGCCCAGGCGCTCGGTTGCCGCCGCGATGCCGGAACCGATCGCGAGCCGCGCGCGGCCTTGCGCCAACTCGTCGAGCGCGCCGATCTCCATCGCCATCAGCGTGGGATGCCGGTTGTAGGGATTGAACACGCCGATACCGATGCCGATCCGGCGCGTCGCAGCCGCGCACGCCGACGCCGCCGGCAGCACGCCGCGATTGAACGCGTTCTCGGCGAACCATAGGGAGTGAAAGCCGTTGGCCTCGGCGATGGTGGCAAGATCGATGGAACGACGGGGATCGACCCCGCCGGACAGACGCACGCTCAGTTTCGGCAGCTCGGCCACGCTTGTTCCTCTCGCCCTTAACGACGCGCTATGCGCGGCAACGACAGCGAAAGTGCCGGTCGAGACAACGCATCATACGCCGCCGGGGCGCTCGCCCGAGCTTGCTTCGGAAAAATGCGCGTGCACGACGCGCCAGCCGCCGGCTTCCTTGCGGAACACCATGGTCGAGCGGGTGATGAACTCGTCACCGCCGTAGTGGATGTCCTTGGGCGGCGGCGCCGTGCCCGTCCAATGGCGTTTGGTGCGGCGATGGCACCAGACCACGGCTATGTCGTCGGACACGACGCCGCCGAGGTCGAACGGGGTCCAGTAGCTCGACTGCACGTTTGGCCGGTAGAATTTCCACAGCCGGACCCAATGCTCGCGCCCCTTGTAGGTGTGCCCATTGAGGTTGAAAAACACCGCCTCGGGCGCCGCGCTCCAGATCGGCTCGAGCTTTCCCCAATCGAAGCGGGCGTTGGCATCGATATAGTCGGTGTGCAGTTGCAAGATTTGCTCGCGATCGCGCTCGGAGCCGCCGACGAGATTGGCCTCAGGCATTTTCTCTCCATTCAAAATTTGGAACGACACGATGGAGTTAAGCCGTGTCAATAGCACGCGCAGGACATCTCGACCTCATGTCTCTGATGTGCTGCAGCGCATGCAGACACGTTTGCGCAGTCTGCTCGAGCTCACTTCTTTTTCCGCCGCGAGGCCCGCTGGCGCAGACCTTCCGCGGTGATATAGAGCAGCGGGATGATGAAGATCCCGAAGAGCGATGCGGCGAGCATGCCCCCGAACACCGGCGTGCCCACCGCCTGCCGGGTCACGGCGCCGGCGCCTTTGGCGATGACCAGCGGGAAGAGACCGAGGATGAACGCGAAGCTGGTCATCATCACCGGGCGAAACCTCAAGGCCGCTGCTTCGATGGCGGCGGCGCGGATATCCTTGCCGAGCTCGCGCTGTTCCACCGCGAATGCGACGATCAGAATGCCGTTCTTGGCGGCGAGCGCGATCAGCACCACGAGCCCGATCTGGGCGTAGACGTCGAAGCTCAGCCGCGCCAGCAG
>Ga0306925_10007966_pt1 | contig 10004 bp, 8 predicted proteins | sample flu12Cox44000176_FD_203755 | JGI IMG/M metagenome (GOLD analysis project Ga0306925, IMG submission 203755) | Lab enrichment of tropical soil microbial communities from Luquillo Experimental Forest, Puerto Rico - flux8day.12C.oxic.44.000.176 (v2)... | ecosystem: Environmental > Terrestrial > Soil... | reverse complement strand
GACTCATTGAGCAGCTTACCGATTCACTTTCCAACGTCCTGTTGGGCGAAAAGATTCCCCTCGATGTCGTAAACGCCAAAACTGGTGAAATCATTATTCCAGCCAATCGCAAGATCACCAAAACGCTTCTGCGAAAACTGGCGACAGCGCACGATCACATCGAGATCGACCCGAGCCCGATTCGGAATCGGATCCGGGAAATCATTGGCGGATACGAACACAAGTTCGCCGAGCTGGAACTCGAACGGGATCGCGCAACAGACCGAGTTGAAAGCGGCGAGGAGATCGAACCTGGGATCATCAAACAGGTCAAAGTTTACATTGCCAGCAAGCGCAAGCTCAGTGTCGGCGACAAAATGGCTGGGCGTCACGGGAATAAAGGTGTTGTGGCGCGGATCGTACCTGAGGAAGACATGCCATTCCTCGCGGACGGAACACCGGTCGACATTGTGCTTAATCCGTTAGGTGTTCCGAGTCGTATGAATGTGGGTCAGGTTTTGGAAACCCACCTCGGTGTTGCTGCTAAGGCGCTCGGGTTCAAAGTGGCCACTCCGGTCTTCGATGGAATTAAGGAAAAACAAATTCGCGATTACCTGAATGACGCCAGAAAGAAGGAGGGCTTCACCTGGGTGCAAGAGAACGGAAAGGCGCGTCTGTTCGATGGTCGCACCGGCGATCCATTCGATCAGGAAGTGGTAGTTGGCCACATCTACATGATGAAGCTTGGCCACCTTGTGGCGGACAAGATTCATGCGCGCGCCGTGGGACCGTATTCGCTTGTCACTCAACAGCCGCTCGGCGGAAAGGCGCAATATGGCGGCCAACGCTTCGGCGAGATGGAGGTCTGGGCACTCGAAGCCTATGGCGCGGCATACACATTGCAGGAATTGTTGACGGTCAAGTCCGACGATGTGCAGGGCCGGACTCGCATCTACGAGTCAATCGTTAAGGGCGACAACTCGCTCGAAGCGGGAACGCCCGAATCCTTCAACGTGCTGATCAAGGAAATGCAAAGCCTTGGTCTCGACGTGAAAGTCGGTAGTCAGGCGCCGACCTTTATGGAGAGCGTGGCATAATTTTTATTTCTACACTTATTCGGAGAAATCATGAACGAACATTCTTGGCGTGAATTAGTGGGCGAAGAACGCCCAGTAGGTTTTGATCAAGTCGCAATCGGCATTGCCTCGAGCGACACCATGCGGTCGTGGAGCAAAGGCGAAGTCAAAAATCCGGAGACGATTAATTACCGCACATTTAAACCGGAAAAGGGCGGACTTTTCTGTGAACGCATTTTTGGGCCGACCCGTGATTGGGAGTGTTCGTGCGGAAAATACAAACGCATCAAGCACAAAGGCGTGATCTGCGACCGTTGCGGTGTGGAAGTCACGCTTGCGCGCGTCCGCCGTGAACGGATGGGGCACATAGAGCTGGCGGTGCCGGTTTCGCACATTTGGTTCTACAAATGCATGCCTTCGCGCATCGGACTCATGCTCGACATGAGTGCGCGTCAGCTGGAGCGCGTAATTTATTACGAAGACTACATCGTCATCGATCCCGGCAAGACGCCTTTGCAGAAAACACAACTGCTGAACGAAGTCGAATACCGCGAGGCGCAGGAACAATACGGCGAAGATTTCGTCGCCGGAATGGGCGCTGAAGCGATTAAGAAACTTCTCTCCGAGATCGATCTCAACAAGCTCAATAAAGAGCTGGAGAAGGCGATGGGTGCGACCAAGAGCAAGCAGATTCGCAAGAAACTGGCGAAACGCCTCAAGCTTGTTCAAGGCTTTCAGAGTTCACGCGCACGACCCGAGTGGATGATCCTGGAAGTGCTACCGGTGATTCCGCCGGATTTGCGGCCCTTGGTGCCGCTGGAAGGTGGACGCTTCGCGACCTCCGACCTGAACGATCTTTATCGTCGCGTGATCAATCGTAACAACCGGCTCAAGAATCTGCTCATGCTGAAGACGCCAGATGTCATCATCCGAAATGAGAAACGCATGTTGCAGGAAGCGGTCGACGCTTTGTTCGACAACGGCCGACACGGGCGCGCTGTGACAGGTGCAGGTAATCGTCCGCTCAAATCGCTGAGCGACATGCTTAAAGGTAAAGGCGGCCGGTTCCGTCAGAACTTGTTAGGCAAGCGCGTGGATTACTCGGGCCGTTCGGTAATTGTGATCGGTCCCGAACTAAAGCTGAATCAGTGCGGCCTGCCGAAGAAGATGGCGTTGGTTCTTTTCGAGCCATTCATCATTCGACGGCTCAAAGATCTCGGCTATGTGCATACGGTACGCAGCGCGAAAAAGATGATCGAACGCCAGACACCAGAGGTCTGGGACATTCTTGATGAAGTAACCAGGGGTCATCCGGTGCTCCTGAATCGTGCTCCGACTTTGCACCGTCTTTCGATTCAAGCGTTTGAACCACAGTTGATCGAGGGTGAAGCCATTCGGATTCATCCGCTCGTTTGCACGGCTTACAACGCCGACTTTGACGGTGACCAAATGGCAGTGCACGTGCCCCTGTCGGTCGAAGCCCAGTTGGAAGCACGCATGCTGATGCTCGCGCCAAACAATATTTTCTCTCCGTCGAGCGGTAAACCGATCACAACGCCAAGTCAGGACATAACCCTGGGTTGCTATTACATCACTCAAAATCCCCGGGCGTCGAAGAAGGATGGTCGTCATCTGCCGCTGTTTGCGGACGCATCCGAAGTCGAATTCGCGATGGTTGAAGGCACGATTAAGACGCACGATCGGATTTTGTTTAAGAACCCCGATCGTGGGCGGCAAACTAGCCTTGGAATTCCCGACGCCTCGGTAATCGAGACAACAGCAGGTCGCGTCATTTTTAATCAAATTTGGCCGAAAGAACTTGGGTTCTTCAATAAGGCAGCGGGCAAGAAACAGCTCAGCGACATCATTTGGCGCTGCTATCAGATCGCCGGCCCCGCAGTTACGGTTGAGACTCTCGATAAATTGAAAGAGCTCGGATTTAAAGAAGCGACTCGTGCTGGTATCTCGATTGGTATCGAGGACATGATCATTCCCAAACGGAAAGAATCGGAACTGGAGAATGCATACAAGCAGGTCAAACAGGTGGACCAGCAGTATCGCCGCGGCATCATCACGGACGGGGAACGGTACAACAAAATCATCGATATCTGGACGCACGCCGGTGATCAAATCTCCAACGTGATGTTTCGTGAGATCGAGGAAAATCAGGATCGCAAGGAATACAATCCTATCCATCTGATGGTTGATTCAGGCGCGCGCGGCAATCGCCAGCAAGTGCGTCAGCTCGCAGGTATGCGCGGTTTGATGGCCAAGCCGAGCGGCGAAATCATCGAGCGTCCCATCACGTCGAATTTCCGCGAAGGGTTGACCGTGCTTGAGTACTTCATTTCCACTCACGGTGCCCGCAAAGGTCTCGCGGATACGGCGCTGAAAACTGCCGATTCAGGTTATCTCACCCGCAAACTCGTGGATGCGGCTCAGGATGTGATCATCGTTGCCGATGATTGCGGGACCGTAAACGGAATCGTGGTGCGCTCGATTTATGAAGGCGACGAGGAAGTGGTCGACCTCGGTCAGCGTATCATTGGGCGTGTGAGCTGCGAAACGATCGCCGATCCGGTGGAGAAAAAGAAAAAGATCGTCAAGGCGAACCAGTACATCGACGAGAAGATCGCAGCCGACTTACAGCGCATCGGTGTCGAGCAACTTAAGATCCGGTCGGTGCTGACATGCGAATGCGGACGCGGGGTGTGCGCGATGTGCTACGGTCGCAATCTCGCCACCGGTGACTTCGTCAAGCTCGGTGAAGCCGTCGGCATTATCGCCGCACAGTCCATCGGCGAACCCGGGACGCAGTTAACGATGCGCACGTTCCACATCGGAGGCACCGCCAGCCAGACGTTTAAGCAACCGATTATTAAGGCGAAGAATGACGGCACGGTGCAGTTCAATGATTTGCGGACCGTGCAGGCACTCGATGGAAGTTGGATCGTGCTGAACAAAAACGGCTCGATCAGCGTGAATAACGACGAGGGTCGCGAACTGGAGCGCTATAACGTCGTCATCGGTTCAGTGATTTCCAAGGAGGACGGCGCGGCTGTGAAGAAGGGCGAAACCTTTGTCCAATGGGATCCATACAACGTGCCGATCCTTACCGACAAAGGTGGGAAGATCGAATTCCGCGACATGATCGCGGGAGTGACAATTAAACGCGAAGTCGATGAAGCGACAGGCCTCATGGGCACCATGGTCATCGAACACAAGGAAGACCTGCATCCGCAGGTGGTTATTGTAGATGACAAGAAGGAGGTGCTCGCAAGCTATTCAATTCCGGCTGGCGCTCACGTCATCGTTGAGGAAGGTCAAAAAGTGCGTGCAGGCGCCTTGCTTGCGAAAACCCCACGCAAAGTCGCAAAGACGAAGGACATCACGGGCGGTCTGCCGCGGGTTGCAGAATTGTTCGAAGCTCGCCGGCCGAAGGATGCGGCCGAGATCGCCAAGATTGACGGCGTCGTCGAACTGGGCGGAACTGTGCGCGGCAAACGGAGTTTAATTCTGAAAGATCCGGACACCGGCGCTGAAGAAGAGCATCTCATTCCGCTTACCAAGCACATCATCGTGTTCAAAGGCGATTACGTGAAAAAGGGTCAACAGTTAACCGAAGGTCCCATTGTGCCGCATGAGATTCTGGAAGTGTGCGGTCCACAGGAGTTGCAGGAGCACCTCGTCAACGAAGTGCAGGAGGTGTATCGACTGCAGGGAGTGGAGATCAACGATAAACACATCGAGATCATCGTGCGCCAGATGTTGCGCAAGGTGAAGATCACCGATCCTGGCGATACCTCGCTGCTCTGGGGCGATCAGGTCGACAAACTCGACTTCGAAGAAGAGAACAAAAAAGTCGTCGAAAAAGGCGGCAAGCCTGCGGAGGCTGTTCCGGTGCTGCTCGGGATCACCAAGGCTTCGTTGGAAACCGACAGCTTTATTTCTGCAGCTTCGTTCCAGGATACGACTCGTGTACTCACTGAAGCGGCTACACTCGGCAAAATCGATAGGCTGCGCGGCTTCAAGGAAAACGTGATCATGGGTCACCTGATTCCTGCCGGAACCGGGTTCCCGGAACATCGCCAGCTCAAGCTGGTCGAAAAAGGCGAGCCGGTTGGCGCGCCAGTGATGGAAGAAGCCGAACCGCAACCTGCGATCGGTTAAAGCGAATTGTAGGGCGTCTGTGTCAGACGCCATTTCATGAATTGGCGTTTCATAGAAACGCCCTACAGTTTGGCCTTGTGTCCATCGTCACTAAGACTGGCGATAAAGGCGAAACGTCGCTGATGTACGGGCGGCGTCTATCGAAAGCCGATCCGCGTGTGGATGCCTATGGATGCGTTGACGAGTTGAGCGCCGCACTTGGTCTGGCCCGGTCTATCGCGACTGATAATTTCCTTTCCGATCAAATCTTCGTAGCGCAAAGAGATTTAATCGTCGTGATGGGCGAGCTTGCCACGGCACCGTCCGACCACGAACGCTACACTAAGGATGGTTTCCGTCTCACGACCACCGAGATGGTCGATCGGATCACTTCGGTCGTTTTCGACCTTGAGAGAGATAAATCGCTTTATCCCAAAGACTGGGTCGTGCCCGGCGCGACACCGGTTTCGGCAGCATTGGATTTTGCGAGGACAACATGCCGGCGCGCCGAGCGGCACATCACTGCATTCTTCGCCGAAGAAAAAGATTTCAACCCCGAGATTTTGCGTTATCTCAATCGCCTTTCGGATCTTTGCTGGATCCTTGCGAGATACGCCGAAAAGCAGGCACAATCACCCAGGTAGCGGCGTATTGCTGTGACGCGCCTTGGATTGCGCTGCAATCCGGCATCAAAAATTGGCAACCCTCCGGCAGCAGAGGTCATCGCTTGTTGCTAGAAATACTGGCGATGAAGATCAAGGTCACATTAATCGCAGCAATTTTATTTTGTGTTTCACTTGCGCGCGCCGACGAAGCAATCTTCGCTTGGACTTACACCACTGATTTGCTCCCCAAAGGTAAATGGGAATTTGAGCAATGGATGACCGCGCGCTGGGAAAAAGAGCACGGCACCTACAATGTCTTCGATTTTCGTGAAGAGCTCGAATATGGCGTCACAGATAATTTTCAGATCGCGCTTTATCTCAACCATCATTACGTCAATGCGAATGATGACGTGCCGGTGGCAGATCCACTGCACCCGAAAAAACGGCTTCGTGGTGTTTACGAAACCGGCGGCGAGGATGTCCACGCGGACCACGATCCAGCTACACCATTCGACAGCTATCACTTCGAATCAGTTTCGTTCGAAGCTATTTATCGGCTTCTGAGTCCTTATAAGGATCCGATTGGTCTCGCACTCTATTTCGAGCCGGCGATTGGCGATCAGGAAACGGAGCTGGAATGGAAAGTCCTGCTGCAGAAGAACTGGCTCGAAGACCGGCTCGTTTGGGCGTTAAACGTCAATTACGAACTGGAATACGAAAAGGAGGAAGAAGGTGAGTACGAGCGCGACGGCATGTTCGAATGGTTCATCGGACTCTCCTACCGCTTTATGCGCAATTGGTCAGGAGGTTTGGAATTTTGGAATCATCACGAATTTGCCGATGCCACTGTCCATGAGCATTCAGCCTACTTTGTCGGACCGACGATTCACTATGGCGGTGAACGCTGGTGGGGCCACTCTCGGATTCCTTCATCAGTTACCAATCGGATCGGCTTTCAGCCAGGACAACAAGGAGTTCGCTGCGCATGACGGCTACATTTTCGGTGACGAACACGAAAAATATTACGTGCGGCTAAGGATCGGATTCAATTTCTAACCCAGGATGAAATCCGAATTTGCTTTCATCGCTCTACCGATTTCTGCGCTGGTTGCTCCATCCACTTTTGCCGTTCAATATCTCACCGTTGATCAAGCGCAGCGCGCGATTTTTCCTGGCAAATCGCGGAGCGCCGTGCCGGTAAAGCTGGCTCCCGCTCAACGCAAAGTTATTGAGCAGGCCAGCGGCGTGCGCGTGTTGCGCGACGATCAACAAGTTTGGCGCGTCAGCGGTGGCGGCTGGTTCATCGTCGATGAAGTCGTCGGCAAACATGAGTTTATCACCTATGCGGTCGGCCTGAATGCGAATGGCTCAGTAAAACAAATCGAGGTGATGGATTATCGCGAAACCTATGGAGGCGAAATTCGTAATGAAAATTGGCGGGCCCAATTCGTGGGCAAGACGAGCCAGTCACCCTTGAAACTGGATCGGGATATTAAAAACATTAGCGGCGCGACTCTGAGTTGCCGTCACATCACCGATGGAGTGAAGCGTCTTCTCGCGTTCTATGACATCGCGCTGAAACACAGCTGATCACGAATGAAGATGAATGCGCAAATCGAGGTTCGGCGGTGTCGGCCATTGCTCGGCGCGTTCGTGGCAATTCAAGCGTTTGGGACTGACGCCGGCGATTTGGAGCGTGCGGTCGAAGCGGCATTTCTTGCGATCGCGCAGGTGCATCGATTGATGAGTTTTCACGACCCCGAAAGCGAGGTCTCGCGCATGAACCTCGACGTATCACAAAGCGGTGCGCGTTCATCCATGGACATGGCGCGTCTTGAAATCCGCGCAGGAATTTTCTCGCAACACTGATGGCATTTTCGACATCACAATGGCCGGGCAACTGGTGAAATGGAATTATCTTCCAAGACACGGTGTGCGTTTTAGCAGGGGCAGCTGGCGCGATATCATCCTTGAAGCTACCGGCCGCGTCCGATTTCACCGTCCGTTATTGATTGATTTCGGCGGGATCGCGAAAGGTTTCGCAGTCGATCGCGCCGTTGAAGTCTTGAAACGCAACCGCGTTATGGCGGGGATCGTGAATGCCGGTGGTGACCTGTGTGTTTTCGGATCGGCATCGCAGATTGTGCACCTTCGTCACCCAGCACAGCCGAACCGTGCCGCTGCAGCGGTGAGACTTCGTGAGCGCGCGATAGCAACCTCGGGAATCTATTTTGCTCGCACAAAAAACCGTGGTCGTTGCGTGAGCCCAATGCTGGACGGACGCACCAACCGAGCCGTGTGCGACCTCATTAGCGTGACCGTGGGCGCAGCGAACTGCATGACGGCAGATGCGTTGACGAAAGTTGTGTTCGCATTGCGCGAACAAGCCGCGCCTCTACTCGCGCGGTATTCCGCGGATGCCTTGTTGCTTGAACAAAACGGCGGCCCATCGTGGATGTTTCACTCAACGTGCGACACGTCCCGCCAGAGTTAATCCGATTGAGACCGTTTCACAGACGTTTGCTCTATGGCGTGCTGGCGCTGCTCTTGTTCAGCGGCGCGGCATGGGCGTATTGGAATGATCTGGTCTCGTCACCTGGTGACTTCGAGAAGAGTGCGAAGGCGTGGGCGATGAAGATCCATGGCGCCGCTGCGATGGCGATTTTGGTGCTTGTGGGGATGCTTCTCACCGGTCACGTGCGCTTCGCTTGGCGCGCGCGGCGGAACCGTGGCAACGGCTCGCTGTTTCTTGGCGCGTTTCGGCATTCTGTCCGTCACTGGATACGGACTCTACTACGCCGGCGGTGAAAGCTTGCGTGCGTGGACGAGCTGGATCCATCTAGCGGTCGGATTGGCGCTGCGGTTACTTTTGGTCGTTCACATTTGGCTTGGGAAACGGACAAGGCCAGCGACTCACCTGCAAAAACGTCCTCCCTCGGTGGCGAAGTTGACATAGTCTGACCGCCGAATTTCAGGTTGCGAACAGGCTCGTGATATAGCATCTTCACCCTCCCGCTCTGGGAGCATCCCGCCTTCGGGAATTTCTCTTATGGCAGAAACAACAGAATTAGTGCCTGAATTATTGGAAGCTGGCGTTCATTTTGGACACCAGACGAAACGTTGGAATCCAAAGATGAAGCCCTTCATTTTTGAACAGCGCAACCAGATTTACATCATCAATCTTGATGAAACGGTGAGGCAACTCCGGCGGGCAACCGATTTTCTCCAGGAGGTCGCGCGCCGTGGCGGTCGGATTTTGTTCGTCGGCTGCAAAAAACAGGCGCAAGAAGCCATAAAAGAAGCTGCCTTGGCGTGCGGGCAATTCTACGTGAATCAACGCTGGCTGGGCGGCACGCTGACCAATCTCGCCACAATCCGTAAGAGCATTGGCCGATTGAAATACATCGAGCAGATCGAGCAGTCGCCGGAATACAAGAAAATGGGAAAACAAGAATTGGCTGCCCTGAATCGTGAGGCTGCTAAACTCAGGCGCAATCTCGAAGGGATCATCGACATGTCAGAGTTGCCCGATGCGCTCGTGGTGATCGACACGCTCCGGGAGCAAAACGCCGTCAATGAGGCGCGCCGCCTCGGGATACCGGTGGTCGCCATCGTGGACACCAACGCCGATCCCGAACTCGTCGATTATCCGATTGCGGGGAACGATGATGCCATCCGCGCGATCCGAATAATTTTGCAAAAACTGGTCGATGCGATTGTTTCGGCCAGCAGCGAGGCCCGCATCCGCGAACAGGTGGAGATGGCAGGCGTATCGGCCTGAGGCTAGCCGCTTCAGCGGTTCAACCCTCTGGCGCTTCAATGATTCTAAGGACCTAATGAACGCAACAACTGAAATCGATCCAAAACTTGTTAAGCAACTCCGTGAAAAGACCAACGCCGGATTTATGGATTGCAAGCGGGCTCTCGTCGAGAGCGGTGGCGACCTGGAAAAGGCCGAAACAATTTTGCGCACGAAAGGCATCGCCAGTGCCGCGAAAAAGGCTACACGTGCAACAAAAGAGGGCATCGTCGCCTCCTACATTCATCTTCAGGGCAAGGTTGGTGTGCTCGTAGAGGTGAATTGCGAGACTGATTTCGTGGCGAGAAACGAGAATTTCCGAGAGTTCGTGAAGGATATCACCCTGCATATCGCCGCCGCGCATCCGCTCTACGTCAATCGTGCCGATGTGCCGGG
>Ga0306925_10007964_pt1 | contig 10005 bp, 18 predicted proteins | sample flu12Cox44000176_FD_203755 | JGI IMG/M metagenome (GOLD analysis project Ga0306925, IMG submission 203755) | Lab enrichment of tropical soil microbial communities from Luquillo Experimental Forest, Puerto Rico - flux8day.12C.oxic.44.000.176 (v2)... | ecosystem: Environmental > Terrestrial >... | reverse complement strand
AGTGACATTGACCCCGCTGGTGTTCATACCGGCGGGGTTTTTCTGTAGTTCCATAAGTGCATGAGGCTGTCGGGAAGTCGAATCAACTTTGCCGTTGGAAACGATTGTAAGCACGCCTACGTTCTTGCCTGTTCGGTTTGATTTCCGGCTCGATTATGAACTTGCCCTGCCGACCGTCCGTGCAAAGGGTTATGAGTTGATGAATGTTGAACTGACCGTTTTGCAACCACATCAATAATTTGTAAGGGCTGAGCCCACCGTTATCGTTGTAAGCGAGGACATGCCGCAACGCTGGCGGGAGATGGTCGTAAGCTCCCATCTCCTGCCGTTTCGATAAAATGGCAACGTCAGATTCCTGTTTCGTTACCAAGGTTTTCTCTCGCCGCCTTCGTCTCGGCGCTCGTCACCGCCCTTTTTGGGCGTGTTGGCGACTTTGCAGAACCACTGCTTATTGCCCCACTTGTCCGGATATTTGGACTCGAAGAGCGTAAAGCGTAGCGGCCCGAACCAGCCTTGAATGTATTTGGTGCCGTTCTTGGTTGCGCGTTCTGGCCAATTACCGCCGTCTAGAGTGACGGGCCTTTCCTCATCGTCTGACACTGTTGCGCTCCTTCATAGCGAGTTGATTGGCGGTAAGGATAATACCGGCGGTCAAGTCTTTGTCTGCTTTCAAAAACCACCTCCAATGCCACCAAGGAATTCCGTTCTCTTCCCATTTCCGCACAGCACTGTAACTGAGGCGGAGCGAACGTGCAGCGGCCTCCGGGCCGCCGCACCCCACGAGGATGTCGTGGATCGTGATTTCGACCTTCATTGATGACCTGCCAGTATGGTGCGCTTTTCGCGTTGCCGCTCCATCACGATAAGGCCGAGATGCTCAGGCCGCCAACCGAAGATGTCGGCAACAAGCAAAACGCTCATCGGAAGATTGCGAATGTTGCGGATCGTCTCAACGTGAACGAGCCAAGCCACGGCGTCCTCAAGGCAAGCAACGTTGCGCATGGGAAACCCTTCGGAAGAGATCGAGAGATTCGGTGCAGTCATTTGCGTTACTCCGTTGTTGACCTCACCTACCTACGCGACTTTAAGTCCTGTGTCACGCAAAAAAGTTATGCACACCGGAAAAAAAGTATTTGCAATCGCTCAAGGATTGTGCGAAGTTAGGCTTACTGAACAAGGACACGAAATTAACAAGGAGTAAAACGCCATGACTTCTATGTACACGTCGCTTCGCTTCAAGGACAATCGTCCCATCGACATCGACCTCTTGAGAAATTACTTCCCGTCCGTTCTCCAGGGCGTGAAGCATCCCGATCGCTCCGAACGTTATCAGCACATCCACACGCTTGATGCGGTGAAAACGCTGAGCAAGGAAGGATGGGACGTCTACTCCGTACGGACAGCCCATACTCGCAAGGTGAGCATGATCCCGTATGCCACGCATGAGATCAGGCTTCGCCGCGAGGATACGAAGCCTCGGCAGGTTGACGGATCGGTTCCAGAAATCGTGCTCATGAATTCGCACAACGCGACGAGGCGTTTGAAGATCGCGGGCGGCGTTTTCACATTCATTTGCCTGAACGGAGCGATGGTCGGGAGCCTTGCCGCCTCTTACGCGTTCTTGCACACGGAAAAGGATCTCATGAATAAAACCGTTGAGGCGGTGGAGCATGTTGCTCGGAGCCTTGACGGCCTCATGGATCGCTTTGCCGCCTGGCAAGGGCGCATCCTCACGGCAGACGAAGTGCGTAAGCTCGTCATGATCGCTTACAAATTGCGCTACGGCGAAGAAGGCTTTGAGCGCCTTGTGCAATCGGGTGCCACAAATTTGAACGCCATGGCTGCGCAAATGCTCATCGTTCGCCGCCGTGAAGACGAAGGCATTGATGCTTGGCGCGTTTACAATCGCCTCCAGGAGTCTGTGATTCGCGGTGGTTTTTCGTTCTTGAATGAACGCGGCAATTTCCGCCGCGCGCGGCATATCACCAACATTCAAGCGGATAACGCCATGAACGCGAAGCTGCTCGAAGCCGTTGACGAAATCGTGGGCTAAGAGACACGCGCCCACGACACCTGCCCCGCGCAAATGCGGGGCTTTTTAACACCGGAGTTCAGCCCAATGAAAGACGAACTTGAATTGCTCATGGGCTATCTTGTGATAGCCCTTGCCATTTTCGCGGTGTGCTACATGACGATATGGGTGCACCAGCCATGACCCATCACTTCGACATAGGATACAGTATCTTGATCAGCCTCTTTGGGTACAGCGGTGCCGTCAAGGCGAGCTACTGGATACAGTGGGCGTGGTTCTTCGCCCACATCGTGCGCGTCAAGGAAGAGGTCATTGACCTACGGCCGGAATGGAGGATCAGATGAGCAAAGAATGCAGCTGCGGTTCGGGGCTCATTGCTCGTCCGCTGTATGACGCTCGGATGGTTTTTTGCTGTTACGTCTGCGATGTTTGCGAAGAGGAAAAGCGGAGTCATTATCGTCCGGAAATCTTCGATACTCTATATCAAGCCGAGGAACCCATAGAGCCGGACTAAAATTCGCCTTGACGACGCCTTAATCCGTGAGCAATGCTGGAGCCGGATGGCCGAGAGACCGTCCGGCTCTGTCCTTTAGTGCTCCTTTGGGGCGGGCCACCTGAGGGGTCGGGTGGTGTGTTTGGGCTCCACCTGACCCTTCTTCACGGTAAGTCTCCGCTCCCTCGCCGGTCGCAGTTGACACTTCTCGTTCGCGAGCAAAAAATCCCACGGATTCAGCCTCTTGTTGAGCTTCATTAACCCTCGCCAATGGCACGAAGGGATGCCGAACCTTTCCCATTTGCGCACAGCGTCGGCGCCTATGGGGTGCTCGGACAACGCAAGTGCATCGGCGATCCGGCGCGCCCCTCCGCAGCTATCAACAATGCTCACGACATCCAAGGGCGTCGAGCGATAATTCACACGCATTTTGGTTGACTTTCACGCCTTAAAATCCGAGGATACGCGTGTCGTCTGGGTTGTAGTTGTTCTCCCAGTGACGCCCCCGGTCCTGCTGGCGCCCCCCACTTGACGGCAGGACCGGCCCCCTTGTCGCCGCAAAGTCCGCGCACCGTTGCTATACCACAGCACAAGGACCTGACAATGCACACTCTTCCCATCACGATTATGGCGGGCGCTCGTTTTGGCTATAGCATTTGGCAGACGTTTGAAAATGAAGAGCGCCCCGTTTTCATCGCCGGGCTGTCGAGCAAAATAGAAGTCATGAATCTCATCTCCGCCATGCTGACGGAAATGGAAGGCCATGACATCGGCGATAGCCCAACGGATTACGCCAAAAGATTTGCGGCGGCGCCTGAACAACCTCCGAATCCTATACGGAATCCCTACGAAGCCGTTCGCGGCCAGGGACAAGGATTCAACGGCAAAATCTCATCTCTTTTGCAACGAGCCGGATTTGACAGCGAACCGGCCCACGCTGTCGGATGAAACGCAAACAGGGCCGCAAACGAAGGAGCACGCAAATGTCACGCCAACGAAGGACGCTAGAGGACTTCGAAGCGGAACGGCAGCAGGTGAACAATGGGCAACCGGACACGACAGTCGTCGAGGCACCTCGGCAGGAAGGCAAAACATACATCATGCCTTTGTGCGACCCGACACCGATGCCTCCGGCAATAGCCAAAGCTGTCAATCAGATCATGAAGAGAGTCAAGCGTCTGGGAAAGACGGTTAAGAATCAGTATGACAACTACGATGCCGTTCCCATAGACGACTTTCTAGCGTTGACGAGGCCGCTTCTCGCTGAGGCTGGATTGATCATCTACCCCATTCAGCTTAACTGCGACATCAAATGGAGCAGCGACGGACGAGGCGCCGATTTCGTCCTTTTTGAATATGCCTTCCGGCTGGTGCATGTGGACGGGGAATCATGGGTTGATCCCAAAGAGAAAAAATCTGTCCCGTTCTCCAAGACAAGGATTTCTCCGCAGTTGAGTGGCATGGCCGACTCTTATGCCCTCAAGCAATATGAGCGCGTTCTTTTTCAGATCGAATGCGGGGAACCAGATGTCGACGAAGTCATCGGAAGCGGCACGTCAGAACGGTCAGAACGGGAACCGAAACAGGAACAACGGCAAACGATGGAGGTCGACGCGCCCCGGCGTCGCGGCCGTCCTCCGAAGGCTCCAAAATCGCTCGAAGAGGAACTTGGCGATAAACTTCCCGATTTTGGCGTCCCACCTTCCGCTACGCCTCCTGTCACCCCACCGAACGCTATTGGAACACCGACCCTGGAAACAGTCGTCGAGACCAACTTTGACGGTCAGGTAATTCGAATGCAGCTAAGCCGCCTCGAAGCGGCGGTCAACGCTCGATGTCATGGCGAGATTGCTATGCACTGGGACGAAGACAAGAAAAACATTGCCGCTTGCAAAATGCTGCGTATCGCGGACTCGGATGCGGCTGATCGCATCTGGAACGTGTTGCATGATCGGCAGAGGTTGATGTCGGCGTAAGCTGGGACGCCTCCGCTGACATTGACGGGGGGAGCCGTAAACCCGCTGCGGCTCCCTTTTAGTTAGCGTTTCCGGGCGCGCGCTTCTTTTTCGTATACTTCCGCAAGGCGAGCTTCGCGGCCAAGTTTCCCTGGCGCATGAGCCTCTTGTTTCGCATAGCCCGCAACGCTCTTGCCTGCCTTCTTAGCTTTGGCAGTAAATCGTCCGGGATGTTTATCTGCATGTTGCATCCAGTCTTCAACGTGAGTGCTATCCTTCGCCATTGTCACCTCCATCAGTCAGCGGGAAGGCAAACTTCCCGATCGCGTCGTATCAAACAGATACGGTTTTCGTTCCGTACACGGAAGATTCTTTCCGTAGCTCGTGGCGTTAGACGGATTGTACGCGGTTGCCAGCCGACGCCGCCGAAGCCGCCGTATTCTTCAACAACGGCCTCAGAAGGTTGAGTAAATTGCGGAATGATAGTAGGCCGGTCAATGACCAAGGGCGCTTGCACTTGTTGCTGCTGCATCGCCCACAACCAAAACCAGAGCGGTGGACCTCCTCCGCCCCATCGATCTCCATAAGCTCCATAAGGATCGCCAAAGAAAAACGCTGGCAAAAATGCCAGAACGGCCAGTGTCATTGGTGTGCTCCTTTGTGTCTAGACCGCAGAAGCATAGCAGGATGTAATGTCCTTGCCTGTGGCTCAAATGGTACTACTGAGGAAATGAAACTGAGAGTTGATTTGAGCCTAAAGGCAAAAACTGAATTGTGCCGCTTACGGCAGTCTCGACCGCTGCCGCGTAATGCCAGCCAAGGCCGGGCGTTCCTACCGGCATGTTCATTACCGTGGCAAATCCCACTTTGCCAGCGGTTGCTGAGGTGTTGTAAGCTATCGCATAGGGACTCGTGATAGCTGTAATCGTATCCAATCCAATACCTGTCCACGCCTCCGAACCAACAGCAGCGGCTGTAGTAATTTGCACGGAATATACAGCGCTTATTGCATCTTCTAACAAACCAACGAGAAAGTTAACTTGATTCGTGGTCGAGGCTCGCGCCTGCCTAATCGTATTAGTTGCATAAGTATATGGTGCGCCATTATCTGTACACCGTCCTATAGTAGGTATCCTGTTGTAATTATTCCATATCGACATTAACGCAGCTGTGCCACCGGATGCCGCTCCGCCAGGATTCCAATCGAAAGTAGAACTGGCGTTGCTACGTATAGAGCCTAGATAGGTGCCCCGAAGGGCAGCTGGCCCGTTCGTAATGCTATTTTTATTGAGGTAAATGCCGTTCTGCAACTGCAACTCGCTCGTACCAGCTCCGGTTCCTCTGGCCGTTGCCGAGGTCCAAGCGGGTCCACGCGTCGCTCGCATAGTGCCACTGTCGTTCCACGCGAAGATATCGTAGTTGGAGTTTGCTGCTGTCGCGGCAGGGGATTTGGTTGTATCGGACGCTGTTTGAGTCAGTTCTCCGCCCATATCTGTCAGCGTGAAAATCGTCCCGTTATATATCGGGATGGATTGCCCTCTGTAAGGCGTCCAAAAGTGCGAGGTAGCTCCCGTGACTGCCGTAGTGAGGATTGGCGTTGCGGTCGTAAATGTAAGCCGACCACCGGCGGGGCCGTAGCTTGCGACAGTGGCTAGTGTTGCACCGCTTGCTCGTTGGTAGAACACACATGTCCAATTACCGGACGCATCGCTGATGAATCCGGCCATGTCTCCGGCTGCCGTCGTAATGTTGGCGGCCGTTGGCAGGATGAGAGACGTAGCGTTGTAAGTGAGGATGCTTCCGGAAGATGCAAATGCAACGAATTTGATGAGATTTGCCCCGGTACCAAACGACGTGATGGTGGCTGTGCTGGTGACATTCACACCGGTTGTTGGGGCTGTCGCAAGGTTAACCGTCGCCGCCGCAGCTATGTTGGTCCAGCCACCGACTTTGGCACTGGAGAAATTCGTGGTCCCAATCAATACCCAGTTTGTTGACGAAGACACTGCCTCTAGGAACTGACCGGCTACCAGAGACCCTGCGGTTGGTACGGCTAGATCAGCGTTCAGCAATGGCAGCGCTGTTAACCCGTTTACTGCCAGTGTTGGGCTAGCAGCGTTGGCCACATCCAGCTTAAACCCGACCTTGAGGCCCGCCCGGTTGGCAGCAAATGCACTTGCGACGGTAACAGCTATGGCGCTGCCGGTTGTGACAGACACAGGAACACAAGCGAAGTCCGACAGCATCTCAGCGATGCGACCCATCATCTGTCGAGCGGAGTTATTGACGGTGCTCGGGTCCTGATTCTCGCGCCAATTGATAAGGTTGTCCGCCGTGTCGTTGGACGCGACAGGCGAGATGAGCCAATCCCAGATCGAATTGCCGGGCATTATATGCCTCCCGCACCTACAAATTGACCATTGCCCCCGCTACGGAATCGCCTGTTGCGCACCGGACCGATTTGATTCATTGCGTCTTGCGCTTGAGATAGCGATCCCGCTCCCAACAGACCGCCGACGATAGCAGGCGCTCCGTAAGGTTTGCGCCGCCACAGACGAAGACCGTCTTCGTCAATTGTGCCCGTAGGCTTAAAACCTATGCCTCGATAAAAGTCCTCAAGCCTTTTTTGACTTATGTCGCCTTGCCGCATGGAAACGGGAGTCATGTCTATGTTGAAGCCCCTCGCGTCGGCCTGCTTTCCTACGTCACGAAGCAATCCTCCGAGCTTGGCGGGCGAAGCTCCACTCGGGTTGCTAAGGTAATGAACATAGACTCTAGGTCCGTTTGGATCCCCTGTGGGATCCACCGTCCCTCGGATCGTTGCTTGCCCCTTTCGCATATAGAACTCCCCGTCTTCCGGGAGATTAGGCGTGTAAATAGTCCCAGCACGCCTCGCGGAAAGTTGTTGAAGGTTTTCCCCCACCTCCTGATTGAGGCCCTCATCAGATGGGGATTGCATTTGATTCATGAATGCCGCGCGGTCGGCCCACTCTTCCGCAGCAGTAGGCGCGCGACTACCGAGTAATCCCCTCACGGCGCCCATCGCGCGGGGTGCCATCATCATATAAGGCGGGATCATCGCTGTGCGGACGCCCGCGTTAAGAATGTTCCCAGCAGAGGGATTGCGCCACGCTTCCTGCACGGACGGCGCCGCTTGTTGTGCCATTGTCGCGGCAGAGGTCCAGGGATTGAGATAGGGCAACGTGCCGCCAGCGATACGGCCCGGTGTGCTCCCGGTCACGTCTGCCGTACGGCTGAGCAACCCGCCAACTCCGGCGCCCATGTTCTCCATGGGCAAGTTCCGAAACGTAGACAACGCCGCTTGCACTGGCGGGTTGTCCATCGCCATCCCGCCAATATCTTCGGCCGTGCCCTGAATGTCTGGGATGCGGCCTCTACTTAGTCCCCCGAGCTGTTGATAAAGATCATACAGGTCGGACCACGCCATAGAGCTTATTTGCCTTTTTTGCCAACCCTCGCCGGGAGCTTCTTGACAGACCCTTTGCCGAGTTTGTGCTGAGCGCTTGTGAACTCTTTTCCAACTTTTTGAGAAACGCCGCCAACACCACCGGGTGTATGGGCCGCCGCCTGCATGAGTCGGTTCTGTGCTTTACTTTTGCTTGGCATACCTACCTCCTTCCGAGGTTTCCCAACCCGCCGGGATTACCACCTCCAGTCCACGGTGCCGGTGTCAAGGCATTTGCCGGAGCGTATCCCGTGGACGGAGGAGCATAACCTGCGCCCATTGCTCTGCCGCCCATGCCTGCCTGTGCCGCGCGCGCGTGTAAGAACGCCGCTTGCCTGTGGCCCATAGCCGCTCGCGCGTGCTGATTGGCCATGCCCGCGTGGTACAGCGGATGACCTATAAGACCACTCCGATTACGGAGGAGATTTGCCAAGAATGGGTGCATCAGTAGGGCCTCCTAAAGAAAGCTGCGCCCATGCCTCCCGGGCTGGGCCTTAATCCTCCCCAAACGTTTGGCATTATCCAAGGTGCCGGTCCTTGCGCCGCGCCCTGCGCGCCGCCCATTTGTGGAGCTTGCGGCACCTGACCTGGATTCATGCCCGGCGGCATATTCATGCCGGGGGCCATACTGGCCATACCGGGAACCATTCTTCGCGGCTGAGGCATTTGAGGCATCGGGGGACGCATCAAACCGCCGCCCATTCCAGGCATTCCGCCCATGCCGCCCATGCCTAAGCCGCCGAGCCCCATGGGCATTCCGCTCATGCTGCCCATCATCATTGCCAAGGGCGAGAAGCCGCCCATGCCCATTCCCATCTGGGGCCACATTTACCATCCTCCTCCGCCACCACCACCACTACCCCAACCACCCACGCCCATACCCCAGCCGTTACCACCGCTAAAATTGCCTGCACCGCTTGGCCCGAATCCGGCCATATTGCCGACGAGGCCTCCTGCGCCTCTGCCAAACCCTCCGGTTGCTCCATAACTCACGGACGGTGGCAATCCTTGACCGTTCCACGGAACGAGGTTTCCTACAGGCCCCGCAGGAACCATTTGCGTACCAGCGCCCCCTAACAAACCACCCGCAGCAGGGGTGGGAGTAAGCGGTGGCGCCACGGTTGGCGCGGGCGCTGGTGCAGACGCCGTGGGCGCAGGGCCGTAACTGGTACTTGGGTTGAACCATCCGCGATTGCCGCCCTGCATGAAATTAAACAGCTGCTGTATCCACGAAGGATCGTTCGGATTCTGGCCAAACTGGTTGCCTCCCCACCCTTGACCAGGAATGGCAGCCGTAGGCGGCGCAGACAATGCGGGAGCCGGAGTCTGAGCCGGAGCCGGTGGGGTAAGACCTCCAAGGCCTCCAAGACCCCCGCCCCCACCGCCCGGTGGTAGCAAGGGACGAATCGCATTCGCGTACTGATTAAAACTTAGGGTTGGATCCAGTTTCCTTGTTAAACTATAGCCAACTCCCGGAAGATTTGCCGGATCGGCCAATCCCATCATACGCAAAACAGTTGGATTGGCCCCTTGGAGCATCTGAGCGTAGCCAATATCTGCCATGGTGAAAACTCCTAGGCATAGCTCTTGTTGAAATCAAACGGCTGACTCATGGACGTCTTGGTTGCCCAGTTATAGTAGTTCTGTATCCAGCTCGGCATAGACACTTGCTGGTTGCCCCACTGCAACGACGGATCAATGCCCCATCTGTAGCCGGGACCGAGCGATGGGCCCCAGACAGGCCACTTCCAGTTCGCCGCTTGCGGCATGACCGAGGTCGGCGGGGGAGGAATGAAGGGCACTTGGGAGGAGTCGTGCCCCCCACTCGCTACCCCGCCGCCTCCCCGCAAGGGAACGTCCTCGGTGCCCATACCACCGAATCCGCTCATGATCGGTGGGATATAATCCGGCGGCGCAGCTGGCCCGGTGTCTGGCGGTAGCACTTGCGGCCCCGTTGGCCCGTTAATGATGATGTTGTTGTTCGGCGCGGGTTTCGGTGTCGTGTTATCATCCGGAACATTCGACGGAGGCTGAACGCCAGGCTGATTCGAAGTGCTTG
>Ga0306925_10007963_pt1 | contig 10005 bp, 13 predicted proteins | sample flu12Cox44000176_FD_203755 | JGI IMG/M metagenome (GOLD analysis project Ga0306925, IMG submission 203755) | Lab enrichment of tropical soil microbial communities from Luquillo Experimental Forest, Puerto Rico - flux8day.12C.oxic.44.000.176 (v2)... | ecosystem: Environmental > Terrestrial >... | reverse complement strand
CCTTTCCATTCCAAAGGCCCATCTCAGCCTCCCGCACCATAGGAAGCTCGATAAACATCTGATTCCAAAACAACATCAAATGCGGCAAACTGACTCAGCCAAATGACTCAGTGGTACTAGCAGCCGATAGGTCGCCCCGGCTCAACAATTCTGGTCAGCGGTTAGTCAAAATGACTGTGCCTTGGCTGACAAAATACCAAGAAGGGACGGTGGTCCGTCAGCGAGCCGCCTTGCTGGTTGCCGCGAAAAGGCGCAGCGACGTGCCGCGCTGCTCGGCGGCGGGCCCCGATCGAGAACGTGGAGGACCGCTCAATGGTGAGAGCATCAACCGCGGCGCCCGCTTCTGATCGCGCCGGCAACATCCGCAACGGCTGCCGATATGCCAGGGGTGAGGCTCAGGCCGCGTGGTTGCGCGACTTCGGAATGCCAGCGCGAGGTGCCGAAATTTTCGCGGGGTCTGGCTGCGCGCCGGGACCCGGATGGGTGATGACTTCCTTCGCCTGCAGCGGCTCGCCGCATTCAGAGCAGACCATGACCGGATCAAACAGCTTGCCGCAGTTCTTGTGCTCATGCAGCAACGGTCGACCGCGCTCGTCGACCATGTGGGTGTCGCCCCAATGTACGATCGCCATCATGATCGCAAAGAGATCGAGCCCCTTCTGAGTAAGGATATACTCGTGCCGTTTCGGCGATTCCTGGTAGGGAATGCGCCGCAGGATGCCGAGCCTGACCAGCTTCTTCAGGCGTTCGGCCAGCAGATGGCGAGTGATTCCGAGCGCTGACTGGAACCCCTCAAAGCGCCGGGTGCGCAGAAAGCACTCGCGCAGGATCAGCAGCATCCAGCGGTCGCCGATTACGCCGATTGTCCGGGCCAGCGAACATGGCTCCTGTTCAAGCGCATCCCACTTCATTCCAATCTCCAAACCACCGAGGCCTCTCCCGTCAGGTCCGGCCCATCACCCATTTCGTGCATTCTAAATAGGTACTGAAGCCAAGACAACCACCCAGGAGGATTCGGAGGATTCGCGTGTGGTGTCGAAGGCGACATCGGAATTGACAGTTCAATTTTAGAACTGTAAGGAAGGCAGGCAGTTCGGCGTCTGCGACACCCGCCGCTGCGGGACGGCATCGCGGCGGCGATAGAACAAACATGGGAGAGCGATATGCCCGGTCCACTCGCTGGCGTCCGCGTGCTCGATCTGACCGGCGTCGTGTCCGGTCCATTCGCCACCATGTTCCTGGCCGACCAGGGCGCCGACGTCATCAAGATCGAACCGATCGGCGGCGATATCACCCGCCGCAGCCGCGCCACCATTGACAAGAACGGGGAGTTCTCGGCGCTTTTTATTTCGTCGAACCGCGGCAAACGCTCGCTCGCCATCGATGTGAAGAGCGAGGCCGGCCGCGAGGTTCTGAAGAAACTTGTCGTGCAGTCGGACGTGTTGGTGCAGAACTTTCGTCCAGGCACCATGGAACGCCTTGGCCTCGGACCTGAGGCGATGCGACGGCGCCACCCCCGCCTGATCTATGTCTCGATCAGCGGCGTCGGCGAAACCGGACCCTATGTGAAGAAGCGGGTCTACGATCCCATCATCCAGGGTCTTTCCGGCTTTGCCGACATCCAGGCGCAGCCGGTGACCAATCGGCCGCAGATGATCCGCACCATCGTCTGCGACAAGACGACCGCCGTGATGACCGCGCAGGCTGTCACCGCGGCGCTTTACGCCCGTGAGAAGACCGGCAAGGGTGACCATGTCCAGGTCGCGATGCTGGATGTGATGCTTTCCTATCTGTGGCCCGAGGGCATGATGCAATACACCGTGGTCGGCCGTGAAACGACCGCGCCCGATCCGAACGACCGGCCCGATCTCGTGTTCAAGACCCGCGACGGCTACCTTACCTGCGGCACCATCTCGGACTCCGAATGGCAAGGATTTTGCCGTGCGACCGGCGATGCTGAACTCGCCAACGATCCGCGCTTTGCGACGGCGACCAGCCGCAGCGTCAATGCGGCGGCGCGCATCAACAGGATGCAGGACTATATCTCCCTCTACACCACGGCCGAGTGGCTGGAGCGGCTCGATCAAGCGGATGTGCCGTGCGCGCCGATACTGCGCCGCGCCGACATCATTCACAACGAGCAGGTGGTGGCGCGTGGCATCATTACTGAAATTGAGCAGCCCATGGTCGGCAAGATTCGCCAGCCCAAGCCCGCCGCGCGGTTTGATATGCATGAATCCGCGATCGGTGGACCGGCACCGCGCATCGGCGAGCATTCGCGCGCGGTGCTCAAGGACCTCGGCTACGACGATGGCGCGATCGAGAAGATGGCGGCTGACAAAGCAATCCGTCTCGCCGGTTGAAGGGGCAGTTTTACCTCGACGGCAGCGGAACGATCGGTGCCAGTGGCTTATTGGCCGCATTGGCTTGCTTGTAGGTACCGCGTTTCTGGATGCGTTCGAGATAGGGGTGGGCGTTGTCGCAGATGCCGACGCCATAGCCGATCGCCCAGTCGAGACAGGTCGTCAGCAGGATATCTGCACTGGTGAACTGCTCGCCCATCAAATAGGTGCGGCCGTCGTTGAGCGCGACCTCCACATGCCGCAACTGCTCGCGAAAATATTCGCCGGCCTTGGCGACGACATCAGGCGCGATGCCGTAGATGGGACCAAGCGCATTTGCGCTGTGCCGCCGCATGACGTAGAGACTTGTGGAGTCGAGCTCGGTGACAATGAAGAAGCACCACTCGAGCCAGGCGGCATAGTCGCGCTGCGTCTCGGGGATCAGGGCTCGTGCCGGCGTCGAATAGGTCCGCGAAAGATAGGCGACGATCGCAGCACTTTCGCCGATGCAGAAATCGCCATCCTGCAGCAGCGGAATCTTCTGACGTGGGTTGAGCGCGGTGAATTCGGGTGTCTTGGTCTCGCCGGTTCGCGGGCCGATCGGTATGCTCTTGTACGGCAGGTCCAATTCGTACATCGCCCAATGGGCGCGGATCGTGCGGCTTGTGCCGACGCCCCATAACGTCAGGTCCGGGGCTCCACTCATCTCACCATTTCTCCGCTGCCGGCCTGAGATCGAGTTCGTGGGTCCAGCCATCCTTGGATTGCCGGTGCGCGAACCAATAGGCTTCTGCGATCGAGCCGGTCTTGGTGAGGCTATCGGGTGGAATGTCCTTGGCCTCGATGCCGCTTGCGGCCTTCATTCGCGCATAGATCGCCTCGCTGTCGACGGCCGCATCGATGATCAAATGGACGACATGAATGTTCTTCGGTCCCAATTCGCGGGCCATCGCCTGCGCGACCGCACGCAGGCCGAACTTTGCCGCAGCGAAGGCCGCAAAGCCCTTGCCGCCGCGCAGGCTCGCCGTCGCGCCGGTAAACAGGATGGTGCCACGGCCGCGCGGCACCATCACCCGCGCAGCCTCGCGCCCGACCAGGAACCCGGCATAGCAGGCGAGCTCCCAGGCCTTGAAGAAAAGCTTTTCGGTGGTCTCAATCAGCGGTTTGTTGACGTTCGCGCCGGCATTGAAAAGGCAGACTTCGATCGGCCCGACCTCTTTCTCGATTGTGGCAAACAGCGCCTGGACCTCGGCCTCCTGGCGGGCATCGACGCTGAACGCCTGGATCCTGAGGCCGGCCGAGGTCATCTCGTCAACCAACGCCCGCGATTTGGCCGCCTCGCGCCGGCAGATGCAAACCGTATAGCCCCCCTCGGCAAAACGCCGCGCCACCGCGGCACCAATCGCATCGCCCGCGCCAACCAGGATCGCCACCTTCTGCGCTTCCGCCATCTTCACCTCTTAGTTCTTATTTGGTACTTTATTCTTAGCCAGAGCGGCAATCGTTGTAAATCTCGTTTTTGCGGGATCAGCGAGGCTATAGCCATCTGCGACTGAAAATGTGATGTGGCGTGAGGACCTCGTTTCGGTCCTCGATTGATTAGTTCTAAAAAAGGACTTATAAATCACCCGGGTGTTGTGGTCCGGGCAGCGAAACAGCTGATCGGTCGTATCGTGGCTGACGCGGACGCTGTCATTTGCGAACAGCTCACCAGATTTTCGCCTCCGACTATGTCAACGGCGAGATCATTTGTGTCGATGGAGGCATGTTGGCTGCGATGTGATCCCATGCCGGCTCAGACGTCCGCATCAAAAAGCCCGCGCGCTCGTCATGCGGATTTCTGGTCAACGTCGCACCGGAACGTCACGGGTGGCTTGCGATTCAGAAGATCGCAAACGAGGATAGGGTAAGAGCATGCGAGCTTTGAGAAAGGACCGATGAAGGTAGCCTCAATTGGCGAATGCATGATTGAGTTCTCGGCCGCAGGCAGCGGCCTGTTCGCGCGCGGCTTTGGCGGCGACACGCTCAACACCGCGCTCTACCTGTCGCGGCTCGGCATCGCGACCTCCTATGTCACCGCGCTTGGTGATGACAGCTTGAGCGAGAGCATGCTAGCCGTCTGGCGCGCCGAGGGCATTGCGACCAGCGAGGTCATGCAGCTTCCCGGACGGGTGCCCGGCCTATACATCATCGAGCGCGATGGGCGCGGTGAGCGCAGCTTCCTCTACTGGCGCGACAACGCGCCGGCGCGCGAGTTCTTCGATCGCGTGGATGATGCGACGCTAGAGAGGTTGTCGCGCTTCGACTGGCTCTATTTCTCCGGCATCAGCCTCTCGCTCTACGGCAGCAGTGGCCGGGCGCGGTTGCGCGAGCTTTTGGTCGCGGCGCGCCGCAATGGCGGCAAGGTCGCTTTCGACGGCAATTATCGTGCGCGCGGCTGGAGCGATGCGGCTGCCGCGCGCCGCGCGTTTGATGATGTCCTGCCGCTGATCGATCTCGCTCTGCCGACACTGGAGGATGAGCAGGCGCTGTTCGGCGACGCCGACGCAGCGGCGTGCATCGCCCGTCTGAGCGCCACCGAGATCAGGGAGATTGTGGTCAAGCGCGGCGCTCTCGGCTGCCTGATCTTTGCTGGCGGCGATTGCCTGGAGGTCCCGCCGGTAAGGGTTGTGCAGCCCGTCGATACCACGGCGGCCGGCGATTCCTTCAATGCCGGCTATCTCGCGGCACGTCTGGGCGGCGCGTCCGCGGTCGAAGCCGCGCGCGCCGGCCACCGGCTTGCGTCTGTCGTGATCATGTCGCCTGGCGCAGTTATTCCACGCGAGGCCATGCCACCGGACATCAAGAGGCTAGCCTTGTGAATCCAGGATTGTTAGAGAAATTGCCCATCGCGCTGATTGCGCGCGGCGCCAAGAAAGGCGAGTTCGCCGCCTGGGCGGAGGATCGCAGGACGCAGCGCGCCAGGTGCACCTTGATAGCGACCGGCAATACAGGCTTGCAAGTGTTAGAACCGTTCGGCGGAGATCGGCAGATTGGGGCGCGCATCGCCGAAGGTCGCGCCGATGCGCCAGTGTTCTTCATCGATTCTTGGTCGGTGATGTCCCATGATGTCGGCGTCAAGCAGCAAACGCGCATCGCGGTGCTGAAAAACATCCAGTTTGCGCTGACCCGTGCCACCGTCAATTGCATTGTCCCTTGTTCACAATTGATCGCCGAGGGAAGGCCATGATATCGGAAACATCGCGTGTCCGTCTCAGGGAAGTCTTCGCGCTGGCGCCGGTGGTACCCGTCATCACCATCGAGCATGCCCGCGAGGCGGTGCCACTCGCGCGTGCACTCGTCGCGGGCGGGCTGCCCGTCGTCGAGATCACGCTGCGCACGGAAGCCGCGGTCGATGCTGCCTGCGCCATCATCGCTGAGGTGACGGAGGCCGTCGTCGGCATCGGCACTGTGCTGTCGCCGCGCGATCTTGAGACGGTTGCTAAGATGGGCGCGGCGTTTGCGATCAGTCCGGGCCAGTCGGTCGAGCTGCTTCAGGCGGCTGCATCCGGCGATCTGCCGTTCGTGCCCGGTATCCAGACGGCATCGGATCTTATCGCCTGTGTCACGCGCGGCTTTGATCTCGTTAAGTTTTTTCCGGCCGTGCCGGCCGGAGGGCTTGCGGCCCTGAATGCGCTCGCCGGGCCATTTCCGCAGGTGCGCTTCTGTGCAACCGGCGGCATCGGGCAGGACAATGCGCGCGAGTGGCTCGCCCATCCCAATATCGTCGCGGTCGCAGGCTCCTGGGTTGCCCCCGCGTCTGATATCAAGGCAGATAACTGGTCCGTGATCGAGGCGCGCGCAAAAGCCGCGGCCATGTTGCGCCGGGCTGCATAGATTTGACGACACAAGGTGTTGAGCAACCGCCGCCATGACAGCATCCGATCGCCAGGCGCACTGGCAAACCGTCTATCAGACCAAGGGCGAGCAGCAGGTCAGCTGGTCGCAACAAGAGCCTGAACCCTCGCTCTCGCTGATTGAGGAATTCGCGGGCGGTCCGCAAGCCTCGATCATCGATGTCGGCGGCGGCGCGTCGCGCCTTGTCGATGCCTTGCGCCGACGAGGCTATAGGGCGATCACCGTGCTCGATTTGTCGCGAGCAGCATTGGGCGCGGCGAAACTGCGCCTCGGGGGGGATGCAGCGCAGGTGCGGTGGATCGCGGCAGATATCACGCAGTGGCAAGGGCCGGCCGCATTTGACATCTGGCACGATCGCGCCGCCTTTCATTTCCTGATCGAAGCAGCCGACCGCGAGGCGTATCTTGAGCGATTGCGAACTGGCGTGAAAGGCGGTGGGCACGCAATCATCGCAACCTTTGCGCCCGATGGTCCGCAGACATGCAGCGGCTTGGCAGTCAGCCGCTACGATCCCGCGAGCCTAAGCAAAGCCGTCGGCCCGGCGTTCGAGCTGATCGACCATCGCCGACATCGCCACACCACCCCCTGGGGCGTGGTCCAGTCGTTTCAGTTCAGCGTGCTGCAGCGACGGTAGGCAGCGTGTCTTGGCAGGCGACGCCGGTCGTGCCTATCTTTCGATTGGTGTAGGTCGAGCCAGGGAAGGACACCCGCAATGTTGAGGAGCGAGGTCGAGCTCGAAGACGACCGCCTGATCAGAGAGTTGTTGCAGAACTGGGTGGTGTGGCGCGACGCCGGCGACTGGGAGCGCTTCCGCACGGTTTGGCATCCCGATGGGCGCATGATGGCCACCTGGACGCAGGGAACGTGCGACGAGTTCATCGCGATCAGCAAGCAGGCCTGGGCGAAGGGTGTCAACATCCTGCATTTTCTCGGCGGCATTTCCATTGACCTCGCCGGCCACCGGGCGATCTCGCAAACCAAAATGACGATCTCCCAGCGCGCCGAGGTCGAAGGTGTGGTATGCGACGTCGTGTGCACGGGGCGCTTCTACGATTTTCTAGAGAAGCGGCAGGGGCGATGGGGGATCGTGCTGCGGCAGCCGATCTACGAGAAGGACCGAATGGACCCGGTCACGCCGGGCGCCCTGCCAGTTCTGGACAAGGCACTGCTGGCCCAATTCCCGGTGGGCTATCGACATCTCGCTTATTTGCAGACCCGCATCGGTTATACCGTCAAACGCGACATGCCCGGGCTGAAGGGCCCGGAAGTCGAGGCCCTGTATGCGCGGGGCGCGGCATGGCTACGGGGCACGTGAGCCGCTACTCTGCAAGACGCGGCGCGCCTAACAGCCCGCGATAGATCCCAACGTCAGAACCTTGGATCGCGACCGCGTCGACCGCTTTGGCGTAATAGTCGGCAGGCCCGACGCCGCCGATGATGGCGTAGCCATAACCCTCATGCTTCATGTCTTCGAGACAGGCGAGCAACAGTGCCGTGCCGATGCCGCTTTTCCTTGCATTGGGCAGAACCCCGGTTGGGCCGAAGAAGTTGCGGCAGGTGACATCATGGCAGGCAAAGCCCGCGAGCTGGCCATCCCTGACCGCGATGAAGCAGGACACCGGCTGTCGGCCGAATGCAACGTCGGTTTCGCTGGCCCAACCTTCGGAGAAATTGTCGCGGACCCAGGTGATGACCTTGTGCTTCTCGGGCACCAGAGCGCGCCGCAGGTTGACGCCAGCTCGCGTCAGCCGTTGCTGTAAGTTGCGCGAGTCCGGCAGATCGTAAAGCTTGACCAGCATGTCCATGGAGACGGATGGCCCTCCGATACTGCGTTCTTGCTAACATATTCTCGCTGGTCCACAAATCCGGCAGGGGTGAGCGACCCCGGTAAAAAGGGCGATCGAGATGAGTGAAAATGTGCCCCCGCGGCGGACCAGCGAAATTGCAAGCTTCCACGCCCATGTCTATTACGATCCGGCCAGAACGCGCGCCGAGGCCGAGCGCCTGCGTAACTGGATCGGCGAACGCTTTTCCGTGACGCTCGGGCGCTGGCACGACGTCAAGGTCGGTCCGCATGATGCGGCCATGTACCAGGTTGCCTTTGCGGCAGAGGTGTTTTCCGAACTCGTGCCCTGGCTGATGCTCAACCACGGCTCTCTCAGCGTCCTGGTTCATCCCAACACGACCAACCCACGCCGCGATCATCTTGCCGATCCGCTCTGGATCGGCCCGCCGCTGCGCCTGCACGGCGACAAGTTGCCTGACCATGCCGAGACTGAGCACGCGCCGGTGCCGAACACGCAACCCCTGATGCGGCCCTGATTTTGCGTCCGCTCAATTCGCCGTGGCGCGGATCGTCGCGGTGAGCACCTTCAGCGAGGCCTTGATCTGAAGGTCGGTGACGTTGGAATGCAGCACCACCTCGCGCGAGGGTAATGGCGGGAGGCCGAATTTTGCGCCGACATCGATCGCGCCCGGCGGCGCCACGCGGCGGCCGAGCGCGGCCGCCGCAAGGCCGGCGGAGACTGCGGCGCCCGTCGTTGCGACGCCGCCCCCGACGAACACTTCGGTCCAGACGATGCCGGCTGCCGTGAGCGCATCGATCGCCATGTTGCGCACGCTGCAGGGCTCGGCTTGGGTTGCGAGCCGCAGCGGCTCGCCCGGACGATGTTCGAAATCAGGCGCAGCGATCCAGCCGAACGCCTCCTCCAAAATGGTTTCGCCGTCGCGGCGACGGTTGTCGTGGCTCAGCACGATCGCGGCGTCGATCGCGCCACACTCGAACTCGTCGAGTACCTCGCGCGAGGTCATCACCCGCATCTCCAACACAAGGCCGGGGTCGGCGCTGTTCATCCTTTTCAAGAGCAGCGGCAGTTCGGCGCCGACGATGTGATGGCTAATGCCGACGACAAGCCTGCGTTGCTTGGTGGCGAACGAACCGACCGCACCATGATGGGCGGCCACCAGGCTGCGCGCCGGGCCTAGAAATGCGCTGCCGTCGGCGGATAGTCGCACCAGCCGCGGGGTCCTCTCAAGGAGCCTGCGACCGAGGCCCTGCTCGAGCCGCTTGATCTTCAGACTGACCGCGGACTGCGTCGTGTCCATGGCCTCGGCCGCGCGGGTGAAACTCCTTAAATCTGCCGTTAGAACAAAGGCTTGTACCGCCTCAACATCTAGGGTTTTCATGGTGTCACCCATTTCAATTTCAAATCATTGACATAATATCTGATGAGCTTTTACAATGATCAAGGGGTGGTTATGTGTTGGCTCAGTTCACGAAAACAGGAGCTCAACATGCCGCTTGTTCGCGTTTGGCTTCGCCGAGGCAAACCCGCCATTTACCGTAAGGCCATCCTCGAGGGCATCTATGGCGCGATGCGTTCCGCCTTCGATGTGCCGGACGAGGATCGCTTTATGGTGATTTCCGAGCACGACAAAGCCGATTTCAGCTACAGCAGGAGCTATTTCGGGATCAGCCGCAGCGACGATCTGATCATGATCCAGATCAGCGCCAACAACTCCCGCACGGTCGAAAAGAAAAAGGCATTCTATCGCCAGGTCGTCGACAACCTGGCCGCTGATCCTGGCGTGCGACCGCAGGACGTCTTGATCAATCTGGTCGAGGTCCTCCCCGAGAACTGGTCGTTCGGCAACGGCGTTGCGCAATACGCGACGGACAAGGGCTGACCGCCTCGCATCAAACTCAGGAGCCATACCATGATTATCGCCCACTATGCCCATCGGCTGCCGGCCGACTACGATATCG
>Ga0306925_10007961_pt1 | contig 10006 bp, 6 predicted proteins | sample flu12Cox44000176_FD_203755 | JGI IMG/M metagenome (GOLD analysis project Ga0306925, IMG submission 203755) | Lab enrichment of tropical soil microbial communities from Luquillo Experimental Forest, Puerto Rico - flux8day.12C.oxic.44.000.176 (v2)... | ecosystem: Environmental > Terrestrial > Soil... | reverse complement strand
AAGTTCAATTCCGCGCCGGGGCCTAACCTCAATCACAGAGAAAGGCTTAAGGCATGACCAAGGGTGACCGCGTGCCTAGCACGCCTCGAACAGATTCGTCCTCAAACATCGCAAGAGCCAGACACGACGGCCCCGTCGTCGCCCGGCCTGATTGAGATCGGGTCCGGGGATTTGCCGCGGTGGGTTTGCGCGGGGCTTTGATCGGGGTCTTATTGCAGGTAATGCACAATGAGAACAGAGCCATAAACAATCGCTGGAAGCCCCAGCCCGGACGCAACCAACAGATCAAGCCACATGCGCTGACCTCCTAGTTCGGCGATGCAACCGCGCACCTGCGCTTGATTCTGAGCTTTTTTGCGGCTGGCCAGGGACATCAGAGCGCGGGGTTTTGATCGGTCGCGCGCTGCCTCTGCCAAAAGGACCGGATCAATGAATGATGATCGCGAACCAAATTCCACGCGCCGCAACAGAGATCAGCGACGAAGAGCTACAGGAAATGATCCGAGAGGTATCAGGGCATGCGAGCCGATATCGCAGGGCGAGCCGTGGATTGGTTCGATCGGGTCAGCGATTTGCTATTCGCCTTGCGCGCTGAAATGCCCGAAGTGCTCGCAAGCGCGGGGCCCTGATCTCGACATCATCGAGGCAGAGAGGCTTCGATCCTATGCGCAACAAAAGCGGCCAGGCCGAACGTCACGAAAAACGCAATCGTCAACTCAAACATTGGAAGTCCCCATGTACCAACCCCCAAGCAACGCCACCGATAAAAGCTCGGCATTTCAGGATTGTTTCATCGCGCCGGCAAAATGGTTTCGTCGCCCGGTTTCACGAGTCGCGGGGGCTTCGGTCTTACTCGATAACGATCCCCATTGAGCGCAGATGCCCTTCGAGGAGGTTTTTCAGCTCCTCGCTATTAATAAAGAGATTCGGCAAATTGGCCGGTCTAAACGGTGGTTGGTTATTGCCAGCCGCCTCCCAAATCAGAGTTCGCAGCTGACCGGCCAATAGATGAGAGAGCGCCTGCAATTGCTTCGGCGTCATTGCCTCATCCTCCTGCTTGCCCGATGCTTACCTGGCATCGAGGCTCCCGAACCTAAGCAAATATAAGCGATTGATTTTTCTGGCTCCTCGGGCTGGATTCGAACCAGCGACCATTCGATTAACAGTCGAATGCTCTACCGCTGAGCTACCGAGGAATAGGCGAACCCGCCGGGGGCTACGCGCGGGAGCCGTATAACAAAGCCTCTCTGGCTTGCAAAGGACGAAATAAGCCCTTCCGAGCCTCGTTGAGGGTAGGCGGTTGGCGGGAAAACAGCCATTCGTTGCATCTTCCAGCCCGGGAAAAGCGCGGACAGACGTCAGGGCGGGGCGCTTGGCCATGTTGCGTTTTTGCAAGCCCTGTATCAAACATGACCCAGGTCATTTCTTGCGATTATCCGCTCTGCCGGGGTTTTTCCAAATGTCTGGTTTCTCGACTGCGCGCCAAAAAATGGTCGACGGTCAGGTACGTCCGAGCGATGTGACTGACAACAGAATTATCGATGCGATGCTGACGGTGCCGCGCGAGGTCTTTGTTCCTCCGTCCCAGCGTCCGCTCGCCTATCTCGATCTTGATCTCGATGTGAGCGAAGGTGGGCCGGTCAAACGCTTCCTGATCAAGCCTGCGGCGACCGCGAAGATGGTTCAGGCTGCCGAGATCAAGGATACTGATGAGGTCCTGGTAGCGGGTTGCGCGTCCGGCTACATGGCAGCACTGGTTGCAAAATTGGCCCGGCGCGTGATGGCCACCGAACCCGATGCGACGCTGGCAGCGAAGGCCAGTAGCATCTGTGCGGAAATCGGGCTTGGAAATGTGACCGCGAAGGCCGCTGCGGTAGCCGAGGGTGATTCGGCCAACGCCCCGTTTGACGTCATCATCCTTAATGGAGCGACCGAAATCGCACCTGAGGGGCTCTACCGGCAGCTCAAGGAAGGCGGCCGGCTCGTGGGAGCCTTCGCCATGACCCGGCAGCAACGAGTTACCATCGTGACGCGTTCGCACGACGATTTCGGCATTCGGCCCCTTTTTGACGCTGCGCTGCCCGTGCTGCCTGGGCTTGAGCGCCCTCCGGCTTTCGTCTTCTAGCGGGAGTGTAAGGGTTTGGAGATCAAAGTGTGGCAAGGAAGCCCCATGTCAGGAGTTTCCCATCATCTGACGCCTCGGGGGGTTCCTTAGCTCTTGCACCCGACATAAGGTGGTGGCGTGCGGTATCTGTTTGGAATGACGTAATAACCCGGTTTTGGGCGCCGGGGAACTTGCTGATTTGAGATTGGATTGCCAGGGATGGGTGGGGTGAAGGTCTTTACCGGAGCCGCGGCTGCGGTCCTTCTGCTAGCTTTGATCGTCCCCGTGCCGGCTTCAGCGGACACGATCGAGGCTGCGCTGGTGCGCGCTTATCAGACAAACCCGCAGCTTAATGCCCAGCGCGCCCAGGTCAGAATAACCGATGAGAACGTGCCGCAAGCGTTGTCCGGTTATCGTCCAAAACTCAGCGTTTCGGCGACGGCCGGTTATCAATATACCGATATCCTGAACACGTTCGGCGGCACGCCGCAGGCGATTCTGAAGACTGATGTTTTTGGAGCCAACGCCCCCCGCAGCGCCGGGATCACTCTCAGCCAGACGGTCTACAACGGCAATCAAACCGCCAACAGGACCCGTGCGGCGGAGAGCCAGGTTTCGGGCTCGCGCGAGGCGCTGCGCGTGCTCGACCAGACCATCCTGCTTTCGGCCGCCACGATCTATATGGATTATCTGCGCGATGCCGCCATCGTCGAGGTCCAGAAGAGCAACGTTCGTGTTCTCGAACAGACCCTCAAGCAGACTCGCGACCGGTTCAATGTTGGCGAGGTGACTCGCACCGACGTTGCCCAATCGGAAGCGCAGCTCGCGGCGGGTCAGACCCAGCTTCTCGCCGCCGAAGCCACCCTGACGACGACGAAAGCGAATTTCCGCCGCATCATCGGCAATGATCCAGTCAATCTCGCACCAGGTTCTCCCGTGGACCGCTTCTTGCCGCCCACGCTGCCCTCAGCGGTCGAGTTGAGCTTGATCGAAAACCCGAACGTGACGGCGGCGATGTACGGCATCGACGTCCAGTTTCTTCAGGTGAAGGTGAACGAGGGTGCGCTGCTGCCCACGGTGACCGTGCAGGCGGTGGTGCAGCAAGCCTATGAACAGCAAATGCAGGTCTTCCGGCAATTCGGAGCGTCGGCTATCGCGTCTGTGAACGTGCCGATTTACCAGGGTGGCGCGGAGTATTCGCTGATTCGTCAGTCCAAGGAATCGTTGGCGCAACAGCGTCTCGTTCTCGAGCAGACCCGCGATCAAACTCGCGCCAACACCGTGACCGCCTGGGGACAATTGGTCGCCGGCAAGGCTCAGGTGGCGTCTGCCCAGTCGCAGGTGACGGCATCGGAAATCGCGCTCAACGGCGTGCGCGAAGAGGCCAAGGCGGGGCAGCGAACCACGCTCGACGTCCTCAACGCGCAGCAAGCCCTGGTCAACGCCCGTGTCGCGCTGGTGACCGCGCAGCACGACCGCGTGGTCGCGTCCTACGCGGTGTTGTCCGCGGTAGGGCGGCTCTCGCCGCAGGTGCTCGGTCTTAGCACCACGGTTTATGATGCGAGCGTACATTATCATCAGGTGCGCGACAGCTGGGCCGGTGTTCGTACTCCCGATGGCCGTTGATCGTATTTCTCGCTACTTCCGGCGCGTAACTGGCGTGTTCAAGTCATTGGCAATCAGCGTATAAGCCCTTCGTTACATGTCTCCGCTTTGCTTTCCGGCCACTCCGACTCCAGGCGACCGTTCATCCCGGCGTTGCTTGCAATCGTTAGTTGCCCTGACGTACCGTTTCCTCGGGCAGCAGAGCGATTCGCGCTATTTGGGGCCCCTGGTGGCGCGATGCTTCGGTGCGCCGGGTGGGGACGTAATCAGCGACACGTCGTGCAGCGCTTGATCTGGGGACAAGTGGGGCTGGCGCGATGAAAATCCGAACCCGCCTTTCCCGAACCGGCACTTCCTGCCTCGCTTGGTGTAAAACGCTGACGAAAGCGTTGATGAGGTGGAATCGGAGATGACGCAGCCTGCAAAGGTCCAAGAGCCCTCGATGGAGGAAATCCTGGCGTCGATCCGGCGGATCATTGCCGACGACGAAGCAAAACCGGCAACAGCTGACAAACCCTCCGCTCCTGTAGCTCCGGCCAAGCCGGAGAAACCGGCGCCACTGCCCGCGGCCAAGGCAGCGGCAACTGACGCTGCACCACCCGCCCTAGCCGCGCCAAAGGCGGCAGTCGCACCGCCGCAACCTGCGGCTCCGCGTGCGGCACCGGCACCACCACCACCACCAGCGCCTGCGGAGACAAACAGCCAGGACGATATCGATGCGCTGCTGAATGGGCTGGACGAGGTGACCACCCCCGAAGAGATTCGGCCAGCCTCGTCCGACGGCGATGTGCTGGAGCTGACGGACGAGATGGCCTTGCCGGATCCGCCGCGGCCGGCGTTCAAGAGGGTGGAACCAACGGACGATCTCGAATTCACCGAAGCGGGCAGGGCGCCGGCGCCCCGTCCGCCGTTGTTCGAAACGGCACCGGTGGAAAATCCTCCTGTGGCGTCCGCGCAAATCCTGTCGCGCTCGACTGTCTCGGCGGTCGAGTCGGCCTTCAACAGCCTCGCCCATACGGTACTCAGCCAAAACGCGCGGACCTTGGAAGATCTGGTCAAGGAAATGCTGAGACCGATGCTGAAATCCTGGCTCGACGACAATTTGCCGGGATTGGTGGAGCGTATCGTCAAGGCGGAAATCGAGCGGGTTTCGCGCGGACGCTGACCTCTCTGGGCTCTTCGGGTTGGGTCGCCGGCCGCGATCGACCATCTGCCTCCGCCTTCATCTTAAGCTTCCGACCTGACCGTCATAAGGCCGGGCGATGTTGACTTGGCGCTCCGGTGCGGCTTTCTAGGGAAGCGGATTTGAAATCCGCAACCCCTTGGCCGCGAGCTCAAAAAGCGAGAGTCAAACCCAAAACTCCACTGGAAACTTATATTTGCTGGTGGTTCTTCGAATTCGACATCCGCGGAAACGCCCGCCGAAACGGGGGTGAGAATGCCGGAATTCGGACCACCCCGCCGCCACATCCATGATTGCACCGTTATGATCGAGAAGAATTACCAGCCCGCCGACATCGAAAGCCGCATGTCCCTCATCTGGGAGGACAGCCGCGCCTTCAATGCCGGGCGCCCGGACCGCCGCGACGCCAAACCCTTCACGATCGTCATTCCGCCGCCCAATGTGACGGGCTCGCTGCACATGGGGCATGCGCTCAACAATACCTTGCAGGACATCCTCTGCCGTTTCGAGCGGATGCGCGGCCGCGACGTGCTCTGGCAGCCGGGCACCGACCACGCCGGCATTGCAACTCAGATGGTTGTCGAGCGGCAATTGATGGAGCGTCAGCGGCCGGGGCGGCGCGAGCTGGGGCGAGCCAAGTTCCTCGATCGGGTCTGGGAGTGGAAGGCCGAAAGCGGTGGCGTCATCATCAACCAGTTGAAGCGACTTGGCGCTTCCTGCGATTGGTCTCGTGAACGCTTTACGATGGACGAGGGGCTGTCTCGGGCCGTCGTCAAGGTGTTTGTCGAGCTGTATCGCCAGGGGCTCATCTATAAGGACAAGCGGCTGGTGAACTGGGATCCGAAGCTGTTGACGGCGATTTCGGATCTCGAAGTGCAACAAATCGAGGTCAAGGGCAGTCTCTGGTATTTGCGTTATCCGCTCGAGGGGAAAACTTTCAATCCCGGCGATCCCGCAACCTTCATCGTGGTTGCGACCACGCGACCCGAGACGATGCTCGGCGACACCGCCGTCGCAGTGCATCCGCACGACGAGCGTTATCGCCGCCTCGTCGGCAAGCATGTAATTCTGCCGCTGGTTGGACGAAGCATTCCGATTGTTGCGGACGAATATTCCGATCCCGAGAAGGGCTCCGGCGCGGTCAAGGTCACGCCGGCGCATGACTTCAACGATTTCGAAATCGGCCGGCGGCACAACTTGCCGCAGATCAGCGTGCTCGATCAGGAGGGCTCGCTCGCGCTGGTCGGCAATGAAGATTATTTGCGCGGATTGCCGGAAGGCGCGATGCAGTTCGCCGAGGAATTCCACGGCGTCGACCGTTTCGCCGCGCGCAAGCAGATCGTAGCGCGATTGGAGAATTTCGGCTTCCTGGAGCGGATCGAGCCGAACACACATATGGTGCCGCACGGCGATCGTTCCGGTGTCGTGATCGAGCCGTACTTGACTGATCAGTGGTACGTCGATGCCAGGACGCTTGCACAGCCTGCGATCGCGGCGGTCCGCAGCGGGGCTACCACCTTCGTGCCGAAAAACTGGGAGAAGACCTATTTCGAATGGATGGAAAACATCCAACCCTGGTGCATCTCCCGCCAGCTGTGGTGGGGGCATCAGATCCCCGCATGGTACGGACCGGATGGCAAGGTGTTCGTCGCCGAGACTGAAGAAGAAGCCGTCAGTCATGCCCTCGGCTACTACGTCGAGCAGGAAGTGATCACCCCGGAGCAGGGGCGGGAAATGGCGCTCGATCGCAACAAGCGCGCCGGTTTCATCACCCGCGACGAAGACGTGCTCGACACCTGGTTTTCCTCAGCGCTATGGCCGTTCTCCACGCTCGGCTGGCCCGACGACGATACCTACCTGAAGCGTTATTATCCGACCGACGTCCTCGTCACCGGCTTTGACATCATCTTCTTCTGGGTCGCCCGCATGATGATGATGGGCCTTCATTTCATGAAGGAGATCCCGTTCCCGACGGTTTACATCCACGCGCTCGTTCGCGATGAAAAGGGCGCGAAGATGTCGAAGTCGAAAGGCAACGTCATCGATCCGCTGCACCTGATCGACGAGTTCGGCGCCGATGCCCTGCGCTTCACGCTGGCTGCGATGGCGGCGCAGGGGCGCGACATCAAACTTGCGGCAAACCGCGTTGAAGGCTACCGCAATTTCGCGACCAAGCTGTGGAATGCGTGCCGCTTTGCTGAAATGAATGCATGCACGGTTCCGGCGGACTTCGATCCGACAAAAGCGACGCAGACATTGAACCGCTGGATCGCGCACGAGACCGCGCGCGCCGCGCGCGAGGTCACCGAGGCGATCGAAGCCTACCGCTTCAACGACGCAGCCGGCGCGATCTATCGCTTCGTTTGGAACGTCTACTGCGACTGGTACCTGGAGTTGGCCAAACCGGTCCTGATGGGCGAAGAGGGCGTGGCGAAGGCCGAGACTCGGGCAATGGTCGCGTGGGCGCGTGACGAAATCCTCAAATTGCTCCACCCGTTCATGCCGTTCATTACCGAAGAGCTTTGGGGCGTGACCGCCAGGCGTGATGGCCTTTTGGCACTGGCGCCGTGGCCGCGCAAGGCGGCAACCTTCACGCCAGAACAGCTGGCGCTGATGGCGACCGCGGTCGCGAATGATCCGATGATGCCTCCGCCTCCGATCGCGCCCGAGACGGCCGAATTCACCGATCCTGAGGCCGAGGCCGAGATCGGCTGGGTGGTCGACCTCGTGACCGCGATACGCTCCGTGCGCGCCGAAATGAACATTGCGCCTGCGACGTTGACGCCGCTGGTGCTATCGGCCGCTTCAATCGAGACCAAGGAGCGCGCGTCGCGCTGGAGCGACGTGATCAAACGGATGGCTCGGCTCGCCGACATTTCCTTCGCCGACCAACCCCCGGAAGGTTCGGTGCAGCTTTTGGTGCGCGGCGAGGTCGCGGCGCTGCCGCTGAAGGGCGTGATCGATTTTTCAGCGGAGAAGGCCCGGCTCGACAAGGAGCTTGCCAAGGCGGATGCTGAAATCAAGCGTATCGACGTCAAGCTCGCCAACGAGAAATTTGTTGCCAACGCTCCGGAAGAGATCGTCGAAGAGGAACGGGAGAAGCGGGAGACGGCGCGGGCGCGAAGCGCAAAGATTCTCGAGGCGATGGAGCGGCTCAAGAGCGCCACTTAGTGGAGAATAATGGGGCTTCGGCCTGGCGAAGATGTCAGGCGCTGCGAAGCTTGCGATCGGTATCATCGAGACGGTCCGGCGATCCGGTCGATGGCGCTACATATGCCGGCGTCGCGTCTTCGCGTGACACCGATCGCCGCGGTAAACCGGCTTCCTTGCTGCGGGCCTGCCATAGCGTTGCACCGAAGACAAGGTAAGCGGCGGCTGTCCATACCGCCTGCCAGTTCCGCGTACCCTCGACGAAGATCGTATAGATCGCAGCAACGGTGAAAAGGCCCGCAAACACTGCTTCCGCCATCGGCCGCGTGCCTGATCTCGGCCGGTTGAGCAGCATCAGCGTCGAAAATGGGATTGCCGCCATGGTGAGGGCGGCGAATGGAAGGTCGCGCCAACGTGCGTCGAACACAGCGCCGAGCGCAGTCTCCGCCGCGATTACAGTGGTCACGGCCAACGCGACGCCCAGCAGCATCGCTGGGGATGACTGGATCCGGCCGTCGCGCGGGCCGATCAGCTCTACGAAAGTCGGCAGAGCGCGCCCTGACATCAGTGCCAGCGCGCACAGCACGGGTGAGGCGGTAGCGGCCGCCAGCAACGATCCCCACATGAGCCAGCCGCCGAAGCCAAAGCTCTCATAGAGCATCTTGTCGAAGGCGATCCCGAGCAGGATTCCGGCTGATGTCGCAGACACTCCGACCGCGATCCACGAGATCAGCCGGGGCGGCCAGGGTCTGCGTCTTGAAGTCATCCAGGCCACAGCAAACACCGCGATGGCCAATACCATGCCGCTCCCCATGTGCAGCTTCCACAGGGGAAAATTGCTGATGGCTTCACCGGGCGGATATTTCAGCTTGCGATGCTCTGCATCGAACAGCCCCCAATTGCCACCCACGGTTCCTTCCCAGTATCGTTTCCACGAGGCGTCGTAAGCCTCGATGAGGTTGACGTGGAAGTTCTCCCGCTTCGAGAGGTCAAGAATTTCGGAGATCACGCGGGCCTGATTGGTGCGCGAAGGAAGCGCGCCTTCGCGCATCCGCCCCATGCTCGGCCAACCCGTCTCTCCGATCAGGATTTCCTTGCCGGGAAAGGCAGTGGCCACGCGCTTGTGAATCGCCGCGACATGGGCGGCCGCGTCCCGCGCGCGGACCGGAAAGTCCTCCCAATATGGCAGCACATGAATGGTTACAAAGTCGACGGCATCCTGGACTTCCCGGTAGCGCAACCAATATTCCCAGACATCGGCATACGTCACGGGAACGTTGACGCGGGCCTTTACCGAGCGGATGAGTTCACGGAGATCGGCGGGGCTCATGTCCCCGTGCAACAGCACCTCGTTGCCGACGATGACGGCTCTGATCGTGCCCGGATACTTGCTGGCCAGCGCGACAGCGGTGTCGACCAGCTGCGCGTTCGTCAGGCGGTTGTTGCCGATCCAGATTCCAAGAAAGACTTTCAGTCCAACTCTTGAGGCGACCGCAGGCACCTTGTCCAATCCGTTGTCGACTGAATAGGTGCGGATGCAGTCGGTTATCTTCGCGAGTTCGGCGAGATCCTCCCCAATCTGCTCCTCACTGACAATCACGTTCGGATTTAGCGGCGTCTGGTCGCCGCGAAACGGCGCATAGGATACGCAATCCAGCTTTGCCGCCGGATCGATCGGAGCATGCGCCAACGTAATTGGTGTGGCCAGCCACCACCAGACCGCGGCAACAAGACTTAAGGATACGAGAAGAAGCGCCAGTGGCGTGCGAAAGGCGATTGGTTCTGTCCTCCGGAAGAATTGTCGAATATGGTCTGGCGGCCGGCAATCCGGCCAAAACGTGGGATGCGCGGTGCCGACCTGCAACGCACGAACGCGGCACCCAACGTCCGGATTGATAGCAAATTTGTCATGACCTCAACAAGTGAAGCAAGGATGTTCAACGGTCTCTCTCGACGTCATTTCG
>Ga0306925_10007959_pt1 | contig 10007 bp, 8 predicted proteins | sample flu12Cox44000176_FD_203755 | JGI IMG/M metagenome (GOLD analysis project Ga0306925, IMG submission 203755) | Lab enrichment of tropical soil microbial communities from Luquillo Experimental Forest, Puerto Rico - flux8day.12C.oxic.44.000.176 (v2)... | ecosystem: Environmental > Terrestrial > Soil... | reverse complement strand
CCTCGCATACGCAGTCGACACCCACGACGTCGAGCTCGAGGCCCGTCTCGTGCTCGCGCTGCGCTGGTTCTGGCTCGTGCGCGGATTCGCGCGGGAGGGCGGAGTCGCGTTCGAGGGAGCGGTCGCGCGGACGCACGATGCCGACGACCGCCTGCGGGCCTCCGTCCTCGCAGGTGCGGGCACTTTTCCCTACCGACGGGGAGATCTGCCTCGGGCCCGGCAGCTGTGGGAGGAGGCGCTCGCCCTCTACCGGGCGCTCGAAGACCGGGACGGGATCGCCCGCTGCATCGCCGAGCTCGGCGGGGTCGCGACCCACGAAGGTGACCTCGAGGCGGCTACAGCGGCGTACCTGGAGAGCCTCCCGCTGTTCGAAGAGCTCGGCCAGGGCCTGCGGGCATCGATCGCGCTCGGAAACCTCGCGGCGATCGCGGAGCTCGGAGGCGACCACGAGACCGCCGCCGAGTACGGCGAGCGCGCCGTCACGGAGCAGCGCTCGCTCGGAGACCTCGACGGCCTCGCCGTCTCGCTGCACAACCTGGCGCGAGTCCGGTTCAGCCTCGGCGAGAGAGCCGACGCACTGAAGCTCTTGGACGAGGCACTGACGCTCGGCGAGCGATTGGACTACCGCGAGCTGATCGCGTACGCGCTCGAGACGTCGGCCGAGCTGGCTCTGGACGCAGGCCAGGCGGAGCGGGCCGCGCTTCTGCTCGGCGCGAGCACCGAGCAGTTCGACCTGATCGGCGTCGAGCTGAGCGGGACCGAGCGTGCGGGCTACGACCGGACGCTCGCAGCGCTCACCGAGTCTCTCGGCGCGGAGCAGGTCGCCGCACTCGTCGCGAACGGACGTGAGCTCGACGTTCCCGACGCGATCCGCGAGGCGCTCGACCGCGGCTAGCCCCGGTCCAGACATACGACCGGTGTACGCCCCGTGTGAGAGGTTTAGACAGGGAGTGCGCGCCGGCGCGGTGCGCATGCAAAGCAATGCCCACGATCCGCCTCAATGACCCGGCACTGGCCGACGACCTGCTCGTCGAGCTCCGCAGCCACGGCGACATCCTCGCCGAGGCGATCGGGCCCGGGGCGATCCGGGTCAGCGTCCTCGGCTCCTATTCGGCCGAGGGTATGCGCGTCGCGATCTACCTCCACGTGCGCGCGTGGGAGGCCGCGCAGCGCGCGAAGGGCGTCGACGTTCGCGTCGAGCTCGACTGAGGATCTGAGGACCTCTACTCGCCTGCGACGTCGCGCCGCAGGAACACGAGGTAGGCCGCGACGAGCGGGATGCCGATGTAGAGCGCGCAGACCCAGAGTGCCCGGGTGACCGGCACCCAGTCCGCGGGTACCCGCAGGAACCCGTGCCAGGCGTCGAACTGCGTCCCGAGCAGGTACGGGCGAATGCTTTCGGTTCCCGGAAGGACGCCCAGCAGCTGCATCAGCAACGCCCACATCAGCGCTCCGACGACGGAAGCCGCGCTGTTGCGAGTCACCGTCGACAGCATCACGCCGAAGGCTGCGATACCCGCGAGCGGGAGCACGTAGATCCCGAGGCTCGCGAGCAGCAGCGCGAGCCCGTGCCCCGGCGAGACGGTCGTTCCCGAGAGCGAGGTCAGCGGGTGGAAGCCCCAGGCGAGGCTGCCTGCGACGAGACCGACGAGCCCCATCGCGAAGACGAGCGCAATCGTGTACGTCGCCGTGGCGAGAACCTTCCCGGCGAAGACCTCGCCTCGGTCACGCGAACGCGTCAGGATCGTCTTCAGCGTCCCGTTCTGTGTCTCGGACGCGACGATGTCGCCGGCGACGAGCGCCGTGATGAGCGGAAGGCCCCAGATCGACATGAAGAACAGGACGACGAACGGCACCGCCAGCCCCGTGTCGCGGATGTAGCGACCGAGCGGAACGTCGTTCGGGCCGCCGCTCTTCAGCACCAGAACGACCACGAAGATGATCGGGACGGCGATGGCTGCGCCGAGCCCCAGGTAGGTCCGCTTCTGCGCGAGCAGCTTTGCGACCTCCCACCGGTAGACGCGAGCAACTGCCGTCACACTGCGACCTCCGCGACCCGGTCGTGGTCCGACGACTCGCCGTCGGTCATTCCCAGGAAGAGCTCCTCGAGGCTCGCCCGCTCGGGGACGAGTGCGGTGAAGCCGATGCGCGCGCGACCGAGCGCGACCGTGAGAGCGGCCACCGCGTCCTCGTCGGCGGTGAAGAGCAGCTCGCCGTCCCGCGACTCGACGGCGTCGATCCCGGGCTGTGCGAGCAACGCCGCGGCAGCCCGCTCGGGCTCGAGCGGGCGGAGGCGATAGGTGCTGGCCGCGGTCGCGAGCAGCTCGGACAGCGCGCCCTGGTAGACGATCCGTCCCTTGCGGATGATCGCGACCCGATTGCAGAGCTCCTCGACCTCGTAGAGCAGGTGGCTCGAGAGGAGGATCGTGATCCCGTCCGACGCCAGCCGGCGCACGAGGTCGCGCATGTCGCGCATCCCGGCCGGGTCGAGGCCTGTCGTTGGCTCGTCGAGCAGGAGGAGCCGCGGGCTCCGGAGCAGGGCTGCGGCGATCCCGAGCCGCTGCCGCATGCCGTGGGAGTAGCCGCCCACGCGGTCCTTGGCGCGGTCCCGGAGCTCGACCAGCCCGAGCACCTCGTCGATCCGCGGCCGCGAGACCGGGTCGTCGTAGTCGGCGAGCAGCTCGAGGTTGCGGCGCCCCGAGAGGTAGGGATAGAAGCGCGGGCCCTCGACGAAGCCCGCAACGCCCGCGAGCGCCTTCGCGCCGTCGATCAGCGGGTCGTGTCCGAACAGGCGGGCCGAGCCCGCGGTCGGGCGGATCAGGCCGAGCAGCATTCGCAGCGAGGTGGTCTTCCCGGCGCCGTTGGGCCCGAGGTACCCGAACACGTCCGCCGGTTCGACGACGAGGTCGACGTGATCGACGGCGACGATGTCTCCGTAGCGTTTGACCAGGCCGCGGGCCTCGACCGGCGGCGCCGGGCTCACTTCACCGCCCTCGCAGCGGCCTCGGCTGCGGCCGCCGGCTGCGAGCCTGCGAGCACGAAGCTGGTTCCGCCCGACTGCCAGGCGAGGATCGTGCCGAGCTGCGTCGCGAGCTCGTGGGCAGTCAGCCCGTCGAGGGCGACCGTCGGCAGCCCCGACATCGGCCCCTGATCACCCGCGGCGTCGGCCTTCCGCTCGACCAGGACGATGCCGCCGAGGCCCTCGCCGTAGGCGGCGATCGCGGTGTCGCCGCCGACCAGGCGCACGTCGCGCAACGGCAGGCCGACCAGCGTAGGCGGAGCGACGACCGGGAAGTCGGCCGCAGCCTGGACTGCGTCGAGGCCGGTGACGGGCGGCGTGCCGCCACTCTGCGACGGGCCGCTGATCGTCCCGAGATCGACGACCTTCGCGCTCGCGGGTGGCGAGATGTCGGCGTCGGAATACGCAACCGGGCCGTAGGAGATGTCGTTCACCGCGAGCTCGAGCGCAGGTGTGCTCGAGCCCTGCGCGTTGATCGCGACACTGAGCGGGACGCCGGTAGCCGCGTCCCAGGCGAGCTCGACCGACCCGAGCAGGCCGCCGTCGTGCTTCGGGGACGCCGAGACCTGGTACGCAGGCTGACCACCCACGTTCGTCGGCTGGGCGTCGGAGATAGCCCAGTGCACGCCCAGGTCGGTCAGGAAGGTGTCGATCTCGGCCAGCGTCGGCGGGGTGCCGCTGTCCGTCGAGCCCGTCTGCGTGTCCGCGGGAAGCGTGGCACGGTAGACCGTGTTCGACGAGCCGTCGTACACCGAGATGGTGGTCGGGTCCCAGACGATCTGGGCGTCCCCGGCATCCGACTGCAGCTCGATCCGGCCGTGCCCGTCACTGGTGACCCAGAGACGCCCGGACGCGCCCGTCATGAGCGCCGACCCAGCCTGACCGGCGAGCGCGCCCGAGGGGAAGAGATTGTTGGTGAACGTGACGTGCGCGGTGATCCCATCGGGTGGAGTCGCCGAAAGGGCGTCCTCGATCGCCTGGTCGAGCGGCTTCGGCGCCGGTGCCGGGCCGCTGCCTCCGGCTGCGACGGCGATCGCAGCACCTCCGACTGCGGCGGCGCAGACGGCGACGAGGAGGACGATCAGGGTGCGGGTGGAGATCCTGCGGAGGAAGCTCACGACGGCAATCCTTTCTCTCGATGCACCGCCGTTGTAGCGGGCGACTCTGAGACATCTCTGAGATCCGGCAGCTCGATCGTGAACCGGGACCCTTCGGCGTAAGCCCGGCCACCGTGCCGCTCGGCCGTCGCACGCACGAGAGCGAGCCCGAGGCCAGAGCCGGGCCCGGCGTCTCGTCCGCGCTGGAAACGGCCGAACACCTGTTCGGCTTCCTCGCCGGTCACCCCCGCTCCCTCGTCCTCGACGGTCAGGCGCACGACGCCGTTCGCCTTGCCGGCCTCGACGACTACCCGTCCCCGCCCGTGCCGGTGCGCGTTCTCGACCAGGTTCGCGAGCGCCCGCTCGAGCGCGGCCCGGTCTCCGCGCACCGTCACCGGCTCCGGAGCGACCACGTCCACGCCCTCCGACTCGCGCGCGATCTCGTCCAGCCGCACGTCCTCATCCGGCGGCGGGCTCGACTCCTCGCGCGAGAGCGCGAGCAGGTCGTCGGCGAGCCGGGCGAGGCGGCGCGAGTCGTGCTCGAGCTCCTCCACGAGCCCGGGATCGGCGCCGTGACGCGCCAGGTAGTCGATGTTCCCGATCAACGCCGTCAGCGGGGTCCGCAGCTCGTGCGAGGCATCGGCGAGGAAGCGGCGCTCCGCATCGCGCGAGCGCTCGAGTGCTCCCAGCATCTCGTTGAGCGTCCGGGCGAGGCGGCCGACCTCGTCGTTCGCGTCCGGTTCCGGGAGTCGGCGCGCGGGATCGCCGGTCCGCTCGATCTCGGCCGCAGCCCCGGCGAGCTGACCGAGCGGGCGGAGCGCCGAGCGCATGAGCAGCGCGACGGCGACCGCGCCGGCCGCCGCAGCTGCGAGCGCCGCGAGCAGGACGACCAGGTGGACGTCCGCCAAGGTCGCGTTGAGGTCGTGAGTCGAAGCGGCGACGACGACCGCCCCGCCGGCCGCAGGGCCACCGGCATCCGCGAGCGGCGCGACGTAGACGCGCAGGTCATCGCCGCCGAGCCTGGTGGCGGCGTATCTGCCCGAGCCGGTCGTGATCACCGCGCGCCAGAGCGGCTGTACGGGGAGAACACGCCCGCCGAGCCCGAGCGACCGAGCGACGATCCTTCCGCGTCGGTCGAGAACCTCCACGCTGACCTGTTCGCCTCCGATCGCAGTGTCGAGTGAGCCGGGCGTCGTCAGGAGCGCCGGCGCCGAAGCACTGAGCTGCGCCACCTCGACGGCACGACCGCGCAGCGAGCGATCGAGCGAGCGGTGGAGATGCCGCGCAACGAGCAGGTCGATTCCGGCGCCGACGATCACCAGCGCGACGAGCACGGCGAGCGACGCCGCGACGATCGCTCTGAGCCTGAGCGACCGCGGGATCATCGGGCCAGCATGAAGCCGACTCCGCGCACGGTGACGATCACCGAAGGCTCGCCCAACGAGCGGCGGAGGTAGGAGACGTAGCGGTCGACGGCGTTGGGGCTCGCGGCGGCGGCGTCTCCCCAGACGCGCTCGAGCGCCTGTTCGCGGCTGATCACACGGCGCGGGTTGCGCAGCAGCAGCTCGAGGAGGTCGGCCTCCCGCGCGCGCAGCGCAATCTCGACGCCCCCGCGGCGCACGGACCGTCCCTCGACGTCGAACACGATGTCACCGAAGGCGAGCACCTCCGGCGGCGCGCCTCGTCGAAGGAGCGCACGAACGCGCGCCAGGAGCTCCTCGGAGGCGAACGGCTTGACGAGGTAGTCGTCCGCGCCGGCGTCGAGGCCGGCGACCCGGTCGGCGACGGCGTCCCGCGCCGTCAGCACGAGGATCGGGAGGGCGAGCCCCTTCTCGCGGAGTCGCCGGCAGACGACGAGGCCGTCAATCACCGGCAGACCGACGTCGAGGACGAGCACATCGGGAGCAGATCGTTCGATCGCGGCCAGGGCGGAGCCGCCGTCGCCGACACTCGAGACCTCGTACCCCTCGGCCGTGAGTGTGCGCTCGAGCATCCGGCGGATCGGCCCGTCGTCCTCGACGACGAGAGCGAAGACGCTCACGACATACCAAGGTAGCCGCCCTTTGATAAGCACCGTCCGTGGCTGCTTCCGCGTTGGAAGGCCTCCGTGTCGTCGACCTCTCGCGGGTGCTCGCGGGCCCGCTCGTCGCGCAGACGCTCGGCGACCTCGGGGCGGACGTGGTGAAGATCGAGTCGCCTCAGGGCGACGACACCCGGCGGTGGGCCCCGCCGGCCGATGCCGAGGGTCGCGCGACCTACCACCACAGTGCGAACCGCAACAAGCGATCGGTGGTGCTCGACCTGCGCGATGAGCCCGACCGCGAGCTGGCCCTCCGCCTCTGTGAGCGCGCCGACGTCGTCGTCGCCAACTTCAAGCCCGGGGCGCTCGAGCGCTTCGGCATCGACCACGACACGGTCGCCCGGTCCAACCCTCGGGTCGTCTACTGCGAGATCACCGGCTTCGGCGACGCGGGGGGAGCGGCGCTGCCGGGCTACGACCCGCTCGTCCAGGCAGTCGGGGGCCTGATGAGCGTCACGGGGCCGCCCGATCAGCCGTCGAAGACGGGCGTCGCGATCGTCGACGTCGTCACCGCGCTCTACGCGGCCACGGCGACGCTGGCCGCTCTGCTCGCGCGCGGACGGAGCGGTCGCGGACAGCGACTGACCGTCAACCTGCTCCACGCGAACCTCGCGATGCTCGTCAACCAGTCGACGGGCTGGCTCGGCGGCGGCGTGCTGCCGCGTCGGCTGGGCAACGTCCACCCGAGCATCGAGCCGTTCGCCACCTACGAGGCCGCCGACGGTGAGCTAATGATCTGCGCCGGGAACGACGGTCAGTTCGCCCGCCTCGCGGAGGTGCTCGGGGCGGCCGAGCTCGCCTCGGACGAGCGCTTCCGGACCAACGAGTCGCGGGTCGCGCACCGCGGCGAGCTGCGGGAGCTGCTCGAGGCGCGGCTCGCCGAACAGCCACGCGCAGCCTGGCGCGACGCGCTCAGCGCGGCGGCCGTTCCCGCCGGCCCGGTTCAGGGCCTCGACGAGGCCTTCTCGCTCGCGACCATGCTCGGCCTCGACGTGGTCGACGAGACCGACGGCGTCCGCACCGTCTCGTTCCCCGTCCATCTCTCCCGCACGCCGGCGACAACGCGCCTGCGCCCGCCCGACCTCGACGAGCACGGGAACGAGCTCAGAGTGCGAGCGAGATCTGCACGTGCGCGCCCGCGCGCTTGAGCAGCGCCGAGAACGGGCAACCGCCGTCGGCCTTCTCGATCGCCGCTTCGAGCGCAGCACGATCTGCGCCGTCGACGTCGGCGTCGACCGTCACGATCGGCCGCGGCGAGCAGCTCCTCGGGGCTCGTCTTCCCCTCTGGATTGCCGACGCGCGTTGCGAGCGTGTACGGCAGGTCGGCGAAGGCCCCGGTCTCCGCGGAGATCAGCCCCCTCCCGCGGGCGACGTTGCCCTCCCACACGACGTGCGCGTTCCGCTCGATCCTCGGCATTGCGGCTCCTATTCGTGGTCGGAGACGGCGGCCGGCGTGCCGTCGGGGTAGTACGCCTCGGCGGGCGACCCGGCCGGCCGGAACACGCCGAGCAGCCGCAGCTCAGAGTCGCCGGTGTTGGCGAGGCAATGGACGAGCCCGGCCGGCAGCTGGACACAGCTGCCGGGGCGAAGCGCCGCAGTCTCACCCCCGATGTGCAGCTCGCCTTCTCCCTCGAGGATGTAGATCACCTCGTCGTATGTGTGGTAGTGGTCGGGCGCGCTGCCCGGCGGCACGAGGCCGATGAACTGCGTCGCCGACGCACAGCCGAGCTCGGGGCGCACGCCGAGCACGAACTGACGGCCTGCCGTCGCCGAGCCCCTCTCCTCGGCCGTCAGGTCGCGCACACCGAACGGCGCCGTCGGCGGCGGCGGGGCGTGGACGAGCACGGAAAGCGCGCGGACACCGCCGGCCGTCCATCGAGTTCCGCCGGCGACGAACACGGCCGTTCCCGGTCGAAGCTGGTGCCGCTCCTCTCCGACCGCGAGCTCGCCCTCGCCGCCGAGCACGTACAGCACCTCGTCGGCCGCCTCGATGTGCTCGGCGCCCCCGAGCTCGACGATGCGCTGGGTCAGCAGCTCGTTGGTGTGCAGGCGCCCGTCCGGACGGTCGTCGGCGTGAATCGCATACCGCACCGCCCGTAACCTACGTGCGTGGGGAATCTCGAGCTCGTCCAACGCTCCTACGAGGCATTCGCCCGTGACGACCTCGACGCTGTGCTCGCCGACATGCACCCGGACGTCGAGTGGCACCAGGCGCAGGGCCTCCCGCACGGCGGCTACTACCGCGGGATCGACGAGGTGCGCCGCAACATCTTCGACCCGCTCGACGCCGAGTGGTGGGACGAGTTCACGGCCGAGCCGGACGAGTTCCTCGACGCCGGAGGCGAGGTCGTCGTCCTCGGGCGCTACCGCGGAACGGCCAAACAGACCGGCAACCAGCTCGACGTCCCCTTCGTCCACATCTGGAGCATCCGGGACGGCCAAGCCGTCCGTTTCCGGCAGTTCCTGGACACCGCCGGCTGGGTCGCCGCCCTCGAGCCGTCGAGCCAGATTTGATCATTGACACCAGCCGCGGCGAGGTTGAGGATCTGGCACGCCGCGGCGGCTCGAACAACTAACGAACCGGCGCGGACGTCTAACGGTAGGACAGGTCGACCCCCCACGTCCCCATTGCTAGGAGGAATTAGATGAAGAAGGGCATCGGCTTCGCCCTCGTGGTCCTCATCGCCACGGTGGCGGCCGCCAGTGCGCAGGGCGCGCATCGCCAGGTGCAGACGGCCTCGGCCAGCCTCAGCTGCAAGAGCACGCTCAAGCTCGCGATGGTGACCCCGCTCACCGGGGCTGCGGGCTTCCTCGGCCAGGAGCAGCTCACGTGGGCGAAGCTCGCCGTCTCGGAGCTGGCACCCCAGATGGGGCTGAAGATCCAGCTGCTCCAGGGCGACACGCCGGTTGAGCAGGGTGCTACGCCCGCCCAGACGCTCGCCCAGAAGTACGTCGCCGACCCGACGGTCGTCGGCATCATCGGCCCGTCGACGTCGGGGGCGGTCGCGGCTTCCTCGGCCACGTACTTCCAGGCTGGAATGGCGCACATCTCGCCGTCGGCCACCCGCACCGACCTGACGTACAAGGTGAACGGGCAGCGTGAGGGGACTCCGGCGTTCTTCCGGGTCGTTCCCGCCGACAACATCCAGGGCCCGACCGATGCGTCGTACATGGTCAACACGCTGAAAGTGAAGAAGGTCGTCGTCTTCGACTTCCAGGAGCCGTACTCGCAGGGCCTTGCGGCCGCCGTGACGGCGTACCTGGTGGCGCACAAGGTGAGCGTGACACGCTTGTCGGCCCCGAACACGACGACGGACTACTCGGCGTACGTGACGAAGGTCCCGAGCGACACGGACGTCGTCTTCTTCCCGACGCAGCAGCCGCCGGCGGCGCAGACCTTCGCCGAGCAGCTCGTCGAGCAGGGCAAGAAGGCGATCATGTTCTCGGGCGACGGGTCGGATACGCCGGCCCAGTACAACAAGCCGGGTGGTTACGTCTCCAACTTCGCCCCGGACATCACGGGGATCAAGGCGGATGCAGTGCTGATCGCCAAGTGGAAGAAGGCCAACCCCGGCAAGCAGGTGGGCTCGTTCGGCCCGCCGACGTACGGTGCGGTCCAGGTGATGCTGACCGCCATCAAGAAGGCCTGTGACGCGGGACACGGGACGCTCAAGAACCGCGCCGCAGTCCTGCACCAGGTCAAGGGCGTCCGGATCGCCAACTGGATCCTCGGCGGGAGCTTCCGGTTCTCGACGAAGACCAACGATCCGCTGAACGCCAAGTTCTACATCTTCAAGATCCAGCCCGACGG
>Ga0306925_10007957_pt1 | contig 10007 bp, 10 predicted proteins | sample flu12Cox44000176_FD_203755 | JGI IMG/M metagenome (GOLD analysis project Ga0306925, IMG submission 203755) | Lab enrichment of tropical soil microbial communities from Luquillo Experimental Forest, Puerto Rico - flux8day.12C.oxic.44.000.176 (v2)... | ecosystem: Environmental > Terrestrial >... | reverse complement strand
ATCGAGCGCGACGTCGCAGAGCACGCCCACCTCGGGCACCGCTTTTTTGATGGCGCGGATCGCGCGGCAGACCAGATTGTCGGGATTGAGCGCCTCGCTGCCGGCGTCATCGCGCAGTCCGGGATCGGTGTAGGGAAACAGTGCGAGGCAGGGGATCGCGAGCTTGGCCGCGCGCTCGGCCTCGCGCTCGGCCTCATCGACCGAGAGCCGCTCGACGCCCGGCATGGAGGGAACCGGCACGCGCCGCTGGGCGCCCTCTGTCACGAACAGCGGCCAGATCAGATCGTCGGCGGTGAGCACGTTCTCGCGCACGAGGCGCCGCGCCCACCCGGCCTTGCGGTTGCGGCGCGGCCGCGTGGCAAGGTCGAGCTTCGGCGCCGGTCTTGCGGTAACCGGGGCAAGGCGTGCCTCGATAGGGCGGCCGTATTTGATCGCCATGCGGCGCTCCGGAGCGTTAACAGGGCCGTGTTTTAGCCGTTCTGGAAGGAGTTTGCCACCGTCGTAGGATGGGTTGAGCGCAGCGAAACCCATCGCTTGTACCAGGCGGCAAAGCTTGATGGGTTTCGCTTTCGCTCAACCCATCCTACGCTGATCCCCATGGATTTCGAGCTCACCGAGGAGCAGCGCGCGATCAGGGACACTGCGCGCGCCTTTGCCCGCGACCAGATGATGCCGTTCGCGCGACAGTGGGACGAGGAGGAATGCTTTCCCGTCGACACGCTGCGCGCGGCGGCGGCGCTCGGTTTTGCCGGCATCTATGTCGCGGCCGACGTCGGCGGCTCCGCGCTGGTGCGGCTCGACGCCGTGCTGATCTTTGAGGAGTTGGCGCAGGGCTGCACCTCGACCGCCGCTTACATCTCGATTCACAACATGGTCGCTTGGATGATCGACGCGTTCGGCGCGGGCGAGCTGCGCCGTCGCGTCCTGCCGGATCTCTGCAGCATGAAGCGCTTCGGCAGCTACTGCCTCACCGAGCCCGACTCCGGCTCGGATGCCGCCAGCCTGAAAACCCGCGCGGTGCGCGAGAACGACCATTACCTGCTCGATGGGGTGAAGGCGTTCATCTCGGGGGGCGGCCGCGCCGACGTCTATCTCGTGATGGCACGCACCGGCGAAAGCGGGCCGCGCGGCATCTCCTGTTTCCTGGTGGAGAACGGAACGCCCGGTCTTTCCTTCGGCGCGCAGGAGAAAAAGCTCGGCTGGCATTCGCAGCCCACCGCCATGGTGATCCTGGAAAACTGCCGGGTGCCGGCGGCCAACCGCGTCGGCGCCGAGGGACAAGGCTTCAAGATCGCCATGAGCGCGCTCGACGGCGGCAGACTCAACATCGCCGCCTGCTCGCTGGGCGGCGCCCAATTCTGCCTCGACCGGACCGTTACCTATATGAAGGAGCGCAAGCAGTTCGGGACGCGGCTTGCCGACATGCAGGCGCTTGGCTTCCGCATCGCCGATTATTCAACCGAGCTCGAAGCGGCACGGCTGCTGCTCTATCGCGCCGCGACCGCGCTCGATGCGCGCGAGCCTGCTGCGACGCGCCTTGCCGCCATGGCCAAGCGGCTTGCCACCGATACCGGCTTCGACGTGGTCAACGGCTGCCTGCAGCTCCACGGCGGCTGCGGCTATCTGCGCGACCATCCGATCGAGCGCGTGCTGCGCGACCTGCGCGTGCACCAGATCCTGGAAGGCACCAATGAGGTGATGCGGCTGATCGTCAGCCGGGATTTGCTGGGCAATTGATGGCTGCGCTCGCCGGACTTCTCGCGCTCGCCACCGCCGCCGCGTTCGCCGGCGCCGCCGTCTATATCAATGTGGCCGAGCATCCCGCGCGGCTCGCGCTCGACGAAATTGCGATGCTGACGCAGTGGCGCCGCAGCTACGACCGTGCCGCAATCATGCAGGCCGCGCTGGCGCTGGTCTCGAGCGTGCTGGGGATCGTCGCGTTCGCGCATCACAAGGATTGGCGTTGGTTGCTCGGGGCGATCGTCATTCTGGCCGCTTGGCCCTGGACATTGCTGGTCATCATGCCGGTCAACCGCCGGCTCAAGACGGCCGACGTCGGGCAAGGCGAGATCAGAAGCTTGGTCGAGCGCTGGGGGCGCCTGCACGCGGTACGCAGCGCGCTCGGCCTTGCTGCCACGCTGCTTTATCTATGGGCGACCGCGTGAGCGACCGCGCCCAATCCGACATCCTGTTCGAGCGGCGCGGCACCGCCGGGCTGGTCACGCTCAATCGGCCGCAGGCGCTCAACGCGGTGACCGGCGCCATGGTGCGCGCGCTCGCGCAGCAGCTCGCGCAATGGGAGGCCGATGCCGCGGTCACGCGCGTGATCCTCAGCGCGAGCGGCGGCCGCGCGTTCTCCGCCGGCGGCGATCTGCGCGCGCTCTACGATCTCGGGCGCGCCGGCCGCTACGAGGAGGCGCTCGACTTTTTTCGCGAGGAGTACGCGCTCAACACGCAAATCAAACAGTATCGCAAGCCGTACGTGGCGCTGATCGACGGCATCGTCATGGGCGGCGGCGTCGGCATTTCCGTGCACGGCTCGCATCGCGTTGCCGGCGACAAGTTCGTGTTCGCGATGCCCGAGGTCGGCATCGGCTTTTTTCCCGACGTGGGCGGCACCTGGTTCCTGCCGCGCCTGCCGGGCGAGCTCGGCACTTATTGTGCGCTCACCGGCGAGCGGCTCGCAGCGGCCGATGCGGTGGCAGGGGGCGTTGCCACACACCGGGTGGAATCGGGACGATTTCCCGAGTTGCTGGATGCACTGTGCGGCGCGGTTCCGGTCGATGCGATTCTCGCCGCCTTCGCGCAGCCCCGAGGAGGCCCGGTATTGCCGCACCAAGCCGCGATCGACCGCCTGTTCGCGGGCGATCGGGTCGAGGACATCCTTGCCGCGCTCGAGGCCGAGGCGGCGCGCGGAACCGAGGCCGCCTTTGCCTCCGCCGCCGCTGCCTTGATGCGCACAAAATCGCCGACGAGTCTGAAAATCGCGCTGGCGCAGATGCGGCGCGGGCGCGAACTCGATTTCACCGCGTGCATGCAGACCGAGTTCCGCATCGTCTCGCGCGTGGTGCGCGGGCATGACGTCTATGAGGGGATCAGGGCCGTGATCATCGACAAGGACCAGAAACCACGCTGGGAGCCGTCTTCGCTGGAAGCGGTGGGGACGGCGGAGGTCGAGCGTCACTTCGCCCCGCTCGCGCGCGAGCTGGAACTGCCATGACCCACAGCGATCAACCGCAGGCGCTCGAGCCGGTCGCGGCCGGCGGCGAGGGCGAGCAGCAGCGCTGGGCGTATTGGCTCGTCTACTTTTTGCGGGCGATGGCGGCGCTCTCGCTGATCAAGGGCCTTTATCACTGGGCGGTGGTGTGCGGCATCGGCGCGCCGTCGCCGGCGGGCTTCGAAGCCTATTCGACCTCCTACCAGGCGGCGACGGTGTTCTTCGCGGTCATCGACCTCGTCGCCGGTGTCGGACTGTGGCTGGCGGCGCCGTGGGGCGCGGTGGTGTGGCTGACCTCGGTGATCTCGATGGCGGCGGTGGAGATCCTGTTTCCGCAAATCTACGGCGGAAGCTTCTTGATCATCGCACTCGAGCTCATCCTGCTCGGCATCTATCTGGCGCTGGCGCTGATGGCCGCGCGCGAGCAGCCGGCGTGAGAAGCGTGGCTGCTTTAAAATTGGAATGGCCGAGCCGCCGCAGACTCGGTGTGCTCCCTCCCCCCTTGTGGGGGAGGGCTGGGGAGGGGGGTCGTTGTTGGACGACATGCGCTGACCTTTTGGACCCCACCCCCAACCCCTCCCCACAAGGGGGAGGGGAGCGCACCGAGTGTGGCGCGCTGTTTTGCATTAAGCTCGAAGAAACACGCTCTACTTTCCTCTACGTGGACGGGGGAGGGACACCATGGCGAAAATCGGTTTCATCGGGCTCGGCAATATGGGGCTGCCGATGGCGCAGAATCTGCTCAAGGCGGGCCACGCCGTTGCCGGCTTCGACGTGAAGGAAGACGCAATGGAAAAGCTGGCCGCGGCCGGCGGTCGCGCCGTCCGCTCGCTGGCCGAGACCTGCACCGACGCCGAGATCGTCATCACCATGCTGCCGGCGGGGGAGCAGGTGCGCGAAGTCTACCTGGAAGGTGACGGTGTGCTCAGTGCGGTCGCGCCGGGAACGCTGCTCATCGATTCCTCGACCATCGATGTCGAGACCGCGCGCGCGGTGGAGCACGCCGCGCAGGAGCGCGGACTTGCCATGGTCGACGCGCCGGTGTCGGGCGGCGTTGCCGGCGCGCAGGCGGCGACGCTGACCTTCATGGTCGGCGGCTCCGAGGAGGCGTTCGCGCGCGCGCGGCCGGTGCTGGAACAAATGGGCAAGACCATCGTGCATGCCGGCGGCGCCGGAAACGGGCAGGCGGCGAAGATTTGCAACAACATGGTTCTCGGCGCTTCGATGATCGTGGTATCCGAAGCGTTTCTGCTCGCCGAGAAGCTCGGCCTCGACGCGCAAAAGCTGTTCGACATTTCCTCGAAATCGTCCGGCCAGTGCTGGTCGATGACGAGCTATTGCCCGGTGCCGGGCCTCGTGCCGACCTCGCCGGCCAACCGCGATTACCAGCCGGGCTTCACCGCGGCGATGATGCTTAAGGATTTGAAACTCTCACAGGGGGCGGCGCGCGCGACCCGCGCCACCACGCCGCTCGGTGCCGGCGCCACCGCGGTCTACGAGCGTTTCGTCGACAGCGGCGGCGCCGTCGTGGATTTCTCAGGAATCATTCGCTACCTGCGCGGCGCTTAGTTAAGTGAATGTAGCCCGCATTGAGCGAAGCGAAATACGGGCTACAGTTGCCGGCGTGCTAACGAACTAATCTTTAACGCTCGGCGATGTCGCGCCGCAGTCGTGAACGCAACGTTACGGTGCAGAGCGCGTTCGTTGAATGCATTTCAAAAATCCGGCTTCTCAACATGAACGCAACGTTACGATGAGCGTTGCAACTCATATCTCAATTGAACGTTCACCGTTTCCGATAAACCTTGTCTTTAGCGTGTTGTTTAAAGCGATTTTAGCGGCTCACGCGTAGTGTGGGCGGCGAGCGGGGAACAGGGCCTCGCCGTTACAACAACGTTAAGTCAAACAAGGGGCGTCAACATGAAAGCCGTTGCCAAAGCGGCGGATACGGTCGAGCGCGAGACGCGCTTCGACCGTATCCGTCCAAGCTACCTGGAAGCCTTGATGCTGGTCGAGCGGCTGCACCGCCGGCTGCTCGACGTGATCAAGGACGAGTTCGACCGCAGGAGCCGCGCCGACGTCAATGCCGTGCAGGCGCTGCTCATCTACAATATCGGCGAGAAGGAGCTCACCGCGGGCGAGCTGCGCACGCGCGGCTACTATCTCGGCTCCAACGTCTCCTACAATCTCAAGAAGCTCGTCGAGATGGGCTACCTCGATCACCAGCGCTCGCGCATCGATCGCCGCTCGGTGCGCATCAAGCTCACCGACAAGGGGCGCGAGGTGCGCGACATCGTCGACGCGCTCTATCAGAAGCACGTGCGCACCGTAGAGCAGGCAGGCGGCATCGATTGCGACGAGTTCGCCACGCTCAACAAGTCGCTGCACCGGCTCGAGCGGTTCTGGACGGACCAGGTGCTCTATCGCTTGTGAGCGCGGCTTGCGTCGGCGCGTTTGTCGACGCTTGTAGCCCGCATGGAGCGAAGCGGAATGCGGGGCCGCCTTGCCACGCGGCACGAGCCCCGGATTTCGCTTACGCTCCATCCGGGCTACAATTGTTGCCCAGCCTCGGTCAGGGTGGCGGTTTGACGAAATGAGACGCCGTCAGTTCATCACGCTGCTCGGTGGATCGGCCATCGCGTTGCCATTTGCGGTGCGCGCGCAGCAGCCCGGGAAGCTGCCGACGCTCGGCTTCTTGGGCGGCGACGCCACGGGCTGGGGCCCATGGACCTCGGCTTTTGCGGCGCGGCTGCGCGAACTCGGCTGGATCGAGGGACGCACCGTCGCGATCGAGTATCGCTGGACCGAAGGACGCCCCGAGCGCGCCGCCCAGTTCGCGGCCGAATTCGTCCGGCTCAAGGCCGATGTGATCGTCACGCACAACAGCTCCGCCCCCGCGGTAAAGCAGGCGACGTCGACCATCCCCATCGTCTTTGTGTTGGCGGGTGATCCCCTCGGCAGCGGCCTCGTCGCCAATCTGGCGCGACCAGGCGGCAACATCACGGGCCTGTCGAGCCAGCAAACCGATGTTGCTGGAAAGCGATTCCAACTCCTGAGTGAGGTTGTCCCCCGGCTTCGCCGGTTGGCCATGGCCTATACCGGCTCTCCCGACACCGTGAGCGAGGTCGGCGAAGTCCAGGCCGCGGCCCGCACGCTCGGCCTCGAAGTCGCTGCGTTTGAAATCCGGCGCGCGGAGGATATCGCGCCCGCGTTCGAGGCAATCAGACACCGGGCTGACGCGCTTTACGTCGCGCCCGACGCGCTCTTTGTCGCCAACCGCACGCGCATCATCACACTCGCGCCCACCGCGCGGCTGCCGATGATCGTCAATGTCCGCGATTGGGTCCAAGCCGGCGCTCTCATGTCCTATGGGCCGGCCTTCCCGGCCTTGTTCCGGCGCGCGGCCGAGTATGTCGACAAGATTCTGCGCGGCGCCAAGCCAGGGGACATTCCGGTCGAGCAGCCGACCAATTTCGAACTCATCGTCAATCTGACCACCGCCAAGGCGCTCGGGCTGACGATCCCGGAATCGTTCCTGCTGCGCGCCGACGAGCTGATCGAATGAACCGTCCTTCGTCGTGCCCGGCCTTGTGCCGGGCATCCACGTCTTTCTTTCTTTGTTGCAAATAAGACGTGGATGGCCGGGCCAAGCCCGGCCATGACGACGCAATCAGCCAACGTCATCGCAGAATGCTCTGTAACCCAGCAACGAGATTGATGTGACCGCCCTTCACGCCATCGATTGCGACGTGCACCCTACCGTGCCGGGCATGAAGTCGCTGCTGCCGCACCTCGACGATTTCTGGCGCGAGACGGTCGAAGAGCGCGGCATCAATTCGCTGGAGACCGTCACCTATCCGCCCAACGCGCCGCTCACGGCGCGCCAGGAGTGGCGCGGCGCGGACGGCCGGGCAGCGACCGCCGCGTCGGCGCTCACGGCGCAGGTTTGCGACCGCTGGCAGGCCGGGATCGCGATCTGCAATTGCCTCTACGGCGTGGGCTTGCTGTTCAGCGAGGACATGGCGGCGGCCTTCACCCGCGCGCTCAACGACTGGGTCGTCAAGGAATGGCTCGAGCGCGATTCGCGACTGCGCGCCGCGATCGTCATTCCGATGCAGAACACGGAATACGCGGTCGACGAGATCGAGCGTTGCGCGAGCGATCGGCGGTTCGTGCAAATTCTCGTGCTCGCGATGCAGGAGACACCGCTCGGCCGCCGTCATCTATGGCCGATCTATGCGGCCGCGGAGCGCCACGGCTTGCCGCTCGGCATCCACGTCGGCTCGACCTATCGCCATTCGATTACCTCGCTGGGCTGGCCGAGCTATTACATCGAGGACTACACGAGCCACACCCAGGCGTTCCAATCGCAGGTTGCGAGCCTGGTCTGCGAAGGCGTGTTCGCGAAATTTCCCGGCTTGAAGGTGGTGCTGCTCGAATCGGGGGTGACCTGGCTGCCCGGCTTCCTCTGGCGGTTTTCAAAATTCTGGCGCGGCGTGCGCGCTGAGGTCCCATGGGTCGACCGCTCACCGGCGGAGATCGTGCGCGACCATTTCCGGCTCACGATCCAGCCGTTCGACGCGCCGGCCGAGCCTGCGGCGGTGGAGCGGGTGATCGATCATCTGCGTTCCGATGCGATCCTGCTCTACGCATCGGATTTTCCGCACTGGCAGTTCGACGGCGACGAGGCGGTGCCCGCGGCCATCCCGGCGGCCTTGCGCCGCAAAATCCTGGTGGAAAATCCGCTTGCGACCTATGATCGGCTGCAAACCCGCTAGAGAGGACGCGCCATGAATATCGAGATGAGGCAAGCCGAGCGCGGCGCCACAAGCAAGGCGCGGGTTGGAATCTTCGACTGCGACATCCATCCGAAAAGCTCGCTCGAGGATTTGCGTCCCTACCTGAGCAACCGCTGGTGGGACTATCTGCAGACCTACGGGCAGCGCCAGCGCCACGGCTACGTGAAAGGCTTTCCCTATCCCAAGAGCCAGCCGCTCGCGTCGCGGCGCGATTCCTGGCCGCCCGGCGGCGGGCTGCCCGCGAGCGACCTCGATTTCATGCGCAAGCAGCACCTCGATTTTTACGGTATCGAATGGGGCGTCATGAATCCGCTCTCGCCCACGGGGCAGGGCGAGCAGAATGACGAGCTGAGCGCCGCCATGGCATTTGCCGCCAACGAGTACCAGCTCGAAGGCTGGAACCGGCGCGATCCTCGGCTCAAAGCGTCGGTGGTGATTCCTTACGAGAACGCCGAGCTTTCCTGCGCGGAGATCCGCAAGCGCGCGGGCGATCGCCGCTTCGCCCACGTGTTGTTCTTGAGCCGCACCAGCGAGCTTCTGGGCAAGCGCCGCTACTGGCCGATCTTCGAGGCCGCGGTCGAAGCGGGTCTACCCGTCGGCGTGCACGTGTTCGGCTCGAGCGGGCGGCCCATGTCGAATACGGGCTGGCCTTCGTTCTACATCGAGGAGATCACTGAGCATTCCGCGTCGCTGCAGGCGTCCGTGACCAGCCTGATCATCGAAGGCGTGTTCGAACGCTATCCCGAGCTCAAAATCGTGCTGATCGAAGCGGGCTTTGCCTGGATCCCCTCGCTCGGCTGGCGGCTCGACCGCAACTGGAAGCGCATGAAGGACGAGGTGCCGCATCTGCGCCGCGCGCCGTCGGAATACCTGCGCGAGCATTTCTGGGTCTCGACCCAGCCGATGGAGGAGACCGAGGAGCCGCACCACGTCGTCGACATCATGGAGTGGATCGGCTGGGACAAGATTCTGTTCGCCAGCGACTACCCGCATTGGGATTTCGATGATCCGTTCCTCGCGCTGCCGCCCAGTCTGAGCGAAGAGCGCCGCAACCAGATCTATTCCGGCAACGCCAAGGCACTCTATCGGCTCGACTGATGGCCGCCTGCTAGTTTTTCGCCGTTCCGACAAAGAAAGGTCCGTATAATCAGCACTTTTTGAGACATCATCGATTCGTGCGCCAACAGCAAAAGAGAACAAAAAGGTGCCAAAAGTCCCGAAGTGGCGCAAAAAGTCCCGAAAAAAATCCCGAAATATGTTCTGCAAGTGTTCACTACCACGGTGGCCCTTGACGTTTTTCATGTCGGGTCCCTCCGACCGTAGGCGGCGATGGTGCGGGGGCGCATTCAAAGCGCGTCCATGAACTCCGGATCACCGAACAGAACGGCGACCGTTCCGACCAGGGGATCGGTTGGCATTACTTCGGAGCGCCATAGCCCAGCATCGATGGCTCGCCGCAAGGCTTCCTTCCAAGCGATCGTCGCCAGATTGTTCATTGCCAGATCTTCGAGATTGCCTTTTGCGTCGCACAGCGCGACGCAATCCATCACCACGGCGCCGTATCTGATAGTGCGAAATCCCGGCACGACTTGGAGATCGCCGCCGACAACCGCCTGCACTTCTTCCTGACTGGGCGGATGTGAAAATTCCCTCACCTGCGGTACCCCATACGGCTGAAACACGAGCAGTGTCCCGTGCATGGCGCCCCATCCCTTATCGCCGTGTTGCCCGTGTCAAGTGGGATCCGGATTCTCGGTCTTCATCCTTTCGCCCGGAACCATAGCCCGAATTTTTCCGCTTCGACACGATGCCCCCCGCAGCCCAGCGCACAGGCGCCTCCAATTGCGACTACCGACGATGTCCGAGGGGTAAGCCGAGTTCGAGCGTGCGCCGGGCGTCCTTCTGGTCCGCTTGGCAATTCCGCAATAGGCAGTGGATCACTCCATTCGAGCCGGTCTCGCAAAAGCAACCTTCTGTGATCCGGGTCACAG
>Ga0306925_10007955_pt1 | contig 10008 bp, 9 predicted proteins | sample flu12Cox44000176_FD_203755 | JGI IMG/M metagenome (GOLD analysis project Ga0306925, IMG submission 203755) | Lab enrichment of tropical soil microbial communities from Luquillo Experimental Forest, Puerto Rico - flux8day.12C.oxic.44.000.176 (v2)... | ecosystem: Environmental > Terrestrial > Soil... | reverse complement strand
TGAAGCGGTCGAGCGCGTAGAGCGCGAGAAAGCCAAGCGCCGCGTTGAGCAAGCCAAGGCTGCATCCGCATCGTTGCGGCTCGATGACGTTGCCGGCCGATATTGGTCCGAAGTCGGACAGCACCATGCCGGCGCTGACAACACATGGCGGCAGCTCCGCTATCTGATTGACTTCTTCGGCCCCGATAAATTCCTGACCGAGATCACCGGCGACGACGTTGCCAAGTTGGTCGCGTGGCGGCGCGGTCATCGTGTGCGCGATGGCGGCCCGCTGATCTCGCCCTTTACCGTCAACGACACCACCGAGCAACTGAAGAAGCTCTTCACCAGGGCGAAGGCTTGGGGCGTTCGGTTCGACCAGGAGCCGAAATGGCGCGAACATTGGCTTAAAGAGCCACAAGAGCGCGTCCGCGAGCTGCGCGACGATGAGGCCGATCGGCTCGACGAGGCCATGCGCGAGGACTATGCACCGTTTTTCGCCTTCGCCAAGGCGTCAGGACTGCGGTTGCGTGAATGCCTATTGCGCTGGTCGGAAGTCGATTGGAGCGCCCGGCAGATCGTCAAGACCGGCAAGGGCGGCAAGCTGGTGACGGTGCCGATCACGTCGGCAATCCGCGACATCCTATGGCCGCTCCAAGGGCACCACGCCGAGCATGTGTTCACTTATCAGGCGCAGCGCACGCGCGACGGCCGGGTAAAGGGCGAGCGCCATCCCCTCACCTATTCTGGCGTCAAGATCGCATGGCGACGGTTGCGCAAGCGTGCCGGTGTCGCCAGCTTTCGTTTCCATGACTTCCGCCACGACTTTGGTACCAAGCTGTTGCGCGAAACTGGCAACCTGAAACTGGTGCAGCGTGCCCTGAATCACGCCGACATCAAGACCACGACCCGTTATGCGCATGTTATCGACGCCGAAGTCGCCGAAGCTATGGAGCGCGTCGAGGAGTCCCGAAATAAATCCCGAAGTGAATCGCGGACGACGAAGAAGTCATTGAGAGACAACAACAATGCTGCATGAGCCTCCCAAGCTGGGGGACTGGGGTCGCGAGTTCAAATCTCGCCGCTCCGACCAAATAAACCTTATGAATTCGGCGTTCCTTGCACATCAGTGAATCAGTGCGAAACCGGAATTTCGGAACATAAGGGAAAAAATCCGAAATCGCCGCACAGAGGCCGAAGATTTACGGCACGTTCCAGCATGTCGGGACTTTGCGAACAGCGAAACTCCTCTGACCGCATATGCCTGGAAGTGAAAAAGCTGGCGGGGAAGTCGTGCCCCGGCGGCCAAGCTGCTGACTAAAGATGAGGCCCATCGGATCGCGGCTAACTTCCCGCGGTTGCCAGACTTATTGCTTAAGACCTGGAATGATCTTCTGTTGTGATTTTGCAAAGGCCGGCGACATTGTCAGCACCAACAATCGTGACATCCAAATGCTGACGATTAGATTTAACTATCTGTTGAATTGGCACTGTAACTATCTGTTGAATTGGCACTGATTGTCTGCGCGCGATAGCCTCGCCGAATCGTATCTGATGCCGCGGGTCGCAAGGCTTGAAGCGCAACGGTTTCCCGCGAAGCAGTGCCTTAATCTTCGCGAAGCGCGCCGTCTATGATGCGGCGGCAGGTAAGAAGCTCGTCGAGCGCCGCTTGCAGCTTGCCCCGGTTTTCCGGCGTCGCCGCCCGAAGCGCCGGCGGCTTAGCGGCTCCAGACTTGACGGCTCCAACTTTGGCGGCCCCAACACTGGCGGCGCGCTCTTCGTCATGCAAGCCCGAGAAAGCAAACGAGTTTTGCTCCTCACCTGCGGCTAGTTCGGCGCCCTCACGGTCTTCTTCGCGTTCCGGCGGCAGCAGCTCGGCCCCAGCGCGCCAGACGTTCTGCACGAAACCCGCGCCGTGCTCGCGCAAAATGCGTTGAACGCCGCGAATGGTGTAGCCCTCGCCGTAAAGCAGATGGCGGATGCCGCGTAGAAGATCGATGTCGTCGGGCCGGTAGTAGCGACGGCCCCCGCCCCGCTTCATCGGCCTGATCTGCGGGAAGCGGCCCTCCCAGAATCGCAGGACGTGCTGCGGCACATCGATTTCGTCGGCAACTTCACTGATTGTGCGGAACGCGTCCGGCGCTTTTTCCAAGGCAGTTTCCTCGCACTCAGATCACTTCGCTGACGTCCTCTCCCGAATTGATCCGTTGTTTGAGGATCGCCGACGGCTTGAAGACCATCACCCGCCGCGGGGAGATCGGCACTTCCTTGCCGGTCTTGGGATTACGGCCGATACGCTGGCCTTTTTTGCGCACCACGAACGAGCCGAACGACGACAGCTTCACCGTTTCGCCACGCTCGAGACAATCGGTTATTTCCTTGAGCACAAGTTCGACAAGGGTCGCGGATTCAGTGCGCGACAGTCCAACCTTCTGATAGACCGCCTCACACAAATCGGCACGTGTGACCGTCTTTCCCGCCATCGCCAGCCCCGCGCACGGTAGATCGAGCAAAACGTCGACCAAAGATATCGTGCTGAATTATCAAGGATATTAGCTTGTGGCGATAGGGTCAACGGGGCTGAGGGGTGTTCTCGAGGTTGTTCCACATCCCTGTATTGCCCAGGCTACCAACGCACCAGCGCCGCGCCCCAGGTGAAGCCGCCGCCCATCGCTTCGAACAATAACAGATCGCCACGCTTAATCCGCCGGTCGGCGACCGCATCGGCAAGCGCCAGCGGGATGGATGCGGCCGATGTATTGCCGTGGCGATCAACCGTCGTGACGATTTTTCCAGGCGCAATGCCGAGTTTGTGGGCCGAGCCGTCGATGATCCGCTTGTTCGCCTGGTGCGGAATAAACCAGTCGATGTCGTCCGCCGTATAACCCGCCGTCTTGAAGGCGTCCTCCACCACATCGGTGATCATCGCCACGGCATGGCGGAACACTTCACGGCCTTCCATGCGCAAATGTCCGATCGTGCCGGTCGACGACGGTCCGCCGTCCACGTAGAGCTTTGATTTGAAGCGACCGTCCGAGCGCAGCCGCACGGTGAGCACGCCGCGGTCCTCGCGGGTTCCAGCTTGTTGCTGTGCACCCAGCACCACGGCCCCAGCGCCGTCGCCGAACAGCACGCACGTGCTGCGATCGGTCCAATCCAGAATCCGGGAAAACGTCTCCGCGCCGATTACCAGCGCTCGCGAGAAGCCGCCAGACTTGAGAAGCGCGTCGGCTGTTGCCAGGCCATAAACGAAACCGGAACAGACCGCCTGTAAATCGAATGCCGCGCCGTGGGTAATCCCGAGTTCGGCCTGCACCGAAACGGCGCTTGCCGGAAAAGTGTTATCCGGCGTCGAGGTCGCAAGTACGATGAGATCGATCGACTGTGCGTCGACGCGCGCGTGCGAGAGCGCCGCCTGTGCGGCGCGCACCGCCATGTGCGACGTGAATTCGCCCGGCGCGGCGATGCGGCGTTCGTGAATGCCCGTGCGTTGAACGATCCAATCGTCGGACGTGTCCACTTTGCGGGCGAGATCCTCATTGGTGAGAATCTGACCCGGTAAGTAGCTACCACAACCGAGCACAACCGAGCGGCGCACTGTCACGAGGCTGCTCCACCGAGCGCCGGACTCATCGGATGCGAGCGCGGTTTGGCGTGGCGGCTGAGCGCCGTGCGGATTCGCGCCAAAAGTTCGTCGCGCACGACGCCGTGGCCGAGTTCTATTGCGGCGGCAAAGCCTTCGGCATCGGCGCCGCCATGACTCTTGATGACGATGCCGTTGAGCCCGAGAAAGACACCGCCATTGGCACGACGAGGGTCCATGCGTTCGCGCAATTGCCGGAATGCCGACTGCGCGAAGAAATAGCCGATCCGTGCGCTCAGCGAGCGGCTCATTGCGCCCCTGAGATATTGTCCGATCTGCCGCGCCGTACCCTCCGCGGTTTTGAGAGCGATGTTGCCAGTGAATCCCTCGGTGACGACGACGTCGACCTTCCCGCGCCCGATATCGTCGCCTTCGACGAAACCGTGATAATCGAGTTCCGCAAAGTTCTCATCGCGGAGCATTCGAGCCGCCTCGCGGACTTGTTCCAATCCTTTGGCTTCCTCCACACCGATATTGAGCAGACCAACGGTCGGACGATCGAGGTCAAAGAGTATCGTGGCCGTGGCGGCTCCCATCAGCGCGAGATCGACCAAATGATCGGCATCTGCGCCGATCGACGCGCCGACGTCGAGTACGATCGACTCTCCCCGCAGCGTCGGCCATAGCGCCGCTATGGCCGGCCGTTCGATGCCGGGCAAGGTCTTGAGGTTGAATTTCGACATCGCCATGAGCGCCCCGGTATTTCCGGCGGAGACAGCCACGTCGGCGTCGCCTTTCTTCACCGCGTCGATTGTCAGCCACATCGAGGACTTCCACCGGCCATAGCGCAGCGCCTGGCTCGGCTTGTCTTCCATCCGCACCGCAACTTCGGTGTGGACCAGCCGGGAAGCGGCTTTGAGTTCCGGTTTGGCGTTGAGCAATGGCGCGATGAGCGCGGAATTGCCAAAGAATTGGAATTCACTTGCGGGGTGGCGCTCCAGCGCCAGTTCCGCTCCGGCAACGACGACGCCGGGGCCGTGATCACCCCCCATCGCATCGAGCGCAATTCGGACCTTCTCAACCATTTTGAATGACCGCGCGGCCACTAGTTTACCAATGCCAAAACTCGCGTGCGAATTTTGGAATCAAAGAAATGGCTGTAAGACCTTGATTTCATGCGGTTTCTAGAGTTCCCAATCCCGTTCGGTTTGCACGATCGTCATGGGAACTTCAAACTACCGCGTTCGCCGGAGCAACGGGAAAAGCGCCCCCCAAGTCGAGAATAGCGGTTCGACGTCCGGAAACAACTGCATTGAGCGGACGGCTCAGCCGCTATCCGGACGCTTTGCCAAGTGTGCAAGCACAGCGAACGGGCCACCGTCTGGCTTTCCGTCATGTGCCGCTTCGAATACCGCGCCCGGTTTGCGCGGATATGGATCGAGTCCAAGGATCAGGAACTCGGTCGCCAGAACCCCCAAATCGACGAGGCCGCCGATGAGCGGCTCCGGGTCATCAAGCTTCACGTCGTGCGGACGCGGTTCGCCCTGTCTCCCCGTTTCCGGGGCGGTCGATGACGGTTCAAACAAAAGATCGACCGTTTCCTCGACCTCGTTTGCTAGTGGTTCAAGCGTTACGACGCAATTCTGTCCGACGGTTGCAGATATTTTGCCGGTGACGTGCAGGCCGGCGGCGCCCCGTCGGGTGACGTCGAAATGTGCCTCGAAGCGCGGCAGATCGCGCAAGCCGGCAACTTTGGCCAACGCCGCGCGAACCGTCTCGTCGGCGACAAGATCAAACTGCTGACCTGTATCGGCGATTTCCTCGACCGCAACAGGCACGCGCCACGGTGCGGCAAAGTCTTTAGATCTAGGATCAGTCATGTGCAACAGTCTCAGGCTTCGGAAAGGCAATTTCACCGCGCAAGAGCGCGTTTTCATCTTGATCCTCGAAGGCACGCAACACCGCCCGCGCATAACGCGCCAAGCTGCCAACACCATCCCCGTTCATTCCGTAAAAGATATTGCGGGCGAGCGCATTCTCAAGCTCCCGGTCGTCCCGCGCCGCAAGAGCGGTGAGATAAGCGCCTTGGCGGCCATAAAACGCCTCTCCGAACTGCCGCATCCGTTTCGGAACTGTGAGGTCGCCGACGCCCATCTCCCGTAAATTGGCATCAAGATCGCCGCACAACAGGTCGAACAATTTCTGACCGATCCCCCGCACGCAGCTTCCGTCGCGATCAAGGCGCGCCAGCAGCAGAACGATGTGAAGAACGATCAAGTCAAATCGGCCCTCGACCGTGTCCGGCACTCCATAGGCATTGTAAAACACCACGGAGCGCGCTTGCGCCACGATCGCGCCATAGAGCTCGCGGATGCTGCGATCTTGTGAATTCAGGCGAAAACGTCTCAGGATCATGGGGTTACTGGTATCCTCTGCGACCCTTTCGAGGCTCTCTGGGTGCCGAACATTTGCTAAACTTGGGCTTTGGGGGTACGGCACGCGCGAGCCGGGCGCAAGGTAAGGGCCAGGATGCGGGGCAGTCGAGCGGCTAAGGGATGGCGGCCTAGTTTGGCGGCTTGTGCCGTTGCCGGTGCATTGGCGCTCGCCAGTTGCGGCGGCGAGACATTTCAGCGTGGCTACGTGCTGCCCGAGGGCGCGCTTGAGCAGATCCCTCTTGGCGCATCGCAGGAACAGGTCTTGCTGGTTCTCGGCACACCATCCACCGTCGCAACCGTCAGTGGCGAAGCCTTCTATTACATATCGCAAAAGGCCGAGCGCAGGATCTCTTTCATGCGAACCAGCGTAACCGATCAGCGCGTAATCGCGGTCTATTTCGACCGGGATAGAAAAGTCCAACGGCTCGCCGAATACGGCATCAAGGATGGTAAGGTTTTCGATTTCATCAGCCGCACCACGCCAACCAGCGGCAACGATCTGAGCTTGATCTCCACGATCATCCACAACTTCGAAGGCAGAGGATCTTAGGCGCCGGCGCGTTACCGGCACCGCCACCTGAAGCACATTGGCGCTTGGCCTTTTTGTTAGGCCTTCACTGCCAGCGGGCCAGCACCGCGAGCAGAAGCAGCGCAACGATGTTGGTAATTTTGATCATCGGGTTGACAGCCGGGCCGGCCGTATCCTTGTACGGATCGCCGACGGTATCGCCGGTGACGGCGGCCTTGTGCGCTTCGGAGCCCTTACCGCCGTAATGGCCGTCTTCAATATATTTCTTTGCATTATCCCAGGCGCCGCCGCCCGACGTCATCGATATTGCAACAAAGAGGCCGGTCACGATCACGCCGAGCAGCATGGCGCCGAGTGCGGAAAACGCCGCCGACTTGCCTCGGGCACCGCCGCCGGCGACGAAGTAGATGATGAAGTAGCCGACGATCGGCGACAGCACCGGCAAGAGCGACGGCACGATCATTTCCCGGATTGCCGCTTTGGTCAGCATGTCGACTGCCCGGCCGTAGTCCGGCTTGTCTCGCCCCTGCATGATGCCCGGCCGCTCGCGAAACTGTCGGCGCACTTCCTCCACGATCGACGAAGCCGCTCGCCCCACCGCGGTCATGCCGAGAGCGCCGAACAGATAGGGGAGCAAGCCGCCAAATAGCAGTCCGGCAACCACATACGGATTGTTCAGCGAGAAATCCGGCGCCACGCCCCGGAAGTACGGGTGCGTCCCCACATTGGCGACAAAATATTTCAGATCTTCATTGTAAGCGGCGAACAAGACCAACGCGCCGAGGCCGGCCGAACCGATGGCATAGCCCTTGGTCACGGCCTTCGTGGTATTGCCGACAGCGTCGAGCGCGTCGGTCGATTTGCGAACCTCTTTCGGCAAGCCCGCCATTTCGGCGATGCCGCCGGCATTGTCGGTCACCGGCCCAAACGCATCGAGCGCAACCACGATCCCGGCGAGGGCCAGCATCGTCGTCACTGCGATGGCGATGCCGAATAAGCCGGCAAGGTTGTAGCTGATCAGGATGCCGGCGATGATGACCAGCGCCGGAAGCGCGGTCGATTCCAGCGAAACCGCCAAACCCTGAATAACGTTGGTTCCGTGGCCGGTGACCGAGGCTTGCGCGATCGAGCGCACCGGCCGGAAATTGGTGCCGGTATAGAACTCAGTAATCCAAATGATGAGCCCAGTGACGGCCAGGCCGACGATCCCGCACATAAAGAGGGTCTCGCCCGAGTAATTCGCGCCAGGCAACGGACCGAAGCCGATCAGCCAGTAGGTGACGCCGGCGATGCCAATGAGTGAAAGGATCGCGGTTGCAATCATTCCCTTATAGAGCGCGCCCATGATCGATTGGCTCGCACCGAGCTTGACGAAGAAGGTACCGATGATGGACGCGATGATGCAGACGCCGCCGATGGCGAGAGGAAACGTCATCATGCGCATCAAGACGTCCGCGCCACTGTTGCCGAAGAAGATCGCGGCAAGAACCATGGTTGCGACGGTGGTGACGGCATAAGTCTCGAAAAGATCGGCCGCCATGCCGGCGCAATCGCCGACATTGTCGCCGACATTGTCGGCAATCGTCGCGGGATTGCGGGGATCGTCTTCGGGAATTCCGGCCTCGACCTTGCCGACGAGATCGCCGCCGACATCCGCGCCCTTGGTGAAAATCCCGCCGCCGAGCCGGGCGAAGATCGATATCAGCGAAGCGCCAAAGCCAAGTGCAACAAGCGCGTCGATCACTTCGCGGTCGTTCGGCGCCATGTGCAGGGTGCCGGTGAGAAAGCCGAAGTAAAGTGTGACACCGAGAAGCGCGAGCCCGGCCACCAACAAGCCTGTGATCGCGCCGGCGCGAAACGCTATTTCAAGGCCACCGGCCAGCGAACCGATCGCGGCTTGAGCGGTGCGCACATTGGCGCGCACCGATACATTCATGCCGATGAAGCCGGCCGAACCTGACAGGATGGCGCCGACCGCAAAGCCGATAGCGACGAGCCAACCGAGGAAATAGGCGACGATGAGAAAAATCACGATGCCAACCACAGCGATCGTGGAATATTGGCGCTTAAGGTAAGCCTGTGCGCCTTCGCGCACGGCCGCGGATATTTCCTGCATCCGCGCGCTGCCGGGATCCGAACGCAGCACCGAGCCGGTGGCCCAGATGGCGTAAACAATTGCCAACGCGCCGCAAAGAACAATGAGCCACAAAGTCGTCATGGCGAAATCCCCGGTATTTGGAGGGGCAAGCATGAAGCCGGCCCGCAAGGAAGGCGTCTCGCATACAATGGGCACGCCGGCGGCGCAAATCGGCGCGAACATTGGCAAAATTGTCCTCGCCGCGCAACGGTGGCGAGAACGCGTTTTCCACGCGTTTATGCCGCTCCGAGATAACGGATCGGACGGCCCGGGGCGATTGCTTGCGCGGCCACGATGATGGCATTGGCATCGATGCCATAATGCCGATAGAGGTCGGCAACCGTCCCCGTTTGGCCGAAATGTTCCACCCCGAGCGGCCTGACGCAGTGGCCGCCAACGGCGCCGAGCCATGCCAGGGTCGCCGGATGGCCGTCGAGAACAGTGACGATGCCGCAATGCCGCGGCAGGCCGGCAACCAATCGTTCGGCATGCGAACGTGCGTGAACAAGCCCGCGTTCGCGCGCCCGGCAGGCGGCAGTCCAACCAGCATTGAGCCGGTCAGCAGACGTTATCGCGAGCAGGCCCACGTCGCGGCGATCTTCGGCCATCAGCCCGACAGCTTGAATGGCCTCGGGAGCGACGGCGCCGGTGTAAGCCACCACGACTTGGCAGTTCGGACCTGGTTCACGCAACCAATAGGCGCCATCGACGATCGCTTGGCGAAGCGCGGGGGTCATTTCGCGCTTGATCTGTTCGATCGGCCGCGTCGACAGCCGCAGATAAACCGATCCGCCGGTCTCATCGCGCAGCCAATTGCGTTCGGAGGTCTCGCCCCCGCCGTCACGCTGAATGTAATCAAGGGCGAACGCAACAATGACGGCCAATTCGTCGACGAAGGCCGGCTCGAAAGCGGCGAGGCCGTCCTGCGCCATGCCGATTAGCGGTTCGGCGATCGATTGATGGGCGCCGCCCTCCGGCGCCAGTGTAATTCCCGATGGCGTTGCGACCAGAATAAAACGCGCGTCTTGATAGCAGGCGTAATTGAGCGCATCGAGGCCACGAGCGATAAATGGGTCGTACAAGGTACCGATCGGCAGCAGGCGCTCGCCGTTGATGACATGCGATAGACCGAGCGCCGACAGCGCACAAAACAGGTTCATTTCGGCGATGCCGAGCTCTATGTGTTGACCCTTCGGCGAGAACTCCCAATTGAACGTGGAAGGAATGCGTTCGCTTTTGAACGTATCCGCCAAAGCTTTGCGCGCAAATAGGCCCCGCCGGTTAACCCACGGTCCAAGCGACGTCGATACCGTGACGTCCGGAGAGGCCGTGACGATGCGCGTCG
>Ga0306925_10007953_pt1 | contig 10009 bp, 10 predicted proteins | sample flu12Cox44000176_FD_203755 | JGI IMG/M metagenome (GOLD analysis project Ga0306925, IMG submission 203755) | Lab enrichment of tropical soil microbial communities from Luquillo Experimental Forest, Puerto Rico - flux8day.12C.oxic.44.000.176 (v2)... | ecosystem: Environmental > Terrestrial >... | reverse complement strand
GGCCCGGGGATACGCGTACTACGCGATCACCGATCACGCGCCGAACCTGGTCATGCAGCGGATGACCGACGAGAAGATGCTGGCCCAGCGCGAGCAGGTGCGCCGGCTCGGCGCGAGCCTGGCCGCCCCGGCGGACGGCGAGCCCATGGTCCTGCTGCACGGGACCGAGCTGAACATCGCGCCGGACGGGACCGTGGACTGGCCCGCGGAGTTCCTGGATGGCTTCGACATCTGCGTGGCCTCGGTGCACTCGCACTTCGACCAGCCCCCGGCGGCGATGACCCGGCGGTTCGTCACCGCCTGCGAGAACCCGCACGTCAACGTCATCGGCCATCCGCTGGCCCGGCGGATCGGCCAGCGGCCGCCGGTCGATGTCGACCTGCCCGAGCTGTTCCGGGCGTGCGCCAGGACCGGCACCGCGCTCGAGGTGAACGCGCACCCGAACCGGCTCGACCTGCCGTCCGCACACATTAAGGCGGCCAAGGACGCCGGGGTCAAGTTCGCCGTGGACAGCGACGCCCACTTCCCCGGCGGCCTGGACTACCTGCGCTACGGCGTCGGGACCGCGCAGCGCGGCTGGCTGACGCCTGGTGACGTGATCAACACCTGGCCGCTGCCGCGGCTGCGGGAGTTCCTGCGCAAGCGCCGCTAGGGCCGGCCGCGCCTAGCCGAGATAGCCCTCCGACGCACCGACGCTCGCGTTGCCGCAATCGTGGTGACCGGGCAGTCCCATCCCGTCCTGGGACTCGGTGTCCTGGTTGCAGGATGTCCAGTTCCAGTTGTAGGCGTCGCTGCCGATGTCGAACGTGAACGTGATGGTCCGCTCGTACTCGTGGGCGGAGACCCGCTGCGGCGCGGTGATGTGGGCGTTGCCGGAGTTCAGCAGCAGCACCTTCGGCGCCGGGGGGACCTTGCCGGTGGACAGGTTGACGTTGAAGTACACGTACCACGGCTTCGAGATCTCGGTGCTCAGCGCCGAGGCCGGGACCAGGACGTGCACCGGGAGGGTCTCATGGCACACCGGCCGGGCGCACGTCTGGGCGTTCCCGTAGGACCCGCCGGTCGTGACGTAGACGGTGCGGCTGGCCGACGTGGCCAGCGGGGCGGCCGCGGTGCTGCTGCCGAACACCTTGACCGTGTACCGCGTGGCCAGGACCGGCGTCACCCGGAACGCGTACGTGGCCGCCCCGCCCGACGGGTGCAGGATGACCGATCCGGCCGGGACCGGCGCGCGCTGGTACGGGAACGGCTGGGCGTACAGCTGGGCGACCTCGCCGCTGGTCACCCGCTTGACCTCACCGGAGAGCTCGGCGCTCGCCGAGCTTCCTCCCTGGTATTCGACATAGACATCGCCGGTCACCGGCGGGAAGGCGGACTTCGCGGCGATCGGCGAGAACGAGGGCACGGGCCCGGGATGGGGCCGCAGCAGGACCGCGGTCACCGCGGCCCCGGCCAGGACGACGACGGCAGCCGCGGCCGCTGCGATGCGCATCCGCCGCCGGCGGGTCCGCTGCGGATCACTGCGCTCCCGGCCGGCCGGCGCGGGGTAACCCGGGACGGCGGCGGGCCGGGGCGGGGGAACGCTCGCCTCCCCCGCCGAGGTCGGCGGGTCTCCGGCGCCGGGCCGGCGGCCCGGCGATCCGGCCCCAGCATCGACTGCACCGGTACCGACTGGCCTGGTGCCGGCGGTTCCGGTGCCGGCCACCGCGGCGCTCGCGGGCGGGCCGCTTCCGGCGGACGGGGCGGCGACCTGGGTCGGCGGGTAGGCCGCCGCCGGCGGGACGGCCCCGGGCCCGGAATCGTAGGGCTGGAGCCCGAACGCCCCGCGCAGCGCGTCGGCGAAGTCGCGGCAGCTGGCGTACCGGTCCTGCGGCGCCTTGGCCAGCGCCCGGGCCAGGACCGCGTCGGCCGCGGGCGGCAGGCCAGGCCGCCGGGAGGTCAGCCTGGGCGGCGGATCCGTCAGCTGGGCGTGCATCAGCGCCATGGGCTGCTCGCGCCGGAACGGCGGCGCGCCGGTCAGCAGCTCGAACGCCGCGCAGGCCAGCGCGTACTGGTCGGCCCGCCCGTCCACCGGCCCGCCCTGGATCTGCTCCGGCGAGATGTAGTCCAGCGTGCCCAGGAACTGCCCCGCCGCGGTGAGCGCGGTCGAGGGTCCCGCGCCCTTGCTCAGCCCGAAATCCGACAGGTAGACGTGGTCCGGCCGGCCCGGCAAGGCGTCCACCAGCATGTTGGCCGGCTTCACGTCACGGTGCAGGAGCCCCGCGGCGTGCGCGGCGTCCAGCGCCGAGGCCACCGGCGAGATGATGGCCGCCGCGCGCCCCGGCGGCATCGGGCCTTCCCGGCGTACCAGCGACCGGGCGTCGCCGCCCGGCACGTAGCGCATCGCGATGAACAGCACCCCGTCCGACTCGCCGGCCTCGAAGACCGGGACGATGTGCGGGTCATCGACCGCCGCGGCCGCCCGCGACTCCCGGATGAACCGCTGCCGGAACCCCTCATCCGCGCTGTACGCCGGCGCCAGGATCTTCAGCGCTACCAGCCGGCCCAGCCGCTCGTCCCGAGCCCGGAACACCACGGCCATGCCGCCCCGGGCTATCTCCTCTTGCAGCCGGTACCCGGCGATCCGCAGGCCAGCGTCGAAGCCGGCCACGCCGGCATCCTCGGGAACCCCCTCGCCCACCACGCCTCCCTGCGTGCGAGCCGTCCGCCATCCACCTTCCCCGGCGCCGGCGCCCTGCGCGAAACGCCGCGGCCGGGCGTGGTGCGAACAGCGGGAGAACCCAAGTATCCGCAAGCGATCACGCCGCCGCAAGCCGGGCCGCGGCTCCAGCGCATGCCTCGTGGCGCTCCGGTAGCGTTCCCCTGGGCTCGTTCGCTTCCGCGGAAGCACGGGCGGCTTGAGGCTCGGTGATGGAGGGAACCCCGATGAGCCCCCGTTCTGACGACGGCCGGCCGGCCGGCGCGCAGACCGTCACCGTGCGCACGGCCAGCGGCCAGGAGTTCGACTACCCGTGGGCGACCAGCGTCCGCGTGGACCGCCGGGGTGACCTGCGGGTAATGCAGGGCCTGCGCCAGCGGGCTTTTCACCCCTGCGCCGAGTGGGCGGATTACACGGTGCGGAACTTGCGCTGCGGCCCGTCCGCGTCGTGACCCGCCCGCTCAGACCCGGGCGGCGACGGCAGCATCAGCGCCTTCTTCCTCGTGCTGCCCGGCGACCTGACCGGCGCCCGGCAGCTGGTCGCCACCCAGGGCGGGCTGAAGCTCACCGCCGGCGCGCTCGTGAACGCCGCGCCGATGCAGCCCTCGGCCGGCGGGCAGATCGTCTACCGCCGGTAGGGCAGGGGCGGCGCGAGCTCAGATCCAGCCGTTCCGCACGGCATAGGCCACGGCCTGCGTCCGGTTGCGCACGTTCAGCCGGAGGGTCAGGTCCTGGATCACGTTCTTGATCGTGCGCTCGGAGTAGGCCAGGCGGATGGCCACCTCGCGGGTGGACAGGCCCTCGGCGATCAGCTTCAGGACGTCGCGCTCGCGCCCGGTGAGCCCGGTGAAGGACAGGCCCCGGGGGGCCAGCAGGTTACGGCTCAGCTGGCCGACATGGTCGAGCAGGTGCCGGACCAGCTCGGGCGGCAGGTCCCCGTTGCCCCTCGCGGCCAGCTGGATGGCCCGGGCCAGCCGCTCCCCCGTCGCGTCCACCCGGTTCAAAACCCCGCACACGCCCGACTCGACCAGGCAGACCAGCGCGCTCGAGTCCACCCGCCCGATGATCAGCACGATCGGCAGGCCGCCGTCCGCGTGCAGGGCCTTCAGCCAGCGCAGGGCGTCCTCATCGGTGCTGTCCAGGATCGCGACCAGCACGGCCGGGCGCACATCCGCGCCGGCGATGACGACCTCGGGGCGGAACCTCAGCTGCGCGAGAACGCCGAACTCGGAGATCGGATCGCGGGTCTTGACGCTGACCGGGATCGGCTCCGTCAAGCCCGCACCGGCGCCGCCGCGGCCTTCCTGGCGGGGCCTCCTGCTGACGGGCTCCCCGGGGTCCAACCGCGAGGGTTCGCCGAGCTTTTCTACCGCTGCTGCTGACATGGCCTGGCCCCTCATCCCGCCCGCTATAGCTCTGTCAAACCCCCAGTAGCGATCAAGCGCCACTAACCAAGAGACGCTAAACCGCCGCAGTCCGGTTCAACGCGCCCGTGCCCGCCGGAGGCCCGGCGCCGGCTGATCACCGGTCAGCCGAGGCGCTCCCGGCCGTGCGGCTCATCCCAGTCGGCCGCGTACGGGTCGACGTGAATGCGCCACGACGCGTCGTTGAAGAAGCTGGGGGCCGGGCCGGACCCGAACGCGCCGAACACGGAGAAGTCCGTGGTCTCCCGGAACGCCGGCCGCTGGTAGAGGTCGCGGGCGTAGCCCCACAGCGCGGGGAAGTCCACCAGCCGCCGTTCGCTGATCTTCCCCATGGGGTTGTACCCGAGATCGAACCGGGCCAGCGTCGGCCACAGCCGCACGTCAGCCTCGGTCACCGCGGCGCCGAACAGATACCGCTGCCCGGCCAGCCTGGCGTCGAGCTCGTCCAGGGTCCCGGTCAGCCGGTGCCGCAATCCGGCGTACTCCGGCTCGGTCGTGGCGCCGGCCACCCGGTAGGTGCCGTTGTTGACGGTCTCGTACACCCGCTCGTTCATCGCGTCGATGTCCGCGCGCAGGGCTGGCGGGTACAGGTCGGGCGACCCGGCCGCCCACGCCTCGAACTGCGTGTCCAGGTCGATCGTGATGTCCGGGAAGTTGTTGCTGACCAGCTTCCCGGTCTGCCGGTCCCACAGGGCAGGCACCGAGACGTGCCCGCGGTAGCCGGGCTCGGTGGCCTCGTACGCCCCGGCCAGCAGGGTGAACCCGTTGACCGGATCGCCGCCGCGGCGCTCGCGGAACGCCCAGCCGCGCCCGTCCCGCACGTCGTCGACATACGACAGCGACACCACGTCCTCCAGGTCCTTGAGCTTCCTGACGATCGCGGTTCGCTGCGCCCACGGGCAGCCCCAGGCGATGTAGAGGTGGTAGCGCCCCGGCTCGGCGCGGTACCCGCTGGACCCGTCCGCGGTGATCCGGCCGCGGAACGGGTAACGCGGCCGCTGGAAGGAGCTGCCGCTGTCGAAGCCCCGCCCCTGCCCGTAGTGCCCGTACCTGTCGTAGTCGACCGGGCTGGCGTAGTTTGCCTGTTCCTCGGCCCGTCCCCCCGCCCTGGCCGGCCCGGCGGCTGACTCGCCCATCCCGCACCTCCCGTTATGGAAAGTCGTTCTGGCCTCATCGTAAGCCGGGCCAGCGGCAGAACCCGGGGGCGTTGACGGCCCAGCGCGGCGTGCCGCCGTCCGCCCAGCGGCGCAGGTTGGCCGCGAACACTTCGCCGGTCCGGCAGAACATGACCGTGGTGAGCCCGCCGACGTGCGGCGTGGCGATCACCGCGGGATGGCGCAGCAGGGCGGAGTCCGGGTCGGCGGGCTCGCGCGCGTGCACGTCGAGGCCGGCCCCGCCCACCCGGCCGGCCTGCAGCGCGGCCAGCAGGGCACCGGAGTCCACCAGCCCGCCGCGGGCCACGTTGACGAACACCGCGCCCGGCCGCATGGCCGCGAAGGCCTCCGCGCCGGGAATCCGCGCCACCCAGACACCCAGTTCGGTGGCCCGGGCGACGTCGACCTTCTCCAGCCCCACCCCGTACTGATGCACCAGGCCGAAGGAACCCGCGTCCAGCACCGCCTCGTCGGCCCAGGCCCCGAACGGGCAGACCGCGGCCACCCCGTCCAGGTGATCGGCGATCCGGTCCGGCGGGCTGGCGACCACCTCCCAGCCGGGCAGCAGCCGCGCCAGGCCAGCCCAGTCCAGCTCGGCGGTGAACCGCTCCCGGCCGAACAGCACCCGGCGTGGCGTCGTCACGGGGCGGTCACGGCGCCGTCACGGCAGCGCGGCGACCAGCTCGTGCACCGGCTTGCGCCGGCCGGTGTAGAACGGGATCTCGACCCTGGTGTGCAGCCTGGCCTGCGCGCCGCGCAGGTGGCGCATGAGGTCCACGATCCGGTGCAGCTCGTCGGCTTCGAAGGCGAGCAGCCACTCGTAGTCGTTCAGCGAGAAGCAGGCGACGGTGTTGGCCCGGACGTCCGGGTAGTCCCGGGCCATCATCCCGTGCTCGGCCAGCATCGCCTTGCGCTGCTCGGGCTCGAGCAGGTACCACTCGTAGGAGCGGACGAACGGGTAGACGCTGAGGTACTGACGCGGCTCCTCCTCGGCCAGGAACGCCGGGATGTGGCCCTTGTTGAATTCCGCCGGCCGGTGCAGCGCCATCACCGACCAGACCGGCTGGCTGGCCCGGCCGAGCGCGGTCCGGCGGAACCGCGCGTACATCTCCTGCAGGTCATCGGAGGACGGCGCGATCCACCAGAACATGTAGTCGGCGTCGGCGCGCAGGCCCTGCAGGTCGTAGCAGCCGCGGGTGACCACGCCCTTGCCGGCCGCCTGCTGGCACAGCTCGCTGACCTCGGCCGCGAAACCGGCGCGCCCGGAACGGGTCTGCTCCCCGGCCGCCTCCAGCGCCCCCGGGCCGGTCAGCCGGAACACCGACCACATCGTGTACCGGATCAGCTCGTTCAGGTCCCGCGCCCGCGGTTTCCGTCCGGCGTCGCTCCCAGCCATACTCCATTGTCCCACCACGGCCGGGCGCCCCGTGCCGCAGCTGGGCCAGGTTTTACCCGGCGCGGGCCGGCCTGGCGGCGCGGGACTCCAGGTACGCGAGCACCTGGTCCGCGGCCAGCCGCGCCGAGGCGATGCAGGCCGGGATGCCGATCCCGTCGTAGGCGGCTCCGCAGACGGCCAGCCCGGGCAGGGCGGCGACAGCGGCGCGGATCCGCGCGACGCGGCCGGCGTGGCCCACCGCGTACTGCGGCAGCGCCCCGCCCCACCGGCTGACCCGGGCGGCGGCGGGCGCGCCGCGCACCCCGGTGGCGGCGGCCAGGTCGGCCGCGGCGAGCCCGGCCAGCCCGGCGTCGTCGCGCTGCAGCAGGGCCTCCTCGCCCACCCGGCCGATCGAGCAGCGGACGATCTCCAGGCCGGGTTCGGCTGACCGCAGGTGCGGCCATTTGACCGTGCTGAACGTGACCGCCTTGACCGCCCGCTCGTCGACCGCGGGCACGAGGTAACCGCTGCCTTCCGGCGGGCGGCCGAACGCGTCCCGCGGGTAGGCCAGGGTCACGATGGCCATGCTCGCGTAGTCGATCTCGCCGAGCGCCGCCGCGGCGGGCCCGGCCCCGGGCAGCCCGGACAGCAGCCTGCTGGCGGGCCGGGCGGGGACGGCGAGGATCACGGCGTCGGCGTGCAGCCGCTGCGGAGCCCGGGTCGGGCCGACGGTGAGCTCCCACCCGCCGCCCTGGCCCTCGGTCCACCCACCCACCTCCCCATCCCCCTGCACTGCCCCATCCCCCTGCACTGCCCCGTTCTCCGGTGCCGCGCGGGCCAGCTCGCGGGTCATCGCACCGGTCCGCACCGTCGCCCCGGACGCGGCCGCGACGGCGGCCGGCAGCGTGCCCAGGCCGGCCGCCAGCGTGGTGAACACCGGCGGCCCCGGAGCGGCCCCCGGGGCGGGCAGCAGCGACGCGGCCGCCTCGGCGAGCGAACGGTGCCGCCGCACGGCCTGCGCCAGGGCGCCCAGCGTCGCCTCGAAGGACAGCTCCTGCGACCGGCCCGCGTAGACCCCGCCGAGCAGCGGATCCACCAGCCGGTCCACGAGCTCCTGGCCGAATCTCGCCCCGACGTAGCCGGCCACGGCCACGTCGCCGTCCCGCGCTGTGGCCGGCAGCCGGAGATCGTCCCGGGCCCGGGCCAGTCCCGGCGGGGAGAGGATCCCGGAGCCTTCCAGCTCGTCCAGGTCCGCCGGTACGCCCATCAGCTGGCGTTTCGGCAACGGGCGCAGGCGGCCCCGGCTCCAGATCGACGCCCCCGTGGTGCCCGGTGACACCAGCTGGCCGGCCAGCCCCAGCGCGCCGATCAGCTCGGTGCCCTCGGGGCGGCGGGCCAGCAGGGCCTCTGCGCCCTCGTCGACCTCGATCCCGGCGATCTCGGACACGGCCAGCTTGCCGCCCAGCCGCGGCGAGCCTTCCAGCACGGTGACGGCCAGGCCCCGGTCGCGCAGGAAGAACGCCGCGGCGAGCCCGGAGATCCCGCCGCCCACGATCACGACGGCCGGGTCCGGGGCGGGTGAGCTCACACGTCTACTGTGCCGTAGCCGGCGTGAGCTCGCGCCGGGCAGGGTCGGCGCAGGGGTCATCGGCGCTGCGCGCCGGATCGCTGGCCTCCCGCCGGGAGCTGTCCCAGTCCTCGCGCTCGGCGACGTGACGCTTGCTTCCCCGGCGTTTAACGATGATGGTGCGCGGTGAACCCGCAACAGGGACCATGGCAGCCTCCAGCGAACAGGAAAAGGTACGCCGAGGCCGGGCCTTAGGTCTCGGTCGGTTGGCAGGTAGCGGGGGGCAGCGAGGATTCCCCCCGGGCGGCAGATTAGGGCCGCCAGTCGCTCCCCGAAAGGGACGAATATCCCTCGGGGGACGGAAGACCCTTGGGGGGCCCAGCCAGCGATGGCGCGGTGCCGGGCAGCAGGCCGAAGGCGTCCGCGACGGCCAGCGCGCCCGACCTGTTGCGCACGCCGAGCTTGCGGAACAGGCGAGTCTGGACGTTCTCCACGGTCTTCGGGGCGATCCCCAGCGCCCGCGCGGTCTGCCGGATCGAATGCCCCTTGGCCAGGGACCGCAGGATGTCGCTCTCCCGTGCGGTCAGCTCGGGCAGCTCGAGCCGGCCCGGCGCCCGCTCGTCCCAGCGCGCCCGCACGGCTCCGATCAGCGGCCGCATCGGCATCGAGTCGACCACCAGGTACCCCTGGCCGACCATCCGCAGCACGGAGAGGAAGTGATCGTCTATCCGGTCCGCCGAGACCAGCGAACTGGCCCCGCAGGCCAGCGCCTCGGCGAGTTCCGGGGGGTCGAGCGGCTTGCTGTGCACGAGGATGGCCGGGACCCCGAGCTCCGCGACCAGGTCCCAGTCCGGCGGCGCCGGATCGACGAGCACGGCCACGATCGGGCCGCGGTGCCAGCGTGCCCAGTGGGTGTCGGCCACCGGACCCGGCTTCCTGACCAGAACGAACGGCAGCGGGCTCGACACCAGGGCCGCTACGACCTGGTCCATGGCCGAGCAGTACTGGCCGGCCACCACCGTCAGCACCACGGAGTCCCCGTCGGCCAGCGCACGCCTCCGCTCGTCCGCCGACGGCCTGGTCTGGTCCGCGGCGGCCGGCTTCTCGAGCAGGCCGAGCGAGGCCGCCTTGGCCACCGCGTGCACGCTGCTGCCCACGTCCAGCTTGGCGTAGACGCGGCGCTTGAGGTTCTCCACCGTGAGCGGGCTGAGCCCGAGCAGGTCCGCGATCTCGGCCACGCTGTGCCCCGAGCCGGTCAGCACGACCAGCTCAAGCTCCCGGTCGGTCAGGCCGCCCGGGCTGTCCTTCGCGTGCCGTCCCCGGCTCCGCCGCAGCAGGGCGAGCACCGCCGACAGGCCCTTCGACTCCGGCACCAGCGAGGAGACGCCGGCCCGGCAGGCCGCGGCCAGGTCCTGCTCGGACGCGTCACGGTAGGTCACGATCACGTTGAGTTCGGGGAAGCGCCGCGTCAGCACGGCCACCCGCTCCGAGAACTCCCTCAGCCGGGCGCCCGCGTCGAGGATCACGACATCGGGGTGGCGTAGCTCGCACAACTCGAAGATCGCATCTGGCTCCGCCACCTTGCCGACCACGGTGATATCCGGCCGGACGGCAAGACAGGCGGAAAGGGTGTCACGGAGCAGCCGCCGCGATGACTGCACTGCTACCTGGACGGTGACGCGAGCGGGGGGCGCGGTCATCGTTTGCCTGGGCTTCCGTTTTCTCCATACCTAGCGGGTACGCGGAAACGCAGTCTACGCCGTTCCGGTGTTTTACCGCCTGTGAGTTGAG
>Ga0306925_10007952_pt1 | contig 10009 bp, 7 predicted proteins | sample flu12Cox44000176_FD_203755 | JGI IMG/M metagenome (GOLD analysis project Ga0306925, IMG submission 203755) | Lab enrichment of tropical soil microbial communities from Luquillo Experimental Forest, Puerto Rico - flux8day.12C.oxic.44.000.176 (v2)... | ecosystem: Environmental > Terrestrial > Soil... | reverse complement strand
ACCAGCCCAAGCGCCAGCGCTTCGCGGGCCGTCAGTACCGGCGACATCAGATAGAGCTCGCGCGCCTTGGCGCTGCCGAGCATCTGGGTCAAGAAATAGGTGCCGCCATAATCGCCTGAGAGCCCGACCTTGGCGAAAGCGGTCGTGATCTTGACCGTCTCCGAGGCGACGCGGAGGTCACAGGCGAGCGCGATCGAAAGACCGGCGCCGGCCGCAGCGCCATCGAGCTGCGCCACCACCGGCTTCGACATCTCGTGCAGAATCCGCGAAACCTCCATCGCGCGCCGCAGATTGGTCATCCTGGCTTCGAACGGCATCGGCGACCGCCCCTCCGCCATCGATTTCACATCGCCGCCGACGCAGAAAGTGCCGCCCGCGCCCTTGAGCAGAACGGCGCGGACCTCGTGATCTTCCGCCGCACGCTGGGCGGCTGCGACCAGTCCCAGCGTCATGTCCGGATTGAGCGCGTTGCGCCGTTCCGGGCGGTTCATGGTGATCGTCAGCAATCCGGACTCGAGGCTTTGCAGCACGGTGTCGTTGCTCATGCGTGGCGCCTTTGCTTATTGGCTTTGCTTCTGTCATTGCGAGGAGCGTGAGCTCCGAAGCAATCCCAGACTTAATCCTGGGGAAAGGTGGATTGCTTCGCTTACGCTCGCAATGACAGAGGGCGGTTCACTGACCTTTCTTCACCAGCGGGCAGCGTGAAAGTTCGAGCGACTGGAACGCCTCATTGCCGGGAATGGTTGCAATCGGCTTGTAGTCGTCCCAGCGCCCTTTCGATTCCGAGGGCTTTTTGACCTCGAACAGGTACATGTCGTGGACCATGCGTCCGTCCTCGCGGATCCGGCCGTTTTTCGCGAACATGTCGTTGATCGGGGTCTCCTTCATGATCTTCATCACGGCAGCGGAGTCGGTGGTGCCGGCCGCCTTCACCGCCTTCAGATAATGCGAGACGGAAGAATAGACGCCAGCCTGCGCCGCGCTCGGCACCCGGCCTACCCGCTGCATAAAGCGTTTGGAAAAGGCGCGGGTCTCGTCGTTGAGGTCCCAATAAAAGGCTTCGGAAAGCAATAATCCTTGCGCGGTCTCAAGCCCGATGCTGTCGATATCGGTGACGAAGACCAGAAGCGGCGACAACTTCTGGCCGGCCTTCATGATGCCGAATTCGGCCGCCTGTTTGATGGTGTTGATGGTATCGCCGCCGGCGTTGGCAAGCCCGATCACCTTGGCCTTCGAAGCCTGGGCCTGCAGCAGATAGGACGAGAAATCCGACGAGTTGAGCGGGTGCCTGACGTTGCCGAGCACCTTGCCGCCGGACCTCTGCACCACGTTGACCGTATCTTTCTCCAGATCATGTCCGAACGCATAGTCGACCGTGATAAAGAACCACGAATCGAGCCCCTGCCTGACCGCGGCGAGCCCCGTCACATTGGCCTGGGCGAAGGTGTCGAAGACATAATGCACGGTGTAGGGACCGCAGGCCTCGTTGCTCAAGCGGATCGATCCCGGTCCGTTGAAAAAGACAATCTTGTTGCGGGCCTTGGCAATCTCGCCAGCGGCAAGCGCGGTGGCGGAAGCTGCGACATCGTAGATCATCTCGACGCCCTGATTGTCGAGCATGTCGCGGGCGATATTGGCAGCGAGATCGGCCTTGTTAAGATGGTCTGCTGCAAGGATCTCGATCTTGCGGCCAAGCACCTCACCGCCGAAATCCTCCGCTGCCATTTTTGCCGCCGTCTCGGAGCCCGCGCCGGTTATGTCGGCATAGAGGCCTGACATGTCGAGGATGCCGCCGAGCTTGAGGGGAGGCTTGCTCTGTGCCAACGCCGCTTGGCTTGCGGCCACCGCCAGCACCGCGCCGAGAGCAGCGGAAAAAATCCGTCTCATGAAAGCCTCCCTGTCGCCGCCTTCAATCAGCAGCTTGCTATTTCCGGTCTCGTAATCATGCCGTAAGCGTTGGGACGCGGCAAGCTGCGGGGTTTTGGTCTTTCGGCCGTTGCAATAAAGGGTAGGGTGAATAGGCCATGAGCGACCGGGCAATTTCGGCGAAGCTTCGAGGCGCGTGGCGCGCGGCAATGGCGCTTGGCGCGACGGTGCTTCTCGCCGGCGCGGCAGGTGGCGCATCCGCCTCACCCTGCGCCTTCGAACCGCAAGGCGAGGGTCACATCTCCGACATCATCGATGCGCGCAGCTTTCGCCTGCAGGATGGCCGCGAAGTTCGCCTTGCCGGCATCGAGCCGGTCTTGCGAGAGGGTGCAAGCGGCCAGGCGCTGACGAAAATCCTCGGCAGTCGCGACGTGGCCTTGCGCGGCGAGGACGATACGCCCGACAGGTACGGACGCCAGTACGCCTTCGTATTCCTGGGTTCCTCCGAAAGCTCGGTGCAGGAGGAACTTTTAAGCCAGGGAGAAGCGTTTGTTTCGACAACCGTGACCGAGAGGGAATGCGCCTCGGCCCTCATCGCCGCCGAAACCGCGGCCCGCCGCGCCAAACGCGGTATTTGGGCCGATCCGGCCGTCATAAAAAACACCGAAAGTCCGGGCGATATTTTGACCGGGATCGGGCGGTTTACTCTGGTCGAGGGCAAGGTATTGTCCGTCCGCCAGGCGGGGACAACGACTTACCTGAATTTCGGTCGAAACTGGACACGGGACTTCGCTGCGACTATTCCAAAGCGGGCGTTGGCGGTGTTCGAGGCGGCTGGCATTCTACCTAAGTCCTTCGAAAATCGCCGGATTCGGGTTAGGGGTTTCGTCGAGGCGCATGGCGGGCCGCGAATTGATGTGCTCCGGGTGGGGCAGATCGAGCTGCTTGGCGGGAATTAGCCCGCGTGGGAAAGAGTAGCCGCAGTGGTGCACGTTGAGGGACGGCGTGAGAGCGGGGTGACCCGCCGGCTTTGGGCTGCGTACCAAGGTTCGGCGGTACTGGTGCTGTGCGCGACGCTGGCGCTTGCCGCTTGCGGCGACATCACGCGCTTCCAGGCCGCAGCTCCCTTGGGCCCGAGCCCGGCAAAACCCAATCGCACGGTCATCCAAAGCGCGGCTGCCGAAAAGGAGCACGAGCGCATCCTGTCCTCCTACGGCGGCGCCTATGACGATCCGAAGCTGGAAGCCCTGATCACCAAGACCGTCGATCGGCTGGTGGCGGCCTCCGATCGTCCGGATCAGGCTTACAAGGTGACGATCCTCAATTCGGGCGCGGTGAACGCGTTTGCGCTTCCCACCGGCCAGCTCTATGTGACGCGCGGCTTGATTGCGCTCGCCTGTGACACCTCCGAATTATCCTCGGTGCTGAGCCACGAGATGGCGCATGTGCTGGCCAAGCACGCCTCGATCCGCGAGGACCAGGCGCGCCAGGCCGCCGTCGTCACCCGCGTCGTCACCGAAATGGGCACCGATCCGGATTTGACGGCGCTGGCGCTGGCGAAAACCAAGCTGACGATGGCAAGCTTCTCGCGCTCCCAGGAATTCGAGGCCGACGGCATCGGTGTCGGCATCTCGGCGCGCGCCCATTTCGATCCTTATGGCGCGGCGCGGTTCCTCAGCGCGATGGAACGCAATGCCGAACTGAAGGCCGGGAAGACCTCGGTCGATCCGCGCGCGCAGGACTTCCTGTCGTCGCATCCGGCAACGCCGGAGCGGGTGGCGAACGCGCAGAACAGCGCAAGGCAGTACACCTCGCCGGACTCCAATGAACGCGAGCGCGATACCTATCTCGCCGCGATCGACAACATCGTCTACGGCGAGGATCCGAGCGAAGGTTTTGTTCGCGGACGCAGATTCCTCCATCCCAAGCTCGGCTTCAGCTTCTCGGCGCCCGAAAACTTCACGCTCGACAACACCGCCCAGGCCGTGATCGGCGTGCGCGAAGGCGGCACGCAGGCGATGCGCTTCGACGTGGTGCGGGTGCCGGCGGAACAGTCGCTAGGCGACTATCTCAACTCCGGCTGGATGGAAAATGTCGACAAGTCCTCTACCGAAGACCTTACCATCAACGGCTTCCCGGCGGCTTCCGCGGTCGCCCATGGCGACCAGTGGCAATTCAAGATTTATGCGCTGCGCTTTGGCAGCGACGTCTACCGCTTCATCTTTGCCGCCAAGCAGAAGACGACCGAGAGCGAGCGCAACGCCCGCGAGACGGTCGGCTCGTTCCGCCGTTTGACACTGGACGAAATCCAGGCGGCGCGGCCGCTGCGCATCAGGGTGATCAACGTGCAGCCCGGCGACACCGTTGAATCACTGTCGCACCGCATGGCCGGCGTCGACCGCCCGGCCGAGCGTTTCCGCATCCTCAACGGCCTTGATGTGCATGCCCAGGTCAAGGCGCGCGACCGCGTCAAGATCGTGATGGATTGACTTGCGAAAGCAAGTCATCACTGGCCGTCTGAATTCTAACATACATTCGCCACTTCTCGTGGCAGACACGTTGCGAATGTTAGAATTCCTAGACCACCAGCCAATATCCGATTCCGGTGGAGTTCAGGATTTGTCATTCGCTGTTGAGCTCGCGGCTGGGTACGTAGCGAATGTCAAATCCACTGCACTGCGCGCGCTCAGCGCGAACCGGGGATCGGGGATCTCGACAGGCATCCTTCGTCAGGATGGCCGCGCGGCGTTCCGGAGATGATCGACGCTCGATGCAATTAAATGATCCGCGACATCTTCAGCAATGATCCGTGACATCGTCGGAAACCCAATCCGAGCAAAGTTGAACTCTGCTATCGCGATGCCATCAGCGTTCATTTAATCGGCCGCTCAGGCATAGATCGAGTCCCGCGCTTGGATGACAAAGGCGACAATCAGTCCCTTGTTTAGGCCTGAGGTCTTGCGCCGGCAGAACGAGACCGGCGCCGGCGAGGCGATGCACATCGTTCCGTTGTCGCATGCGGCTTTTTCTGCATTTCTCGTCGCCGCCGTGCTTGTCACCCTTATCTTTGCGGCATTCGCCGGTTATTCCCGTAAAGAGACTGCGCAGGGCATTATCCTACCGTCTCGCGGGGTTATTCGCGTTGTCGCCCCGCGCCTTGGGACCATCAGCGAGGTGCTGATCGCGGAAGGAGACAACGTCACCGAAGATCAAGTGTTGTTTCGTGTGGTGACCGAGGAGACGAACGCGGCGGGGACCGGCAGCGACACCGCCGTTCTCGAGACGGTCAGGCAGCAAAAGGCCATCGTCGAAAATCAGATCAGCAACGAGACGGCCCATGCACAATCCGAGACTGCACGCCTGCAAGCGCAAATTTCAGCGCTGCGCGGCGAGGTCGACCAGCTTCAAGGCCAGCGCAAGTTGCAAGCCGAACGCGTCCAGCAGTCCCGTACCCTGGCCGAGCGGACGGAGGCGCTGAAGGAAAGGGGTCTCACCACGATTGTCGAGCTCCACAATCGCAAGCAAACCGCGCTGGCCGACGAGCAGAGCCTCGCATCCCTGGATGAGCGCCTCTCGGCCAAACGCGGCGAGTTGCAGCAGGCGGAATTGGGCCTCAAGCGACAGCCGATCGATACCGCTGACCGGATGGCCAATCTGCAGCGTAGCCTGTTCGACCTCGCACAGCGCGCCGCCGAGATCGAAGGGCGCCGGCGTTATATGGTGCGGGCACCCTTGGCGGGCCGGGTGACGAGTGTGCTTGCGGCTGTCGGACGCACCATCGATCCGAAGATCACCCAGTTGTCGATTGTGCCGGCGGATGGCCAATTCGAAGCCGAGCTGTTCGTGCCGGCGCGCGCGATCGGCTTCATCGCCCAGGGACAGCCGGTGCGGCTGCTTTATGACGCCTTTCCGTTCCAACGGTTCGGCGCCTATAGCGGCACAATCTCGTCGGTATCCACCACCATGCTGAAGGCCAACGAGATGCCGGAGCCGCTCGCCGCAGTCAGAGAACCTGCTTACCGGGTCAAGGTAGCGCTCGAACGACAGACCATCAGTGCCTTCGGGCGCGAGGTGCCGTTGCAGCCCGACATGACGCTTCGGGCCGACATTATTCTGGAGCGGCGCTCGATCATCGAATGGTTGCTTGAGCCGCTGCTCGGCGCGCGCCAGCGCATGTCGTGAGCGTCGCCAGGTGAGCAGCGACGACACGACCATGGATGAGGGAAAGTCGCGCTTTGCCGCGCTGGTCGGTCGATGCGGCGACGTCGCGATCGGCGGTCTCGCCAATTTCGCCGGACATTCTTACGCCACACGAGTCATTCAGGCGGCGACCGTCAACGCGATCGGCAAAATCCGCAAATTGACCGCTGGACAGGCTTATCTGCCGGTTTTTCTTTACAAGCGTCAGTCAGAATCCGGGCTTGCGTGCGTCGCCATGATCGCGGCCTCTCACGGCCACGACATCGATCTTGCGACGATGCACCGCCGCTTCCCGATTTCAGCCAAGGGAGCGACCCTTCAGGAATTGTCCGACATTGCCGGAGACCTGAGCCTCTCGTTTCACGGGGCGCGATTGGAGCCATCACAGTTCGATCAACTGAAATTACCCGCCATCGCGCATTGGCCGCTGCGGCTGAAAGGAAAAAAAGTCAATCATTTCGTGGTGATCAAATCGTGGTCCCCCTCCGGCGTCGTCATCCATGACCCCGCGCGCGGGATGAGGCGCCTCAGCCTTGCGGCTTTCTCCGCGCGGGCAACTGGCGTGGTTTTCGAGCTTGCGCCGACGACGCAAATCGCACCTGACCCTGTTGAAAACCTCATCGGCAGCTTCCTGAACTTCAGCGGGCGCTCGCGTCTGCCCATGTTGCTGCAAACCGAGCTGACGGAATGCGGCCTCGCGTGCTTGGGCATGATCGCTGCCTTTCATGGCCACGAAGTCGACCTCAACACGCTGCGGCGCCGCTTTCCCCTGTCAGCCAAAGGCACAACGCTCAAGGAACTGATCGACATTGCAGGCCGTCTCGGCCTGTCAGCCCGCGCGCTGCGGCTCGAACCGGAACACCTTAAACAGCTCAGCCTGCCGGCCGTCCTCCACTGGGACTTCAACCATTTTGTCGTGGTCAAATCGATAGACCGCACCGGGATCACAATCCACGATCCCGCGCGCGGCATCCGCAAATTGAGTCCGGCAGAGCTGTCGGCCCACATGACCGGCGTCGCACTTGAGCTGACGCCTACGCCAAAGTTCGAAAAGAAGAGGGATGTCGAGCGCGTCAGCATTCGCGCGCTGTTCGGCAAGGTGAGCGAGCTCAATCGCGCGCTTACACAGGCGGTCGTGCTCTCGGTCATCATGCAACTCTTCGTGCTGGGAAGCCCGTTCTACATGCAGTTCGCCGTCGACGATGCGGTGGTCAAGGGCGACGGCGGCCTGTTGACCGCGCTCGCGATCGGCTTCGGGCTTTTTATGTTCATCAACGTGGCGGCGAGCGTATTGCGTTCCTCGGTATCGCTGCAGCTCGGCAACGTGGTGAGCTTTCAGATGATGGTTGGGCTGTTCCATCATCTGATTCGGCTTCCCCTTCCCTACTTCGAACGGCGACAAATCGGCGATCTGATATCGCGTTTCGCCGCTGCGCAGCCGATCAAGGATTTGGTCACCGAGGGTCTTATCGCCGCCATTGTTGATGGCGTCATGGCGGCAGCAACGCTGATCCTCATCGTGGTTTACAGCTGGCAGCTCGCCCTGGTTGTCGCCGTCGCCCTCACCCTTTATGTGGGATTGCGACTGCTTTTGATCGAGAGCCTGCGCCAGCGCACGGAAGATCAGATTCACGCGCGCGCCCGCCAGGATTCGATCTTCATAGAAACCGCGCGCGCCATTCAGAGCGTGAAACTGTTCGGCCGCGAGGCAGAACGCGAAGGTCTTTGGCAAAACCGATATGCCGCCTTCGTCAACGCAGGCATCCGCCTTGGTCGGTTGCAGATCAAGTTCCGCGCCGCCAACGACCTTATTTTCGGCCTCGAAAACGTCGTGACAATTTATCTCGGCGCTCGCCTGGCGCTCGATGGAGCGTTGACGATCGGAATGCTGTTCGCGTTCATGTCGTACAAGCAGCAATTTCTCGACAAGGCCGCGCGTCTCGTCGAGAAGTTGATCGAATTGCGGATGCTCGATCTCTATCTCGACCGCCTCAGCGACATCGCGCTGGCCGAGCGGGAGCCCGGGCTCGACCAGCTGCCGCAGCTGACGCGCGCACTCGAAGGGGCCGTCGAAATCCGCGATCTCAGCTATCGCTACGGCGAGGGCGAGTCCTATGTGGTGGAAAATGCTTCGCTGCGCATCGAGCCCGGTGAATTCGTTGCCATTACCGGCCCCTCGGGCGGCGGAAAGACGACGCTGTTGAAATTGATGCTTGGCCTGTTTGCACCGTCTTCCGGCGAGGTTTTGATCGACGGCTATCCGATCGGGGCGCTCGGTGTGCAGGCGGTGCGCGCGCAGGTGGGCGTCGTCATGCAGGATGATCAACTATTGTCCGGATCGATTCAGGAAAATATCGCGTTTTTCGACGCTTCGATCGATCAGGCGTGGGTCCAGCGCTGTGCGGAGGCCGCCTGCATCCACGCCGACATCATGCGCATGCCGATGGGCTACAATACCTTGATCGGCGACATGGGCACCGCCCTGTCCGGCGGCCAACGTCAGCGCATCTTGCTTGCGCGTGCACTCTACCGGCGGCCTCGTATTCTGTTTCTGGATGAAGGCACATCGCATCTTGATCCCGCGCTCGAGGCCGAGGTCAACGCCGCGATCAGCGAGCTGCAAATCACGCGCATCATTATCGCGCACCGGCCCCAGACAGTTGAAGCCGCCCAACGCACCGTTCTGCTGCGCGACGGCAACCTGACCGAAATTGTGAAGCCGAAAGGCCTTGGGCGTCTCATGGCAGACTGGAGGAATCCTCCATTGCCATCAGGCCATGCGGGTCTTTTGGAACAAGGCCCTCGCTAAATTTTTCTTCGGCTTCGGCACACAAGGTATTACGCCGAACATAACTCATCATTTTGCCATGAAGCGGGACCGCTGAAGGAGACGATGTCGACATATGACAACGGGCAGAAATAATCGCCCATCACCTCTCCACGCAAAACTACGGTGACGACCAGCGCGTGATAGGTTTTTTTCGAATCGCGAGACAGAGCCCGAGGCGATTCGACGTTGACGACGCCTGCTCGACACCAGCCCAACGATACCCAGCGAAAGGAAACCGCCATGACCGAAAAGGTGAAGAACGAGGCCGCGAGCGAGATTCGCGAGCTGACGCAAGACGAAATCGCGGCCGTGACCGGCGGCAACCGTTGCCTCAGCATGGTTCCGGTGCCACTCGGCGGAGCAAACAGCCTGGAAGCTCCCCCCGTAGGGAACTCGAAAACCGTGATCAACTTTGGTGGCACCCGAATCGGTGGGTCAGCGCACTGAATGCAACGGCCCTGGAGCCGACGCTCCGGCGCCATCACCGTTTTTCACCCGTGCGAAGAAGCAAGAGACAACGAAAGGGAAATCATCATGACCGAACACGTGAAGAACGAAGCTTCGCATGAGGTTCGCGAATTGAGCGAGGACGAGATGATGCTCGTCGCCGGCGGATTTCATTATGTGCTTTCGGGTGGCTTCGGATCGAAGCCTCCCGCCTCCATTCCCTACACTCCGAACGCTCCCTTCAACCCGCCCGCCCCTCCCGGCTTCGGCGGACCATGGGCGCCGGGACCGATCAGCGGGGGCGGCGGATTAGGCGGCTGGGAGTGACATTCGGGCCCCTCTCCCACAAGGGAGAAGGGAACGAAACAAACCCCCGAGAGCTCACTCGCCTGCGAGAGGCGCGTCGCAAATCCCAAAACAAGAAAGCCCGGTCTCTTCGACCGGGCTTTTCGTTTTCGATTGATCAGATCGGCTCAGGCAGCTTCGTCCGCCACCGCAGCATCGTCGCCATCGATATCCGAGTCGACATCAACATCGCCTTCACCATCACCATCAGCCTCCACCTCGGCCTTGGCGCCGCGGCGTGGGCTTTTGGCGAGCTGACTTTCGATTTCCTTCACCGCCTCGGTCTCCGTCACATGCTGCACGACGGCGATTTCCCGCGAC
>Ga0306925_10007948_pt1 | contig 10010 bp, 6 predicted proteins | sample flu12Cox44000176_FD_203755 | JGI IMG/M metagenome (GOLD analysis project Ga0306925, IMG submission 203755) | Lab enrichment of tropical soil microbial communities from Luquillo Experimental Forest, Puerto Rico - flux8day.12C.oxic.44.000.176 (v2)... | ecosystem: Environmental > Terrestrial > Soil... | reverse complement strand
GCTCCCGAACGTGTCCTACGCCGCCAAGTAGCTGGGTGATGGATCACGATTGCGGTTCGTGATCGTCACGGGTGGATGAATCGTCGGCTTTTACCTGTTCTCCATCGGAATCGTGATCGCGTCGGTCGTTGGCGCCCCCGGTGGCGCGGTTCGGTGGAGGTGGTCGGGGTGCGTCGGGAGTGGGAGCCGGAGGACCTGATCGCGGCGTGGACGCTATTGGACAGCGACTGGGATCTGATCAAGAACAAGGCGGGGGCGACGCGTCTGGGGTTCTGCCTTCTGCTGAAGTTCTTTGAGCAGGAGGCCCGGTTCCCGCGGCATGCGGGTGAGCTGCCCAAGGCGGCGGTGGACTACGTGGCCGGTCAGGTGAAGGTCGATCCGGCGCTGCTGGCCGACTACGACTGGTCGGGCCGGTCGATCGAGCGGCACCGCCCGCAGATCCGGGAAGCGCTGGGATTTCGGGAGCCGACGCGGGCGGATGAGGATGCGCTGGCAGAGTGGCTGGCCACGGAGATGTGCCCGATGGTGCTCACTGACGATGGACTGCGGACGGCGTTGCTGGCCCGCTGCCGGAATTTGAGGATCGAGCCGCCGGGCCGGGTGGAGCGGATCCTGGGGGCGTGCCGGGCCCGGTTCGAGCGGGAGTTCTGCCTGAAGGTGCTGAACGTATTGTCGGCGGACTCAGCGAGGGCGTTGTGGGAGCTGGCCACCGGCGAGGACGGGTTCCTGCTGGAGCTGAAGACTGATCCGGGCAGGCTGGGGCTGGAAACGCTGCTGGAGGAGATCGTCAAGCTGCGGCGGGCTAAGGCGCTGGGGCTGCCTGCGGATCTGTTCGGCGGTGTGTCGGACAAGCTGGTGGCCTCGTGGCGGGCCAGGGCGATGGCGTCGCATCCCTCGGACCTGGCGGCGAACCAGCCGCCGGTCCGCTTGACGTTGATGGCGGCGCTGGCCTGGTCACGGACATCGGAGATCACCGATGCGCTAGTCGATCTGTTCATCAACCTGGTGTCGAAGATCAACACGCGGGCGGAGCGGAAGGTCGAGCGGGCGATGGAGGCCGAGGCCAAGAAGGTGCACCGCAAGACCGAGAAGCTGTTCTCGATCGCGGAGGCGTCGCTGGAGAAGCCGGACGACACCGTACGGCGGGTGGTCTACCCGGCGGTGCCCGGCGGGGAGGCGACGCTCAAGGCGCTGGTCGCCGAGGCCAGGGCCGATCAGAAGGCCTACACGGCGCGGGTGCGCACGGTGCTGACGTCGTCGTACTCCAGCTACTACCGGCGGATGCTGCCCAAGCTGCTGGCCGCGATCGAGTTCAAGTGCAACAACACCGCCTACCGGCCGGTGATGGACGCCCTTGAGCTGCTGCGGCGCTACGCCGACATCCCCAACAGCGTCCGGCACTACGACGCTTCCGAGACCGTCCCGGTCAAGGGCGTGGTGCCCGACGGGTGGCTGGAGGCGGTGGTCGACGAAGACGGGATCATCGAGCGGGCTTCCTACGAGCTGTGCGTGATCGTGGCGTTGAAGGACGCCCTGCGGCGCCGCGAAATCTACGTGGCGGGGGCCCGCCGGTGGCGCAACCCCGAGGAGGACCTGCCCGCCGATTTCGAGGACAACCGGGACGTCCACTACGAGAACCTGGCGCAGCCGCTGGACTCGGCTGAGTTCATCGGAGCGTTGAAGGAGCAGATGCGCGCCTCGATGGCCGCGTGTGCCGAGGCGGTCAGCAAGAACCGCTCGGGCGGCACGAAGGTGAAGACGCAGCGGGGCGAACCACGCTGGCACATCCCGGATCTGGGCAAGCTGGCGGTGCCCGACAGCCTGCGGGCGCTGCACTCCGAGGTCGCCGCCCGCTGGGGGATCATCGACCTGCTGGAGTTCCTGAAGGAGTCCGACTTCGTCACTGGCTTCACCGACGCGTTCACCACGGTCGCGACCCGCGAGGCGACCCCGCGGGAGGTGATCCGCAAGCGCCTGCTCTTGGTCCTGTATGCGCTGGGCACGAACGTCGGGATCAAGCGGGTCGCCGACGGCGGCCGCCACGGCGAGACCGAGGCAGCCCTGCGGGCCACCCGCCACCTGTTCATCAACCGCGACAACCTGCGCACGGCGACCGCCACGCTGGTGAACGCCACCCTGAAGATGCGCGACCCGCTATGGTGGGGCAACGGCACCGCGTGCGCGTCTGATTCGAAGAAGTTCGGGTCGTGGTCCTCGAACCTGATGACCGAGTACCACGTCCGCTACGGCGGCAACGGAGTCATGATCTACTGGCACGTGGACCGCAAGTCGGTGTGCGTCTACTCCCAGCTTCGGTCGTGCAACGCCTCCGAGGTCGCCGCGATGATGGAGGGCGTGCTGCGGCACTGCACCGACGCTACCATCGACCGCCAGTACACCGACACCCACGGCCAGAGCCTGGTCGGGTTCGCGTTCTCCTACCTGCTGGGATTCAAGCTGCTCCCACGGATGAAGAACATCGCCCACCAGAAACTCGCCAAGGCAGGTGCCGACGACCAGGTCCCGTCCTGCCTGGCCGGAATGGTGGCCGACAAGCCGGTCGACTGGGAGATCATCGCGCAGCAGTACGACCAGATGGTGAAATACGCCACCGCGCTGCGGCTGGGCACGGCCGAGGCCGAGCAGGTACTGCGCCGCTTCACCCGCGGCGGGCCCAAGCATCCCACCTACAAGGCCATCGAGGAGCTGGGCAAGGCGGTCAAGAGCGTGTTCGTCGCCGAGTACATCGCCTCCGAGGGACTGCGCCGGGAGATCCACGAGGGCTTGCAGGTCGTGGAGAACTGGAACTCGGCCAGCACCGACCTGTACTACGGCAACTCCGGCACCCTAGGCGGCAGCGACAAGGAGCACCAGGAAGTCTCCATGCTCTGCCTGCACCTGCTCCAGTCCGCGCTGGTGTTCATCAACACCCTGCTGGTCCAATCGGTCCTCAAGGACCCCGCCTGGCAGAAGAAGATGACCGCCGCCGACCGGCGAGGCCTGTCCCCGCTGTTCTGGTCCAACGCCAACCTCTACGGAACCATCGACATCGAGATGGACCGCCACCTCGATCTCGGCCTTGCAGCCTGACCAGTGCTGCGGGCAGTCAGTCGCCCATGGCCATCAGCTCGCCGGCCGCGGTGTGCAGGCCGGCGTCACCGGAGGCGGCCTCGAGCGCGGCCATCGCCTTGACCAGGCCCTGCCCGGCCACGGCGAGGTCGCCGTCTTGCCGGTCCGGGTCGGCAGCGGCGTGCGCCGCCTTGAGCATGCCCGACAGGGCGGCGGCCGTCAGCCGGATGGTGCGCATCAACGTGTCCCCGGACCCGACGTTGCCCTCCCGCGGGATCGGGCCCGGGAAGTCCAGCGCGCCGAGCACGCCGACCAGCCGGGTCGCCTGCCAGGAGATCAGCGCCAGCTCATCGGCGGCGGAGCGGCAGTTGGTCCCCGCGAACGCCATCAAAGAGGCCTGGGTGATGTGCTTCCAGGTCTCCATGTCGTCCTCGCCATTCGCGCACGCGCTGATCCGGTAAGCGTCCTCGGCCCGGGACGCGTGCGCCTGGACACAGCCGACCAGCGCGTGCGCCATCTGCATCGCCTGGTAGTCCAGCTCCTCATGCCGGTCGACCTTCACGATCATCCCGAACGGGGCCAGCATCTCCACTAGCTCCTCCAGGCCGATCACCTTGCCCAGGTACTCGCCCGGCCTCTTCGATCCCGCCATCCCCGACCCGGCCCTTCCCGTCGACGTCACTGCGATCCCGGTGCCCGAGGGTACCGGCGGCAACCACCAGCCACCGCCCCAACGCCGCGAAACGTGATGATCCCGTCACCGCCCGAAGAGGCCCTGATCATCCGGATCGAGGGGCGGGACCAGCGCGTTGGGCAGCAGGCCGACCAGCGCGGTCCGGACAGCGGCACGGCTCACCCCGTGCGCTCGCGCGAGAGCAGCGATCGAGGCGCCCTGGTCCAGGTACGCCGACCGCACCTCCCCGGCCAGGTTCCCGGACAGCGCGGGCGGACGGCCACGGTAGCGGCCTTCCGCCTCGGCGGCGGCAATCCCTTCAGCGGTCAGCTCGTTCTGCAGATCGCGCTGGAACTGCCCGACGGCGATGAGCACATTGATGATCAGGTCAGTGGTCGCGTCGTTCGCGGCCAGGTCATGGAAGTTGGACAACGGCCCCGACAGAACCCGCAGCACCACGCCGCGGGCCTGGCACCAGTCGCGGACAGCGTGAATGTCGGTCAGATCCCGGCAGAGCCGGAACAGCTCCGAGACGATCAGGGTGTCGCCGGGATGCGCGGCGGCGGCGATCCGGCCGAACGCGGGCCGCTCCAGCGCGGGGATCTTGGAGGTCGTCGCCGGGTCCTCGAACAGCAGCACGCCCTCGGCCGGGCGGAACCCCTCGGCGACGCCTTCGACGCGGATCAGCAGCCCGGCCCCGGTGAGGATGTGCCGCTGCCGCAGCAGGGACTGGGTCGCAGTGGACGAGCGAGAGTAGACGAACTGCACCGGCGCTCCTCATGGCGGCGCGGGAAGGGTGGAAGACCCGTTCTATCTGTCGGGAAATCCTGTCGTCAATGAACCGGTGAAACGAGCTGCCTGGCGCGGCGTTCATCCCCTGTCGTCCGATTTTCTCGCGCCTCTGAGCACCCTGTCGGGAAACCTTCTAATCCCGACACTCATGATCAGCTACTTGGCGGCCGGGGACACATTCGGGAGCGGAGGGCCGTCCCGGCGAGAGCGGGACTTTCCGTGGGAGGCTACGCAGCGGCGGGCAGCTCTTCTGGGCCGGGTGATGTGTGAGTGAACCCGGAGTACCAGCGGTGGAAGTCCTCGGCGAGGGTGTCGTCGAGGACCCGGGTGCGGATCTGCAGGAGCAGGTGAGCGCCGCGGGGGCTCCAGCGCATCTGCTGCTTCTTGACCATGCGTTTGGATACGACCTGGTTGACGGCGGATTCGGTGAAGCCGGTGGAGATCCGCTCCCCGGCCCGGTAGCGCTCGCCGTAGTTGGGGATGGATGAGCCGTTGGCGGCGATATAGCCGTGGAACTCGCGGATCGCCTTGTACAGCTTGGCATACTGGTCGCCGGCCCCGGCAAGAACTTCGAGGTCGAAGTCGAGGCCGCCGAGGATCTGCAGGGCGTGAAAGACGTTGCCGTGCCACAGGAACCACTTCAGCCGCTGCAGCTGGTGGGGAACCTGGCCCAGGTCGTCTTGGGGGGGCAGACCAAGTACGCCGGAAAGCGGCAATAGGCTGATGCCCGTCTCGGATCTTGCGGCTAGCTTCGCTGCCTGGTGCTGACTGAGGCTTTCCGAGCAACGATGTGTAGCGCCTTGTGTCGATGACTGTGATCAGGTGGTACGTGCTCAAGGCTCGGGTGCCCTTGCGGGTACCGCGCTGCGTGTGGGCTCCGGCTTGGCGTGTCCCGCTACACCTCGTACGCCTCGCCGTCGGTGCTGGCGATCACGATCGTGTAGCCGTCGGGGTCCTTGAGCCAGACCTCGCGGTGGCCCGGCCCGTTGCCTTGGCCCTGCGGGGGGTTGCGGTGCGGTGGGCGGACCACCGTGGCCCCGAGGTCGGCCGCGCGTTGGAGTGCGCCGTCGAAGTCGGTGACTTCCCCGAACCACACCAGGACGCCGTTGCCGACATCGCTGCCGTCGTCGGTGAACAGGCCGTGGTGGTGCTCGACGTGCCGGTGGTGGAGCTGGAGCACGAGGACGTCGTCGGCGAGCAGGCGCTCGTACTCCGGTCCGCCGTGGTCGCTGCGCAGGCCGAGGAGCTGCTGGTACCAGCGGCTGGATGCCTCGACGTCGCGGACGCCGAGCAGTGTCTGGGCCTGGGCGGTGCGGGCCGGGGCGACGACGCCGATCCGGTTGCCTGCGGGGTCGTCGATCTCAGCCAGCCAGCGTTCGCCGTCGTCCGGCCGGGGGCGGCCACGGACCCGGCCGCCGGCCGCCTCGACCCGTTGCAGCGCGGGGTACAGCTGGTCGACCCAGATCCAGACGACCGGCCCGGCATCGGGGGCCGGTGCCAGATCGGTGGTCCACTGGCCGATCATCCCGGATGCTTCGAAGTCGCCGTGCTCGCCGTCGGCAGACCAGCCGAAGGCTGCCTGGTAGAAGGCCGCGGAGCGCGCCACATCGGTGGCGGGCAGTTGCAGGTAGGCGATGCTGCCGCTGCGCGGGTGCTGGTTCACGTCGTTCTCCTTCGGTGGTGGACGGATCCGGGGGTGTCGTCGATAAGCAGCCAGCGGGCGGAGCGGGCAAACCAGTCCTGGTAACGCTCGACCGTCCAGCCACGGCGGCGGACCAGACGGTCGAACAGCGCGGGGTCCATCAGGATCCACACGGTGTCGATGGCGTCCTGCCTGCCGAGGCTGACGCGCAGGGCTGCCTTGGCGGTCAGCTGGTCGACGACCCAGCCGGCGGTGATCTCCCGCTGCGCAATCATCTGCTCGGCGACGCCGGCCAGCCCGGGATCGGCCGCGGATCCCTCGAACACCGCCAGGACCAGGCCGGCGGAACGTGCCTGGGCCGGGCCAAGCACGCCAGCGACGACGTCGAGGAAGTCCTCCGCGCTGCCGGTGTTCAGCGCCGCCACGGTCCAGTCGCGTTCCAGAACCGGGGCCGCCTCATCGTCACCGGCGATCGCAACGTCGATGGCGGCCTTGAGCAGGCGCGTCTTGGTGCCGAACAGCAACTCCACGGTCGGCACCGAGACACCGGCCGCCGCCGCCACGGCGCGCATCGTGGTTCTGGCATATCCCTGTGCCACGAACACTGAGGTCGCGGCCTCGATCACCCGTCGCCTGGTACGGCGTGCCCGCTCCTCCCGGAGGCTCGAACGATAAGAACGCGCTGACGCCTGCTCCCCGGGTACTGGTCCCACAGTCGACATAATTGACTATGGTTGCACCATAGTCAATATGACGCGGAACGGCATCCACGCCCCGGTCCTTGGGTGGACGGTATCCGCGTGACGGCCCTGCGGGACGATCAACGTCAACAGCAGCAGAACGTCATGAATGGTTGCGCGGAATGGCTCACTGGTTGCGGTTCGGTGAATTCGGCGTGAGGGATGATCGCTTACCGTTACGGTGCTTGCGTCCTGGTTCGGCGTGGTCGGAGGGGACCATCGGGTGACGTCGATCGAGCGCACTGCCTATCCGCAGTTCCGGCGGCTGACCTCGGCGCGGGTGCTGCACGTGTTCTTCACCCCGGCGGAGGATGAGGTCGCCTGGGCGCGGGAGCGGACCGAGACCCCGGAGGCGTTGCTGGCGCTGCTGGTTGACCTGAAGTGCTTCCAGAAGATGGCGCGGTTCTGCTCGCGGGAGGAGATCCCGCAGGCCGTCACCGACCACGTGCGGCACTGCCTCGGCCTGTCCCCGGAAGTCGAGCCTGATCACGGGGCGGCGCGGACGGCCAGGTGGCACCGCGGCCAGGTCCGCAAGCGCCTGGGCGTGACCCGTGACCCGCAGCGGGCCAGGGCGCTGGCGGAGGCGGCGATCCGCGAGGCGGCGCAGGTGCGGAACCACCCGCCCGACCTGATCAACGTGGCGCTGGAGCGCATCGTCGAGGCCTCGCTGGAGCTCCTGGCGTACTCCACGCTGGATGAGATGGCGGCGGCCATCCGGACGGAGGTCAACGAGGGGATCTTCGCGGGCATCGTCGTCCGGATGGGGCCGGAGGGGCGGCAGCGGGCGCAGGGCTTGCTGAACACGGCGGGCTCCGGTGGCAGGTCGATGTTCAACCGGCTGAAGAAGCCGGCCCAGCGGGCGACCTGGTCGCGGTTCAAGTCCCAGGCCGGGTACCTGGACGAGGTCGATGAGCTCGGCGACACCGCGTACTGGCTGGAGGGGGTCGCCCCGGGGAAGATCGCCGACTTCGCCGGGGAGGCCGCAGCCCAGGACATCGACACGCTGTCCCGGTACGGGGACGCCAAGAAGCTGGCCCTGGTCGCGTGCCTGGTCCACACGGCGCGGATGCAGGCCCGTGATGACCTGGCCGAGATGCTGTGCAAGCGGGCCGCGTCGATCGTGAAGAAGGCGAAGACCGAACTGGAGGAGATCCGGCTGCGGCAGCGGGCGGTATCGGAGCGGCTGATCGGCACCTACCGCACCGTGCTGGAGCAGCTCGACCCAGACGGCGAGGCCGCCAGCCAGGAACCGGGCCACGGAGCGGCCCGCGCAGTGGCCGCGGTCGAGGAGGCCGGCGGGTTCGCCGCTCAGCTGTCCGACATCGAGGAGGTGTCGGCCTTCCACGGCGACAACTACGAGGTGCTGGTGGCACGGTTCTTCCGCATGGACCGCGCCGTGATGTTCGAGCTGGCCGGCAAGCTCGACCTGGTGGCCACCTCCAGCGACGACTCGGTGCTGGCCGCCCTCGAGCACGCCCGCGCCTACCACGGTGCGCGGCGCGACCACATCCCGCTGCCCCCGCCCGCCAGCGGCGAGGCCGGCGACTCGGGCTTGGCGTTCGCCTCGGGGAACTGGCGGCGCGCAGTCACCGACCGCCGCCACCCCGGCATGGTGGTGCGGCGGCACTTCGAGGCGATGGTGTTCACCTACCTGGCCGAGGAGCTGCGCACCGGGGACATCGCGATCACGGGCGCCGGGGAGTACGCCGACTGGCGGGCGAACCTGCTGCCGTGGGAGGAGTGCGAGCCGCTGCTGGAGGGGTTCTGCGCCGGGGTGGGGCTGCCGGCCACGGCGGCCGGGTTCACTGAGCGGCTGCGGCATGCGCACCTGGACGCGGCCGGCGCGCTGGACGCCGGGTACGAGGACAACGCCGACCTGGTCATCGGCGAGGACGGCGCCCCGGCCCTCAAGCGGCGCCGCGGCGCCGGCACCCCGCAGGCGGCCGAGCGGCTGGCCGAGGCGGTCGCCCGGCGGATGCCGGAGCGGTCGCTGCTGTCGATCGTGGCCCGCACCGCCTACTGGCTCGGCTGGCACCACCACTTCGGCCCGGCCTCCGGATCGGACCCCAAGATCTCCGACCCGCTGGGCCGGTACTGCATGGCCGTGTTCACCGGCGGGGTCAACATCGGCCCGTACGAGGCGGCCCGGCACATCGCCGGGGTATCGGCCCGCGAGCTGTCCATGGTCCGCAACCGGCACATCGACCTGAACAAGCTCAACGCCGCGATCGCCACCGTGGTCAACGCCTTCGCCGAACTCGACGTCGTCAAGGCGTGGGGCGACGGCACCGCCGTGGCCGCCGACGGCACCCAGGTGGAGACCTACATCGACAACCTCCTGGCCGAGACCTCAATCAGGTACGGAGGAGTCGGAGGAATTGCGTATCACTACATATCAGACACTTACGTGGCGCTCTTCTCCAGGTTCATCCCCTGCGGGGTGTGGGAAGCGGTGCACCTGATCGAGGGGCTGCTGGCCAACAAGTCCGACATCCAGCCCTCCACCGTCCATGCCGATACGCAGGGCCAGTCGGCGCCGGTGTTCACCCTGGCCACCTTGTTCGGGTTCGACCTGATGCCCCGGATCCGCAACTTCAAGGACCTGATCTTCTTCCGGCCCGACGAGCACCTCATCTACCCGCACATCGACGCGCTGTTCGGCGAGCGCGGCCGCAACGTCATCGACTGGAAGCTCATCGAACGCCACTGGCAAGACCTGATGCAGGTAGCCATCTCCATCAGCGAGGGCCGCCTCAGCTCGGCCACCTTGATGCGCCGGCTGCGGTCCAACTCTCGCAAGAACCGCATCTACAAGGTGTTCCGCGAGGTCGGCCGCAGCGTCCGCACCGTGGCGCTGCTCCGCTTCCTCGCCGACCCCCAGCTGCGGGCGCGCATCACGGCCGCGACCAACAAGGTCGAGTCCTACAACGGCTTCACCCAGTGGCTGGGCTTCGGCAACAACGGCGTGCTGGGCGACAACGACCCCGCTGAGCAGGAGAAGCTGATCAAGTTCAACACCCTGCTGGCCAACCTGGTCATCTTCCACAACGCCCTGGACATCATGGACGTGGTCCGCGGCCTGGCCGCCGAGGGC
>Ga0306925_10007946_pt1 | contig 10012 bp, 8 predicted proteins | sample flu12Cox44000176_FD_203755 | JGI IMG/M metagenome (GOLD analysis project Ga0306925, IMG submission 203755) | Lab enrichment of tropical soil microbial communities from Luquillo Experimental Forest, Puerto Rico - flux8day.12C.oxic.44.000.176 (v2)... | ecosystem: Environmental > Terrestrial > Soil... | reverse complement strand
GGCCCTGGTCGTCAAGACCGGGCACTCCCGCCGCTACCACGTCCCGCCCAGCGCGGCACGGACGATCGCCGCGCTGCTCACCCTCCGCGACCAGGTCATCGCCCCGGTCATCGCCGGAGTCCGCAGTCCGCGCATGGGCCGCAAGCCCGCGCACTGGACCCGCATCGACCGCGACTACGAGAACCTCCGCATCGGCATGCAGACCCTCTTCCACCACCTCGGCATCACACCCGCCGCAGCAGCCGCATAGACAACATTTTGTCGATCGGAGAAATGCAAGCAGCTAGGCCGGACGGCACAGCAGCCCGGGCATCTGGATGCTGGCAGCCCAGCGGCCTGGGCGACAAGACCGCGACGGCCCGGGCACCATCGACCGCAGCACAGACCGGGCAGCAGAAGCGGCGGCGGCTACCGTCTGGGCGTCAGCGGTGGGCGCGGACTTGAGTTGGTCCGGGCCCACCCGAGACTGGCCGGCCGGAATCCATGCACGTTCAGATCGCCGAGTATGAATTTCGGTCGGCGCGGTCAAGTGCATCATGTCTGCGCGCATATCTGCCGTTCGGGTGGCATGGCCGGGATCCGCGGAGACGACTGTGCTGGATGGGGGCCGCATGCCAGACAGCCCTGCGTCGGCTCTAGGTCGTTCGGTCACGCTCCCGCCGCGCAGCTTGGGCACTGCGCGGCGGGGCGTGCCTGGCCCGGTGTGGCGCGTCAGCAGACCATGATCAACCCAGCGGCGGGTTGCGAGGGCCTGCATTAACTGGCGCGGGCCAGGGCGCTGTTGCCGCCCGCTGAGCGGGGGCACGGGTGGTAGCTAGCCGGCCTGATTCGGCGGCTCACCGGCTATGAGTTCCGGTAGAAGGTGTTGAACGCGGCGCCGCCCGGCCACGGCCTCCCGGTTGCGATCTCGACCGTGCCACGGCCGTTCACGCGCTGGTAGGCCTGAGGGTGCCAGCCACCGAGGGCCTTGCCGTCGATGAGGCAGTTTGTGAACGTCAGTTTCCCGAAGTTCGGCACGCCGAGGAGAGCCCCGGTGTTGCTGACCGCTGAGTCGTCGCCGATCCAGGCGGCGTCGGCGCTCGCACCCGCCCCGGTGATCGTGTTCGTGACGCTGACGTTTTTGGTCGTGTCCGTGACCTGGACCGTGATGCCCGAGGTGGTCACGCTCGCGGACAGATTGATGACGTCACCCGCGGACAAGTGCACGGTGGTGTAGTCGCTCTCGGCCCCGTTGGCGACCAGGAACGGGAAGTAAATGGCCTTCCCTCTGGCGCACCCGATGAGCACACCTGCGATCGAGGCGGTCTTGAACTTGTTGGCCGCCACGCCCGCGTCGGGAGTAATGCCGCGTTCGGCGGTCGTGCAGGACAGCGCGGGCACGGTGAAGGTCGCCGCCAACGTCGTCGCCGATCCGGCGGTGACCGCGGCCTGGTACCCGGCGAACGTGCGCGAGCGGCTCGCCGCGGCGGTGATCGGGCCGATCGCGTGATGGGTGAGCCCCAGCGCCCCGCCGGGCCCCGCCGCGGCGCTGGGGGTCGGCCGGGCGGTGGCCAGGGCGGGCGCGGCGATGCTGACGGCCAGGCCGACCGCGGCGGCGGCGGTGGAGGTGATGATGGTGGTGCGGGTTCTGGTCAGCATGGTGGGTTCCCCTCCGGTGGTGGTGGTGGATGGTGCGGGCTTGTGGTGATGCTGGCTGCAGGTGGGCAGTTGGATGTGACTGCCTGGTTGTGGTGAGGACCGCGCCGGGCCGGCGGTAACAGGGGGTGGGCCGCGGGTGGCGTGTCAGTTCTCGGGCGCGACGGTGGTTTAGCTGACTTTGATCGTGCCGGCGATCCGCCGCAAGGTGGCCGTGGTGTTCGCCGCGTTGAGTGTGGTGACGGTGATGACCGGGGTGCTGGCCGGGCCGTGGACGTAGGCTTGCGCGCCGTACTCGGCGGGTTTCCCGGCCAAGTGAGGCAGCGCGTAGGTGACCAGCACCGCGGCGTACTTGCCGAAAGTCGTCAGGGAGTCATGAAGGTGGGTGGCGCCGAGCCGGGCCACGAGGCCTTTCAGGTGAGGCAGCAACTGGCCGGGCGGGGCGGTGCCTGGCGCGACGACGACGTTGGTGCTGCCGGTGACGGCGCCGCTGGCGTTGAGCCGGTCGACCACCATGGCCACGTCGCGCATGCTTTGCATGTTGCCGAGCTGGTTCTTCAGGGCCGCCCGCAGTTGCGGGAACCTGGCCGCATTGGCCCGCAGGAACTGCCCGAGTTTGTCCGGGGTGGTGGGCACGTTGACCCAGCCGGCGGGGAAGGTGAGGGTGACGCCGTGCCCGGTCACGGTGAGCGCACCGGACGGCGCGTGGGCGGACGAAGAGATCGGCGTGTTGTCGTGCCTGCTGGCCCACAGGCTGGTCGCGACCTGGACGGCCCCCCACCCCAGGGCGAGCCCGGCCACGGCGGCGGCAACGCGCACCAGCGGATGCCTCCTCAGCCGGGAGGTGCGCCGGGGCGCCGTCGGGGCAGTGCCCGGATCCGGTACCCCAATGTCAGCCGAGGGTGTCGGGGGGGATTCGGAACTGATATCACTCATCGCGATAGCCGCCTTACCGCCCGCTCCGGGGGGCGGCAATTCCAGGGGATATCACTGGCAAGACACGATGCAGGTTCACTCGTTTCTCCTTTCCGGTCCTTTGGTTCTCGTCGCACTTTGCGACCGTCATTTGTCAGGGGATCACCGTGATAGGTGAAGGTGGCCTCAGCCGGGCCGGGGGCAGCCGCGGGTGGAGACCGGCGTGGTGGCCCGTGCGCCGCGGCGCACGTCGGGCCCGACCGCGCCCGCGGTGAGCGCGAAGCCCGTGTTGCGCGCGGTCGTGGACGCCGCGAAAATCACCCCGTACACCTTGCCGTTCTTGGCCAGCAGCGGGCCGCCGGAGTTGCCCGGCTCCACCCTCGCCCGCACCGCGTAGATGGCCCGGGTCACCGTGCCGGTCTGGTAAATGTTCGGCCCGTTCGCGGACCACTGTGAGCCGACTCTGGCGGGCACCGCGCGGAACCCCCCGTTCTTGGGGTACCCGGCGACGACGGCGCCGCTGCCCCGGGCCGCCTGCCCGGCGAAGCGCAGCGGCGGCGCGTCCAGGCCCGGCACGTACAAGATCGCGACGTCGGTGTCCGAGTCGAAGAGCACGACCCTCGCCGGAAGCGCGCTGCCGGTGCCGTGGCCGACGTAGGGCCCGGTGGTCATCCCGGCGACGACATGGGCGTTGGTGAGCACGTGCTGCGGTGAGATCACGAAGCCCGAGCCCTCCAGCCTCCGGTCGCAGGTCGTCTTCGCCTCACCGGTGATCTTCACGATGCTGGCCCGGTCTCTAGTCGGCACGTTGGCGGAGTCGTGGGTCGGCCACGTGCTCGCCGCGCGCTGCCTGCTGATGGGCGGAACGCCCAGCGGCCCGGTGACCACGGGAATGACCACGGCGATCGCGGCGGCCACAGCCATACCCCCGGCCGCACTCAGGACCCGGTGGCGGCGACGGAGCCTGATGCCTGCCCGCAGCGCGTTGTCTGCGCCCGGCCCGATCGGCGGCTCGCCGGCGAGGGCGCCGTCCAGGAGTCTCCGCAGCGTTGTCTCATCCATGGCGGCTGCCCCCTGGCTCGTGGTCTTCTACCGGCGGCAGGCCGGATGACCCGGACTCGGCCATCGCCGCGCCCAGCGTCACCCGCAGCTTGGCCAGAGCCAGGGCACTGAGCTTCTTGACGTTGCCCGGAGAGCAGCCCATCACATCGGCTACCTGCTCGACGCTCAGGTCTGCCCAGTACCGCAGCACCACCACAGCACGGCTCCTGGGCGGCAACGCCGCCAGCGCGTCCAGCAGCATCAGCCTTGTCTCCGGCGCCGCGTCCTGCACCGGGCGCTCGGGAAACCACCCGGTCAACAGCTCACCCGTGCGCTTCAGCCGCCGATCGCTCAGGTAGACGTTGACAAGGGTGCGATGGGTGTACGCGTGCACCGCGTCTTGCCGCCGAATCCTGCGCCACGACACAAACACCTTCGCCAGCGCCGTCTGCGCAAGATCCTCCGCGGTATGCCAGTCACCGCACAGCAGGAACGCCGTGCGCCGCAGCCGCGGGAACATAACCCTCGCGAACTCGGCGAACTCCTCCACTGCCGTCACCTGACCAGCGCTCCCCCCACGGCCACCCCTCCAACTGGCACTGCTGGCGCCCCCGCGGCCAGCATGCCCGGACAGTGAACAGACGCGCCAGGTAATGCATCAGGTTGAACGCCGGGCCCAACAAGTTTCCCGAGTAGCCTCCGGCCCTTAGGGCGGCGAGATCGCCAGCTCCGCAAGAACCTCCCTACCAGGGGATAAATCGGGATAGGACATGACAGCCGATCGCTATTGTGGGCGGCATTTCCGCCAGCACCCATAACAACCAATCTGGGCGCCTCAGCTGGCAACTTCGATGTGGCCTCCAGCGACGCATATCGGCGGCTCGGTGCGCGGTTATTTGGCCAATTCATCACGTCGCCAGCGTTCCAGCCATCATGAGCATCCACAGCACGATACCGAGCGTTTCCTGGATATTTATGCAGACCGTCGTGTCCGCGGGGAACGTCCGCAATTGCCGCGTAGGGCGCGTCGGGCCAGGTGCGATCCGGCCAGTGCCGGCCGCCCGTTTACTCACAACGTAGACAGCCACATCGCCCGGTATCGAACCCCAGACCAGCCAGACCGCACTGAGTCCACCGGTCGGGAATCCCGCTACTGTTAGTGACAGCGACGGTCAGGGATAACGCGCGCCGAGCCGCCGTTATGGTCGGCTTTGGCGGAGGCGACTTCCTCCGTTCGGGGACGCCATAACGGCACGTTCGGCGCGCAGCAACTTGGCGGTCGATGGTTCGAGCCGCGCATCTGAATCGCGATCGCCTATGGCGGTGCGGTCGCGGACACGTTGGTGCCCTGCTGATGTTGCGCATGCCCGGCTTATCGGTGTGCGCGGCGGTTGAGCTGAGCCAGGATCGTTGGGTCGGTGATCTTGTCGTCGGCGGCGAGCATCAGGACTTTGCTGAGCACGACGGTGAGCACCTCGTCGCCTTCGAAGGGCAGCATGATCCTCGTCGTGCGGCCTTTGCTGGCAGGAACGATGCAGAGATATCGGTCGTCGGGTTCGATGAGGATGTTCGCGGACCCGAGGTGGATCTTGTAGGTGGCCCGGTTGCCGCGGACGCGCACGTAGCGGTCGCCGAGTTCGACGCGGTCGGCGATCTTGAGCTTCGGCAGCAGGGCCGCCAGGACGTCGCGACGGATCTGGGCGGTGGCGGTGAGCGCGCCGAAGGAAGCGGCGAGCCAGTAGTCGTAGTACGGGTCGCCTCCACGGTCGGCCCAGTTCGGATCGAGCGCGATGGAGGTCACGCCGACGAACAGGTCGACGTCGCGCATTGCCTCGGTGAACACCAGCGGCAGGACCTCGTCGAGCGGGACTGCGTGCGTGGCGCGGTCATGTGTGCGGAAGAACCACACCCGGTCGGTGCTGCACAGGTCGGTTCTGAACGCGCCGGCTTCTGGGTCGACTTGAAAGTGCTCGAACACGGCGGTGAGTCCTGCGTCGGGGAACTCGTGGCGCGCCTTGCCTTCGTATCCTCCGTCGTGCGGGCCGAGGTAGTTCGCGACCCACGCGCGTTCTTTGAACAATGCGTAGAGCTGCTGGTAGCGCAGCACGTGGGCGGCGAACCGGTTGGAGTAAGTCCGCGTTTCCAGTTCGGCGGGTGTCAGCAGGTACACCTCGCGGAATGCCTGCTTGAACGGCTGCACGAACTGCTCGCGCAGCAGCCAGTCACGCCACGCGGAGACCTCGTCCGTGGTCGCGGTGGCGGGATGCCACAACCGAACGGTGGCCGCGCTAGGCAGTGGCAGGTCGTCGCGTGTGGTGCGAAGTGTGCCAGCGTCGACGGGTAGCCCGACAGTGCGTGTCGCGCCAGTCTCGAATGTCCAGATCAGCCGGCGGGTCAACTGCCCGGTGAGCGGATGATCCAGGTGGTACCGGCGCCACTCGGCGACATCCCAGCTTCGGTCGGTTGCCAGCAACCCTTCGATGCGGCGGCGCTCGACGCGGATCAGGTCCTTCAGGCCTTTCACGGCCCGCTTGACCTGGTTGCAGTCGGCGGCCGAGGCGCCCGCCGGCGGCCTGGTGACCCAGCCAGCGAGCGTCTGCCAGCGTGTGGTGATCTTGAGCCGGTCATCGACTGTGGCGCGCGCCGTCACGTGACCGGCTGTGATTGTCAATGTTCCGTCGTGGTCCAGGCCGCCGGTGCGAATGGTGTGCTCGACCAGCTGGCTCGGGCTGAGCCCGCTCGCCGCCGCCGCGGTACTGAGCGCGGCAGCGGCGCGTTTGCGGAATCCGTTGTGCTTGGTGCTGTCCGCCAGTAGTTGAAGTGCGGCGACGGCGCCCGGGCTCGCGATGCGACCGAGCGCCACGATGCACGCGTTCGGGACCTTGTCCCCGGAAAGCCAGCCGACGAGCCCGGACTGGCGGATATCGCGCACGGCTAGCTGCTCCAGCGTTGGTACGACCCACGCTTGGGCGATCGGGATGGTGGCCCAGACGGCGGCCCGGGCAATGTCGGTGTTGCCGACATCGAGGACGAGGGGGACGCAGCCGCCGTAGGCACTTGGCCGGGTCACAGGGTCGGCCGTGACCAGCCGCTCAAGCATCAGACGCAGGACACGCGCGATGTCGTCGTCTTCGACTAGCCCGGCGGCCGCGGCGAGCCACTTGTTGGTGGGCTTGCTGCCGTTCGCCGTAGTGAGATGCCGCAGCAAGGCGTTGACCTTCTCCGCGGCGGCGCTGGTCGGGAGGTCAGGCAGCAGCGCGGCCGCCCAGCCATCAACCGAAACGATCGCGGAGGTGTCGACGGCGCCGGGCGCGGGGTTCGGCAGCATTCGCAGCAGCCGGCTCCGCAGCGAGTTTCTCTCCCGGGCCCGCAGGTTGGCACGATGCTCGAGGGAGGCGATCACGTCGCGGACAATTACGGCTTCCGATTCGCTGAGTGGCGTGCTCGCGGTGGTCCGGCTCAGCAAGACGGCCACCACCGTGAACGCCCAGCTGGCGTGCCAGGCATCGGGAGCCCGGGTCACCATGCGCGCGGCGACAAAGGAATCTTCCCGCGGCACGCGCCATTGACGCCAGCTGATGTCGCCGAGGCACATTGTGACAGCCCACGGCAGACGGTCACGAACGCAGGCACGCACGAGCAGCATAAGCGCCGAGCCGGCAACCTCCGGCGGCCCGGCAAACAGCCGGCCGGCCCAGTCGCTAACCCACGCGCTATCCGGGCCCAGGACGTGCATCGGGATTCTGCCGTCCAGCACCTCCTTGACCACGGCGTCGGCGCGTTGCTCATGCGCGGCCCATGCAGCAGTGTCCGCAGCCTGGCCCCGCGTGGGCCACAACCGCATCATCCACCGACGAGCGGCACGAGCCGCACGAAGCTGACAACGTCGGTCTCGGCGAGGGTCAGCGACTCGTCCAAGTCGTCCACCTGGCGGTCGCCGACGAAGACGAAGAATCCGTTGTGCGCAAACGCGTCGATGGCGATCGCGGCCTGCTTCTCCCAGTCGAGCTTGCGCGGGCGGGTCAGCGTGTAGCCGTTGAGCGTGGCTTCGGCATCGACCGGCCGCACAAGACCGTTGAACCGCGGCGTCGGCTCCGCGTTGTACCGAACAACCTCCTCCCGAACCCGGAACCGGATGAACTCACGAAGCGGGACAGGCGACGGGACATCCGCCAGCAACAGCCGGGCCGTTTCACGGTCGGCCGCCGTCGCGTCGGTGATCACCACGTCCACAAGTTCCCTCCGAGCCCGTGCAGTTCCCCGAGAGCCACCTCGATCAGCGCCAGCGGCCGCCCGGCGGCGGCCAGTAGCACCGCGCACTGCTCCCCGGCCTGATGCCGCTCTTCGGCCAGCGCCAGGGACAGCGGCCCGACCGCCGCGCGAGTCCGGGAATCCCAGCCTTCGCAGTACGACACGTCGACGCGATCAACGATCATCAGCCAGCGGCTTTCGTGCGCCCCGCTCACGTCCTCGGGACGATACTCATGGTGCCACGGAGGTCTGACATTCCACGGACCACCGGTAGCAGGGCACCTGGCCTGGCTGGCTGTAGTAGCCAAAAGGCAGCGGGAGCCGGTCCGCTCACCCGGAAACCCGGGCCTGACCGCGCAGCGAACCTTGAGGTAGGTCACGACGGCAGGCCGGATATCTAGCCCCACGGGAGCCGCCCGCTGGCTGTAGCCTGCCGGCACCCCTGTGAGCACTCACGGCCCAGCCGGGTTGCGCGGCGATCACGGTCGCGTGCCAAGTCTGTCAGGTAGGACAACACGATCCTTGTAGGCAATAGGCACACTCCAGCGCCGCTGCGACGGGATGGGTCTCGAACTGGCCGGGCGATTCATGCTGCGAGCATCGGGGGAGACGCCCGGATCTGCATGATGTGCGTGCGTGCGGGTCAGATTGACGTGGCGTCGCCATTACCGGCGGATGATCTGGGACGTTGGTGCCGACGTGTTCGCGTGGCGCGGCAGGCTCAGGTGGCGACGGGGCACTGCGTCCACCTCGTCGGCCCCGGGCGGTTCACGACCCGGCTACGAGCCTTCATCGAGCACTGTAATCGCCCTGGTAACGGTGCTTGATCTCAGTGAGGACGGGTCTCCGGATCTCCCGCTGTCAGTGCGGCATGGCATGACCGCTGCGCAGCCGGAGATACTGTCACCGTGCCCGGATGCTGCGATCACGACGGTTACCAGTCGGTCTTTTCAGGCCGCTTCGCCCGGCGTACCTCGAAGCGCTATCAGCGCCGCGGACTCACCCCCGCGGCGCGGGCAATAGCCGACTACGTTGAGTCGCGCGGGATTTCGGGCGCTACGGTCCTGGAGATCGGCGGCGGCGTCGGCCACCTCCAGGTCGAGCTGCTTCGCCGGGGCGCCTCGCATGTGACCAACCTGGAGATTTCGCAGAACTACGAGGCAGAAGCCGCCCGCATACTCGACGAAGCTGGGATGACCGACCGGGTGACGCGCCGATTTCTCGACATCGCACAGGAACCTGACGCGGTTGTCCCCGCTGATGTCGTAATACTGCATCGCGTCGTGTGCTGCTACCCCGACTATGCGACGCTGCTGAATGTCGCGGCCGGCCACGCCAGAAAAGCGCTGGCCTACAGCCATCCGCCAGTCAACCTGGTCAACCGGGTCCAGTTCGGAACCGAGAACGTCTACCGCTGGGTCACCCGCAATGACTTCCGGACCTTCATCCACCCGCCGGAGGGCATGGTCCGCGCGGCGGAAGCCGGGGGCCTAGCCCTGACGTACCGTCGGCACGCCCGAGACTGGGACGTCGTGGGACTAGCGCGCTAATGGAGATCTCAAACGACCTCCTAAGCCTTGGATATCCCTGGTGGGATGCCCGTTCCGGGCGGAAAATCGGGGTGGCCGCTGTCTGCTGACGCCGACTGTTGAGCTCTGTTGCCCCTGGTCAACGGGAGGCTTGGTTCCAGGGGTCGGGGCCGGGGTCGATTCCGGCAGCGGCGAGGGTGAGCCGCGGCAGGAAGTGGTTCCAGCCGGTGGCGTGCATGGGCGCCTGGCTGGGGGGCAGGCCGCGGTGGACCAGCCGCAGGCGGGTGCCGTCCGCGGTCGGGGTGAGGGTGAACTCGACCTGGGTGGCGCCGGGCGGCAACTGGGTGCTGCCGGCCACGCCCCAGCTGACCACAACCCGCCGGGGTGGGTCGATCTCCAGGTAGTGGCCACGGACGGGAACCCCGTTGATGTCGACCTCGAAGGCGCCGCCGACGGCGGGTTCGAGGGTGGCGTGCTGGCCCATCCAGCGGATCATCGCGGCAGGGTCGGTCAGGTGCCGGAAAACCTCCTCGATGGGGGCGGGAAGATCGAGTTCGGTGGCGAATGATTCGGTCACGCCGGTGCTGTCAGCCATCGGTGGGCCCGCCGGGGGGTTGCAAAGCGGTCGTGAGCTGGCCGAG
>Ga0306925_10007945_pt1 | contig 10012 bp, 9 predicted proteins | sample flu12Cox44000176_FD_203755 | JGI IMG/M metagenome (GOLD analysis project Ga0306925, IMG submission 203755) | Lab enrichment of tropical soil microbial communities from Luquillo Experimental Forest, Puerto Rico - flux8day.12C.oxic.44.000.176 (v2)... | ecosystem: Environmental > Terrestrial > Soil... | reverse complement strand
CGCAATGCATTGAAAGCCTACAAAGATATGTCGACGCCGGAGCGACGACGATCCTGCTCCGGGTCACCGGATACGACCAGAAACGCCAGTTCAAGCGCGTGACGGAGGAGATACTGCCGGCGTTCGGCTGAGAGGATTGTCGTCGCATTTGCGGTTTGCCCGGCCGCACCTGCGGCCGGCACGATCGTGTGCAACTTTCGCCTCAGCTTTGAAGAGCGATTATCGACTGGACCGACGCTGCTTTGGGTCATTTCCGGCGGTACCCACCCGTCGGCGGCGCGGCAGGTCAACCTCAATACGGACCCTGTCCCGCGAACTGATGCGGGGCTTTCTTGGCGCAGACATTATTGGGATGCAGTGAATGCCCGGTCTAAGACGAATGCAAGCTGAACGCCCGCCCGGATGAGTTGAAGTGCGATATCCTTCTCGACCTGCTCGGTATATGCCGCCGGAAGCCTGTGGCGAGCCGGTCAAGGTCGACTACATGATGCGCCGCAATGGCGACAGCTGGCTGATCTCCGATATCTACCTCGACGGCGCCATCAGCGAAGTGGCGACTCGCCGCTCGGAATTCGCCACCATTTTAAGGAACGACGGGCATCGACGGTCCGATCGCGGCGCTCAACCGCAAGGCCGATATCCTGACCGGGACCTCGGCTAGAGCGAACCGTTGGGTCCCCTCTCGAAAAGGGCCGGGCTCTCCGCTGCGCTGATCGAGATCTTTTCCCGGGCTGCCCGGCCAACTGCGAAACCAACGGTGGGACTACGAGTTCGAATCCGATCCAGCGCGGAGTCTGCGAACTATCGGTTCCGTGCGGGGCTTCCAACTTTAGGTTCGGATCGCCAACAGCCCGTTGGCGCGCCGCCGATCTAGGAGCCGACCTGCTGGTCATCGGCGCCTATCGCCATTCCCGCGTGCGCGAGCTGCAACTCGGCGGCTTCACCCGCTCAATCCTGCAGAGCATGATCCTGCCGGAGCTGATGTCCCACTAACAAGAAATAAGGCAGTTCGCGACGGCTCCTAAACGTTGAACGCTACCCCGGCGAAAAGCCGGTGTCCCCCTCTCGGCCGCACGAGCGGCCCGAGGAAGCCGAAAAGGGAAAGCTTTACCGCAGAGGACGAAACGCCGATCATCCCACGCCGCGTCATGGCGGCGATCCGAAAAGCTGGAACAACTGCACCCAAAGCGCAAGATCCAAGTCCGCTGACGGATTATCGCTAACCCTGTCGAACAGCTTTGTCGAGAACGCAGTCATCTAAAGTTTCGTCGGTGATGTAGTCGCGCCGGCTCCCCAGACCGCAGGCGCAAAGCGCCGCTTTTCGCCGCAGATCCCGTGCGGTGCCCCGACCCTGCCGAACGTGCGGTGAAGATGCGATGGCGATGTGCGCGGAGGCCGGAAAGTTGATCGCCACATGGCGCGAGACTCCAGGCTCACTCCATTGGTCGCTGCGGTGAGTATGATCCAGCCTTCTCAGCATACTAACGCAATGATACGAGCCGCCCAAAAAGCGACGAGGACGGAAATGACTTAATAGAGCCGTAGCCATTGGCACCCCCACCACTTGCCACCAATGCGGGGGTCAACCTCCAAGTTCAGGCAAATCGACGCGAAGCAAGCGCTCGAAGAGCCTTTCGGCTCGTTTCTGCGCCCAGGATGTGGAACCGAGCACTTTCCGCAGCCACACCCCCACGGGGCGGGTGAGCTGAAGGATGGTTCCTATGCGCCAGGATTGCCCGATCACGAAATTGGCTCGGTCCCGGCGCCGCGCCTCATAGCCACGCAAACCCGCCTCAACCGAGGCGCATCGGCGCAGCGAATCGGCGAGGACGACGGCGTCCTCGAGCGCTTGGCAAGCGCCCTGCCCGAGATTGGGGGTCGTAGCGTGAATGGCGTCGCCCAGCAAGGTCACGCGCCCTACGCCCCAAACGCGCCGCGCCGGGTGGTCAAAAATATCGTTTCGCAGGATGGCGTCTTCTTCGGTCGCCTCGACAAAGGATCGGAACGGGACGCGCCAGTTTTTTATGCACTCAATCGCTTCACCCCGGTTGCCGAGAGGGCCGGCATGTGAGCCAGGCGCCGCATTGCGGGTCAAAAACCAGTAAAGCCTCCGTTCGCCGCACTGAAAGCACCCCGCCTGCGAGCCGCGCGCGACCACGACCAGGGCCTCGCGCTCGGGCAACGGGCTCGCTCCCTCGGCGATGCCGCGCCACGCGAGATAACCGCCGAAACGTACCCTTTCGCTGCCGAACAGCTGTCCGCGGATGACGGAGTGAATCCCGTCGGCGCCGATCAGCACATCCCCATGCTCTCTTGAGCCATCGGAGAAGCGAGCGGCAACCCCGGCAGCGTCCGCCTCGAAACCCGTGCATTCTCGACCGGTCCGTACCGACCTTGGATCACCGTTGAGCGCTGCATCGAGAAGAAGGCGCTGAAGAGTGGCGCGGTGCAGGCAGATGGAAGGGGCCCCGGCCTTCTCACCCAATGCGGCGAAATCAACGCTCCCGAACGGCTCGCCGGTCGACAGAAACGTTCGCGTCTGTTCGATGACCGACCCTGCCTCCAAAGCCGCTGCCTCTAAACCGAAACGCCGCAACGCGACCATCGCATTGGACCAGAGCGACAACCCGGTCCCGACCTCGATGATGTGCGGGGCCTTCTCAAAGACCGCGACCTGGATCCCGACCCTTTGCAGCGCGACCGCGGCGGCGAGCCCGCCGATTCCGCCGCCGACGATCAGCGCGCGCATAGCCGCCTACCAGCCTCGCGACCGCGGGTCGGATGCGCCCTGCCAACGGCGGAGCCGGCCAATTCGCGGTTGGAGGTCTGCTCAAGGAAAGTGAAACTGCCCATTTAGAGCAACACGAGATCCGAGGCGAAGTTCGGTTCTTCGCACCCATCGGTGGCGAAGGTTGGCAATAGAGACGTCTGCTGTTCAAAGTATGCAGCCGCCCTGGCCCATCAAAGGCGAGCTGGCGCGGCATCGCCGACAAGCACCACTCGGCCGGTATGCCAATTTTCGAGCTCCATCCACTCCATGGCCGAGCAAATGACCTGGTCGTCAGCTCAAGCGAGGCGAAATAAATGCGGCGAGGTCGACTGGGTACCGGCTATCACTTTGTTGGACTTCACTTTCAGCTGACAGCCCGCTTTTGATGTTCGCGCTCAGAACCGCCAATCTGATTATCGCTTTCATCGCGACCACTGCGCCTATTGCACATTCGCTTGAGATGATTTCCAAACTGGTTTGCCACGCTTCGATGTAATCTCGAGCAGCTAAATAATACGCTCTTATCCAATAATAAAAATGGTGATGTGCTACCTCTGGACTTATTTGATCGCCGCGCTGATAGAACCCTAGGTCTTCGAGAAAGTCCAACAGGTCATCAATTTCCTCTAATTCGGCGTCCGTGCGTTCTATTCTCCCCGGATTGTCTTTCAGGGCTTTCGCGGCCCTGAAACGCGCGTCCATAATCTCGTTGCCGTAAAACCTATCGTCAAATCTGAATGCCCAGGTAGGCTCGTAAGTGCGGTGGCGGTATTCGAACCACGCTTGGCACATCAGAAGACCCACTCCAACCATCGCTCCGCCGATAATCCACCATGAGATCCCTGTCTGACTTTTGATCCAGGCGGCTACCCCGACGCCTACGATTGCCGGCCCTCCGATGAGGAGGACGCGAGAGCTGCACGCGATGAAGCGTCGCAATCGGTAACGCCATATCATCATTAGCATCTCGTGCAGTTCAGCTAACCGCGTCGGCGTCTTCTAGCGGCTGTTGCTCCGGCGGCGCATACACCTTCGGTGGTGGCAAGGGCTCGCGGATCGGCTCGGCACAAAAGCAGCCCGCAGATCAATTCGGCGCGCCGGTGAAGGCGCTTCTCCTGGCTTCCCGCTTCAGTGAGGTAGGCTCGTTCACTTCTCCGGCAATCCGATTTTGCGCAGACCTTCCGCCATGACGGCCCGAATTTCTGGCGCCAGAAACGTGGATGTTTGGGCGTTGAAACGATCAATCGTTGCGTCAGCCATTAGCTGCAACAACCGGCCGAGCCACTCTTTTCCCTCTTCAACGCGCCCGAGAAGCCCACATAAAACCGCTTTGAGCCTGGTCGAGGAGACGGCCCCAGGGCTCTCATGCACTGCTTCGTCGATCCAACCCATAGCTTCCTCGTATCGACCGGCGGCTAAATGGGCCATGGCGAGCAGCGCCTTGCAGCTGTGAGTGTCCGGCCCCAGCGGACACTGCCGCATCGCGCGCTCAACCGCCTGGATAGCCGGACCCGGCCGGTTTTGCCAGCACTCCATCCAGCCGTGCGTTAGCCAAGCACAAACGGAGTTGGGGTTGAGGGCAAGCGCACGATCGACGGCCCTAGCGGCAGTGGCGTGATCGCCGGCTAAGTAGCCGATCGTTACACCGGCCAATGACAATGCATCAGCATCGTCCTTTCCCGCCGCGATCGCTACGCGCGCTAGTCGCACGGCCTCGGCGCACTCCCGGTCCGACAGTGGATGCCACCCCTGTATTCTTTGCGTGACACGGCAGACCCCAGTTAACGCCGCAGCGGGGGCATAGGATGGTTCGATTGCGAGGGCCCGCGCGAGCAGCCCGATGGCCTCGTGCATGCTCTCGGGAGTAAATTTGTAATGCTGCCCGAGTGCACGCAGATATAGGTCGTAAGCATCGAGGCTCTCGGTCGGTTTCCGGGTCGCGCGCGCAATTTCGGACAAGCGCAGCTTCGGCTCGATTGCGCAGACGACCCTGCTGGCCACCTGGTCCTGAAGATCAAAAATGTCGTCAAGCTCGCCATCAAAACGATCGGCCCAGATATGCGCGCCTGTTGCGGTATCGATGAGCTGGCCACTAATACGAACGCGATTGCCCGCTTTGCGGATGCTACCTTCAAGTACGTAGCGCACCCCTAGTTCGCGGGCCACCTGCCTCACATCGACGGCACGACCTTTATAGGTAAAGCTCGAATTACGCGCGATCACGAACAGCCAGGGAAGCCGAGAGATCGCAGTTGTGATCTCCTCGACGACGCCGTCAGCGAAGTACTCTTGCTCCGGGTCGCCGCTCATATTCAGAAACGGCAGCACGGCGAGCGAGGGCTTGTCCGGGAGCGGCAACGCTACTTTGGCCGTCGCCTTTTCTGCGACGGGGATGCGGTAAGCGCGCACGGGACGTGCGATGTTCTTGACCTGCTGCTCACCCATGTCGTCGAATGAGAAGTCAAGCTTGTCGCGCACCTGATCGCGCACCATTCGCGAAATGCAGATACCACCCGGTTCTGCCAGCGCTTCGAGACGCGCGGCTACGTTGACCCCATCGCCGTAGATATCGTCCTCTTCCGCGATCACGTCTCCGAGGTTGATCCCAACCCGGAAGGTGATGCGCTCGTCCTCGAGCGTTTCCGAGTTGCGGTCAACCATCGCCCGCTGCACCTCGAACGCGCAACGCACCGCGTCGACAACACTGGCGAATTCCGCCAGCAGACCGTCTCCGGTCGTCTTGACGATGCGGCCATGGTGCTCCTCGATCTTCGGATCGATCAGTTGCTGGCGATGCGCCTTCAGACGCTCGTGCGTGCCCTCCTCATCCGCCCACATCAGGCGCGAATAGCCGGCCACATCAGCAGCGAAGATTGTGGTAAGACGGCGGGTCGAAGCCATGGCTCGGGTAGCTCCACCCTGGTCGAAGAGATCGAGTACCCCTTAACTAGTACGCTTTAACTTTAAGACAATTGGCGCATCACGACGCACCCCCGACGAGCCGCTCGCGTTCGCGTTGAAGTTCGGCGATCGTCCCGTGTCCGCCACCAGTGGAAGGGGACGGGTGCCGGCCAACGGTTCGTTTAAAGCAATAGATGCGAACCCTCGTCGTGGTCAATACGACGGAGACAAGTCGCCATGGACTATCTGCGGCCTTGGGCTGTGCCGATCGTGGTGTGGCCTTGGGCTCAGCCGAGGGCTTGCGATCGTTTCCCCAGGCCCGATCGCCCGGCTGCTCCACCTCGCGCTGGCGAAGAGCGCGGCGATGCGATCCGGAAGGTGGACTCAAGTTTGGACCCAAACGCGCCGATACGCGCAGAACCAGGCGAGACGCAAGGGGACGATGGTCGCTCTTAGCCGATTGACGTAAACTACCTTTTGATACGAGACGACATAGGACGGGACGCCCGCCGTCGAATTTCAAGACCGGTGCCATAAACGGGACGAATCGGGTCTTCGGAGATGGAGCGGCGCCACCCGAATCGATGCTCTCCCTGTGCGACAAAATATGGTACGAGACGAGCACTCATTTATAACGTATTGAATATATTATTATAATGGCGGAAGAGGCAGGGGCTGCTGGGTCAAGCCCGGAAAAATCGCTCGGTGCCCGACGCTAAGCCTGCTTGGTGAAGATGAACCAGTCGATGTCTTCGGTCACGCCAGCGTCCTGATCGATTTCGTCACTATGGGCTCGAAGCGCGGCCATTCCGAGCTCGAACTCCGCGGCGGGAAGGCGCGCCAGGAACGAGTCCCCCCGCAATGCGGAAGCGTATACAAAGCTCCGCCAATCGGGGGAAACGAGCTGGGCGATCGTCCGACGCGACGTTTTTGCGAACCCGGCGTTCACGAATACGGCTTCGATGTCTTCGCGGGCGGGCAGTTCCCTATCAATCAACTCCTGCAACGGAAAGAAATGCCGATAGACGAAATCGTCCTCGCGGGTGGTGTTGCGGATGCACACATGTCCCCGACAACGCAGGACGCGGGAACATTCCCGCGCGACTGCCGCCGGATCGGTCAGATGATGGTACACCTGCGACAGGAACACTAGATCGACCGAGCGATCCTCGACCGGTAGCGCCGCGGCGGAGGCTCGCCGGAATACGACATTCCCGGCAATGGGCTTCTGGCGAGCCCGCTCAATCATCCTCCTGGACGGATCGATGCCGATCACTTCCGCTTGGAAGTGTGTTGCCAACAGCTGAGCGAAGCCCGGTGCCACAGCCGAGATCGACGATCGCCGAGATCCGGCTGCAGTCGATATCCATCGCGAGGACATTCCGCCATTGCCTCAGCCGTTCCGGCGTCACTGCGCGTGCTTCGTCGTAGATTCTCGCGATCGCGAACTCGTCGTAATCGATGTCGCACCCCCGAGCTGCGTCGGATTATACGAGAAAGAAGCCGAGAGCAGCGCGGTCTCAGTGTACTCCTCCCTTTGTGTGTCCACGATATCGGAAACGTCAACGAGCTTGTCATCCCAGGCATATAGCGGGGTGATCTCGCCCGGGTTGTTGGGGAACACGTCGGGGACGATGCCGCTCTGCACCGCCGCGACGATCTTCTGTCGCTGCGGGGCGAACGGCGTAATCGTAAGGTCGATCGTATTGCCGCTCGCATTCTCGTATTCGGCGACGACCTTTTTGATCGCCTCGTCCTCTTCCTCGGCGAAACCCTGCGCCCACCACACGGTCGCAGTCGTCGCCGCCGCATTGGTGACAAAGGGGCGCGTCAACGTTCCGGCCGCGGCAAGACCCAGCGACCCGCGGAGCACCGAACGCCTGGTGGACATCAGTTACATCGGTTTCAGAGGCGGCAACGCATCGGCAGGATCGAGACCCAACTCGAAAAAGCCCATGTTGTAGAGACAAAAATCCGCCGGCGGCGGGTGAAGCGGGGCCAGCGCCCCGTCGCGAAACAGTTGTTCCAGGCGCGAGCCCTTAAAAATGCCGTGCGCGCCGCCCAGCGTCAGCGCCGCGCGGGTGATCCGGGTGACCGCTTCGCCGACCATGTACTTCGCCCGGTAGAGGGCGGCGGTAGTTTCCGCCGTTGGCCCGTCGGTATCACTCAGCCATGCCGAACGGTAGGTGATCAAGCGGGCGGCTTCGAGGTCGACGCTCATTTCGGCGACATGCCGTCGCACATCGGGATGGTAGGCCAGCGGTTGGGCATAGCCTTCGGGCTGCCGGGTGTGAACGACTCGGCGCAACTCGTCGTAAGCTGCGGTAGCGAGGCCGAGATAGACAGCGGTATACGAGCCCCAGAACCAGTTCAAATAGGCATGCCGGAAAGACCGGGTGTCTTCCGAGCGAAAGAGGACCGCATCGTCCGGCAGCCGGCATTCGTCAAGCATCAGCGAATCGCTGCGGGTCGCGCGCATACCCAGCACATCCCAGTCCGGCTCGACGCTGCGCCCCTCGATCACACGCGGGAGCATCAAGATGACTCCGGCAAAAGGGGTGGTCGCCTCGTCTGGGTAGGCCATTACCAGCACGTAATCTGCGGCTTCGAGCATCGAGGCGAACATCTTGCGGCCACTGACGCTGTAGCCGCCATCGATTCGCCGCGCGCGCGTCTTTAATGGCCGCGCACCAATCAACGAGGTGGTGATCGGCTCGGAGAAATTGCCGGCGATAAGGTTGCGATCGTGAACGACCATCTTGGCAATGCGCTGCTTGATCTCGGCTGATATCTCAGTGCTTTGGAAAAGCGGCATGACCACTGAAGCGTGCATGTTGAAGGCCAGGGCCGTAGAAGGGCAGCCCTGCCCCAGCGCTTCGTAAGCGATGGTGTGATCGAGAAAGCTGGCGCCTGAACCGCCCCATTCACGCGCCACACTCAGCGCCAGAAATCCTTCGTCGCGAAGGCGTTGATAATTCTCGATCGGGTGGCTCGCATCGCGGTCGTGCCCGGCCGAGCGAGTCGCAAAATCCTCCGCCAGCTCACGGCACTTTCGCTGCAGACGTTGTTGCGCCTTGCTAAGCCTGAAATCCATCGCGCGGGCCTCCAAGCTGCGACAATAGCGGACCGCCAGGCTCTCTGCGACGGGTAGGCTTACAACGAACCCGGATTCGGGCGTGCGGGCGCACTTCCACAGCACCGTTGCCGGTGAGCACGACTTCGGCAGATGACCCATCGCTCGCCAGCTGTCGCCGGGGCGACCTCTCGGCTACGGCCGTAATCGCCGTTACGCGTCGGAAGCACCGTGCACTGGTCCTCGAAGTCGAAGCACTCAGTGGTGGCCGGCGTGCGCTCGGCGAATGGCGGCACTACCCCCGAAACCTGACCTGAACGGCCAGGTGCCAGCCCGTCAGCAATGTGCCATTTTCTGCCGTCAGCAGATGCAGTAGGGCCGCCACCCTTCCGATCAGGTTCAGTTCAACGTGAAGCGCCGCCCCGAGCCGAAGGCGCAAGCTGATCGAGCTCGAGCACCCCGGATGACGAGCGCCGGCTATCAACTTGTCCTGAAGTGGGTTCACCGCACCGTCGGTGTGGGCAACTACGCACCACCTCCCGCTGGCGCGGCCAGCTTCGTGCTCCGCGCCAGCCCCTCCGAGCGCCCCTTCGCCTCATCGCTGAGCCGCCGCACGATCTCGGCGGTCTTACGGATGTCCGCCTCGCGCAGCTCGTCGCCCATCGTCAAGGCGATCGCCAGGAGCCGCGCGCTCAACTCGCGGTAACGCGCATCACCCTTGCGAGTAAGGCGCACCAATTTCGATCGCCGATGCCTCGGATTGTCGATGAACTCCACGAGCCCCTCGGCCGCCAGCTCATCCGCCAACCGTTGCATGCGCTGGCGGCTGGTCGGACGCATCCGGGCGATTTGGGGGACGGTGAGGGGGCCAATCACCGCCAGGCTGCGCATGAAGCCGAACGCTCCGCCGCCCCAGCTTGTGATGAGCCCTGTTCTCTGACCCACGGCCCGTATTCGAAAGAAGAATTGTGCGACTTCGAGCATCAGGTCCACGATCGCCTCGCCCTTGCCCGTGGTGGTCCGACCTACCGCTTTCCTCTGTCGCACCATCACCATCCCGTTCCGCTCCGTCGCCGCCGATTGACACCTATGTTGTCAACGGTTAGAATGACATCCATGTTGTCGTCTAGTGCCGATCCTGACCTTCGACGCATTGCCTGGCAAGTAGAAGGAGCAGACATGGGACCTGGCAGCCAGCAGGAGTACCGTCGGTACAAGGGCCGATGTGCGACGATGGCTGTAGAAGGACGCGGCGCGGCGCAGGTGCG
>Ga0306925_10007944_pt1 | contig 10013 bp, 17 predicted proteins | sample flu12Cox44000176_FD_203755 | JGI IMG/M metagenome (GOLD analysis project Ga0306925, IMG submission 203755) | Lab enrichment of tropical soil microbial communities from Luquillo Experimental Forest, Puerto Rico - flux8day.12C.oxic.44.000.176 (v2)... | ecosystem: Environmental > Terrestrial >... | reverse complement strand
ATTGAGCCGTCTACGGAAAGGCAAAGCTCGGATTGAGCGCGAGCGCGCGATCGACCAGGGCCAGAGCGGCATCGATGTCTTCGCCGAAGCGCCCGAGCACCATCGCGGCACGGCCGAGAACCCCGGGGTCGTCGGGGGCGGCGCGAAGAGCCCGCCGGGCGAAATCGACGGCCATCTCGCGGTTCTCCTGTTCTTCGCGATCATCACTCCAATCGAAATTTTCGAGATCGACCCGGTAGGTCGCCGCCAAGGCGAGAGCGGGGCCGTAGCGCGGTTCGCGTCTAATCGCCTGCTCGAGCAGCTCGAGCGCCTCGGCGAGGTGGCTCCGCTCGTAGGTCGAAGCGATCCAGCGAGCGCGCAGGAACAGATCGTAGGCCGTCAAATCGTCCGTCGGCCGCTCGGCCGAGTAACGGATCTCCGCCGCTTGCAATGTCGGCTCGATGACACCGGCGATGCTGAGCGCCACCTGATCTTGAAGGTCAAAGATGTCCTCGAGCGAGCCGTCGAAGCGGTCGGCCCAAAGATGAGCGCTAGTCGCAGCGTCGATCAGCGCCGCGCCAATGCGTAGGCGCCGGCCGGCCTTGCGCACCGAGCCCTTGAGTACATAGCGGACGCCGAGCTCGCGCCCGATCTGCTTTACGTCGATCGCTTGGCCCTTGTACGTAAAACTGGAATTGTCGGCGATAACGAAGAGCCATTTGATGCGCGACAGCGCGGTGATGATCTCGTCGACCATGCCGTCGGCGAAGTATTCCTGATCTGGATCGCCGCTCAGGTTCTGGAACGGCAGTACCGCGATGGACGGCTTGTCGGGGAGCCGCAGCGGCGGCTTTTCAACACTGGACACAGTCGCTGCCATGTCGCCCATGCGCACCCCGAACACCCTTACAGGCCTTGCGATATTCTTGACCTGCTGCTCGCCCAAGTCCTCGAAGGTGTAATCGAGCTTGTCGCGCACTTGGTCACACACGACGTGACTGACGCAGATCCTGCCCGGCTCGGCCAAGGTTTCGAGCCGTGCCGCGACGTTCACACCATCCCCGAAAATGTCTTCGCCCTCTGCGATTACGTCCCCGAGATTGATGCCCACGCGGAACTCGATCCGCTTCTCCGGCGGGTTGCCTTCATTGCGCTCGGCCATGCCGCACTGCACCTCGACGGCGCACCGCACGGCATCCACCACGCTCGCGAACTCCGCCAAGAAGCCATCGCCGGTGTTCTTTACGATCCGGCCCCGGTGTTGCTCGATCTTGGGATTGACCAGTTCCTGGAGATGCGCCTTGAGCCGTTCGTGTGTCCCCTCCTCATCCGTACCCATCAGGCGCGAGTAAGCCGCCACGTCTGCGGCAAGGATCGCGGTGAGGCGGCGAACGGAGACCATGACTTGCCCCGCGGTAAGGTGCCTTAACGAAGTCTACCGCCAAACCCGCATGAACCCTAGCGTCTAGACAGTGGGATGGCTCGCGGGCGGATCAACCACCCGGCCTCGCCATCTACATACCACCGCCACCGCCAGCCATCGCCGCGCTCGGGCCTAATTCCGTCGTTCTCCGGCGAGTAGGGCGGAGATGGAGCTCCGGCTTGGCCCGCGGCCCTTGGGCGCACCCGGCGAGAGCCAGCGAGGTTCACCCCTTTTCCTCCCAACTGCTCAAGGTGGCGACCACAGCGCCAGCCAGCGGTTCAAGGACGGCGCCGATAAAGTCCGGCGAGAACACCGAGAGCGCTTGGCGTCGCATTCGGTTATGCTCTACCGAGCAACTCTCGACCCCGGAGGTTAAGGATGGCTGACCGGCTGACACGTCGCAAATTCGGCGTCGCGACGGGGGCGGCGACCCTCGCCAGCTTTGGTTTGGGCGGACGCGCCAGAGCCGCCGATACGAAAACATTGCGGTTTATCGCGCAGGCCGATTTACGTGTGCTCGACCCGATCTGGACGACGGCGTACATCACGCGCAACCATGGCTACATGGTGTTCGATACGCTGTTCGCGCTGGATTCCAAGTTCAAACCGCATCCGCAGATGGTCGGTGACTACAGCGTTTCGCCGGACAAGCTGCTCTACAGTTTTGTCTTACGCGACGGTCTCAAATTCCATGATGGGCAGCCAGTCCGTGGGATCGACTGCACCACCTCGCTCCGCCGTTGGATGGCGCGCGACGCGCTCGGGCAAACACTCGCCACCACGATCGACGAAATGAAGGCCGAGGGGGACAAGGGCTTCACGATCCGGCTGAAGGAGCCGTTCCCGCTGTTGATCGACGCGATTGCTAAAGTGTCCAGTCTTGCGCCGTTCATCATGCCCGAGCGGTTGGCAAAGACCGATCCATTCGAGCAGGTTACCGACATGGTCGGCTCGGGCCCATTCAAATTCCTCAAGGAGGAGTTCGAGCCGGGCCACAAGGTGGTTTATGTCAAAAACCCCGATTACGTGCCGCGTAGCGAACCGCCCGACTGGGCCTCCGGGGGCAAGGTCGTCAAGGTTGACCGGGTCGAATGGCTCGTCGTGCCGGACGCCATGACCAAGGTCGCGGCATTGCAGAGCGGCGAAGACGATTGGTGGGAAAATCCACCACCCGATCTTTGGCCCGTTCTCGCCGCCAATTCAGACATTGTCCTGGCGCCATTGGACCCGCTCGGCGGGACAGGGTGTCTGCGCTTCAACCATCTCTACCCGCCCTTCGATAATGTGAAGATGCGTCGCGCCGTCCTGATGGTGGCAAACCAGGCCGATTTTATGACCGCATACATGGGCGACCCAAAGAACTGGAAGGCCTGCCCGTCCTTCTTCACCTGCGGGACCCCGATGGCCAGCAATGCCGGCTCAGAGGCATTGACCGGCAAGCGTGATTTCGACGAGGCCAAGAAACTGATCACCGAGGCCGGGTACAAGGGTGAAAAGATCGTTCTGCTCGATGCGGTCGATCAGCCGCTGATCCATGCCGAGGCGCTAGTCACGACTGATTTATTGAAAAAGCTCGGCCTCAATGTCGAATACGTGACCAGCGACTGGGGCACCGTCGTGACCCGCCGCGCCTCCAAAAAGCCGATCAACGAAGGCGGCTGGAACATGTTCGAGACCGGCTGGGTCGGAGCCGACACGCTAGATCCTTCTGCCAACGTCATGCTACGCGCCAATGGCGACAAGGCCTGGTTCGGCTGGCCGAGCGACGACAGGTTGGAGGAATTGCGTATGGAATGGCTCAGGGCGAGCGATAGCGAAACCCGCCAGGAAATCGCCGACAAGGTCCAAAAGCGCGCCTTTGAGGTCGTACCCTACGTTCCCACCGGGCAATTCGTAACCAGGACCGCGTATCGCAAGAACATGAAGGGCTACATCAGCGCTCCGGCAATTTTCATGTGGAACGTCGAGAAGGTCTGACCCGTCGCCGGCGACGCACATCAGTAGACTCAGCCATGCTCGCCTAGCCGACCGGCCCAGCGACCCACCTCACGCGGCTACGAGCTAATAGAATTCTTACCCCATCCGGAGATTGCGTTATCCGGCCCGGAAGACGGGCGCCTACGCCGAGGTCCGGGAGTTACGGCTGTACATTCCCTAAGAACGCCCGCTGGAATACCGAACGGCAAGCGGTGGAGTTCGGGGTTGAGATCAGCGAGTACCGCGGCGTCGTCCGGGTCCCGCGGCGCGTGTTCCAGCGGCTGCTCCCAGAGCGGCCCACCCCCGAATGGTGCCTCGAAGCCTATTATCTCCAGCGCACCCGGTTCGAGAGCATCGCCGAGCGGAAATTCCCGCGACGCCAGTTGATCGAGGATGGGAATGTGGAGATCAGCGGGCGGGACTTGCGTTAGGTGCCACTACGGGTCTTTGGGCCGATCGTGAGAAATGTACTCCGCGCCCAATGACGCCTTTACGGATATTGTCGATATAAGAGGCGGACCCTATCACTCCGGGTCTCAGCAAGGGGAGAACCTGTGCTCTTGCGGACGGTACGGTTCTTTGCCGTCATCCTGACGGCTCTCGCCCTCGTGCCGGCGGGAGCGCACTTTTTCGAACTGCCCAACAAGATCAGGCTCTCTCAGGAGCAGTACTTCACCGTGCAGGGCATATATCGTGGCTGGGCGCTGTTCGGCATCGTTCTCCTCGGAGCCATCGGTGCCAACCTTGCACACGCGATCCTGAGCCGGGACGAGCCACCTGCTTTCTGGTTCGCACTTCTGGCCTCCCTCCTGATGGTCGTTTCGCTCGCGATCTTCTCTGTCTGGACTTACCCCGCAAACCAGGCAACGTCTAATTGGACAGTCGCCCCAGCGAACTGGGCGAGCCTGAGGACACAGTGGGAGTATTCACACGCCGCGAACGCAGTGATGACTTTCCTCGCCCTCTGCGCCGTCACGGCATCCCTTCTGGTCACGAAACGCCGACACTAGCCCATTTGTCGTCGTTCTCGATCATCCGATCCCGGCCATCGTACGGCCCTAGGGGGTCGGCAAGGGCCTTGCAGCGGTAGACCTGTCGGCGGGCCGCCGAGGATCACCTACTTGGAGCGGTCTCTTACCCGAATGTCCCCGGCGCTCACCCCCAGCACCCCCGCGATCGACACCCCCGGATCGGCCCCGTGTCGCACCAGGGCCTTTGAGCAGCTCGTCCGGCCTGGAGGGGCGGTGAGTGTTAAGCACCCCCACCCTAATTATCTAGATGAATTTTTTTATTCGAACTGTGAACTATCTCACACCCCCCCGACTGATTTCTCAACGATGCTGCCGAGCGTGGGCGGATGGGCTGTCCATCTGGGAAATATCGGCTCTACGGACATTTGGAGCCGAATGTGAGGGGCTGCTGCCGCGGCTCGGCCCCGCCATCGGTCGGTCGCCGCGAGACCGATGCCCTAGCTGCCGGCAAGGAATACGTCGACACCGGGGAACAACATGACTGACATTCTTTCGAGGCAGTACGTTACGGCGAAACGTCGCGTCCATGACGGATGGTCTGGCGTCTACGTCGCGATCGTGCAGATGCTGGGCCTGTGGCGCGAGCGTCACCGACGGAGGCAGGAATTGGCGATGCTGTCCGATCGTGATTTGAGAGATACTGGCGTAACGCGCGATCTGGTCACGCACGAAGCCGGCAAATGGCCGTGGCAGGCCTGGCACCCCCAACTACGGGCGTTCGAGGAGGCAGCGCGGCGCCGAACCCTGGATCAACGCTGAGTTCGTCGAGTTCCAACCGGCCGCAGAACGCGGTATCGCGCCGGCTCGGTCACACAGGCCCGCGGCGGCGCCGGCCGCCCGCCGATTTCGCCATTATATGTCTATAAGCCTGTGGGGGTTCTTTGCGGTCGAACGCTCGGCAACGGCCCTCGTGCCCTCTAACGAGTGGTCGCGGGTTTCAGAGTTTCACTCGATCATACGATATCTCATACGGCGGTCTGAAACTTCCTAGGATTTCTGCCGCTCTCGGGCGTTGTTATCTGCGGCGTAAAGCCGATTGCCGCAGGTGGGGTTGGCTTCGGATGGATACTCGGAAGAGGACTTCCTTGATGACGAAGCGCGGGTTGAGGTTAGCGGGAGTAGTCTTCCCGTTGGCGCTGGCCTTGGCCTCTTGTGTTTCCCCGGAAGAACTCCGCCGCGAGGACGAGGCGACGTGCGCCGGATATGGTTTTCACCCCGGCACGGACGCCTTTGCTACTTGCCTCCAGCGGGAGAGCCTAGCCCGACGTGCCGTAACTTCGTACCCGCCAACGCCGTATTGGGGGTATTGGGGATACTGGGGGCGGTGGTGGGGGCCGTACTGGCCTTAACGAGAGGCTCTGACCTGGCCTCGCTTATGCGGAATTTCCTTTCCGAGCAGCGCAACCGCCAGTGCCGCTAGACAACCAATCCACACTACAGGCGACCAGGGTTAAAGGGCGCTTGACCTCTGGACCGTGGTGCCCTCCGGAAGCTGAAAGTGAGCAGCGTTCCAGCTCCTGCCCAAACGACCACCAGTGAAAGACGGCTTCTTGACGCTGACTGGGTATTGTTGACCGGCATTTAATTAAAATCCACGCGAGCTAGATTTCTTGCCCATCACGGCGTCCGCGCAAGCGCGTGCCCAACCCTGATTACGTCGCCGAGCGACCGGCGGGCTGTGCCATCTGAGGACCCAAGCCAGAGAGGGTAAAGTGAGTTTCGAGACGATTAGCCTCTTGCTGAGCTGGATGGAGATGGGGCGCTGCTGGCGATCCTGTTCCGCCTTTCCAGCACTTTTGACCTGATCGCCAATACGCAGCGCGAGCTGAGACGCGCTGTCCATCGTCTGGGCGATCGCCGCGACGCTGGGCTGGACGTTAACAACGCTTTCAGTGGGCCGGGGATCGGGTTGGTTTCCCCTTCCTGGCATCGGCGGGCCGACACCAAACGTGCCGACGATCTGCCCTATCTGCCGCTCTGACTTGGGGGTCCCGAGAATTACGCAGTCGCCCGCGCTCGCTGGCGGCGTGTTCCAAGTGCGCGAGGGTCCAAATTTCGGCCCAACTCGCGGGCCGAGGAAGCTCTCGGGGATTTCGAGTGGGACCCGCGGGCTTGGGGTTAGGCCCCAAGGTCGGTGGGCCGGCGGATCGAGCACACGCGCGATGCCAACGGCAAAATTGTCGCGTCGCATCTCGTAGAGGAAGCCGCCGCCAAGGCCATGAGAGACGAAGAGATGCTGGCCGAGATCGAGGACTTCATCGAGGGCTTCAATCAGCCGACGTATCGAGGCATGCGGATCCAATGGGGTCCGGGTCCGGGTCCGGTCTGGTCGAGCCAGCGTGGTCGGAGTGGGCTATAAAGAGGCTCAGGGACAAAATGGTCAGAAGCAAACGCCATGAACAATACCCTTGATCTTACGCAGGTCAGACTTACCCCGGCCGCGATTAGCGACTACAGACGTGCTCGAAAGACGCGGTTCTTAGTAGACGAGAACATCGAACCTTGGGCCGTAAATCTCATGCGGCGTAACAGGCTCGATTTGTGGGAAGTAAGGGGTTTGGGATTGGCCGGGTGCGATGATCGGAAGGTGTTCGCACTGTCTTGGAGGCACCGCCGACTTCTGATCACACATGACACCGACTATCTGGATGACACCCGTTTCCCCTACAACCGATGTGCTGGCCTTATGGTGCTGCCCATGTTTGGTCGGCAGACGCTAGATTTCAGCGCACTAGTTGGGCAGGCTACCAGAACAGTCGAAAAGGGCGCTGACCTCTGGTTTGGAACGAAGATCGTAGTATCACAGGACAAGCTTCTTACCGTCCGAACCTGGGAGAAGAGCGAAGGGAGCATTCACGTCTGGCGATACCAGCTCGCCTGAGCGTCCTTTTGCTCCTACCGTCGTTTGCTGTAGCGCCCCTTGCTCGCCGGCTTGTAATGACCCCGTGGTGGCAGGGGGATCGCGTTCGAGCGGTACGCCGAAGAAATCGAAAACGATTTTTAGACCCACGGCTGCCTAGACCCGCTTGGCGTTCCGTCAAAGCGGCCCAACGCGGAGATCGAGACGGCTATCGAGCGCGATGCCTACCTAAACGCTGAAAGGCGGCGATTATACGACTTTTCACGACTATTAACGGGCGAGTGCCCAATACCGCACCAAATTTGCAGGCCATGAAACGACGTTGTCTGGGAACCTGCAATGATCAACTGGGCGGAAATGCTCTGCCACGCTGAGGACTGGGCCAACGGCTTTTGGGTGGGAGCGGCCACCAGTTCGCTGATAGCGATCTCCGGGGCCGCGCTGATGCTGTTCGTTCACGCTATTTGAGGTCTGGTGGAACGCGACTGTGCCGAAGACGGTCGTGAGCGCGACTGCGAACCGGCTGACGGCGCTTTCCTTCCAGCATTCCACCCCGGTCCGTGCGGCTGAACGTCAGGCGTCTGCCCGCGTCATTGGCCAGCCTATCAGGCGTGGCCGCTTCAACGAGAAACCAGAATGGGATCGCCGATCTTGATCTTTATCGTGGCTCTGCTGTGGTTTCTCGTGTCTGAGGGGCTGATTTTCCCATACTGAAGGGGGGTGCACCATGCCGGTCGCAGCTTCCCACGACCTCACCGCCTCGTCCCAGTAACCACCATGTCGACATTGCGGCTGCCGCATTGCGAACAAACCAGCCGGCGGCGCCATTCAGGCACTGGCGTCTCTGGCCCGTACCAGCGTGCCTGCTCGGCCGGATCAAGTTCACCCCGGCGGCCACATGCTTTGCACCAGACCACAAGCCGGAGCTGGGCCGCGGCGGCGCTTTCGAGGGTCATTGGGGGGCCTCGGTAAGGCTTCAATGGGGTTTTCCGATAGCGACAATCACGCGCTCATTGCCTCCTTTTTGGCTTTTGGTTCTTTGCCGCTGGCGCGGGGGAGTTGTCTAACTGATTGCAGGTCAGCCCGTCGGTATTGAGATACTCTTTCGCGAGCCTCGCGAAATTCCCATACTGTGGATCGCTTTGTGCGGTCTTGCTTTTGTCGGCGGCTCGCTCATCCCGTATAGTTTCTTGAACAGTGATATTGCACCACGCTTTCTCGATATCGTAAGAAAGACGTTCATAGGCGATTTTTGAGCTTATCAAATCGTCCGCGACGAAATATCCTACGTCTTCAAAATTGGATATATATTCTAGGACGTCTGCGTCCGCCTTATTCGGGTACTTTGGGAGATGATAGTTGCTGTTGTGTGACTGTATATCGTCTATGATCCTGTTATAGCATGGCTCGTCAAGCGCCGCTTCAATTTTCATTATGAAATCGGCCGATGCCGTTCGCTGCTTGTCCCTAACGGCATTTTCGGTGGCATTCGCAACGCGATTGGTTTCTTCCGCAAGACGCTTGGTTTCTTCGATTGCCTCGACGGCGTCCGCGTGTTGCTTGATCGAAGTCCAAACGAGCGCCACCGTCGCACCCGCTAGGACTATCGTTGCAACAGCTAGAACTATCGTGAAGACGGCCGTAAGCCACTCAGGCGTGAGATGTTGACGCAGTGGCGAAGGGTGACGTTCCGCCGTCTCTGAGCAGGTATCTGTGCCAGTGTCGTTCATCCCCGTCCTTAGTACGGTGTCATCCTCGGCGGGGCGCCATCTTGCCTTTGGTCGGCGGTGCATAGATCCTCGGTGGCGGCGGTGCTGGGGCGCGCTCGGGCTCCGGCCGGAGCTTAGCGAGGATCGCTTTCAGCGTCTGGATGCGAGGGGAAAGGGGATAGCGGGCATAGTTGATGGTGCCGCCTAGCTCCCGGGTGAGCGCTTCGGCTTCGGCGTCGGTTAGGTCAAGGTTCATGAGCCCGGATATGGGGTCGGCTATCCTTCATTTCAGCCGCACCCCGCGGCCTCCTCCCCGCGTATCCCCGACCTCCAGGAAGATCACCCCCGCCTGATCGAACGCTTGCTCGATCGCCGCCAAGGTCGAGGCCCGCGGGTCCAACACTCCCCGCTCGATATTCCTAATCTGACTGAGCGGGACGTTCGCCCGGTCGGCAAGGTCCTTCTGGGTCCAATCGAGTAGACCGCGTGCTGCGCGAATTTGATCGCGGGTAACCATCCCCCAAGGATAACGGCATAGCCTGCGCGGGAGAAATTTGGCGCAGAAATTCTTGCACTAATGACGTTTCAGATCCATCGGAATGTTTTCTCCCATTCAATGGGAATATGATCTGTGAGGATGACAACATGGTCATTGATCAAGTCGGCCACGTCCTCTTCACCACCGCCTTCATCATGCTGACGGTATTCGCCGCCATGGGCCTCGGAATGGCCCTGGCCTACCTCCTCGCGGAGATTATTCGATGACCCACGCTCGTTTAGGTCGGCGGCTCGGTTGGTTCGCCACTGGCCTTGCCTTGGCCGCCGGGTGTCTCACAGGCTGTTCCCACGCCCCCCTGTCCTCGGCGGACTGTGGCCGACATTTCGTGAGAGGGTCAGGGCTGCTCGGCCTCGCCGCGGCCGCGGGAGCCTTCGATCGGGACGCCGGCCCGGACTGCCGGGTGCCAGCCTATGCGGCGACCTCCACGCCCTACATCCCGCTGAACGAAGTGTGGATGCCCCCGGACCCGATCCCA
>Ga0306925_10007943_pt1 | contig 10013 bp, 10 predicted proteins | sample flu12Cox44000176_FD_203755 | JGI IMG/M metagenome (GOLD analysis project Ga0306925, IMG submission 203755) | Lab enrichment of tropical soil microbial communities from Luquillo Experimental Forest, Puerto Rico - flux8day.12C.oxic.44.000.176 (v2)... | ecosystem: Environmental > Terrestrial >... | reverse complement strand
CGGCGACGACCACCACTACCGCTGCACCAACGACTACAACACCGCCGACAACGGCAGCCCCTACGACGACACTGCCACCGACAACCGCTCCGCCGACGACATCACCACCAACAACTGCGGTCCCGCCATCTACAACTGCAGCATCTCCACTGACTGCTCCACCTACCGTTGCACCCACAACGCCGGCCACACCTCCACGTACCGGACCTGGAGGCTGCTATCCGCTATCGAGCAGCGAGAATTGCTACCAGGCGGGCCAGTTCTGTTCTGCCTCAGACAGCGGTAAGAGCGGCATCGCTGCAAACGGCCAGAAGATCACCTGCAGACCGAGTGGCAATCGCCATAGGTGGGAGGCCTCGTGAACCCCTGGCGTAGTTTCCGAAACCTGGCCCTCTGGAAGCAGGTCATCGCCCGGGTGGTGGCCTCAAGCGTCGTTTTGTGGCATCGGTGCTGCGCTAGGTGAAAACACCTCGTGTCGCCCGCCCCCAAGCGGTGATCGCAGAGCCTCGCATCCGGGTCTTCCATGAGATGCCGGACCGGGAGTGGCTGGTCTGGGGGCGGCTGAATGGACCACAGCAGGTCGTCAGCCCGGCGGCTGATGTCGATCAAGCCGCGTTGATACATGATCGTGTACCCCACACAACTCCAGTGCCTGTTGCGGGGGACCGCGGTCCCGTCCCAACCGCGGGCCGGGTGGTCCGCTCCATCTACAGCAGGCGGGGTGATTCCAACGCGGGTGTCTCGCCGCTCGACCGGACGCTCCTAACGGGCACGGGATCAGGTCGGCGACGGTGGATCGAATCTCAGCGGCAGCTTGCGCCTCGGCTCGAGCTTCTTTCTCCGCCCGGCGCATCTTTCCGAACCCGAATACGTTGCCTCCTAACCCCCCGAGCGCTTTCTTGCCCGGCTCTGTCTCACTCGCGGGCTGAGTGCTCCAGTCTTCGGACCTCGTTTGAACCGCGTAGTCGAGATCGATCTTGTCCTGGCTGACGGGGCGACTGGCCCCGAGGAGGGCCAAGATTCGCTTTACCCCGGCATCAACTTGGGCCAACCGTGCTTCGAGGGCATCAAGGCGTTGGAGAACTGTCGCCTGTCGCATGCTCGCGTCCGCTGCGTTTTTCTCTTTCTCAACCTCATCGGCCTGTTTAACGACGGACTGCACGAACCAGGCGGCAACTGCAGCCGTGATGATGCCGGCCAGCGCGATACCGGCCAGCATGAGAAAGAGACCGGCCAGCCGACCGCCGCTGGTAACTGGGTAGACATCCCCGTACCCCACCGTCGTCACTGTGGACAACGCCCACCAAAGCGCCTCAGGGTAGGAAGTGATCGTAGCGTGAGGGTTACCGCGTTCAAAGATCAAGGCGATCCCGGCCACCGTCAGAACCAGGATGAGAGTTATCGCTGATACGAGCAGCACAGCATGACCATGTAGGCTGCGCTGCGCCAATCTGTTAGCTACTGTACCTAGCCCACCTAGGCGCAGAAGTCGCAGCACTTGCAAAGAACGTAGCGGTCGAAGTACAGGGACACTGATAACCACCAACTCAGGAATGTGTGTCCAGAAGAACCGCCAGCGTTTCGGTGCGAGCAGAAAGCGAACCAGATAGTCCACGACGAAGACGATCCAGAGAATCGTCTCGATCACCGTCAGCGTGTTTCGAACTGATAGGGGAAGACTGGTGAAAACGACAGGGACCAAGATCACCAGAAGGAACAGGACCGAGATAATGAGCATCGGCTTGTCGGTGCGCCGCTGCCACTCTTCGTAGGCGCCTAGCTCTCGGGCTCTCTGGAGACGCTTCATTTGTCCTCAGCCGGTCATTTGTATGCTTTTAAAATATGGTCCCTGTCAGTCGATCTGTCAGCCCGGCGTAGCGACGGATTAAGCTGCCCGTTGCATCGAGGACCTGATGGAGCAGGGCTGTGCCCGGTTTCGCTTCTGCGGCGGCGCTGGTGGGATTCGCTTTTCGAACGGGGCCGGCCGAGCACTCCTTCTGAGCGAGATAAATCTCGTCCTTGGCCTGATCGAACAGCTTGGCTGTTGGTTCTCCGGAGGGGTCAGGGATCGGTTGCAACAGCGTCTTGTAATTCCTGGATAGAACGCTACACGACGTGTTGATGGCGGTGGGGTCGCCTTTGTCGATGGCGCTGACCAGGCCGTTCGCTGTGGAGATGACTAGGGCGATGCTGGTTCCGTGAGCGGCTCCCCAAGCAGCGAGCGTTAGCGAGGTTGCCGTCGGCGCCACTGTTGTGGCGGTCGTGGTGGTGGTCGGCGCCACAGTACCGATGGTTGTCGTCGGGGTTGGGGTGGAACCGCTGCTTGAGGAAGCCTTCGAGGAGGAGCTACACGCCGCGCCCAGTACTATGAATTTCAAGGCGGCACCAACGAGAATCCACGGTCGTCTCCCACCGGCATGTTCTGATGTGAACACTGCCGCCTCCGTGTTCTACTTCCGGGCTCGTCGCCACCCAACTTCCAAGGGTGACCGAGCATACGCCCAGCGTACCTACAACGGCGCAACCCAGAAAAGGCGCCCTGTAACGGGGTTGGGCGTCAGTCTTTGAGGGCTGAGGTTCTCGAAGTCGGCGAACTCCGGGCCCAGTCCTTCCCGCAGATCGTTCCTTGCGCCCTCGGCGATCCTGCGCAGGTCGCGCAGCGCACGGCCGCCCTGGGAGGCGATCTTGGGCAGCTCGTTCGGCCCGAAGATGACAAGCGCGATCACCGCGAGAACCAGCAGCTTGGGGATGGACGGGTGATCGCGCAGACGGGAAGGGCTGCTCGTGATCCGCTGTCTTGAGCGGATGCGATTTTCCGCGTGATGCGGGGGCTGGGCCTGCCCAGGAGCCGCCTGTTGTACTTGCAATAGCTAGCGGTAGTTTGTTAAGTCCAGGCTGATGGGCAGTATGATTGTCGTAGGTTTCCCGGTGAGTTCAGGAGCCGGTGATGACTGATGACGAAGCCGGTGCCGTGTCCGCCTGCTCCGGGTCCGCTGGAGGAGTACGCGGCGCGGTTTGATGATCTGTTTACTCGCGTGGCGCAGCGGCGGGGGTTCCGGGAGTACCTGGCGGGGCTGCTGGCGCCGCGGGACCGGAACAAGACGCTGACCGCGCTGGCGGGGGCTGAGCCGGTGGCCGGGGCGCAGCACCCGGCGGTGCAGCGGCTGCAGTTCTTCCTCTCCGAATCCCGGTGGGACGCTGAGCAGGTGAATTCCCGGCGGCTGGAGCTGCTGCTGGCTGATCCGGCGACCGCGCCGCATGGCGGCGGGGTGCTGGTGATCGATGACAGCGGGGACCGCAAGGACGGGACGAAGACCGCGCACGTAGGCCATCAGTGGCTGGGCCGGTACGGCAAGACCGATAACGGCGTGGTCACCGTGACCACGGTGTGGGCCGATGAGCGGCTGTACTACCCGGTGGACGCGGTGCCGTACACCCCGGCGAAGCACTTCGCGAAGGGGAAGAGCGATCCGGGGTTCCGGACCAAGCTGGCCATCGGCGCGGAGCTGGCGGTCCGGGCCCGGGCGGCGGGGTTCACATTCCGCGCGGTGGCCGCCGATAGCGCGTACGGGGACCAGGACGGGTTCCGCTGCGAGCTGTCCGAGGCCGGGCTGCCGTTCGTGATGGCCCTGAAACCCCGCCGCGGCACGTGGGCTTACGGCCCGGATGCGCATACCCCGGTCGATGCGGCCCGTGCCCTGGAGTGGGACGGCCCGGAGGATCCTGGTGACTGGGTCCCGGTGACCCGCACCTTCCGCGACGGGCACGCCGAGACCTGGTGGGCCGCCGACGCCACCTTGGGCTGGTGGGGACCGGACGGCTTCACCCGCCTGGTGGTGGCCACCGCCGACCCGGGCACCCTGCCGGACAAGGCCACCTGGTACCTGGCCACCAACCTGCCCCGGCCCGGCGGCCCGCGCGAGGCAGACAGCGTTCACCCGGCGGCGGACCTGGCCGGGATCACCCGGATCTACGGCATCCGGCACTGGACCGAGCAGAGCTACAAGCAAGTGAAGGACGAGCTGGGCTGGGCCGACTTCCAGGTCCGCTCCGACATCGCGATCCGCCGCCACCAGGCCCTGGTGAACTGCGCGTTCAGCTTCTGCTGGGCCGCCTGGTTCGCCGATCACCCGCCGCAGCCCGATGCTGCATCTCCGCGGCCCGGACCCGGCCGCGGAGAGAGGGGGGCCGCACGCCGCCGCACCACCGCCGGCGCCGTCGTGGCCGCGGGCGCTGCGCGCGGTCCGCGCCTGGCTTTCCCCCTGGCTCGCGCTGCAGCGCTGGTGGGCCGCATGGTCCAAGGCGCCCCCGCCCCCGCCGTTGCAAGCCCTGATCAGCTCGGTCGGCGCAGGCCGCGGCCTGCACCTCTACATCCCGACTTAACAAACTACCGCTAGCGGTTTGACGAGTGTCTCTCTTTATGTTTCCGCGGAAACGCGGGACCATGGCACATGCCCAATCGCGTGCGTGTTCTGCGGGTGCCCGATGCGGACCGGGCGGAGCTGGAACGGCGGGTCCGGTCCAAGGGGCCCGGCCCGCGCGGCGGAGCGGCCCCGGATCGTGCTGCTGGCCGCTAACGGGCTGACCGGCGCGCAGATCGCCGAGCGCGCGGGCTGCACCGAGCCGGCGGTGATCAGGTGGCGCCGCCAGTACTCCGGGCGCGGGCTGGCCGGGCTGGAGGATGCGCCCCGGCCCGGCGGCCCGAAGACGGTGCTGACCGAAGAGGTGGCGTGCCAGGTCCTGGCCGCGACGCTGACCCCGCCGCCGGAGTCGCTGCGCGCAGCGGGGGTGACGCACTGGTCCAGCCGGCGGCTGGCGGACTGGCTGGCCCAGACCAGGGGCATCAGCGTCAGCCACGACTCCATCACCGTCCTATGGCACAGGTTCTGCGTGGCCCCGCACGGCACCGAGGGGTTCAAGTTCTGCACCGACCGTCAACGAGCTCATCTCGGCCATCGGCGCCTTCATCGACCACTGGAACGACTACCCCCGGCCGTTCAGCTGGACCAAGAACGCCGACGAGATCCTCGCCAGCATCCAGCGTGCGAAGACTAAAACAAGCTCACTTACACACCACTAGCATGGGTTAGCCGGATAGTTAATCGTCGTCTGGCATCCGGCTATCAGCGATGCGTTCCCAGGCGACGTAAGCCGGGCTGAGGTCAGGCTCCGGCGGGTGTGGGCAGATACTGGCGTGGTGAGCGCCGTGCAGCTGAGCCGGGAGGAGGTCCTGGCGTTCCTCGCGCGGCAGCCGGGCGCCCCGCGGGATCTGGAGGCGCTTGCGGGCGGGGCGTGGTCATCGGCGTGGGCCTACCGGGCGGGCGGCGAGGAGCTGGTGGTCCGTTTCGGGCAGGAGGTGTCCTGGTATGAGGCCGACCGGATGGCGATGGCTTTCGCCAGTCCGGACTTGCCCGTGCCCGAGGTCAGGGAGGTAGGCAGGACCCCGTCCGGGCAGCCCTATGCCATCTCGGTGCGTCACCACGGGCGATTCCTGGAGGACACCCCGGCAGGGCAGGCCGGTGCCCTCACCCCTACCCTGACCCGCCTGCTCCTTGCCCTGTACCGGGTGCCGGCCGGCCCGGATGCCCGGGTCGCCTGGCACCGGGCGGGCGCGCCTGCGGGGAGCTGGCGGGAGTTCCTGCTGGCCGGCCTGGTCGATGACCCCGGGAAACTAGTCCGCGGATGGAGCGCCGCCCTGGCCGGCAACCGGCAACTGGCCGCCTTGTCGGCGGCGGTCACCGGGCGGGTGCGGGCCCTGGCGCAGGCCTGCCCGGAGCGCCGGGACCTGGTACACGGCGATCTGCTGCACGGCAACGTGCTGGTGAGCCCGGACGCCGGCCGGGTCGAGGCGGTGCTGTCCTGGAAGTGCTCGGTGCGCGGCGACTTCCTCTTCGATGCCGCCTGGTGCAGCTTCTGGGCGCCGTTCCACCCGAGGATCGCTGCCGCCGACCCGCTGCCCGGGCTGCTCCGGGCCCCGAGCGTGCGGGCCGGGCCTGGCGCCCTGCTGGACGCCGCTGCCCGGCACCACTGCTATGAGCTGCACATCGGCTTCACCCATCTGGGGTGGAACATCTGGACCGGGGACCAGGAGGGTCTGGCCGCTACCGCCCGGCGCCTGGCCGAGGTCCTCGAGCGCGGCCCCCTGCCTTTGACCTGCGACTGAAGGTAGCGCGGAACAGCGCGGCTGCCCGTGTGCCGATCCGCAAGCAAGGCGCCCGGGCGGCTGCGACACTGAGGCCATGCCGGACGGCGCGGATGAGTATGTGGTGGCAGGCGAGCGGCGCGTGGAGTACTGCCTGTACAACAGCGGGAGTATCCGAGGGGTGGACCCTGCAGTGTGGACTGCAACGTGCTGCGAGTCGGCGCCTACGAGCTGCTATGGGGCGAGGACGTCCCCGACGGCATCGCGATCAGTGAGGCCATTCTGTTGCCCGGCCATCGATCCCTTACTCGGATTCGTCAACGGCCGGCTGGCCCGCATCGTCGAGCTCAGGCCGCCCTGCAAGTCTGACCGTCCGCCGCGAGAATCGCCGTGCGGGCCCTTTTGCGTGGATTTTCGGGTGACCAGGTGGTAGGGGAGGTTACCCTGCGGGCGGCTCAGGTCGCGTCCGGGTCGAACGGCGGGCGCTCGCCGGGCGTGCGCAGCGCGTTCAGCGTGACCTGGCGCGTGGGCTGCCGGGCGCCCTGCTCGGCGTTCAGGTCGTAGAAGAGATGCGTCTGCACGAACCGCTTGGGATTCAGGTCCTCGATCTCGAAGTCGGCGAACTCCGGGCCCAGTCCTTCCCGCAGGTCGTTCTTTGCGCCCTCGGCGATCTTGCGCAGGTCGCGGAGCGCCCGACCGGCCTGGGAGGCGATTTTGGGCAGCTCGTGCGGCCCGAAGATGACAAGCGCGATCACCGCGAGAACCAGCAGCTTGGGGATGGACAGGTCGAACATCGCTCAGCCCTTTCCCTGGCTGTCGAACTGCAGCGGGGACAGTTCGTCGTCGGCCAGGCCCGCATACGGGTCCGGGTGCAGCCGGGCCCGGCGCCGGTCGTGGGACCACACGATGAACTCGGCCGCCTCAACCAGCGCCGCGCAGGCCCCGCCGAGGATCAGCATCGTAAGGGGGTCCGGGCTCGGGTTGGCCATGCCCGCGATCAGGAACACCCCGAAAATTAGCACCCGCCGCCACTTCCGGAACCGCTCGTGCGTCAGGATCCCGGCCAGGTTCAGCATGACGATCAGCAGGGGTATCTCGAAGGCCATCCCGAAGGCCAGCATCATCGCCATCACGAAGCTCATGTACTGATCGACCTGGATCAGGTTCTGCACGCCGCCTGGTGTCAGGCCGAGCAGGTAGTGCATTGACCGGCCGAGCGACAGGTAGCACAGCGTGATGCCGATGCCGAACAGCGGGATAGCCGTGCCGAGGAAGATGTAGCTCCACCGTTTTTCCCTGGCGTGCAGGCCGGGCGCGATGAACGCCCAGGTCTGGTACAGCCAGACCGGCGAGGACAGGATCACCCCGACGATCAGCGCGACTTTCACCCGCAGGTAGAACGCGTCGAGCGGGCCGTTCAGGACCAGCTGGTTGACGCCGAGCGTGCGGCAGCCGGAGTGCCCGCGGATCGTGGCCGAGCACAGCGGGCGCTCGATGACGTGCCAGGCCTGGTCGAAGAAGATGAACCCGGCGGTCATTCCCGCGGCCAGGGCCAGCGCCATTTTGACGACGCGGTTGCGCAGCTCGCGGAGGTGATCCATGAGCGGCATGCGGCCGTCGGGGTTCTGCTTCCGCTGGGCGTGCACGAAGTGCTCGCCGACGACGCGGGCGCCCGCGATGGCACCGGGAAGGCTGGCCATGACCAGGATCCGGCAGTCCGCCAGGCGCGGCTAGACGGGCTCCCGGGCCGGGCGGGAGGCCCCGGCGGCCGCCGCGTCAGGCGCCCTCGGCGCGGTGTCCGTGGCGGCCGTGCGCTGCAGGTCACGGATCTGCTGCTGCAGCGCATCGATCTGCGCCTGCGGGGCCGCCTGACCGCCTGGAGCGCCGGCGGTGATCTCGGCAGGTGCCTGGACCGTTTCCTGAGCTCCCGGGGGGCGCGATTCCGGCTCGTCCTCGTGCAGGCCGTGCACCTCCTTCTTCAGGATGCGCATCGACTGGCCGAGCGAGCGCGCCGCATGGGGCAGCTTCTTGGATCCGAACAGCACGATGATCACCAGGGCAATGATCAGGATCTTCCACGGACTATCGAACAGGTCGCCTATCATGTGCGTTCTCCTCAGCGGATAACAGTATCCCTGTGCGATACAGCATGGGACGGAGGCTGCCTGGCGACCTCACGGGGAGGTTCCCGCAGGCGGGAGGGTGATGCGCAAGCGCTGGCGGACGTGGGCCTGTTGCCCATGCGAACGATGGCGGCTTGTTGTTTTCATCGCTCGACCGGCCCGGCGGCTAGCGGGTGGCCGATGGACAGGCCGCTAGCCGGGTCGAAGAACTGCAGATAGCGGGTGTCGACGGCCAGCTCCAGGGGCGCCCCGTGCGTGGCCCGGCTCTCCTTGGAAACCCGGGCGGTCCACAGCGACTTGCCGCCGACCAGGGCGGCCGCGGCCTCGTCCTCGTCCTGGGACACCTCGGCGGCCTGCGCCAGGCTGGCGTGCTCGACGTGCGGCGCGTCGATGGTGAAGATCACCATGATCTCGCTGCCCAGCTCCTCGGTGACGCCGGCGGTGACCCGCATCAGCCCGCGGCTGGCGTCGCCGAGGGCGGCGTCCTCGAAGTCCGAGGGGCGGATGCCCAGGATGACCTTCTGGCCGAAGTAATCCGTGAGCCCCGGCTTGGCCTGCAGGATCTCGGCGGGTACCGGCAGCTGGTAGCCGGCGAAGGCGACCGCCGGGCCGTCGTCGCGGACCAGGTCCGCGGTGACGAAGTTCATCGCGGGCGAGCCGATGAACCCGGCCACGAACAGGTTGACCGGGGACTCGTAGAGGTGCTGCGGCGTATCGACCTGCTGCAGCCGGCCGTCCCGCAGCACGCAGACGCGATCGCCCAGGGTCATCGCCTCGACCTGGTCGTGGGTCACGTACACGGTGGTCACCCCGAGCCGCTCGTGCAGCTGGGACAGCGAGGCCCGCATCGAGACCCGCAGCTTGGCGTCCAGGTTGGACAGCGGCTCGTCCATCAAGAACGCCTGCGGCTCGCGGACGATGGCCCGGCCCATCGCCACCCGCTGCCGCTGCCCGCCGGACAGCGCGGCCGGCTTGCGCTTGAGGTACGGCTCCAGGCCCAGCATCTTGGCCGCCTCGTCCACCCGGCGGGCGATCTCGGCCTTGGGGGTCTTGCGGAGCTGCAGCCCGAAGGCCAGGTTCTGCTCGACGGTCATGTGCGGGTACAGGGCGTAGTTCTGGAACACCATGGCGATGTCCCGGTCCTTGGGCGGCAGGTCGTTGACCACCCGACCGCCGATCTGAATCGTGCCGCCGGTGATCTCCTCCAGCCCCGCGATCGACCGCAGCGCGGTGGACTTCCCGCACCCGGACGGGCCGACGAACACCATGAACTCGCCGTCCTTGACGTCCAGGCTCAGGTCATCAACGGCCTTGACGCCGCCTGTGTACGCCTTTTCCACGTGATCGAGAACTATCTGTGCCATTTGGAGACCTCCAGTGCGGTGCGGTGATGATGAGCAGACGATGATGCTGACGGCGCGACGACGTCCACTTTCAGCGCGCTGCCGTCGGCTTCCCATTCGATAGGCATGGGATCGGCCAGTTCCCCGATGAAGCGTGCGTCAGGTCCGTGATTCCGGAAGGCGAGCATGACCCACCGCCCGGCGCGGTCCCGGATCAGGCGGCCGCCATACAGCGACTCATCGGTAATGCGGACGGCCTGGGTCAGGTTGAAGGGGCCGAGCAGGGACTTGCCGGGCAGGCACCAGATTCCCCCGCCCGTTCCGGCTTGGCGGCGCTCATCGGACAGGTCGGCGGCCAGACAGGAGAAGACCAGCACGGGACGGCCCTGGACTACCTCGGCCTGC
>Ga0306925_10007942_pt1 | contig 10013 bp, 9 predicted proteins | sample flu12Cox44000176_FD_203755 | JGI IMG/M metagenome (GOLD analysis project Ga0306925, IMG submission 203755) | Lab enrichment of tropical soil microbial communities from Luquillo Experimental Forest, Puerto Rico - flux8day.12C.oxic.44.000.176 (v2)... | ecosystem: Environmental > Terrestrial > Soil... | reverse complement strand
ACCCCGTTTCTTGCCCGCGTTTCAAATGAGTTAAAATGATTCCTCGGACCTCTATTTATTGATCCGTTGCATGCTCTCCTTCTTCAATGGATCTACGGGTAAGGAATGGACGCACGCCGCCCCTTCGAACTGCTGGAGAAGAGGCCATCCTTGTTTGGCCGCGAGATCGAGAACTTCTTCAAGACCGAACCCGAACTGCTCCGCCCGATTTATCTCAAGCTGTATGAGGCGGAAGAGAACCTGCATCGAAGTGAAGCCTTTCTAGGTAGGGCTTTGACCTGCCTCTGTTAGGAAAGCACGGAGATGAACCACAGGCGCCGCAATCCGTCGCGGCACCTGCTTTGTCGCGCTGTCTTCTCATTGACCCGCGTATGCCCAGGATTTACTCTTTACTTGTAGCGCTTTAATCTTCTTGGGAACTCATGCGCCCCCGGACTTTTTTCCCGCGACCTCTGCTCCTTTTCTTGGCTGTTTTCTTTTGTGCCGCAACCTTGGTGTATGCCTTTCTTTGGATGTTCGACGCCCGGCGCCCGGGTCACACCGTGGAGATTGGTTTCAACCAGTCCCGCAACACAGACTACGATCCCCTCACCTCCTGCATTCCCGTATACAACGTCATTCCCGATAGTCCCGCCGAGCGAGCAGGTCTTCGCGCCGGGGATCACATCATTGCCGTGAACGGCCGTCCGCTGAACTCTTCCGCGCCTTACGATGAAGTCTGGAGCCGCTCTTCTCCCGGCGATCCTGTCCAGATTACCGTGGAGCGTCCCGGCGAGCCGGAACCCCTCACTCTCCAGGCCATCTTCCGTGCGGCCTCACAGAACCAAACGGACACTCCGGCAAGAGCTTCCACGCGTCAAGTCACTGGCCTCTTTCCCGTCCTCTTCTTTCTGGTTGGATTCGCCGTCCTCTTTCTTCGCTTGGATGATCCTTATGCGTGGCTTCTCGCCGTTCTTTTTGCCTGTTTCGTCGGTGCCCCGGGTTTTCATAATCTCGGTAGCTTTTCGCCCACGCTCCACACGTTTCTCTTATTGTATCGGGCCGTTTTCAACGGCATGCTGCCGGCCTTGTTCTACATTTTCTTTGCGCTTTTTCCGGAAAGGTCGCCGCTCGATCACCGGGTCCCCTGGCTAAAGTGGTTTGCGGTGGTTTTCTGTGTCAGCCAGGTCCTCCCCTCCCTCTCGGATGGTGATCCGCACTGGCCCGCTTTTGCCTTCCGTCTGCTTGGAATCACCGGGGCGACCAATCTTCGCCACGCTGTCAGCTATTCACTCTTTGTTCTCGGATTTTTGTCCCTGCTCTGGAATTCGTTTGGCAAGGAGAGTTCCGGCGAAACCCGCCGCAAAAGCCGCGTAATTCTCTGGGGCACCATTCTGGGTGTTTTCCCCGCGGTCATCCATAGCTTCATTGGGGATTTCACCGGCTACCAGTTGCCCTTTTGGCTCAGTACGTTCCTTATCCTTGCGCTCATCTTGTATCCGCTGTCGTTTGCCTACGCGGTCGTCAAGCATCGCGTCCTGGAAATTCCCGCGCTTCTCCGCCGCAGCGCGCGCTATGTTCTCGTCCAGCGCAGCTTCTCCATTCTTTTGTTCCTTGGCGCCTTCCTCGCCATTTTTCTGTTCTCGCGATTCTTTTCCTCTGTCTTCGCCGCCAATTCGCAGTTCGGCATGGCGCTCAGCGCCGTTTTTGGTGTAACTCTTGTTTGGGCTTCGGGACCCTTCGTCAAGCGTGGCACGCAAACCATCGATCGCGCGTTCTTTCGTTCTTCCTACGATGCGCGCTTGATTCTGCAGGACCTCGCCGAAAAGATTCGCGACGTCAAGGATCGCCAGGAACTTGCGGCTCTTTTGGATCAACATCTTACGCAGGCGTTACATCCCAAATCCCAGGCCTGCTACTTTCTCGTGGACGAAACCTCGCTGGTCGCTACGGGCCGTGACGTCTCTCCATGTGCCTCTTCGCTCGAACTCGACTCACCTTTTCTGCGGGAGCTCTCCGCCCACGGCCGCAGTTGGGACGTTCCTCCTCCCGATTCGCCAATCGCTTTCTCGAATTTTCCTCTGGCTCCCCTTGCGCCGGAGTGCTTAGTGCCTCTCCTCGGCCATGATGCCCATCTCGTTGGCGTTCTGGCCCTCGGCCAGCCTCTTTCTGAAGAGCCTTATTCGAGCGAAGATAAGCGGCTGCTGGATTCCGTTGCCAGCCACGCTGCTGTCGCGTTGGAAAACATCCACATGGCCGAACACATGGCCGACCGCCTGGAAATGGACGGCCGCGCCGGACACGAAATGCAAATCGCCCGTGACGTGCAGTCGCGCCTCTTTCCGCAAATCAAGCCGCCACTTGCCTCACTCGATTACGCGGGCAGTTGCGTTCAAGCGCGCCAGGTGGGCGGCGATTACTTTGATTTTCTGGCCATCGATTCTCGTCATCTCGCCTTTGTTCTCGCCGATATCTCGGGGAAGGGAATTGCCGGCGCACTCTTGATGGCCAACCTGCAGGCGAATCTCCGCAGCCGCTATGCCACTGCGCTCAACGATCTATCCGGTCTGCTCCAGTCGGTGAATACATCGTTCCACGAAAATTCGCCCGATGATCGTTACGCAACCCTTTTTCTCGCCCTTTACGATGACATCGCGCGCACGCTTGAGTATGCAAATTGCGGCCACAATTTTCCGCTCCTCTTTCGCGCGGATGGTTCCCTCGAGCGGCTTGCATCCACCTCAACGGTTATCGGCCTCTTTTCCCGCTGGGATTGCGCGACGCAAAAAATACAGCTCTTTCCGGATGACCTTCTGGTCATCTACACCGACGGCGTCACCGAAGCCGAGGATGTCTCCTCCAATGAATTTGGGGAAGTACGGCTCGTGGAAACGGTAAGGGCAAATTGCCGGCAGACACCTGCCATTCTTGTCCAACGCATCCAGGAAGCCGTGCAGAAATTCAGCGCTGGTGATCAGTCGGATGATTTAACCCTCGTCATTGCCCTGGTCCGTTGAGCCGCAGGCGCCACAGGAGTTTTTCATGGACTCAAGGAACTTCCGCAGAGCAAATTGCATCGCAGTTTTTGCTTTATGCGGGATCCTGGAATTGTTTCGCGGCGCACCGTGTCCTGGCCAAACGAATGTAGACCCCGCCTCCAAGAAAAACGCTGTCTTGGCGAGCCTACAGGTGCCGGTCGGCACGATTTTGCCGGTGAGAATCAGTCAGTCCTTTTCCTCAAAAAACGCGAAAACCGGCCGAATCATCACCGGCCGCATTATGCAAGAGGTGCCATTGCACGATTCCGCGAAAATTCCCAAGGGAACAACCGTCGCCGGGAAAATCACTTCCGTGGAACCGGCTGGACAGGATCATGGCGGGAAAATTTCTCTCGTTTTCGACGAATTGCTGATTCAAGACCGCAGAATCCCCATCACTACAAATCTGCGGGCGATTGCTTCCTTCGTGGAAGTGCAGTTCGCCCAGGTTCCCGAAACCGGGCCGGAGTATGGCACTCCCAGCTTTTGGGCCACGACGCGACAGATCGGCGGAGACGAGGTGTACGGGAAAGAGGGTGTCGTGACGGATCAGTGGAGCCGCACCATTGGAAAAAGCACCTACGACGGCGTATTGGTGCACGTCCGCGCTCAACCCGGTATGAAGTGCCGGGGCCCTCTTGGTTCTGAGGATCAGCTACAAGCTCTTTGGGTTTTTTCTTCCGATGCGTGCGGCGTGTATGGCATGACCAGCGTCCAAATCGTTCACGCAGGCAGGACCGAACCTGAAGGCGTGATCACTCTCGCTTCGGACTCTCGCGATCTGAAGGTGCCGAGCGCGACAGGGATGCTCCTGCGAGTCCTTCGGTAAAGACCTTCAGGATCAAATGTGATAGCCGGAGGGGGAGTGCGAAAAATCCTCCTGGTTACTCCTCTCCAGTTTGTAGCGCTTTGCGGCCGCGCGGTAGCCATGCCAGTTGAAAGGACAGTGCTTCCTCGCAAACGTGCGGAAAATCCGGTCGAACAAGAAAAATCCAATGCCGAAATTGCGGTCCATGCGCCCCTGATTGTTCAGCACATGGTGGTGAATGTCGTGCAGCCGGCGCGCCTTCAGAAACCAGATCCTCAGCAGCGGAGTTCGCTCCATCCAAAAATTCTTCAAGTGCATACGGTCGTGCAGGTAGCTGAACATGAAGACCGGCCAGACGACCATCGTCGCCAGCGCCAATAGTTGATACGGCCACGCCACTCGCAGCAGCCACATCGCTCCCCAACAAAGGAAGAGGACCGCTCCGGATGGCAGCAGCCATTCCCAGCCCACGTTTCCGATCGAGACGTGTCCGTCTGTCCCATTCTTGTATTCGGCAGCGCGCATTGGCTGGTTGGGGCCGTACAGCAGGAAGTGGTGGATCAAATGCGCCCGGCTCAGCACCGGGAATCGATCGCTATGCAACATGCGATGCAAGCAGTAACCGACAAACTCGGCCACCATCACCGCTCCGACCATAGTGATCAGGAAGGCTAAAAGTGTTTCAGCGGCGTTAGTCAGGTGCATACGATGCCGCCCTTCAGAGCGGATTCATCCAACCGTCCAGTGCTGCGGATGGGGTGAAAGAAGCAGTCATTGGAAGCTGTCCTCAGTGCTGCCGGAGGGGGTTTTCCGAAGCTCTCCAACCAGGATGGGGAATCGCCATAGCGCGAAAATAAGTCCGATGATCTTTCTCATGGCTGGCTCTCCTCACGGGAGCAGAACGGTTGTGGGAATCTGCTCCGGTGAAGCCAACCTACGAGGTCATGCCAACGGCATACAAGCGGCAAGACGCGAATCAGGCGCAATGTGGTGAAGTGTCGCTGTTTGTCGTGCTTGGGAGTGCAATATTCTTGCTACGGAAGCCAAGAGGTTAGGGCAAGCCCAGCCGCTTCATCAGTGAGGCAAAGCGTGGATCGCTCCGGAGGGGATCGGCCATGGGTTCTGCATCGAGGTAAACCAGCCTATCATCGCGCTCCGCATAGGCCTTCTCGAGCCACTGAAACGCTTGCTCGTGATCGCCCAGGCCAGTATGGACAGCAGCGAAATAAATCGCAGGGACGTAGCGGGTCTTTGCGGCGCTTTCCAGTTGCGCCAAGACGTCGCGTGTCTTGTCGGATTGCCCCGCCAACCCAAGCACATGACCGTAAAGCATGAGCATTGCCGGAAGGTTATTGCTCTGAAGGCGCAACAAATCAAACTGCTGGATCGCTTGCGGATACATTTTCTTTTCCCGGTACGCGCAGGCCAGCCACAAGCGGGCGAGCATGAAATTCGGGTGCTGCTCGATCGTCTGGGTGGCCTGCTTTATGGCCGCGTCATAGTTGCGCTGGAAGTAGTGGACCTCGGCCCGCACCGTATTGAAGAGCGGCGAAGCCGGATCGAGCTCGCGCGCACGTTCGGTTTGCTTCTCCGCCTCGTCCAACCGCTTTAGGACCAGCAGGTAATCGCCGTACCATTCATGTGCGGTTACGTTGCTGGGGTCCAGATCCAGCGCGCGCTTGTAGAGGCGTTCGGCCTCGGCCATGTTGTGGTCGTAGCTCATGGAGATGTTGGCGAGCACGCAATAGGCGTCCGCAAGAGAGGGATCCCGGGCCAGCGCCTGCTGCGCGGCGTCCCGCGCTTTCTTCATGGCCACTTCTGGCCGCCAAACATCGTTGGGACTCTGGCCGAGAAGCAAGTAGGCGCCGGCAATTCCCGCGAGCGCCGGTGCATAGTCGGGATCCTTTTCGAGCGCCTTCTGAAAGGAAGCCAGGCTCAAAGGGAAATCGCGGTCCAGCCAGTGTAGGCGTCCCGCGAGGTAAGCGTCGTACACGGCAGGGTCAACCTCGCGTTTGCCGGAGCCTCGTGCATCCGTGATGGACGCCGGCAAGGTAATGCCAATCTGCTTAGCAACGTCGGCGGTCACTTCGTCTTGGAATTTCAAGCTGTCGCGCACGTCACCGGTGTAGGAGTTTGCCCATTTCGGCAGTTGGTCTTCGCTGGAGACCAGCGTGGCGTCAATGCGAAGTTGATTGTCGGCGCGGCGAACGCTGCCTTCGAGAACGTAGTCGGCCTTGAGCTGCTTCTTCAATTCCTCGAGCGATTTTCCGGCCAGCGCTTCGGAAGTGGTTGGAGCAAAGACGCCGAGGCGCTTCGGATTCAATTTGCCGAACTGGGTGATCATTTCGTAGGTCAGGCCGCTGACAAATTCCTTCTGATTGGGATCCTCGCTCTGATTCTTGAAGGGGCGGACAAAAAGCAGAGTCTTCTCCGCGAGGACCACCTGCTTGGGCCAAAGTGCGTGGAGGGCGAAGCCTGCTGCCATAACCCCAATCCCGACGAGCACCCATATCCAGAATTTGCGGTAGGGTTCCGGAGGAACTTCTTTCTTTTCTTCAGACTCGCGCGGAACCGCGGGCGATTCGAGCGTGGCGTTGCGCTCTTCCTCTTCGGCCTTGGGTTGGCGCTCGAGGATCCATTTGTCGAGTTCGGAGCGGTAGGCATAGACCTGCCCTTGTTTGCCGATTTTGAGCCGGCGAACCGGCAGGCCTTGCTCTTTTTCCCAACGCTGGACGGTACGAATATCCCTGCGAAGGTAACTGGCGATTTCGCCCCAGGATTCAAGACGTGGCTCGTTCGGTGGAGGGTCCGCGTTTTTCCCCAAAGGAGAGGGAGTATCCGCCATTGACCTGCCTTTCTCGTTCGGGTAATTACACGGATTATATCCCGACTGTCAATGCTGTCCAAGGAACTGTGGTCTTGCGATTTGCTCAGGGCGCAACGGAGGAATGGTTGGATGTGTTTATTGCCCGCGATTTCATTTTAGGACTACGGGCGCATCGGGCGTGTGTACGGTCTTCTGACAAAGAATGTCGGCGCCGACGCTTACCGTAATATGTTAATTATAGAGCTAGTAAATTATCTTTGCTTAAGAAAAAAAAGCCATCCGCAAGGCGTACTCAAGGGACGTATTCGAACGTTGTGCGACCGACGGAGAACAGGCCAGTAGGCGTGGGTAGAGACGTGTCCCTGTTGTGGTCCAGCCACAGCAATCCAAGCAAAACTGCCATACCAACAATAGAGGACAAGACCATCCCGGCAACAGTCCTGGTCGTGCCGCGAATAGATTTAGAAATCGGTGAGGCATTCATCGGAACCTCCGCGGGCGTGACTCCCAAGGAAGTAATAGAAAGTACTTTGCATTATAAAGTGCAAACATTTTCTTGTCAATCCACGACTGCACGCGGTCATAGCAGCTTGGAGCAGTAAAGGCGGCTTAACGGAAGTGTGTTTGCTTGTCACCCGGTCCAAGCAGAGGATTGGGCAAACTTCGGAGCCCCTCCGCGTTTCGTGAGATCGCCAGACATCTGGATCGACCCGTCATGGGGGCCGTTCTGCCTACCGCGCTCATGCCGCAGATGACCGAGCCTGGAACTCTGCCTTGCGGCCGAAGAGATGTCTTACTGCAGTGAACCGCAAGTTGCGGGACATTGTTGCGAGTAAACTGATCCTGAACTGGTCGCCCCAACAGATTTCCGGATGGCTAAAGACCAGTACCTTGATGACGGGAGCATGCGCGTGTCCCACGAAACCATTTACCGTAGCCTGTTTATTCAAGCGCGCGGAGTATGGAAAAAGGGGCTGATGGACCACCTGCGGTCGAAGCGGCGCATGCGTCGCTCGCGACATGCCAGCCCCGTGGACAGTCACGAGGACAGATCGTCGATCGGGAAAGACCCGCGGAGGCAGAAGATCGAGCGATTCCTGGTCATTGGGAAGGCGATCTGCTGAGCGGCGCCAAGAACAGCTACATCGCCGCCCTGGTGGAGCGTCATTCACGCTTTGCCATGCTGATCAAAGTGCCGAGCAAAGAAACCGAAGCTGTCGTTGCTGCTTTGAGTCAGCATGTCCGTAAACTTGCGGCGACGCTGCGACGCTCGCTGACCTGGGACCGAGGACTGGAGATGGCGAAACACAAGGACTTTACGGTAGCTACGGATGTGCAGGTGTACTCTTGCGATCCGCAAAGTCCCTGGCAGCGCGGCACAAACGAAAACACCAATCTTCTGTTACGGCAATACTTCGCGAGAGGTACCGACCTATCCGGCATCTCTCAAGCGCAGCTCGACCAGGTCTTCGCTGCGCTTGAATCAACGACCGAGAAAGACCTTAGGATTCCAGACTCCCGCGAGTAGACTTCATGCCAGTGTTGCGTCGACCGTCTGAGCCGGCACGACTTATCGGGCACTACTTCCGAGCAAGGGACGGCGCTTTGCGTCGTCGGTGATGACAGGAAACAAACGACTTACGCGTTTGTTTCCTGGACAGTTGCCCGTCATTCGGGCTGAAAAAACATCGTCTGCCAGAGGGCAGTCCTCTGGATTCAAAGCTCTGCCAACCTCTTCACGGCCGTGACTCGCTTCGAGATAGAACGTCAGTGCTCATCCTTGAGAATGTCAGACGTCCCGTCTGACCAGCGGCGGACTGGAACTAGAAAGGTGGTCATGTGTTCCACGCTGCCATCGAACGAGAAAATTGGCGAGCCAGATAAATCGGCGCCCCAAGCTGCAGCGTCGGTTTGTGGAACAAAAAACATCAGATGTGGGTGCCAGTGTCCGTCTCGATCACTCAGGTAGCCTTGCTTTGACAGCATGTAGCCCATCGCACCAGTTTCCAGCGCCGGCAATTCTTTCTTAGCGACTGCGGCCGCGATGGCCTCGAACACCTGTGCTTTCGAACGTCCGGCTAGCACGAGCTCGGTCTTTTTGATCGTCCGTGCAAGGTAGGTCCGCGCGGCCGGCGCATTCAAGCAGATCGGAGCACGCCCCTTAGGATTCCAGAACCCGGGATCGCCGTATGGGGCAGTCCATGATCGTTCCACCAGACAAACGAAACCGTTCTTCCCTTTGATTGCTGTCTCGTAACCGTGCCGGCCGAGAACTAGGACATCGGCATCGGCCGAAATGGACTGCGGAGCCGCAGACAGCGCCAACGCTATCTCAGCGTTGTGGTCCTCCATCAGGTACTGCTCCAGCGGGGCCATGCTCGGGTATGGTGTCTTGGCGTCCTGCGCTTTTGCTGGCCACGCTGCAGTGAACATCACAAGCAGCACAACGCTACTTAAAACGCTAGCCCTAACTCTTTTTCGCCTCATTATTCCTCCTCAGATGCGGGAATTCTGAAGGCGACAGCCGAAAAAAGGGGTAACTCCAGTTATCCTCGACCGCCGTTGCCCTCGCGGGCGGCCGCTGCCTTCGCTATGCAAACTGAACTGCTTGCCATAGGATATAGATTGATATCAACCTAGCATCCGTTGCGGCCTGTTGGCAAGATGCGTTGACATCCATATTTTGTATGCTCGGCGTTGAGAACCCTAGTTTTGAAGCCACGCGGCTGGTCCGCGATTCCTGCCTCTGTCTTCATGCGCAACGGGCGGCGAGAGCGCTGGCGCGGCACTTCGATAATGCGCTGCGTCCGATCGGCCTGACAAACGGGCAATTCTCGCTGATGATGTTCCTGAACCGCCCGGAACCGCCGGTGATGACGGCGGTGGCTACTCGGCTGGCAATGGATCGGACCACGTTGACGGCAGCGCTCAAGCCTCTGCGGCGACGCGGTCTGCTCAAGGTAGCGGCTGACCCGACGGACCGCCGCAGCCGTGTGATCAAATTGATGCCGAAGGGCCGGAGGTTGCTGGCGCGCGCCGTTCCAGTCTGGAAGAGCACGCATGTGGCGATTGAGGCTCTCCTTGGCGATGGCGACGCCGACCGCCTGCGAATGAATCTACGCGCACTCTCCAGAAACGTCCCAAAGTGATGACCATGAGGAGCCTCCTTGGTGTCTCTGAATCAGCGGGGTCGCTGAGTTCAGCTTTTGTACACCAAGCGCTCCTCCCTTGACCTATACATGCAAACTTACCGGGAGTTGAGCGCAGAAAGTGATATCCTCGACACCTATCGCTTGACAACCTCGCTGGATACGTTGGTTTTCCCTGTCGGGGTGCGGATCGGTAAGGATTCTCGCCAAAG
>Ga0306925_10007940_pt1 | contig 10014 bp, 7 predicted proteins | sample flu12Cox44000176_FD_203755 | JGI IMG/M metagenome (GOLD analysis project Ga0306925, IMG submission 203755) | Lab enrichment of tropical soil microbial communities from Luquillo Experimental Forest, Puerto Rico - flux8day.12C.oxic.44.000.176 (v2)... | ecosystem: Environmental > Terrestrial > Soil... | reverse complement strand
ACTTAATTAATGCGGATTTTCGAGGCTGAACGTCTCCGTCTGCTCGTCGTAAGAAAACAGCTCGGCATAGCGGCCCCAGGAGACGATGGTGCGGAGCGTCTCGTCGGCATAATCCTCCGACATGTAATCCTCGAGCTCATTGCGGAAACGCGCCGCAGGTGCAGTGTGCGACGGCCGCTCGTCGAGCACGCGCTTGATCAGCCCCATGACGGGTACATAGTTGACGAGATGCTCGGCGAACAGCTTCTTGCGGGCATCGGTCTCCAGATGCGCGAAGCGCATGCCGGCATCGGTCAGCATCAGATCGCCTTCACTCAACTGGGCGAAACGCAACAGTTGCAGCGATTCGCCAAGATGCAGGATCTCGTCGGCTTCGAGCTGCAGCTGGCCGGCGAGCACCGGCAGGTCTGCATGTCCGCTATACGGTGGCCCGGCCAGCGTCTCGATCAGTCCCGACAGCACGTTGGAGGATACGTGGTTGAGCACCATGCCGACGCCGGTACCGGGAATGCCCTCGACGGTCGGCGTCTTGGAGCCAGCGCGCTGGGTCATGCGCGCATACAGCGTATCGACCAGCTGGCGGAACGCTGGATCGAGACGCTTGCGTGGATGTGGCAGATCGATCTTGTATTCGGCCGCCACCCGTCCCGGGTTCGACGAGAACACCAGGACACGGTCGCACATCAAAACCGCCTCCTCGATATTGTGAGTCACCATCAAGATCGATTTGATCGGCAACCGGCCCTCGATCCAGAGATCGACCAGGTCGGTGCGCAGCGTCTCTGCCGTCAAGACATCGAGCGCGGAGAACGGTTCGTCCATCAAGAGCAGGTCCGGATGCACCACCAGGGCCCGCGCGAAGCCGACGCGCTGGCGCATGCCGCCCGACAATTCCTTGGGGAAGGCGGATTCGAATCCGTCGAGGCCGATCAGGTCGATGGCGGCGAGCGCCCGCTTGCGCCGCTCGACGGCATCGATGCCCAGCGCCTCGAGCCCGAGTTCGACGTTCTGCAGCACGGTTAGCCAGGGAAACAGCGCAAAGGTCTGAAACACCATGGCGACGCCGTTTGGTGGTCCCTTGATGGCCTCGCCGCGGCACTCGACATCACCGGAGGAGGGCGCGATCAGGCCCGCGATGATGCGGAGCAGCGTCGACTTGCCTGATCCGGACCGGCCGAGCAGGCCGACAATCTCACCGGAGTGGATGATCAAATCGACGTTCTCCAGCACCACGAGATCTTCGCCGCTGCCTTTGGGAAACGAGCGGCAGACGCTGCGGATATCAATGAGCTTGGTCTGATTGACTTGCTCGAGCATGAAAAATCCTCTGATCAGCCGAGACGAAGGCGACGTTCGCCGAAGGCATAGAGTGGCCGCCACAGCAGCCGGTTGAACAGCGTCACCAGAACGCACATGGTGGCGATCCCAAGCACGACGCGCGGGAAATCGCCAGATTCGGTGGCTTTGGCGATATAGGCTCCCAACCCCTTTGCGGTCAGGTGCATGTCACCCCAGCTCGCAACTTCCGCGACGATCGACGCATTCCACGAGCCGCCGGAGGCGGTGACAGCACCGGTGACGTAGTAGGGAAAAATGCCGGGCAGCATGACCTTGACCCACCACCGCCAGCCCTTGAGATGAAAGTCGGAGGCCGCCTCGCTCAGATCGGTCGGAAAGGCGCTGGCGCCGGCAATCACGTTGAACAGGATGTACCATTGGGTGCCCAGGATCATCAGCGGGCTGAGCCAGATATTCGGGTTCAGCCCATAGTGGACGATGACCACGACAACGACGGGGAAGGCAAGGTTGGCTGGGAACGCCGCAAGGAACTGCACGAGCGGCTGCATCCGCTCGGCCAGTCGGGGCCGCAGTCCGATCCAGACGCCGACCGGCACCCAGATCAGGCTCGCCAGCGCGATCAGCACCACAACCCGGATCAGGGTGAGGAAGCCATCGCTCAGCGCGATATAAAAATCTGACAGCGTCAGGTTTGCCGACAGATATTGATAGGCCTTGACGCCGGCGTAGGTGGTGGCGGCCGCGATCAACAGATACCAGAACGCGTCGATCACGCGCGATGGCGGACCCGCGCGCTTGGCGTAGAACGCCATGCTGGCCGGCAGCGCGATATGCAGGTTCGAAAACGCTCGGTTCACCGCCGCAAATGGGTAAGTCAGCGCGCGCAGCGCGCGCGTCTTGCGAAAAAGATTGAGCATCCAGGAGGTTGGCGCGTTGCCTGATGCCGTCTGCTCAAAGCGGAATTTGTCGGCCCAGGCCACGATCGGGCGAAATAGAAGCTGATCGTAGGCGATGATCACGAGCAGCATGGTCAGGATGGCGTAGCCGATGGCCGCAAGGTCGCGCTTGTCGATGGCGAGCGCCACATAAGAGCCGACACCGGGCAATGTGACGGTGGTGTTGCCGACAGTAATTGCTTCCGAGGCCACCACGAAGAACCATCCGCCAGACATCGACATCATCGCGTTCCAGATCAGACCGGGCATGGCAAATGGCACCTCGAGCCGCCAGAAGCGCTGCCAGCCGCTTAAGTGAAAGCTCTGGGTTGCCTCTTCCAGATCCTTGGGCACACTGCGGATCGACTGGTACATGCTGAAGGTCATGTTCCAGGCTTGGCTGGTGAAGATTGCGAACACGCAGGCAAGCTCAGCGCCCAGCACTTGGCCCGGGAACAGATTGAGGAAGAAAACAACAGTGAACGTCAGGAATCCCAGTATCGGCACGGACTGCAGGATGTCGAGCAGCGGGATCAGCACCATCTCGGCGCGCCGGCTTTTTGCCGCGATCGCGGAATAGGCAAAGGTGAAGAGGGTCGAGCAGACAATGGCAAGCAGCATCCGCATCGTCGTTCGCAGCGCGTAATGCGGCAGATTGGCCGGATCGAGCGAGACCGGTGTGGTTTCGAGCGCCGACAATGGCAAGGTCGTCTGTTCGCCGCCATAGACCAGGAGCACCATGGCCCCGATCGCGAGAACGAGCGCCACAAGATCCCAGATGTTGGGCCGCGGCGTTCGTGTCAGCAACGCGTTGCGAAAACCTTGCAGCGTCATCGGACGGGCTCCGTGTCAGCAAAAGCCTAGTATTGTGTATGCAAGCGCACCCCAAACACCGAAGCCGGGCCTCGGTCGCGATTGTAGCCGGGGTTCACAACGAGCTGATAATCCAGCGTGAGCTTCGCGGCAAACCAGGGAAAGCTGTAATAGGTCTCGAGGATTGCTTCATTGCCGGGATGCGGCAGCTGGCCGTCGCCGACCAGGATTCCCAGTCCGCCGGCATTGAAAAAGGCCTGATGCACACTAATGATGCCGTTGACCACGCCGGCGATACCCCAGGTGTCGTCATCCCGTCCCCATTGCTTTCCAGAAATCGACAAACCGGCCGCGACGGTGTGGTCGATGTCGGTGAACTCGTAAGGCTCCTTGTGCCCATCGGCCCATCCGGCGCGGGCGAAGAAGCCGACATTCTGCACGAGCTGCTGCTCCAGATTGATGCTGATGCCGCCGCGGCTCTGGTACCTGCGAACCGCGGCAATGTCGGCGGGCATTCCGGTCGCGGCAGCGAGCAGAATCGCGTCCTCAAAACTGCCCATGCCGCCGCGCGTCAGGAAGCCGGTGAGCGCAATCTTGCCCGGTTGGCCGAAGATCGCATAGCGCCGCTCGATCTCGCCGTCCCACTGGAATTGGCTGAAGCGCGGATCGAGCGCGCTCGAATTCGGCGTGACCGACAAGTCGAACACGCCGCCGCGGAAGGTCCACGGACCGGTGTACCACTCGATCGCACCGCCAACCGAATAGCCCCAGGCATCGGCCGCATAGTCGAACGTGCCGGTGTCGACCAGCGCCCAGTTCATGAAGTCGCTACGAGGATCGTGGGCGTAACGGTTGGTATCGAAGATGTCGGGCACGCCCATTTTTCCGACTGTGATCACCAGCCGGTCCGAGGTCTGCGTTCCCGAGAACTGGTTGAGGCCGGCAACGACGGTCTCGAGGTCGCCGCCCAGGTTGATGGTTTGCCGGAAGAAGGCCCGGTGCAAGCGCGCATAGGGATAATCGGCGCCGACCTTGTAGGCCTCGCCGCTGGTGAAACCCGCGACGCCAAGCGTGTTGCTCAAGCCAAAACCCTGGTCGATTTCCGGATTGACCCAGACTTCGGCGCCCTGCCAGAGCTTGGCGCCGGCATACAGGGTCACGTCGCTCGTCTCGCGGCCCTGGTTCGGGATCAGACTGTTGGGGCCGACATAGGGACTGCGGAACGTTGGCGTCGCCTGATTGACGAAGGTCGCTTGCGCATGGAAGGCGAAGCGGTCGGTCTCAAGGTAGGAGGGACCTTTCGTGAAAAGCTCTGCCGCCGGGTTCGCAGGATCGAGGTGGTAGTTCAATCCGAAGCGGATGCTTTGCATCGCAAGATCGGAGGTGAATGCGTCTGCGCTCGCCCCGAATAGCGTGGTCTTACGGCCAAACACGGTCTCTAGGAATTCGAGCTTTGCCGACCATTTGTTTGACATCGGAATCTCAACGCCGATGCCGGCCGCCCAGCCGAGCCGCCAGAATAGGGCCGGCTCGACGGTGCCCGCCGCGACGAGACCGGCGGCGTCAGCCACGGTCTGTGTTCGTGTGATCTGTTCATAGGTCCAGGCGAATCCACCGGTGCCATAGAGAAGGAATTGGTCGAAGCCATAGCCGACACGGCCGCGGATGCTTCCATAGTGAATGACCGCTTCGCCATAGCTCACCTCGCCGATCACCGGTGATGCGACGGTCTGGCTGCCTCTCACCGAAAATGGGTTGATCACATCGGAGTTGGGAAAACTGGCGTCGGCCTCAATGCCGAGCATCAGCCGGGACGGCAAGACATAATTGTATCCGCCCTGAAGGCCGGCAAGGTAGCTGCCGGTTCCGGCCATGATGTCGAACTGAAAGGGAAGGTTGAAGGCGCCATTCAAAACAGGGCCGCCTGGTCCGATCGGTGTCGAGGACCAGTTCGACGAGCCTTGGATCAAGCCGACATGGGCGCCGACATACCAGCCGGTCCAATCGTAGCTCGTCGCGACGTAAGGCACCGGCGCTTTGACCGGCAGATCCGCCGCGAATGCGGGAGTGCCGAAGCCGCACAGGACGCCAAGTCCGATGTGGAGCAGCAACGCGCGCGATCGATCGCGGTCGAAGCTAGCGCGAATGTCCTGGCGCGCGAACATTCCGACGGTCTCTTCCCCCTGCCCTGAAGCAATGTCGACACGCTGCCAGCAAGACCACAGCCCCATGGCAGCTTACCCGACCCTCTAAGAAACGCCCTCAATCGCTGCCCAGTGTAATTGCGAATTGTTCGCAACAGCAAGCAAGGACGGCTGTGCCGTTGTAGATGGCATCCGCGCGTGACCTGCGTGCAACACAGGGAAAAAACCGAGCGGACGCGCGTTCGGCACTTCGCCGTGCGGCACAGGGTCGATCAGCCGAGCCATCTGGCTCAGCTTCGGCTGATACGACAGTTCGAAGAAGATTTTGTGAAGTTGCCGATCCCAGCGAAGCGGGCTGCTTGGTTGATGAGAGCGCGGCAGGCGAACTGGTGGTCCTCTCGATCAGGGACCAGTGGCGGCCGTCTTGTGGGCACGCTGTGATCGCTGGCCCGCAGGCGGTTGTCACTCGCGGGTTTGGCGCCATTGCAGCGGCCGGAATTTTTGCTGAGTGTTTCGAACATGGCTCACCTCCATGTCCGCCGGCTGGCGGCAGGGGTGAGCGAAACGCGATCGCCTAGCGGCGAGCGCCAATCCTCACGCGATGCCAGCCGTCGCCGTCGATCTCAATGTGTTGCGGCAATACCTGTCCGATTCGATCGACCGGCGTGGTACGGCGATAGCGGGGCCTGCCCATGGTTTCTTTCTTGTCCGTTGAAGTGCGGCCTCGCGCCGTCGCTCGCAAGCCGCGCAGTTCACCACATGGTGCGGCAGCGGGCGCGAGCCAAGGCGATCGACTATCCTCCGGGGAGGATCGTTGCCATCCTCCAGGGGGGATAGGAGACGAAGATGGCAGAGCACCCCTATGCCGCGATTGCCAAGCGCCTGAAGCGTGCCAACGGTCACCTTGAGACGAGATGATCGAAGCGGGCCGGCCGAGCGCCGAAATCGCCCAGCAGCTTCGCGCTGTCGAGGGCGCGATTGCGACCACCAAGAAGGCCCCTGATCCACGATCATATCGGCCACAGCCTGAAAGCCTCCGGCGTGAAACGCCACGCCGCACTAAGGGATTTTCGGGCGATCGCAAACTTTTGTGATGCGCAATAGGCTGCGCGAGCCTCGTATCTCGGGCAGTGAAGAGGCTCGGCAATTCAGGGTCTGTTGCGAAGCCATCGCAATCCAGCCGTGCGGGGTTGTCCTGTACTTCCGCCGCATTTGTAATTAGACTCGTCCCAACATTTGCTGTTTCGGGAACTCCGCTTTGCGGGAACTCCAATGCGCCGCCTTAGCTTCCTGGCGTTGATAGTGGTCGCCACGGTCGGGACCTGGTCGGACAGTCGAGCTGCAGGATCGTTTCAGAAGCCCGCCGTCGTGACGGCTGGCGTGTCCTCACCGGCACCATCAGTGCCGACCATTGCACCCGGCGATTTTGGCGGCTGCGGCAGAGGTCGCGTGCGCGATCCTCAGACCCATGCCTGTCGCGGCCCGGCCGATATCAGATAAGACCGCCTGCTGAACCTGGGTGCAGACCTGCTCTTTCAGCCGGCGTCGTGGCCTGCGCATATACCATCAAAACAGATGACCCGCCCGGGGGGACGGCCGGGCGGGTCGGGGCGCGGCACGGGGTGGATGAGGCGCCCGTGCCGGACGCAGGATCCACAACCTCGAAAACGTCAATCAGTAGCAGGTGCGAACCAGGATCGGATTGCCCCAGGCATCGAACTGGCGGACATAGCCACAACGCGCATAGCCATAGTAGGGATAGGGCTGGCTCGCCGCGATCGCGCTGCCGACGACGGCAGCGCCGAGGAGGCCCGCGCCGATTGCCCAGCCGGGATGGAAGCCATGGGCTTGCGCAGAGGTGGTGGTCGCAGCGATGCTGCCGGTCACCACCAGCGCGGCAACGGCGACGGCGGCAAATTTGGTCTTGATCGACATCACATAAAACTCCATCCGAGGGTTGAGGCGGTCCATTGTGGCCCGCGTGCGGATTGGACGGAGGCTTACTCTGTTCGGTTCGCGGCAACCGTCGTGAAATTTTAGTAATGAGAAATTCTTGCTGTTATTACAGTAGGTTATGGCGATGACGGGGATCGTTTGCGCGGGCCGGCCGCAAGCCGTTTCAGGTCGAATCGATCGACATCGTCAAGCAACTCGATGAACCCTCGCGCGCCTTGATCGATCAGTCGCTCGCCCTTCTCGGGTGTCGCCAGCGTCGCGTTGCCGGCAGCGCCGCTCGGGTGAAGATCCTGGGCCTGCCAGGCAAACGGCGCGGGGCGCTGCGTCGAAAGCCGGCGAAAATCCCGCTCCATCGCGACACTCGCGGGACGAAAATCCGCGATCGCATCGCGGCGCACGCGCTCCCTGTGGCGCGCCAGCATGATCGAGGTTTCGAGCGCGCCGCCATGGATGCCGTGGCGCACCTCTTCGGCCGGAAACAATTTTTCCGCCGCGCAAAGCCGTGACCAGGAGGTGGTGACGGCCAGAAGCCCATGATGGGCGCGCAAATCCTGCGCCACCAGGCTCATCGCCGCACTGTTGCCGCCATGGCTGGTGACGATCACAAGCTTTTTCAGCCCGGTGCGCGCCACGCTCTCGCCGAGCGCCGTCCACTCTCTGAGCGCCGCTTCGGTCGACAAGGTCAGCGTGCCCGGAAAATCGATATGCTCGGTGGAAATCCCGATCTTTTGCACAGCAAGGAAGGTCGCCGGCAACGCGGCCGGCAGAAGCTCGCGCACCCGCGCAAGATAGGCCTCCCCGATCAGCACATCGGTCTCAACGGGCAGATGCGGGCCGTGCTGCTCGGTCGCAGCCAAAGGCAATACCGCAATCCATCGCGCGGCGGTGATTTTGTCGACGCTCGTCCAGTCGATCTCGATCCAGTCGCGGGCAGGCACGCTCGGCATTGCAAGATGTATCTTTCGGCGGCTTTGCGGGTTAGTTAATGGCCCGATTGCATCTTGGGCCAGAACACAGGACGGAGTCCAATCATGAAGGCGGGTCTTTTGCTGCGAGCGTTAACAGCCCTCTGTCTGGCCGCGCCGTTTTCGGCGGCTGCCGCCGAAAACGATTCCGCCGATCAGGCCGCCAAGCTCGACAAGGTCTCGTTCGGCACCAATTGGGTGGCCGAGGCCGAGCATGGCGGCTTCTTCCAGGCGGTCGCCGACGGCACCTACAGGCGCTTCGGGCTTGACGTCACAATCGTGCCGGGCGGCCCCAACGATAACAACCGCATGCTCCTGATCGCCGGCAAGATCGATTTCTTCATGACCGCAAACACGTTGATGTCGTTCGATGCGGTCACCAACAATGTGCCTGTCGTGGCGGTCGCGGCAATCTTCCAAAAGGATCCACAGGTCTTCCTGACGCATCCGGAAACCAAGGCCGCAAAGCTCGAGGATCTGAAGCCGCTGACGCTGTTTGTGTCCAAGGAGGGCATCGGCAGCTATTTCCAATGGCTCAAGTCAGAATACGGCTTTAGCGACAAGAACGTCCGACCTTACAACTTCAACCCGCAGCCCTTCATCGCGACTGCGCAAAGCGCCATGCAGGGTTACGTCACCTCGGAGCCGTTTGCGGTCGAGAAGGCCGCCGGTTTCAAGCCGGGCATCCTGCTGCTCGCCGATTACGGCTTCAACTCCTATTCGACATTGATCGAGACGCGCGCCGACGTCATCCTCACCAAGCCCGATCTGGTGCAGCGCTTCGTCAACGCCTCCATCATCGGCTGGTACAACTATCTCTATGGCGACAATTCCGCGGCCAACGTCATGATCAAGAAGCTCAATCCGGAAATGACCGACGAGCTAATCGCCTATTCGATCGCCAAGATGAAGCAATATGGCATCGTCGATTCCGGCGACACGCTCAAGGACGGCATCGGTGCCATGACGGATGAGCGGGTAACAAGCTTTTTCGACAAGATGGTACGGGCCGGCGTGGTGAAGCCCGATATCGACTACCGCAAGTCCTATACGCTGCGCTTCATCAACAACGGCGTCGGCCTCGAGCTGCGGCCGAAGAAGTAACTCGTCGAGGCGGGCTTGTCCGACACCGACATCGCCATTGGCGGGAACGCGGTCAGCCTCGCCGGTGTCACCAAGGCCTTTGACAAGGGTGTCATGGCGCTGGGCCCGTTTGATCTCGAGGTCGCCAAAGGCGAGTTCGTCTCGCTACTGGGTCCGTCGGGATGCGGCAAGTCGACGGCGCTCAGGCTGATCGCGGGCCTGGTGCTGCCTTCCTCGGGCCACGTCGATGTCGCCCACCCCGCCGCCGCAGCGAAACCTGGGCACTCAATCGGCTTCGTGTTCCAGGAGCCGACCTTGATGCCCTGGACCAGCGTTCGCGAGAATGTGCGGCTGCCGCTGAGGCTTGCCCATCTGCCGCCTGACGATGCGGATGGGCGCATCGACGAGGCGCTCGCGCGCGTCGGACTTTCCGACTTTGCCCGAAGCTATCCGCGCGAGTTGTCCGGCGGCATGAAGATGCGGGTGTCGCTGGCGCGGGCGCTCGTCACCGATCCCGATATCTTGCTGATGGATGAACCGTTCGCCGCGCTCGACGAAATCACGCGCTTCCGCCTCAACAACGATCTGCTGGTGTTGTGGCGCAATCTGAAGAAAACCGTCATCTTTGTCACTCATTCGGTGTTCGAATCTGTCTATCTGTCGCAGCGCGTCGTGGTGATGACGGCAAGGCCCGGGCGCCTTGCCGCGGAAATTGCCATCCAAACAGCCGAGCCGCGCAGCGAGGAGTTTCGCACCTCGGCCGACTACGCCGACTATTGCCGCAAGGTGTCGGCAGCACTGGCGCCCTCCTATGCAGGA
>Ga0306925_10007930_pt1 | contig 10020 bp, 7 predicted proteins | sample flu12Cox44000176_FD_203755 | JGI IMG/M metagenome (GOLD analysis project Ga0306925, IMG submission 203755) | Lab enrichment of tropical soil microbial communities from Luquillo Experimental Forest, Puerto Rico - flux8day.12C.oxic.44.000.176 (v2)... | ecosystem: Environmental > Terrestrial > Soil... | reverse complement strand
GTGCGCAAGATCGGAGTGCCGTGGCAACCCGAGCTGGCGCTCGGCGCGGTGACTGACGGGGCCAGTCCGGAGACTTTTATCGACCGGGATATGGCGGCCGTATTGGACATCCCGGAAAGCTACGTGCAGGAAGCGACGGTCCGCCAGCTCGACGAGATCGAACGGCGGCGACGGACCTACTGCGCGGACCGTCCGCCACTGGAAATCACCGGGCGTACAGCCATCGTTGTCGATGACGGCATTGCTACCGGAGCGACCATGCAGGTGGCGATACGTGCCGTGCGGCGCCGTGCTCCGGCACGCCTGGTCCTCGCCGTCCCAGTGGCACCGCCGGAGACCCTCACCGCATTCGCCAAAGAAGCCGACGAGACGATCTGTCTGGACATGCCTGCCGCGCTCGCAGCGATTGGGCACTACTATCGCGATTTCCATCAGATGAGCGACGCCGAGGTGACTGATCTTCTCGCGCGTGCGACGCGGTCACCGGGGGCGCCGCCGACACCCGTGACGAGGCGTGGCGACTGAGGCCCCGCGGGCCAAACGGCGCTGGTCTCCGCTGGAGGCTTCGGTCTTCACCAGCACGAAGCTGGTGACACTCTACGCGGGCCTCATGCACAGCATGTCACGGCGCAGCTCGCTTAGCCGACTACACCGCGCCGCAATGCCGCTCACTTCACCGACAGCGGATTGCACGGTGGTTGTTGCACACCGCGGGCGGTTCTACGCTGATAGATCAGTGGAGCCCCCGCCACTTCGCCTGCGTCCTCCGCCGCTCGTCGGACATTGCCTTTTAACACTGTCGAATTCTTGACATTATCCTTGGATGCAGACCCAGATCGGTATGCTCGCGGCGGTGGTGATATGCGAGGACATTTGGAAAACCAGGGCCATGGTCACTTCGAACAATTCCAAATGAATCACGAATGCGCCATCGCCGACAGTGGCTTTTCCACACCGAGAATCGCGTTCTCCGGGCGCTATTTTGATTTGCGATGACTGTGCAGGCTCGGAATTTGAAATCCGCCACGGCGTCGCCGGCAACAATTCCGGCCGAGGCGGTAGCGCGAACCGCGCCGCCGCGATCACCGATATCGACGTCGTTATCGCCGGGGAAGCCTTCCGATGCCGAATGAGGCTTGGGGAGTCGGCGCCTCCCTGCTGCGCCGCGAGGACGAGCGCCACCTGCACGGTCGCGGCGAGTTCGTCTCCGACATCAAACTGGCGGGCACGATGGAGGTCGCCTTCCTGCGGAGCCCCCACGCTCATGCCCGGATCAAGGCGATAGCTGTCCCGCCGGAAGCCGTCGGGCGGGTCTTTACCGCCGCCGATCTGCCGCAGCTCGCGCCGGTTCGGGTCGTCACCCAGGCGGCTGGCGCCAAGTCGCCGGCCTGGCCACCGCTGGCCGTTAACAAGGTCCGCTATGTCGGTGAGGCGATCGCTGCCTGCCTCGCCCCGACGCGTGGCGAGGCCGAGGATGTGGCCGCCTCGATCGCGGTCGATTACGAGGTGCTCGACGCGGTGGTGGATCCCCTCCGCGATATGCACGGTAGCCCCGAACTCGTCCATGAGCAGTGGGGCGACAATCTCTATTTCGAACGGACGACCGAAGCCGGCGACATTCAGGCCGCTGCACGCGCGGCCGAGGTCACCGTGACGCGCCGCTACCGCATGAACCGCCAATCGGGCGCTCCGCTCGAAGGGCGCGCCGTGCTTGCCTATCGCGACCACCGCCTCGATGCAATCGTTATCTATGCCTCGACCCAGACACCGCATATGGTGCGGGTCGCGATTGCCGAGAATTTGTGCATTGATGAGCGCTGCGTTCGGGTCGTTGCGCCCGATGTCGGCGGGGGATTTGGCCCGAAGGCGCGGCTTTACCCCGAGGAAATCATCCTGGCGGCGCTTGCGCTGACGCTCGATCACCCTGTGCGCTGGGTCGAGGATCGCAGCGAACATCTGTTAGCTTCGGCTCACAGCCGCGATCACCACTACCGGGTCACCGCCTATGCCGATCGGCACGGGAAGGTGCTCGGCCTAGATGCCGAGATCGTCGTTGATGCCGGCGCTTATGGCATGTGGCCGCGAGGCCCCACTTCGGAGACGAACATGGCGGCGAGATGCCTGCCGGGGCCCTACATGATCGCCAATTACCGGGCGCGCGGCTGTACGGTGGCAACCAACAAGACGCCGTTCGGCCCTTATCGCGGGGTGGGCCGCACGGGTGCGTGTTTTGCGATCGAGCGAACCATCGACGAGGTCGCGCGGGCGGTCGGGCGAGACCCTGTCGAGCTACGCACCGAAAACATGGTCCGGCCCGAACAGATGCCGTACCTCTCGGTTGGCCGCCTGCAGTACGACGGCGGCGACTATCCCGCCGCTGTCCGTTTGTGCGCCCAGTTGCTCGATATGCCCGCGGTGCGCGCCCGCCAGAGACAGGGCGAGCCCGACGGCCGGCTGATCGGCATAGGCTTCGCCTCGTTCACCGAGCAGAGCGCGGGCGGCGCGGCCGAGTATGCCTCCCGCGACGTCGCCATCATCCCGGGCTACGAGAGCTGCACGGCGCGGATCCTGACCGACGGCAGCGCTGTTCTGATGGTCGGCATCCAGTCCCACGGCCAGGGTTTGGAGACCGCCCTATCGCAGATCGCCGCGGAGGAACTCGGCATCGACCCGGCGCGGATTGCCGTGCGCCACGGCGACACTGAAATCAGCGCCTTCGGCTTCGGCACGTTTGCCTCGCGCAGCATGGTAATGGCCGGAGGTGCGGTCGCGCGCGCTGCCCGAACGTTGCGCGACAAGCTGACCCGCATCGGCGCTCACCTGCTGCAGGTCGATCCGGCCGAAGTGCGCTATGCGGACGGCGCCGTGTGGGGAGCGCAGGGATCGGTCACCGTCGACGAGATTGCCAAGGTCGCGCATCTGCGGATGGATGGACTGCCGCCGGGCGTCGATCCGCTGCTCGATGCGACGGCGACCTATGAGCCGTCGATCGGCACGGGCGTGTTCTCCTATGCGACCCATGGTGCGGTCGTCGTCGTCGATCCGGAGACCGGTTTTGTCGAGATCCTCGATTTCGCGGTCGCCGAGGATTGCGGCACGATGGTCAACCCGATGATTGTCGAAGGCCAGATCAGAGGCGGCGTCGTGCAAGGCATCGGCACCGCCCTTTACGAAGAAATACCCTACGATGAGGCCGGCCAGCCGCTTGCCGGCACTTTGGCCGATTACCTGCTGCCGGGTGCGGCCGAAATGCCGGCGATCAAGATCGGCCACCTCCACACCCCCTCGCCGCATACCGAATACGGCATGAAAGGCATGGGAGAAGGTGGCGCCGTTGCGCCCCCTGCAGCGATCGCCAACGCCATCCGCGATGCCCTCGCTGGAATCGGGGCCGAGGTCAACGAAACCCCGATCACGCCGCGCCGTGTTTTGACGGCGATCAAAGCTGCCCGAGACGCTGCGGTAAGCTGTTAAGGTAACCGCCCATGCAGGGCGGGCGACTGTGAATTCGGAGCGCACCTAAAAATTTCGCCAGTGCGCTACCCCGCCAACTCGATCCGGACCGAGGATCATCCACCGAGACAATGGTCGGTATTTGCCGCCTTCCCGGCGGTCGCGCTTCATCCGGTGATTTCAAATGCGGCCAATAATAGACGATCGCGCCGTTCGGTGGATTCTCCCCGACGTCCAGATATTCTCGAGCGCTGCTCCCATCCGGCTTGCGGAAGGTTCGGATCCCGGCGCCCACTCCGGGAGCGAGCGCGTGCGCAACGCCGACCGGTCTGAGGCTGCGCAAAGCCCCGAAATGCAGCTTCGTGCGAACCGTTGTGCGGGGCTCAAAGACGCGGCAGCCGGGGCTGTCGTCGATGAGGCATCTGAGCGGCGTGATGTCGTCCAGAATCCAGAACGAGCGGCCGTGGGTTCCCGCCACCAGGTCTGTTTCCTTGATCTTCAGATCGTAAACCGGCACGACCGGCAGGCCGCCTCCGATGCGCATCCAGCTCTGTCCGTCGTTCAGGCTGAAATAGACGCCCGTCTCGGTGCCGACGAATAGCAGTCCTTTGCGCGCCGGATCCGCGCGCACCACGCGGGTGATCTCGTCAACAGGAAAATTGCCGTTGATCGACTCGAAAGTTCGTCCACCGTCCGTGCTGCGGAACAGGTACGGCTTGTAGTCGGCAAGCTTGTAGCGGGTTGCCGCCAGATAAATCGTCTCGGGATCGTGCGGTGAGATCTCAACGCATGCGACATGGGCGAGCTTCGGCATTCCCCGTGGCGTGACATGCTGCCAGCTCTCGCCGTCATCGCGTGTGACGTGAACGAGCCCGTCATCGGTCGAGGCCCAGATCTCGCCCCGCCGGTGCGGCGAGGGGGCGAGCGATGCGCATGTCGCGTGCACCTCGGCCCCGGCGTTTTCACGCGTGATATCGCCGCCGGAAGGCTCCTGCCGCGCAATATCGTTGAGACTGAGATCCGGCGAAATTTCCCCCCAGCTCATGCCCTCGTCTCGGCTGCGAAACACATGGTTGCCAGCCGCATACAGTATCCCGCTGTCGTGCGGCGAAAAAACGATCGGGAATGTCCAGGCGAAGCGGTATCTCATGTCCTTGGGTGCTATGCCAAGGAATGCCTCGGGCCAGACATTCACCAGCTGGATTTGCCCGGTACGATGGTCGTAGCGCTGCAGCGCCCCGGCGCCGCCAGGTCTGGAGCCAATCGCGCCGCAATAGACGATGTTCGGATCTTCAGGATGCACGGCGACAAAGCCGCTTTCCCCGGTGCTGGGATAGGTGCAGTCCCCGAGGGTAATAGCACCCCAGACCGCGGCGCTGGGCGTCGAGATCGTGGTGTTGTCCTGCTGCGTGGCGTAGACGCGATAGGGATACTGGTTGTCGGTGTCGATGCGATAAAACTGCGCCGTTGGCTGGTTGTAGATCGACGACCAGGTCTGGCCACCGTTGCAGCTTACGCAGGCGCCGCCATCGTTGCCTTCGATCATCCGATTGGGATCGGCAGGATCGATCCAGAGATCGTGGTTGTCGCCGTGCGGCGTCTGGATCTCCGTGAAGCTCGCCCCCCCGTCGGTCGATTTCTCGATGGGCGACAGCCACGGCCCCAAGGGGCGTGAGCTGCTCGAAGATCTGCTCGCGAACTCGCCGCATAGGGTCAAGCAGGCGCGCTCCGCCGCGTGCAGTAGCATCGAGGCCCGGATCACGCTTTGGAACGGCACCTTGAGCAAGCTCTGCAACAGCGCCAACGTGGAGCGCTCAGTCGAAACCCAAGCCGCCTGACGACACTAGCCAGCACAACTGAAGTCGACCTGCATCGAGCGGGCGATTGAAGCCCTGTCCAATGTCTGCGCGGTTAACGCCGCTGGTAATCGATGCGCCTTTTGTCTCGCGCACAGTGGTCATCGAGCGTCCGCCCGAGTTTTTGGGCGAGGATGACGAGGCTTGGTAGGGCTTCTGGTCATCGCCCTCCGGTGAGGAGTGCGCAACGCGGATTGCTTGCGGGGGGAGCGGCACCAGCTGTCCCAGGGTGGCTCTCGCCCAAACCGCGCGGCGAGAAAGTCGACGAAAGCGCGGACTTTAGCCGATAGGTGGCGGTTGTGCGGATAGAGGGCGCGCAGCGTCAAAGGCGGCGCCGTGTATTCGTTCAGCACCGTCACCAGCCGCCCCGACTGCGTCGAACCGCGCCATATTCGCAGCGGCGTCGGCCGTGCGCTACTCGCGCATGCGATCGCCGAGGCGAGGCGGCGCGGCGCCGAGCGGCTGACTATCCTGGCTGACCCGAACGCGGCGGGCTTCTACGAGCGCAACGGCGCGGTGCGGATCGGCGAGGCGCCTTCGGACGCGGTGCCCGGCCGCGTGTTGCCGCTCTACGAGGTCGGGCTCGATCCCACGGGTTGTTCGTGATCTCGGGCCTTACCTGGGCGACCGTCTCGGCGACGCAATCGTCGCAGCACAGCGCCAGCGCGGTGCACGAGAACGGTGCCATCGGGTGAGCCGTTGTCCCTTCCTCATTTCTTGGAGGATTGTCCCGTCAGGGCTGGTGTGACGCCACCGCCACTGTTAAGCAGCGCGCCAATGATCGCCGCAGCGCTGTCCAGGCCGGCACTCTGTCCGCCGGTCGACACCACCGTTTGCGGCACCAGCTTCCCGATAAGCGAAACGACTTCCGGCTTGTCCTGAATGGTTTTGAGGAGCTGCTGCACGAGGGTGATCGTCAGCACGCGGTCCTGCCCCAGCACATCGGCTTGCGCGCGCTGCCCTTGCGCGACCTCCTCGAGTTCGAGCTTCTGGCCCTCGCCGCGCAGCTTTGCTGCGTTCTTGTTCTGCTCGGAGACCTGAACCCCGATCAGCGCTTCGACGAGCTGGTGCTGTTGTTCGGCGGTCGCTCGCGCCTTTTCGGTTTCGATCCGTTGCGTCTGCGCTTTTTGCTCCTGCTGGTAGGTGACCTGAAGCTGGTCGGCCAATTGCTGGCGCAACCGCGAAACCAGCAGTTCCGGCGGTAATGCCGGATCGCCGAACTTGACCTCCTTGATGACAATGCCGGCCCGCAATCCTTCGGGCCGGATCGCATCCTCGACAGCGTGCTCGAGCTCGGCGCGCTTATCGGCAAGATCCAACACATGCCGGCCTTGCGCACCGACCACGTTGCGCACGATCGATCGGATGGTCGGAACCATGATGTTGTTTTCTATCTCCGGCAGGCCGCCCACCGAGGCGACGACAAACGGGGCATTGTCAGGGGTGACTTGGGCCAGAACCCGCAATTCGAGCGGCACCAGCCAACCCTCGACAAACGGTGTAATGGCGGGGTCGGCCGAGCGGTCAGGCACAGGAACATCCTGCGAGCGTTGGGTTTGCGTCAGATTGCCTGACTGATCAAGGCTCAGATCGATGTAGCGCTTTTTGTAGCCGCCTTTGAACTCCCAGGTTTGCACGCGGGTGCTCATCATCGTGATTTTGTAGGCTGCTTCGTTGACGTAATAGCGCCCCGGCTGTAGGGCTCTCTCCCAGACGCCGATGCAGCCGGCGGGGACGAGGACTGCGGTGAGCTTGCCCTCGTCGGATTTTATTTCCCGGGCAGCGACAGCTTCGCCGCTAGCATTCGTCGATACCGTTTTCTGTGCGCAGGAGCTGGGCTTGTCCGCGACCAAACTCCCGAAATGCACAGAATCGACGACATTGGATTTGACGACGCCAACCGACCCCTCGGCGACATCCACCGCGGAATAGATAGTGAGATCCCAGAGATAGGTGTTCAGCCGGTAATTTCCCGGCGTCAGGATTGTCGTCTGCGGCCCGCGCTCACCACCATGGGTCAGGAAGTATTGGGCGTCGAGCATCTCCAGCTCGTGCCCGGCGGGAAACGCATCAGCCAGAAACTGGTCGGGCCGCAGTGGTGCCCCGTCCTTGGCGTTCAGGAAGCCGTATTTGCCGGATGGAATGGAAACGACCTTCTTGTTCTCGACCTGATAGATGACATTGACCAGGAACCACGGATGCCAGCCCGGGGTCAGGATCTCGGCCTGCGGACCCTTTTCTCCATTCGTCGCGATGATGTGCTCGCCCGGCAGCGAAGTGGTCCCGTAGATCTTGTTGAGCACGGCGATCTCGTCCGAGTCGACGTGGACATACGATGTCGCGGCCAGACAAATCAGCGCGATAGCCACGAACACTATTCTCAGGGAGAGTGAAAGCGTCCGGAAGTCCGGCCGAGCTCGATTGACGAAAAGGCCAAGAATGCTTGGAGCTACCGCCGCCAGCACGAAGTACAAAAGCGCAACGACAACCCAAAACATCGGATCCTCCCAGGCGGCCTGCTACCCAGGCCGCATTAAGTGACGGCGAGTTCAGCGGTACCGAGCCCGGAGATCTCGACCAATACCCGGTCGACGGCGACCGGGTATTGGATCGGGACCATGCTGCCGGTCATGACGATCATGCCTCGCCGCAACGGTGTTCCTACCGCCGCAAGTTTGCCCGCTAGCCAGACGAGGGCGTTTAGTGGATGGCCTATCACATCGCCGCCTTTGGCCGTTGCCGATTGCGCGCCCATTGATCGAGAGGCACGCCGTCATTTGAGCAAGGTCCAGTACCAGTCGGTCACCGGTGCACCAAGAACCACCCCGGCATTCCATACATTGCCGGCCACCATAGCCGCGGCATCGAGCCGCTTTATAATCATACCGCAAATCCTCGATCCGGTCTGAGCTTGGCGAGGATCGTCCTCAGGGTGCGGATGCGCGAGGCCCGTGCCCTCTACCGTCCTTTGTTAAACATCCCTCTATTCGACGCAAACACCTCGACAGGGATGTTTTTCAAGTCCTTCCCTAAAGGGGAGGCCTGTAAATCTCTCAACGCATTCTGACAACGGGCGTCGGCTGCGATCCAGTCGGCAGTCTCCGGCATCGATGCGACAACTATTCTGGATCCGGCCGCGAATAGGGTTATGTATTTCTGAGATCCTTGATAAACACCGAATAAATTACGAATTTCCAATATCAAACTTGATATATCAGGTTGGTTTATTGCTGTTGTCGCTTGCGCCCTGAGTTTTCCCCACTCTGACATTACAGTATAATTGAAAGCATCCGTAGCTAGGACGGCAAGTGGCTCATCTGGATCTCCGGGGCCATGATGGATAGTTTTCATCATGACATGCAGAACTCGTTCATATTTCATGACCATGTCATCGATGTTCGAAATAACAAATTTTTGTAAATCAACGCGAAACTGACGTTCTTCGACTGAAAGCGGAGCGGGCAGTACAGACTGTGGAATGTCCCGATAGTGTTGCCAAATAATGCCTCCTAGGGCCATGCCCCCGGCAAATGTAGCTCCCACGACGCCGATTAGTACCAGGTGCCACGGTTCCACACGAGTTATCCTCTCCCAGATTTTGCGTGCTGAAAAAATCAAAAGCCACAGCGTCCCTACGACGATTAAACCCAGAGCAACTTTCACGTTTGTGTAGCCGCTGAGAGAAGCCGCTAAAGCGATAAGATAGAAAAAAGCGGTGGGGCCGTACTGGATGAGCACCTATCGCTTGAGCATCGCAGATAACGCGCTCGAGTAGGTCGAGCTGCTGAACAGCGACGGCTAGTCTCGTTGAAGGATCAGAATGCCGCCATCAGTAACCGCCACCGGCCCGCGGTTGGTGGCGGTAGATCAAGGCCGCCCCGACGATTGGTCGACGGTAACCGGTGTTGACCGCGCGCGAAATCCGCCGCTTCAGGCTACAATGTTCCGCCGCCCGGCGATGTAGGCGACGCCTTGCGGACCGACATGCTCGGCGTGAACTTCGCCGGCGGCAACGGCGCAGCTGTCTCCGACACGGAACGTTTCAGCCTTCCCGCCACGGGTCAGTGTGATCTCGCCGCCGATCACCATGACGCGCGCATCCCAATTCGCTCTGGTTCATGACAAGCTCTCCCGCCTGCAGGTTAGAGCCAAGCGGACTGACACACCAGCCGCATCATACCGGTCCGTGTGCTCGGCGAGTGCCCAGCTCCGGTGATGCGGCAGCGATAGGATCCGGATATCGCCCCAGCCACAGGGTCGGCGTGAGCGTCAGGCCGATTTCGCGCACGAGGAGGTCAACATAACATGTCACCAGCCCCCGCCGAGTTGCCAGTTGGACATCTTGGTTTTGGCGCGATGCGCATCACCGGCCAGGGGATCTGGGGCCCTCCGACGGATGAGAGCGAGGCGATCGCGCTGCTCCGGCGGGTGGTGGACAAGGGCGTCACCTTTATCGACACCGCCGACTCTTACGGCCCCGGCATCAGCGAGATGCTGATCGCCAAGGCGCTGTATCCTTATCCGGCAGAGCTGATGGTGGCGACGAAGGGCGGGCTTACGCGACCCGGTGCCGACCGTTGGGTCAGCGATTGTCGACCCGAGCATTTACGCCGCGCCTGTGCGGACAGCCTGAGACGGCTGAGGCTCGAGCGCATCGAGCTTTACCAGCTACATGCGGTCGATTACCGGGTACCAATCGAGGATTCGGTCG
>Ga0306925_10007926_pt1 | contig 10024 bp, 9 predicted proteins | sample flu12Cox44000176_FD_203755 | JGI IMG/M metagenome (GOLD analysis project Ga0306925, IMG submission 203755) | Lab enrichment of tropical soil microbial communities from Luquillo Experimental Forest, Puerto Rico - flux8day.12C.oxic.44.000.176 (v2)... | ecosystem: Environmental > Terrestrial > Soil... | reverse complement strand
GCGTCCAGCCACGGGTTGGCCCGGCCCGCCGCGGGCATCTGGTCCGGCTCGATCACGCTCCGCCCGAAGTCCGGGTCATCCCAGGTGAGGTCCCCGTGCGGGTCCAGGCCCAGGTTGGTGCTCAGCGCGGTCAGCGCGGCCAGGTCGAAGCCGCGCGGCAGCGGGAGGCCGGGGTCCACCGTGGCCAGGATGTAAAGGCCGGCCCGCGGCCCGTTGCGGGCCAGGCGGCCCAGCAACTCCGCGGCCTGGTCGTCGACGCCGGCCGGGAACCCGGCCAGGACCAGGACGTGGTAGGGCACCAGCATCCCCGTCGTCGCCGCGTTGTAGGCCTCCACCGAGTCGTACACGTTGGTCAGCCGGTGCTGGGTGACCTCCACGACGTGGTCGGTCAGCATGGTCAGCAGGGCCTCGATCTCGGCTGGACGGGCCGCGACCCCGGCGCCCACCCGCAACTGGGCGGGCAGCCGCAGGAAGGCGCTCAGGTGCCGGCCCTGCCCGATGGGATCGGCGAGCGCGAAGCGCACCCGGCCCGGCCCGGCGGCGGTGGCCAGCCGCAGCACCAGCGCCTGCAGCAGCGACCGGGCCCCGTCGGCAAAACCGCGCTCGCTGATCAGCACGTGCCCGTGCCGGGCGAACCGGGCCACCGCCGGCAGCGATGGCTCTCCCGGCCCGCCCGGCCTTTCCGGCCCTCTCGGCCCGCCCGGAGTCCGCAGCAGGCCGACCCGCAGGCCATCCGGTGGCGGCGCGTGCGGATCCGGCTGATAGCCGTCCCACGCCGCCGCATCGAAGCCGCCCAGCGCCCACGGATGCGCGGCGGTCAGCGCGGCCACCTTGCCCACCAGGTCCCGCCCAGCCAGCGTGCGGCCGACCAGATCTGGGCGGACCAGGTCCGGGCCGACCCGTCCGCGGCCAGCCATGCCCGGCAGCCCGCCCGGGCCGTCCAGGTAGCGGTCATGACACCGGCGCGCCACGGCGGCCGATTCGGCCAGCCGGGCACAGGCATCGTGGAGTTCGCGCTCGATCGCCGCGACCGGCATCGTCACCTCTGCTGTCAGCCTGCCCACCCTTATGGTCAGCCCATTGCCGGCGATCAGCAACCCCCGGTAACCTCCGGCGACCCCAACGAATCCCGGCGGGCCGGCCGGGATCTGGTAACGATATCCAGAATCGCCGGGGCGCCGTCAGCGGCCTACCCGATCGGTTGGCCAGACGCCAGTGCCCAAAAGACCGCAGCCCGGGGCCCCTCTGGAGTGCCGGTCGACTAGCGGCCGCGATAACCGGGGTATCGCCCGGATGGGCAGTACGCCCGCGTGACGCTGGTTCACTGTGATGCCGAGGAGCTTGCTGTCAATTGCCGCCGCCTAGCGCGGGCGCGAGGCCGTCCCGTACACCACGTCCGTCCGCAGCACGGTGACCCCGTCCGCCCGCAATCCTGCCAGCAGCTGTGACCGTACTCGGTCGCGCAAGGCCGGACTAAGCGCGTCCACGGTGGCCCGGTACCCGGACCCGAGCACGATGTCCCAGAACTGATCCGGGTGCCCGAGCTGGTCTCGGCCTTCCGAAGCGACGGTGGCCACGGCCGATGACGGCACTCCGGCCCGGGCGAACAGGCCGGCCAGCGCCGACGGCGTGGTGATCTCGTCCCACGGGTTAAATGCCTTGAACAACGCCGGCTCGGCCTCGGCCACGTACCGCCAGAAACGGCTGTTGGCGGGCTCGAACAGCCCCGGCCCCCAGGTGGTGATGGCCAGCACGCCGCCCGGCCGGACCAGCCGCCACATCTCGGCCACGAACGCGGCCATGTCCGGCGCGAAGAATACGCCGAACACGCACACCACCGCGTCGAAGTCCCCGTCGGGCAGGCCGGTATGCGTCGCATCGCCAACACGGAACGAGACGTGACCGAGTCCCTCGCGGTCCGCCCGGACGCGGGCCAGTTCCAGCATCGGCGCCGAGATGTCGATGCCGACTACCCGGCCCGAGGGTCCCACGGCCCGCGCGGCCGGGATGGCCGAAGCCCCGGCGCCGCAGCACACGTCCAGCACGCTGGCTCCGGCCGGCAGCCCCAGCCGCGCCACGGTGGCCGCCCCGTAGCGGTCCCAGAAACCTAGCGCGGGCCGGTCGTAGTGATCGGCCGCGGCTCCGTAGGTTCGGGCGGCCCGCCGCACCGCTTCGTCCGGCATAAGGCCCTCAGGTCAGCCGCCGCTCGGCGGCCCACCGGGTCAGCTGGTGCCGCGACGAGAGCTGCAGCTTGCGCAGCACCGACGACACGTGGCTCTCCACCGTCTTGACCGAGATGTACAGCTCGCGGGCGATCTCCTTGTACGTGTAGCCCTGTGCGATCAGCCGCAGCACTTCGCGCTCCCGCGAGGTCAGCTGGTCCAGCTCGGGATCGAACGACGGCTTGACCCCATCGGCAGGCCCGGCCGAAGCCGCGAACGCGTCCAGCACGAACCCGGCCAGCCGGTGCGAGAACACCGCGTCGCCCGCGGCCACCCGCCGGATCGCATCGGCCAGCTCAGCAGTCGAGATCGTCTTAGTCACGTACCCGCGCGCGCCCGCCCTGATCACCGCGATCACGTCCTCGGGCGCGTCCGACGCGGATAGCGCGAGGAACCGAACCTCAGGGTTGACGGCCTTGACCGCCTCGACCACCGCCTGCCCGCCGCCGCCGGGCAGGTGCACGTCAAGCAGCACCACGTCGGGCTGCACCGAGGTGATCAGGTCGATCGCGGGCTGCACGTCGTCCGCCTCGCCGACCACCTCGACCTGCCGGCCGAGTTCGGCGCGGACCCCGGAGCGGAACAGCCCGTGGTCATCCACCAGGACCACCCGCGGTACGCCGCTCATGACCGGCCCGCCACATGATCAGCCGACCGCGGCATCTTCAGCGAGACCTTCGTGCCCTCGCCGGGACCGCTGACCACCGACGCGGTTCCGCCGCGCCGGGTCATCCGACCGTGCACCGACTCGGCCAGGCCCTTGCGGTCCTCGGGCACCGCGGCAGGATCGAACCCCTTCCCGCGGTCGCGCACCACGATCGACACCGAGTCGGGCTCCACCTCGGCGAACAGCGAGATCACGCTGGCCCCGGACCACTTCGCCGCGTTCACCGTCGCCTCCCGGGCCGCCGCCAGCAGGGCGTTCAGATTCTCGTCCAGCTCGCAGTCGCCCACCGTCACCGCCTCCACCGGAACCCCGTAGCGGGACTCCACGTCTTGCTGGATCTGCCGGATACCCGCCGCGAACGTCAGAAGCGACTCGTCGGGATCCCGCCCTTCGAACAGCCAGGACCGCAGCTCGCGTTCCTGCAGCCGGGCCAGTTGGACGACCTTCTGCGGGTCATCCGCGCGCCGTTGGATCAGGGCCAGCGTCTGCAGCACCGAGTCGTGTACCCGGGCCGCGATGTCGGCCCGTTCCTCGGCGCGCACCCGGGCCTGCCGCTCCAGCACCAGGTCGCGGCCGATCCGCAGCCACCACGGCCCGAGCAGCAGCACGAGGCCGGCGATGACCAGCACCACCCCGCCCAGCGGCCGCAACAGGGCCGTGCTCTCGTGCGCCGAGGCCAGCCAGCCCGCACCGCCGAATACCAGCAGGCCCGCGACCGTCAGCCGGATCGCCGACCGTCGGCCCGGCCGAGCGGCCCCGCTCAGCGGCTCGGCCAGGCGCCGCAAGGTGGCCTGTTCCTCAACAGAGGCGTTCCGCCAGATCAGAGCGAGCCCGGCCACGGTGAAGACCTGCGGCCACGCCCAGCTGGAGGGCCAGCCGGTGTTGAACACGCCGACCACGAACAGCAGGAAAGCGAGCCCGGACGCCAGCCCGGCCGCGAGCGCGATGCCCCTGGAGTCGGACCGGGCCCGGCTGCCGATGCTGCTGTCCTCCCCGGCCGCCGGGATCAGCAGCCAGCCCGCGACGTACAGCGGCACGCCGAACCCGCCGGTCACCAGCGCGATCAGTACGAACACGATCCGTACGGTGGTGACGTTAAAGCCCCTCCAGGCCGCCATCCCCGCGGCCACGCCGCCGGCCAGGCGGTCGGCGGGGTCACGGCGCAGCGGCCCGGCGCTCCCGCGCCGCAGCCAGAACGGTCCGCGGCGCGGGTGCCCGAACCGCCCATGCTGCCACGGCCCGAACGGCTCCTGGTCGCGGTGCCAGCGTTCCGGTTCCTCCACGCTCTCCATCATCGCCCCCCGCGCGCGTAATTGAGTATCCGGATCGTCCCTGACCTGACCCTGACTCCCTCCGGGAAGGATCAGGGTCACCCCAGGGAACTTCCCGATGTGCCCGGCCATCCCAAAGACGCAAGCTAAGGCCATGAACACGAACACCGTGAACCCAGAAGACACCCACACCGAGCCCGAGCGGCCCACCCGCACCGCGCCGGAACGCGTCCTCCTCCGCCGGTCCTACGAGGACCGCATGCTGGGCGGCGTGGCCGGCGGCCTGGCCCACTACTTCGGCGTTGACGCGATGATCGTCCGGATCGCCTTCGTGGTCCTGACCGTCTTCGGCGGCGCGGGTATCCCGCTCTACCTGGCCGGCCTGCTGCTGATCCCCGACGAGGGCAGCGACCAGTCCATCGCCGGCACCCTCATCGAGTCCCTCCAGACCAGGTCCCGGTAAGGAATCGCCACCATGTCCACGCAGCGTAATTACTCACAGGGCAACTACTCCCAGGGCACCGGCTCGTCCCGGAACCGCGGTTTCTCGCCGCTGTTCCGCGGCCTGTACTCCGACGAGCACCTGCGCGTCTCGGACGCCGAGCGGCAGGCCGTGGCCGACCGCCTTGCCCAGCACTTCGCCGACGGCCGCCTCGACCAGGCCGAGTTCGACGACCGGGTCGGGCGGGCCATGAGCGCCAAGACCCGGGCGGACCTGAGCGGCCTGTTCTCCGACCTGCCGGATACAGGGGCTCCGGCAGTCCCGGACCATCCGCACCACCCGCTCCGGCGGCGCCGTCACCCGGTGCTGATCTTCGTGCTTCTCGTCCTGTTCATCATGGCGACCGCGCACGCGGTCATGTGGGCGACCATGCCGTGGCTGTGGGTGGCGTTCGTCGGGCTCGTCCTGTTGTTCGCCACCGGGACCATCGGCCGGTCCCGCCCCGGCCAGGATCGTTGATTTTGGCCTAACGAAACGTAGTTCTACTGCCCGGGCCCGCTGGATGCGCCAGCGGGCCTGTTCTCACCGGTCAGCATGGCGCCACTCCGGCGGCGGCGGGATCGGCGAGCAGTCCAGCTTGTGGCTGGGCGGCGGCGGGATGACCGAGCAGTCCAGCTTGTGGCTCGGCGGCGGCGGGATGGCCGAGCGGTCCAGCGCATGGCTCGGCGGCGGCGGGATGGCCGAGCGGTCCAGCGCATGGCTCGGCGGCGGCGGGATGGCCGAGCGGTCCAGCGCGTGGCTCGGCGGCGGCGGGATGGCGGAACAATCCAGCGCGTGGCTCGGGGGTGGCGGGATCACCGAGCAGTCCAGGGCCGTGCTGGGCGGCGGCGGGATCGCCGAGCACGACACCGTTTTCGTGTCGAACTCCATACTGCTAATGCTGCGCCTAGGTCCGGCCCCGCGTCCAGGCTCAGATCCCTCCGGCCAGCTCGGAGGTCCACACCACGACCCGGGTGCGGTCGCCGCGGAACAGGTCGCGGGCGAACTCGAGCGGCTCCCCGGATTGGGCGTAGGCGGTCCGCTCGACCAGCATCAGCGGGGCTCCCTCGGCGACCTCCAGCGCCTCGGCCTCGCGCACCCCGGCCGTGACCGGCTCCAGGCTCTCCCTGGCCCGGTGCGGCCGCAGCCCGTACCTGACCTCGAGCAACTCGTACAGCGAGCCGTCCAGCCGCGATTCCAGCAGGCCGGGGAACCGGTCGGCCGGGAACAGCGAGCGCTCGAGCACGATGGGCCGCCCGTCGGCCAGCCGGATCCGCCGGATCTCGTACGTCTGGCCGCCCTCGCCGATCTGCAGAGCGGCGCCCGCGGCCGGGCCGGCCGGGCGCAGGGTGGCGGACAGCACCCGGGCCCCGGCCACCATGCCGTGCCGCCGTAGCTGCTCGGAGAACCCGGCCAGGGTGGTGAAGTCCTGCTCCACCTTGGGCGCGGCCACGAAGGTCCCGCCGTGCCGGCCCGTGGTCCTGGTTACCAGGCCGCGCCCGGCCAGTTCGGCCAGCGCGTGCCGCAGCGTCATCCGGCTGACGCCGAACCACGCGGCCAGGTCGTGCTCGGTCGGCAGCCGGTCGCCCGGCACCAGCGCGCCGGCCGCGATCTGGCCGGCCAGCCAGTCCTCGATCTGCCCGTGCACCGTGGTGCCTGGCCCGCGCACGATCTGCGGCGGCTGCCGGGTACCGGTCCGCAGCGCAGGCCGGATCCGGCGGCGTCCGGTCCGCGTCTTCCCGGTCCCGGGCTGCCCGGTCTCAGGCTGCCCGGTCCCAGGCTGCCCGGTCCCAGGCTGTACCGCCATGCTCGGGCTAGGCCGCGGCCTCGGCGCCGCCTGCGGCCTGCTCGACCGGATCGTCCTCGGGCGGCGTGGTCACCGGCGCGAATTCCTTCCGCCGCCCCGTGACCAGGTAGTAGATGGCGCCCACCAGGACGATGAAGATCACCACAGTCCACAGGATCGGGATCTTGTTCAGGAAGCTGATGTGGAAGTTGAGCAGCCCGTTCGTCTGGTTGGGCTTGGGGTTGCTGGCCACCCGCGGCCAGGCGAAGTTGACCAGCATCGCCCCGCCGTACAGCAGCGCGACGATGTTGACCAGCATGCCCCAGCGGCCCAGCTTGAACGGCGCGCTGATCTTGGGCCAGCCGCGGCTCCGCGCGGCCATGATCACGATGTTGCCGAGGAAGTAGCTGAGGTAGATCATGCCGGTCGCTGCGATCGCGATCGTCCCGGCGCCCGAGTACTCGAGGAACGGCACCGCGGACAGCAGCGCGACCACGATGCAAGCCAACACCGGGGTGTGCAGGTTCGGCGCCACCTTGGCCAGCGGCTTGGCGAACGGCAGCTGATTGTCGCGTGACATCCCGAAGCAGAGCCTGATCGTCGCGGCCAGGATCGACAGGCAGCAAACGAAGATCGCGGCTGAGACCACGAGCAGGTAGATCGTGGAGAACGCCGAGGAGAAGTTGGCCTGGATGATCTGCGCGGGCCCCCACGCATTCTTGATCGCGGTGTTCATGTTCGGGATGGCGATCAGCGTGGCCAGCAGGAACACGCCGCCGATGATGAACGCGCCGATCACCGAGCTCAGCACCGCCTTCGGCGCGGCCACCCGCGGATTACGCGTCTCCTCGGACAGCGTCGAGGCGGTGTCGAAGCCGTAGATGACGAACAGGCTCATGAACATTGCGGCCAGGAACGTGCTCGTGGTGACCGGGAGACCTGCGCTGTTGGTCACCACGTGGATGCCCTGGTGGTTATGGAACGCCAGTAGCACCAGCGCGAACACGAACATGCCGAGGATCTCGAACAGCACGCCGGTGTTGTTGATCAGCGCGACCAGCCGGACGCCGTAGATGTTCAGGACGGTGATGACGGCCAGCGTGATCAGCGCGAATACGAGCTGGGTGTGCAGGCTGGCTGCGTTCAGCGAGTGCCAGCCGAGCCCGTTCAGCGCGGGTATCAGCGCCAGCGGCAGCGTGGCCACCACCGCGGTCACGGTCAGGATGCCGGCGAACAGGTAGATCCAGCCGGTGAACCACGAGTAGGTCCGGCTGGACAGGTACTTGGTCCACTGGAAGACCGAGCCGGCGATCGGGTAGTGGCTGGACACCTCGGCGAAGTTCATCGCCACGAAGAACTGCCCGAGCGCGACCACCGGCCAGGTCCAGATGAACACGCCGCCGATGGTGGTCAGGCCCAGTGCGAACAGGGTGAAGATGCCGGTTGACGGCGAGATGTAGCTGAACGCCACCGCGAACGAGCTGAACAGCCCGAGCGAGCGCTTGAGTTCTTGCTTGTAGCCGAACCGGGCCAGGTCGTTGGAATCCCGCTCGGACCCGCCGGGAATCTGGGTGCCAGTGCTCATATCAGGGGACCTCCCCGTGCGACCGACAGGACCGCCATTTGAGCGCTAAATGTACGACCGCAGCCCTTTACTGTCTAGACCCATTAACGGCAAAAGCACTACCGTGGCCGCGTGGAGCCCTCAGGGTCTAGACCGGAACTCGACGCCCTCCTGGACCAGACCGATCACCTGGCCGCCCGGCCGCGGACGGTCGAGGAACTGCCCGGCGGGCTGACCAACCGCAACTACAAGGTGACCACTCCGGACGGGACCTTCGTGGCCCGCATCGCCCTGGGCGGCACCGAACTGCTGGCCATCGACCGGGACTGCGAGTACCGGAACTCGGTGACCGCGGCCGCCGCCGGGGTCGGCGCGCCGGTCATCGAGTACCGCCCGCAAGACCGCCTGCTGGTCCTGGGCTTCATCGAGGGCCGGACGCTGGACGGCGCCGACGTCGCCGACGAGCGGAATATCCCGCGCATCGCGATCGCATGCCGCCGGCTGCACGCGGGCGGGCGGTTCGGTAACGACTTCGACATGTTCGACATCCAGCGCGGGTACCTGGCCGTGGCCCGGTCCCGCGGCTTCCGCATCCCGGCCGGCTACGATGACTTGCTCCCGCCGTTCAGCGCCGCCGAGAAGGCGCTGGCGGCCCGGGCCCCGGCGACCGTTCCCTGCCACAACGACCTGCTCGCCGCCAACTTCATCGACGACGGCGACCGGATCTGGCTGATCGACTACGAGCTGTCCGGCAACAACGACCCCTGCTTCGAGCTCGGCAACATCGCGGCCGAGTCCCGCCTGTCCGGTGACGCCCTGGCCGCGCTGGTCACGGCCTACTACGGCCGTCCCCGGCGGAGCATGATCGCCCGGGCCCGGCTGCTCAGCCTGGTCAGCATGTACGGGTGGACGCTGTGGGGCGCGATCCAGAACGGCGCGAGCCCGCTCGAGTACGACTTCTGGTCCTGGGCCATGGAACGCTTCGAGGGAGCGGCGGCCGGCTTCACCGCGGACGGCTACCCCGCCCTGCTCGAGGAGGTGCAGCGCGATGACTGACCCCCCGAGCCTCCCGTCCCGGGCCCAGACCGTCATCATCGGCGGGGGAGTGATCGGCGCCAGCGTCGCCTACCACCTGGCCCACATGGGCCGGACCGACGTGCTGCTGCTCGAGCAGGGCCAGCTGTCCTGCGGCACGACCTGGCACGCGGCCGGCCTGGTCGGCCAGCTGCGCGCCTCGGAGAACGGCACCCGCCTGGTGCAGTACTCCACCGAGCTGTACGACCGGCTGGCGGCCGAGACCGGCCTGTCCACCGGCTTCCGCCGCTGCGGTGGCGTCACCGTGGCCCGCACCCCGGACCGCCTGACCCAGCTGCGCCGGACGGCCGCGACCGCCGAGGCCTACCAGCTGGAATGCGAGCTGATCAGCCCGCAGCGGGCCGGTGAGCTGTACCCGGTCATGCGGACCGACGACCTGGCCGGGGCGATCTGGCTGCCCGGCGACGGCCGGGCCAACCCGACCGACCTGACCGCCGCGCTGGCCCGCGGCGCCCGGGACCGTGGCGTCACGATCAGCGAGCGGACCCGGGTGACCGGCATCCAGGTCACTAAGGGCGCCGTGGCCGGCGTCCGCACCGACGCCGGCGACGTCGAGGCTGAAGTGGTGGTCAACTGCGCCGGGCAGTGGGCCAAGCAGGTCGGCGCGATGTGCGGGGTGACCGTGCCGCTGCACTCCGCCGAGCACTTCTACGTGGTCACCGAACAGATCGACGGAGTGCACCGGGACCTGCCCGTGCTGCGCGACCCGGACGGCTACACCTACCTCAAGGAAGAGGTCGGCGGCCTGGTCGTCGGCGGCTTCGAGCCCGAGGCCAAGCCCTGGGTCGCGCCCGACCAGCTGCCGTACCCGTTCGAGTTCCAGCTGCTGGATGAGGACTGGGACCACTTCGCGATCCTGATGGATAACGCGATCACCCGGATCCCGGTGCTGGCCGAGACCGGGATCAAGATGTTCTACAACGGCCCGGAGAGCTTCA
>Ga0306925_10007923_pt1 | contig 10025 bp, 8 predicted proteins | sample flu12Cox44000176_FD_203755 | JGI IMG/M metagenome (GOLD analysis project Ga0306925, IMG submission 203755) | Lab enrichment of tropical soil microbial communities from Luquillo Experimental Forest, Puerto Rico - flux8day.12C.oxic.44.000.176 (v2)... | ecosystem: Environmental > Terrestrial > Soil... | reverse complement strand
GTGGCGCCGGTGGAGAACATCGAGGCAGCGCTGAGCCTGCTCGAACGGGCCGAACGGCCGCTCGTCCTCATCGGCAAGGGCATGGCGTGGTCGCGCGCCGAGACCGAGGTCCGCGCCTTCATCGAGCGCACGCAACTGCCGTTCCTGCGCTCGCCGATGGGCAAGGGCGTGATGCCGGACGATCATCCGCTCTCGGTGGCGGCCGCGCGCACGCTGGCGCTGCAGAACGCCGACGTCGTCTTCCTCATGGGCGCGCGGTTCAACTGGATCTTTCATTTCGGCCAGCCGCCGCGCTACGCCAAGGACGTCAAGGTCATCCAGCTCGACATTGCGCCCGAGGAGATCGGGCACAACAAGGCGACGGAAGTGGCGCTGCTCGGCGACGGCAAGGCGATCGTCGCTCAGCTCAACAAGGCGCTTACCACCCGCCAGTGGTTCTATCCGAAGGACACGCCGTGGCGGCAGATGATTACCAAGAAGTCGGATGATAACGCGGCGCAGATCCGCCCGCAGATCCATGACGACGAGGCGCCGGCGAATTATTTCCGCGCGTTACGCGACGTCGCCGCCTGGATGCCGAAGGACGCGATCCTCAGCGCCGAGGGCGCCGGCACGATGGATATCGGGCTCACCCAGTTGCCGAGCTTCAACGCCCGTTCCTGCCTCAATGCCGGCACCTACGGGACGATGGGGGTCGGCCTCGGCCACGCCATCGCCGCCTGCGTGGTGCACCCCGACCGACCGGTCGTCCACCTCTCGGGCGACTCGGCGATCGGCTTTTCCGGCATGGAGATGGAGACGCTCGTTCGCTACAGCCTCCCGGCCAAGATCGTCGTCCTGAACAATGGCGGCATCGGCCCCGGCATGCCGGAGATCCCGGAAGACCCGATGTTCAAGCTCAAGCCCAATGCGCTCATTTACGGCGCTCGTTATGACAGGGTCATGGACGCCTTCGGCGGCAAGGGCTTCTTTGTCGAGGACCCGAAGGAGCTGCCCGGCGCCCTCGATAAGGCGATGGACTTCGACGGCCCCGCCCTCGTCAACGTCGTGATCTCGCAGGGCTCGGCGCGCAAGCCGCAGCAGTTCCGCTGGCACAGCTGATCAGGCTCTGAGCCAGCGGCTCCGTAGGGTGGGCTAAGGCGCGCCCCCCCCCGACCTGTTCACACGCACAATTCCTTGCGCGCCGAGCCCACCATTTGATTTCGACGCGTGGGCACGGCGCGCAAAAGCGCGCGCCTTTGCCCACCCTACGAGACCCTTTAGAGCAGAATCCAATCAGGTGGGAGCATATCCGGATTTGCTGAAGTAGTTGGGGAATTCGTTTGTCCGGAAGGTTCCGAGCGCCTCCCCGATCCGGTCGTAGAGGGCTGGCACGGTGCGTTCCTTGACTTTGCGAAGGTGCGCCTTGAGCTTGGCGAAGCTCTGCTCGATCGGATTGAGATCGGGACTGTAGGGCGGCAGGTAGATCAAGCTGGCTCCAGCTGCTTCGATGATCTGGCGCACCTCGTCGCGTTTGTGAGCTGACAGATTGTCGACGATGACGATATCTCCGGGCCGCAGCGATGGCACCAGAGATTGCCGAACGTATTCGATGAAGATCGCCCCGTTCATGGCGCAGTCGATGACGAAGGGTGCTGTGCATCCGTCCAGCCGCAGCCCGGCCACAAAGGTCACCGTCTTCCAGTGCCCCCAGGGTACGCGGCCGACGACGCGGCGACCGCGCTTGGCGCGGCCATAGAGTCGCGCCATTTTGGTCGAGGCTCCGGTCTCATCAACGAAGACCAGCTTGGCCGGATCGAGCCGCGGTTGATGAATCTTCCACCGCGTCCGAGCCTCGGCCACGTCAGGCCGCTCTTGTTCGGCCGCCTGCACGCTTTTTTTTGAACGTGATGTCCTCGCGCTCGAAGAAGCGCCACACCGTCCCGTAGCCAACGATTACGCCACGGGCCTTGAGTTCGTCGCGAAGCTCTTCAAGCGTCAGATCAGGTGCTTCTTCGATGCGCTCCAAAATCCAGGTCCGCTCGCCGGTGAGCAGCGAGCGGTGGTCACCGCCCATCGGCTTAGCGGCGACACTGCCTGTCGCCCGGAAGCGCTGAACCCAGCGGATGACCGAGCTGACCCCAACGTCGAAGACCTCCGCTGCTTGCCGCCGCGACAACCCGCCTTCGACCGCCGCAACAACACGCTCCCGCAAGTCCTCCGAATATGGCTTCGACATCCGCTGCTGGCCTCCCTCCCAGTGGCCAGCTTGAATCATGATTTGCCTGGATTGGGAATCCCCAAATCCGATTCACTCAGGTCGGATCATGCTCTAGAATCAAAGGTTTGCTAGTGTCCTTCGATTCCGAAATTCGCAAATCAGCTTGCCGCACGATGGAACGAATTTCGGAATCGGGACACTAGGGATAATGGGGGCCCTTACGCCGAGCGCAGGACAAAACGCCGGTTCGCCTTCTGCACGGGACGTGCGTTCATGGGATAGAGCTTGGCAAAGCGCGCGATATCGGCATCCGCCACCTGGATCGAATCCGTAAGCAGCAGCCAATCCACCGTCTCGCTGCAAGGCGGGGTCGTGAGCGATCCGGAATAGCGGTAATAGCTGCGCGCCGCCGGAAGCAAGCCGCTCGGATTGATCGCGCGATCCGCGTTGACCGGCGGACCTTCCTTTTCCGACATTGTGGAAACAATCTTGTTAAAGACCTGATTGACTCGCCCGGGGGTCATCAGCACGCCAATCACCGCGAGCGATCCGCCCGCGTTGGCGTGCACGAAATGGGCTTCCATGGCATAGCTCTTGCCGCCGATGAGGTGCTCGCTGGGGTGGTGAAAATGAAACTGCACGAGACGATAGTTGGCGTTGCCGTATTCGAGCACGCTGGTCTGGCCCATGTTGAGCTGGATCGTATGGCCATTGTTGACAATCGTGTCGCAGCTCTTGTCCCAGGCGATCTTGAGCGGAGCAAGCTGGGTGCGGATAGTATCGCCGATGTCGATGGGCGACTGCTGGGAGCCGAGTGTGCAGACGCGATTGGCGGGGTCGACCTCGCCCCACTTTTCGGGCCCTTCGGTGCCTTCATAGCTCCAATGCGCGTCCGCGCCGAAGAGTGACGTCGCGCAGAGAGGACAGGCTGCGAGGCCTGCGAGAAAATTCAAAGCATCCCGTCGATGCATGCCAATCTCCGACCATAAACCGTTGCAAGGTCTAGAGCGGATTGATTTTTCCTCGAACCATCATCCCGCTCTAACTTTTTGTTTGAGCATGATCTTTTTCCGAAAACCGGTTCCCACTTTTCGGGATCATGCTTTAACCCAAGCACTGGCCCAAGATCGGGGCGGCACCATGACGCGAATCATCTACAAGATCTGCCATCGGGCGGGGTGGAGCGAGGCGGAGCGCTCAGGCATTTTCCGGGGTGCGCCCGTTGATGTGCGGGACGGGTTCATCCATTTCTCCACGGCCGGGCAAGTGCGCGAGACCACGGCAAAGCATTTTGCAGGAGGAACTGATCTGATGCTCATCGCCGTCAACGCTGCCGCGCTCGGCGATGCGCTCAAGTGGGAAGTCCCCCGGGGCGGCGCGCTCTTTCCGCACCTTTATGGGGTATTGCCGCTGAGCGCCGTGTCTTGGGCAAAGCCACTCGCGCTCGGTGGCGACGGGCGGCACGTGTTTCCGGAGCCGTTGGAGTGATCAGCCTGATCGAGCCGTTCGTGCGGCCGGTTCTCCGGTTGCTTGATGCGGAGAACGCCCATCGGCTCGCCATCGCCGCGCTCAAGCTGCCGCCTCACGTTAAGCTTGCGCGGGAGGATCCCGCCCTCGCTGTCCGCGCATTCGGGCTCAATTTCCCGAATCCCGTGGGCATGGCTGCGGGCTTCGACAAGCACGGCGAAGTGCCCGATCCATTGCTGCGCCTGGGCTTCGGCTTCGTGGAGGTCGGCACCGTCACCTTGCACCCGCAAGGCGGCAATCCGCGGCCGCGCGTGTTTCGGCTGCCGCGTGACGAGGGCGTGATCAACCGGCTGGGCTTCAACAGTGAGGGCGCCGATGTCGTCCTGCGGCGGCTCGCCGCGCGTGCCGAGCGGGGCGGCATCATCGGCATCAATATCGGGGCCAACAAGAATAGCACAGACCGCATCGGGGACTATGTGCGCCTGATTGAGACCTTCGCTCCGGTTGTGAGTTATTTTGCCGTCAACGTCTCGTCGCCCAACACTCCGGGACTGCGGGACCTGCAGCAGGCCCAAATGCTGGACACGCTGCTCGAAAGAGTGATGGAAGCGCGTGCGCGAGCGAGCGCAACGGCTGGGATCGTGCCCGCGCTGATCAAGATCGCACCCGATCTCACGCTCAGCGAGCTCGACGATATCGTCGGTGCCGCGCGCCGGCACCGCGTCGACGGAATGATTATTGGCAACACGACCGTAACGCGTCCGCCGAAGCTGCGAGACCGCGCCATCGCTTCCGAGGCCGGCGGGCTCTCCGGCGGTCCGCTGTTTGCGCTGGCGACGCGGATGCTGGCGGAGACCTATGTCAGGGTCGAAGGCGCCTTTGCTCTCATCGGGGTCGGCGGCATCGATTCCGGTAGCGCGGCGCTCGCCAAGATCCGAGCGGGCGCGAGCCTCATCCAGCTCTACTCCGCGCTCGTTTTCCATGGCTTGCGCCTGATCCACAGCATCAAGTCCGAGCTGTCGAACGCTTTGCGCCAAAAGGCAGGCAACGGGATCAACGATCTCGTGGGCGTCGACGCGGCCGCAATCACTGCCGAGCCTTGGCCGGTATAGGCCAGGCGCTGTAGGGTGCGCAAAGACGTGCAGCGCAGACAAGTTTACGCAGTCTGCGCAAGCTTGACTGCGTGCGCGCCGTGCGCACGCGGTCGACCCACCGATAGGATAAAACGGCGTGCGCACGGGCGCCGCTGAGGATTAGGTGACCTCGGTTGGTGCTGAGGTGGCGCCCTCTGCGCACCCTACAGGTCCATCCTCCTACCGTCCCCGGACAACGTGCGAGAGGCGGATGATGAGCCAGATCGGCACCACGAGCGCGGCGCCCAGAAGGAGATAGCGCCACAGCCAGCGGATGGCATCGAAGCCCATGTCCCAGATGCGCACGAGGAGACTGCGCAGGCTGTCGATGATGTTCCACGGATCGAGCCCCAGCACTTCCAGAATTACGCCGATCAGAATGGACAGCAGGATCAGTCGGAAGATTACCGATAGCGGCGGCCCACCGAAAAAGCGGGCGAGCATGCCATAACCGCTCGAAGACGCCGGCTTATCGGAAACGGTCGGTGGGTTGACGGTCATGCCCCATCCTATCACAAGACGAGACGCGCTGCTCCAGTGCCTCGCGCTGTCTCAACGCTCTCCAGCATGCGCTCAAGGGTCTCCAGGCGATCCGCCTCGCGCGGCGGCTTGTCCCAGCGCAGCCGGTTGATGCGGGGAAAGCGCATGGCCACGCCGGATTTGTGACGGGTCGATCTTTGCAGACCTTCGAACGCAACCTCCAGGACCAGACCCTGCTCCGCCTCGTGCACGACCTCGCGCACCGGACCGAAACGCTGCACCGTGTTGCGCCGGACGAAACGATCGATTTGAAGAAGCTCCTCATCGGTGAACCCGAAATAGGCCTTGCCGACCGGCACCAGCGCGTCGCCTTCTTCCCCATTGCTCCAGACTCCGAACGTGTAGTCGGAATAAAAAGAGGAACGCTTGCCGTGGCCGCGCTGGGCATACATGAGCACCGCATCGATGAGGAAGGGATCACGTTTCCACTTCCACCATTCCCCCTTGGGACGCCCCGGCAGATAGGGTGCATCGCGCCGCTTGAGCATGATGCCCTCGACAGCGTCAGCATCGCGGTGCGCTCCCGCCGCCGCTGGATCAGCCCGCGCAGCGGAAAGCTCATCCCAATTCGTGAACTTGACGACGGGAGAAATATCGACGCGGGGCTCTTTGAGCCGGGCGACGAACTCTTCCAGCCGCTGGCGTCGGGCTGAAAAAGGAAGTTGTCGCAGGTCCTCGCTGCCCTCGACTAGGAGATCATAAGCGCGCAAGTGCGCCGGAAAGTCCCGCATCAGCTCGGACGTGACGGTTTTGCGATTGAGCCGCTGCTGCAAAACGTTGAAGCTTTGGACGCGTCCATCCCGCACCACCAGAAGCTCGCCGTCGATTGCAGCGGGCAAATGCAGCGCGTTAACGAGGTCGGGAAAGCCTCTCGAAATGTCTTCGCCGGTGCGGGAGTAAAGACGCGCGACGCGTCTGCCATGCGCATCGAGGGCAGCCGCCGCCTGTACCCGAATCCCGTCCCATTTCCATTCGGCGATGAAGTCTGCCAGATCGAGAGCGCGCAGGTCCGCATCCTCCAACGCGTGGGCGAGCATCGCCGGGCGGAATGGCGCCGGATCGTTGCTCGCGGGCTTGCCGGCGCGCCCCTCGAGCCAGGCGAACAGCTCGAGATAAGGTGGGCGCAGAGGAGGCCACATCAGCTCGATCTCGTGCGTGTCCTTGTTGCCAAGCGCCGCCGCTGCAGTCTTTGCGAGACGCGCCGAGACACCGACGCGCAATTCTCCCGTCATCAGCTTGAGGAGCGCCCAGCGCCCGGTCTCATCGAGCGCATCGAGCCAGCGCGCCAGCATGGCGGGCAGTGCTGCTTTGCCGAGGGAGGAAAGCGAAGCGACAACTTCGCTCAACGCCGGCGGAGTGAGCTGCTCTGAAGTATTGGCCGGCCACATCAACGCAACGGTTTCGGAAAGGTCCCCGACGTAATCGAACGACCATTCGAACAAAACCGGGTCGGTGCGCTCTGCAATCAAGGCGCGGATCATGCTTGGCTTGGCGTGCTGGAAGGTGAGCACGCCCGTAAGCGCTGCAAGCGCCCAGCCGCGCTCCGGATCGCGCGTGCTCGCGAAATAATCCGTCATCAGGCGCAACTTGTTGTTGCGGCCGGACTCGTAGGAGAGCCGATCAAGCAATTCGGCGAATCGGTTCATGCGTGCTCGGAATCATTGCTGCGTGCCGCATCACCGGTATCCTCCTCCTCGTCGTCATAGCCGATGATGTTCAGGGGTCGCGCGCGCAGTCCCTGCTTGAGGCTCCAGTGCACGAGCGCATCCTCCTGCCCGTGGGTCACCCAGATTTCGGCTGCGCCTGTGCCGAGGATCGTCGTCGTGAGGCCCTCCCAGTCTGCGTGGTCCGAAATCACCAGCGGCAGTTCAATGCGATGCTGGCGCGCGCGGGCGCGCACCCGCATCCAGCCGGACGCGAAGCATGTCAGGGGATCGGGAAACCGCCGCGACCAGGGCTCGTGCAACGCCGAAGGAGGGCAAAGCGCGATGCAGCCGGCGAGCTCGGCTTTGCTTGCGTTGCGCGCGAGCTCGAGCCGGCCAAGCTCGAACCCGCGGCTTTGATAGTACCGGGTGATCTTCTCCATGCTGCCGTGGAGAAAGATGGGCTTCCCGTAGCCCGCCTTGCGCAGGAGTGCGATGACGCGCTGCGCCTTGCCCAGCGAATAGGCGCCGATGAGATGCGCACGTTCGGAAAAAAGCGCGACCGAATGGAGGAGCTTGGCGATCTCGGCGTCCGGGTCGCCGTGCCGAAAGACCGGCAAGGCGAAAGTCGCCTCCGTGATGAAGACGTGGCAGGGGACACTTTCGAATGGCGCGCAGGTCGGATCTGCGATTGTCTTGTAATCGCCTGAAGCAACAATGCGCAGTCCATCGGCTTCGAGCGCAATCTGCGCCGACCCGAGCACGTGGCCGGCGGGATGGAGCGTCACCTTCACGTCGCCGAGGTTGACGGTTTCGCCGTATCGAACCGCCTGCGCGGAGCCGGCAAAACCGTCCCCGTAACGCAGCCGCATCAGATCGATCGTTTCCGCCGTTGCGAGCACGGCACCGTGCCCTGCCCGCGCATGGTCGGAGTGACCATGCGTAATCACGGCTTTGTCAACCGGACGTGTCGGATCGATGTGGAATCCGCCGAGCTTGCAACACACACCATTTGGCGTCGGCAGAACGATGTCTTGCGGCCGCATGGCCATGAGATAATCATTGCCGATGAATTCCCCCACCGCCGACGTGACGCTGTTGCCTGAGCGATTCCAGCGCTGGTTTGCACAGCGCGGCTGGAGCGTGCGTGCGCACCAGAGGGAACTTCTGGCCAAGGCACGAGCTGGACACTCTGTGCTGCTCATTGCGCCGACCGGCTCCGGCAAGACACTCGCCGGTTTCCTGCCCAGTCTGGTGGAGCTGACCGCGGAGCGGGCAGAAGCCGCGCCCCCAGTCGCGCGAAATCGCGGCCTCGCATTGGCTACGAGAGCTCCCCGCGAGCAAGGGCTTCATACCCTCTACATTTCTCCCCTCAAAGCGCTCGCCGTCGACATCGCGCGCAACCTCGAGCAGCCGGTGGCGGAGATGGGACTGCCGGTCCGCGTCGAGACCCGCACCGGCGATACACCGTCTTCGCGCCGGCAGAGCCAGCGCCGACATCCGCCACACATTCTGCTGACCACACCCGAGCAATTGGCGCTGATCCTGGCTTCTCCTGACGCGTCCTACCTGTTCGGCTCCCTGCGGCGGGTCGTGCTCGATGAATTGCATGCACTCGTTACGTCGAAGCGCGGCGATCTGCTCGCGCTTGGGATCACGCGGCTATTCGCGCTGGCACCTGATCTCTCCACCATCGGCCTTTCGGCAACCGTTGCGGAGCCCGATGACCTGCGGCGCTTTCTCGTTGCGCAGCCGCCGGAAGGAGAGGCATTGGCGGATCTTGTGCTGGCCGAGGGCGGCGCCATGCCCGATGTCAGCATGCTCGACAGTGCCGAAAGGCTGCCTTGGGCGGGGCACTCGGCTCACCATGCCGTCGCCGAAATCTACGCACTGATCAAGCAACACAGGACGACCCTCGTTTTCGTCAACACCCGCGGTCAGGCCGAGAGCATCTTCCAGGAGCTTTGGCACATCAATGAAGACGCGCTCGCGATTGCGCTCCACCATGGCTCCTTGGACGTGGCGCAGCGGCGCAAAATCGAAGCCGCCATGGCGAGCGGGCGTCTGCGCGCCGTGGTCTGCACGTCTTCGCTCGATCTCGGCATCGATTGGGGAGACGTGGATCTCGTGATCAATGTGGGGGCCCCGAAGGGCGCATCGCGGCTCCTGCAACGCATTGGACGGGCCAATCACCGGATGGATGAGGCATCGAAAGGCGTGCTCGTTCCGGCCAACCGCTTCGAGGTGCTGGAATGCACGGCTTCGCTGCAAGCCATCGCCGAGCATGCCCAGGATACCCCCCGGGCACGCGTGGGCGCTCTCGATGTGCTCGCCCAGCACGTTCTCGGCTGCGCTTGCGGGGAGCCGTTTCTCGCCGATGAGCTTTACGCCGAGGCGAGAAGCGCCGCGCCCTATGCCGGTCTTGCTCGCGCCGATTTCGACGCTGTGCTCGATTTTGTCGCAAGCGGGGGCTACGCGCTCAAGGCGTACGAGCGTTTTGCAAGGATCAGGCAATGCAATGACGCCCGCTGGCGGGTCAGCAACCCCATGGTGGCGCAACGCTACCGCATGAATGTCGGCACGATCATGCTCAAGGTGCGACTCGTGCGCTCTCGCGCGTCCAAGATGATCCCACGGGGCGGCCGGCTCCTCGGCGAAGTCGAGGAATATTTCATTGAAACACTGGTGCCCGGCGACACCTTCGTGTTTGCCGGAGAAATTCTGCGCTACGAGGCGCTGGTCGAGGACGAGGTCTATGTCTCGCGCGCGTCATCGGAAGAACCCAAGGTGCCGGCCTACGAGGGCGGAAGATTTCCGCTCTCCACATATCTCGCTGCGCGGGTACGCGAGCTTCTTTCCGATCGCGAGGAATGGAGAATGCTGCCCCCTTCCGTGCGTGAATGGCTGCAGGTTCAGGAATGGCGCTCGTTGCTGCCACGGCCCTCCGAGCTCCTGGTCGAGACCTTTCCTCGCATGGATAAGCACTATCTGGTCGCCTATCCCTTCGAGGGGCGCCTTGCGCATCAGACGCTGGGCATGCTG
>Ga0306925_10007920_pt1 | contig 10025 bp, 9 predicted proteins | sample flu12Cox44000176_FD_203755 | JGI IMG/M metagenome (GOLD analysis project Ga0306925, IMG submission 203755) | Lab enrichment of tropical soil microbial communities from Luquillo Experimental Forest, Puerto Rico - flux8day.12C.oxic.44.000.176 (v2)... | ecosystem: Environmental > Terrestrial > Soil... | reverse complement strand
GGCGAAGATGAAGCCGTCAACCCGCGTATGATCCAGGGTACTCAGATCAAGTTCACCAACGAGGCGACGTGGACTGATAAGCAAGGTGTCGTACTTGATTCGAAAAAGCACTTGCTAGCAATCGGCGTTGAGCGCGTCGTCAACAAGTGGCCGCCCCAACAAGGCGCACCGCTCGAAACCATCGTACTCGAGCCAGGACAGCCATTTCCCGACATCAAGAAACTGGACGAGGCCTGCCCGAAATCTGAATGGCGTGAAGCCTTTGGCAAATCGCAAGGCCCATATCAAATACAACGGCTGTTGTATTTGCTCGATCCGGTGACGCTCGACAAATTCACATTCGCTACCTCTACAGTCGGAGGGACGCGGGCGCTACACGAGCTCGCCGATAAGATCGCCTGGATGCAACGCTATCGGCAACTCGGCACACGTCCGCTCGTACATCTATCGAACACCTTTATGCCAACACAGTATGGCGGGCGGCAGCGGCCGCATTTTGTAATTTTGAATTGGGTCACGCCCAGCGGCGACAATGTCGAACTCATGCAGAGGGCGACACCGCAAATTCCAGATGGAGCCGCTGCCAAACCGGATGTTCCTTCGGCAACCGCATCGACAAAACCGGCAAAACCCGCGGAAGAAATGTTGGCTAAAGCCGGGCTCAAAACCGTCAGCGAACCTACGCTGGCGGAAGAGATGAACGACAAGATTCAATTCTAAATGAACGCCAATCGACGAGAGCACGGGCAGGCGCAAAATGCCTGCCCGCCTGCATCTCACAAGCGGTATCGCCATGGAATGGACGATTCCAACCGAGCTGCCCGATCTGCGCCGCGTCGGGCTTATCGCCCTTGATACAGAAACGCGCGATGACGGACTCGCTGCTGATCGCGGTAGCGGCTGGGCTACACGGCAAGGCCACATCTGCGGCGTAAGCGTCGCCTATCGCATCGAAGCGAACATTCAGACGCTCTACATTCCGATTCGACATCCGGACACTCAAAATTTCGCACCCGAGCAGGTATATGCCTGGCTCAAAGACCATATCGCTTCCGACCTGCATTTTGTCACCCAGAACGGACTTTATGATTTCGGCTGGTTGCGTGTTGAGGCTGACATAACTCCGCCCCCTGGCGAACGGTGGGAGGAAATCGGTGCGCTTGCGACCTTAATTGATGAAAACAGATATCAATATGGGCTCGATGCGCTGTGCAAGTGGCGTGGACTACCGGGCAAAGACGAAGCCCTCCTGCGCGAAGGCTGCACGGCGCTTGATTTGATCACCAACAGACGCAAGAAGTTCAAGCCGCAGAATTACATTCACCAATTGCCAGCACGCTTCGTCGGCCCCTACGCCGAAGCCGACGCTGCCCGCGCTTTAGCTCTATTCGAAGATCTTAACCCTGTCCTCGACCGCGAGAACACGCGTCTCGCCTATCGGCTCGAATGCGATCTTTTGCCGATGGTGTTGGAGATGCGTCGGCGCGGCGTGCGCATTGATGTTGCTGCCGCTGAACGTGCCCGCGATCTTCTGCTCGGTAAGCGCAATGCAGTGCTCGCCGAAATATCCAGCAAACTCGGCACCCCAGTCAGCATGGCTGAACTGGCACGCAACAAATGGTTGGCCGAGACCTTCGATCGTGAAGGCATCAAATATCCACGCACTAAGAAGGGCAACCCGTCGTTCACCGGCGGGCAAAAGGGATGGCTGGATCGCCATCCGCATTGGCTATTGAAGCTCATTCGCGAAGCCGACAAATATCACATGGCGGGTGCCAACTTCGTTGAGGGATACATTCTCGGTTACATTGTGAATGGCCGCATTCACGCGGAAATCCATCCTCACCGCTCCGAGGCCAACGGCACAAAATCGTTTCGCTTCAGCTATTCGGATCCGCCGCTGCAATTGATGCCATCGCGCGACGAAGAACTCACGCCGCTGATTCGGGGCCTGTTCCTATCGGAAGAAGGCGAGGTGTGGGCCAAGCCCGACTGCTCGCAACAGGAATTCCGCATCGCCGTACACTACGCCGCCGTGCACAACGTGCCGAAAACCAACATTGCCCTACAACGGTATGCGGACGATCCCGACACCGACTTCCACGTCTTCGCTGCGCAACTCACCGGCATCGATCGCAGCAATGCCAAGAATGTGAACTTCGCCAAAATCTACGGCGCCGGCATGCGCAAGTTTGCGATCATGATCGGCAAGTCCGAAAGCGAGGCCAAGGCGATCTATGAACAATATGACCGCGAGCTGCCGTTCTTACGTGCACTCAGCCAGATTTATCAGTCGATCGCTCGACGCCAAGGCTACATCATCTTGTACGATGGCGCTCGCCGGCATTTCGATAAATGGGCCCCCGGGGGCACCTGGGAGAAGGGCGCCGGGCCGTGTGAACGCCCCGAAGCCGAACGCCGACTCACCGATCCCGATCATCCGTGGTTCAAGAAGGGACCGCTTTGGCGTGCCGATACCCGTAACGCGCTTAATGCGCTGATCCAAGGTACGGCTGCACGCCACACCAAGCTGTGGATGCACGCGTGTTGGCGCGAGAGCATCGTGCCGCTGCTGCAAATGCACGATGCACTCGAATGCTCGGTAGCGACCCGCGAGCAGGCCGAAATAGTGGCGCAGCTGTGCGTCGAGGCGATCAAGCTTCGCGTCCCGATGCGCGTGGACCTCAAGTTCGGCCGCAATTGGGGCGATGCCAAGCACAGCTGGGAGGAGCTATACGGCGCAGCGCCGAAACCCATCAAGCACACATCACGCCCAGCAGTCGCCGAAACCGCAGCAGCCTTCTCGCCGGCAAGCTCTGAGACGTCGACGCTCGAGACCTCAAGGCCCGAGACCATCTCGACGTCTGAGAGCTCAAGCTCGAAGCCACAGGCGACACCTGCCGCCATCAACGTGTCAAAAGTCGACGGCCAAACTCCATTCGTATCGCTGCGTGATGTCGTTTGCGAATATGGCGCACAGTTGATCCACAATAAGGTGGTCTGCCCGTTCCACGACGATCACAAGCCCAGCTGCCATATTTATCACGACCACTTCTTCTGCTTCGTCTGCGGCGCGAACGGTGACGCCGTCACGTGGCTGATGGAGGTTCAAAGCCTGACCTACCCGGAGGCGATCGAAGCGCTGGAAAGCTTCGAACCGCGCGCCCATCCGCCGGAAGATGATGGCAAGACCCTGCGCATGGCGCTGGCACTGTGGGAACAGGCGCAACCGATCGCCGGCACCTTGGCGGAATACTACCTCACCGGCCGGCACATCGATGTGACTCAACTGCCGGCCGATGTACCGCTGCGCTTTCATCCCCATTGCATGTTCGGAGCGCGGCAACGGCATCCCTGCCTGCTGGCCCTGCTGCGCGACATCGAAACCAACGCCCCGGCCGGGATTCTGCGCACCGCACTCACCGGTGACGGCAAGAAGATCGACCGCTTGAGCCTCGGGCGCTGGCATGCACCGCGCGCCATCAAGCTGTGGCCGGCAGGCGAAACGCTCATTGTCGGTGAAGGGCTCGAGACCGTGCTGAGTGCGGCGACCCGCATGACACACGAAGACCGGCCATTGCGACCAGCCTGGGCCACCGTCGGCAGTGCACGGCTGGCGACCTTGCCGCCGATCCTGGGGGTAAAGCAGCTGATTGTCCTTGCCGACAAGGATGATGCCGGATGCACGGCGGCACGCCATTGCGGAGAGACCGCGGCCAATGCCGGCTGCACGGTGCAGCTGCTCACCCCCATCAACGTGAAGGACTTCAACGATATCGTCCGCGGGAGAGCGGCATGACCGAAGATCCCAAGCGCGCGGAGGAATATACGACCGAACGAATCGTTCCGCAGGGCAAGAGCAACGACACCAGCAATGCCACCGCAAACCCCGGCGGCAATGCAAACATGGGCGGCAACGGTGCCGGCCCCAGCTCTGGATCTGGTCCTGGCACTAGCAGTGCTGGCCCCAGCTCTGGATCTAGTCCTAACACTGGCGGCAGCGCGCCAGCCTATACGCCCGAGCCATGGCCGGTACTCGACGATGCCGCGCTCTATGGCCTCGCCGGCGAAGTGGTGACTTGTCTCGCACCCCACACCGAAAGCGACCCGGCCGCACTGCTGCTGACTTACCTGACGAGTTTTGGCAACGCCGTAGGCCGTGGTCCACACTATCTCGTCGAGGACACGCGCCACTTCGTCAATCTGTTTGCGCTACTGGCAGGCAATACCGCCAAAGCGCGCAAAGGCACGTCGTCCGATCGCATCCGCACCATCTTCCAATTGGCCGATCCCATTTGGGCGACCGAACGAATGCAAGGCGGCATGAGCTCAGGCGAAGGGGTCATTGCCGCTGTACGAGATGCCCTCTGGGTGCCCCGCAAAGGCGTGCTGGAGATGGTGGACCCCGGCGTCGACGACAAACGGCTATTGCTCTATGAGCCTGAATTCTCCTCGGTGCTGGCGGTGCTCAATCGCGAAGGCAACATCCTGAGCCGGATCGTACGCGACGCTTGGGATTGCCGCCAAGTGCTGGGCACGATGACCAAGCATACCCCGACGCGGGCAACCGAAGCCTACATCTCGATCGTCGGCCACATCACCATCACAGAGCTACAACGCCGACTGGATGAAACCACGATGGCCAACGGCTTCGCCAACCGGTTCCTGCTCGGTTGTGTCCGGCGCGCACGACTCTTGCCGCATGGCGGCAATTTCCAGGTCCTCGAACGCGAGCGGCTCGGCCGATATACCCAGGAGGCGCTGAACGCGGCCCGCACTAGAACGCGGATCGAGATGACAGCCGCAACGCGGGAGCGCTGGACGGCCGAATACTCGGCGTTGACTGCCAGCGGTGATCGGCTCACCGACCACATGACAGCACGCGCCGAGGCGCAGGTCATCCGGCTCGCCCTGATCTACACCCTGCTCGATCAGGCGCCCGCCATCGAAGTCGCTCACTTGGAATCGGCGCTGGCGCTGTGGCGGTTCTGCAAGGCCTCTTCCAGCTACGTCTTCGGCGAGCTCACCGGCGACGGTCCCGCCGATGTCATCCTGGCGGCATTACGCGGAGCCGGTACCAACGGAATGATGAAACGGGAGATTTTCGAGCTGTTCGGCCGCAACCTATCGGCTTCCAAGATCGACGCCGCCCTAGCCCGGCTGCAGGCGAACGGCAGAGCCGTCAGCCGGCAAACATCTTCACTTGGCGGCCGACCACGGCAGATGTGGTTTGCAACCAGCTGAGAGAGGAGAGCGACATGACTAAATCGTGCGCAGAGGAACCCAGTGAACTGGCTGACGATGCCCTCGCCGATGCTATTTTGCAGGAGTTACGCAAGGCGGGCACGTGGGGACTGAGGAAGCCTTCGATCAACGTCCTGTTTGGCCGCAAGGCGCCGGTTGCAACGGTCAACATCGCCCTGGCTCGGCTGCAAACCGCCGGCAAAGCCGTCTGCGAGCGGATACCCACGCGATCAGGATACGGCCGGCGGCAGATATGGTACGATGCCGACAGCATCTAAAAGTACGAACAAAGGGGGGGACTTTGTTCGTACTGTACGAACAAAGTGGGGACTTTGTTCTTTCTTCGTAGATAGCCCCCTCTCTTTTTTGAAGACCCTTATCTGATAGTATCCGTAAATAAAATAATATAATAATATCAATATGTTAGCATTTCATGCCTGCTCGGATGGAACTTTGATTTTGGGCGCGGAAGGCTATCGAAAGGCTATGAACAAGACCCCCTTCTACGAATAAAGTATTTGTACGAACAAAGTCCCTCCCGACCCTCTTGAGGTCTATTAGATGATGGGCGCGCGGCGGTCTGATTGAGGTGTTGCAAAAATGTCGAGGCAGGCAGGCGGCATTTTGTTGACGTATGGTTGGTTGTTGGACAAGCTTTGATGTCGCGATTGCATCCTCTTCAGCGCGCCTACTTTCTGGGCCTTCGCCGTGGCAGGCAGCAAGCGCGTCGGGAAGCTGCGCTGTTGGTCGAAGAGTTCTATACCGAGTTGTTCTCGGTCGGGTCCGAGCCAGGTGCCATCGAGGAGGCAATCGGGCTCGCGCTCGGTCTCACGTGCGATGCCGTGGTACGCATAACGTCGGATGACGGCGGTTAAAGTTCCGTGCTGGGCAATGCCTGCCCCGGCGGGGAACGCCGGTCGGGCGTCGAGCTGGCAGCATGCCAAAAAGCAAGACGTGCCGACCGGCCTAACTGGCAAATCGGCCGTAAGATGGCCGCCCGTCCAGGAGACAGCAAGTGCGCCTCCACCATTCTGAGCGTTGGAAACGCATGGCTCGACATCAACTTCGTGTTCAGCCGCTATGCGAATGGTGCTTGCGTGAAGGTCGAGTGACTGCAGCGCGCGTTTGCGATCACGTTGAACCGCACCATGGCGACGTCAACAAGTTTTGGTTGGGGAAGTTGCAGTCGCTGTGCCGCAATTGCCACGAGAGCCGCAAAAAATTCCGCGAGTTGAATGGCTACGATCGCGACGTGGGGGCGGATGGATTACCGCTTGATCCGCGACATCCCGTCATCGAACGTAAGACGCGTGGCGGGGGGAGGGTTCTCGTGCGAGGCCCCGACCCTCTGGACCGACCGCGCCGGCCCTCGAAACTTGACGAAATTATTCCATTTTTTGCGTCCCGTGCTTTCGCGCTGAAAAAGCGTTAAGCTTTCACCATGTTTGATCCAGCCTCGACCACGCCTCAACCGCCGCGCAAGCTCGGCGAGCATGGCTTGTCCCTTTGGCAATCGATCCAATCCGAATACCGGATCGATGATGCCGCTGGGCGTGAGATGCTGGCACAGGCGTGTGAGGCCGCCGACCGAGTTGCGCGCTTGGCCGAGAAGATCAATGCCGACGGCGAAATTATTCAGACAGAGAACGGTCCGAAGCCGCATCCAGGGCTAAAGGACGAGCTTGCTGGTCGCGCCTTTATTGTTCGGGTGTTGCGGCAATTGGGTTTGAATCTGGAGCCGGTCCGTTCGGTCGGTCGTCCGACCGCGTGGCGGAAACAGCAAGAGGCGCGCGATGCCGAGGAGTAGATATCTGCGGAGGTCGCATCGAGCGAGGTTGAACCATTTCCAAATGATGGAACTGTGGTTAGGCCCCCGCTCTAACGGTTCGGCTTTCCGGTCCGACGAGGAACGGCGCGAGGCTTGGTTTCGCAATCGCGACCGAGTGATGGAGTTATGGGCAAAGGGTGGTCGGCGGCCACAAGGTTGGTGGTACTACGAGGCACCCGAAAAGGGTCTGCGACGATATCCGGGATACGAGCACGAGCGCTCGGTTTTGTACGAATTCTCCACCGTTTTGAGCGTGGACGAGCGTGCTGAATTGGAGGCGTGGTGGCGACGTGAATTTGAACGTTCCTGGGATGAGCATTTTTTCTATTGCGCCGGACCGGATAAGAATTTTACTGGCGACGCTGCTCGCTGGCAGCATTGGTTATTTGTGGATTTGCCGCCGCCGTTACTTGAGAAATTTATGGGCGAGCGCCAGCGACGTGGTCAGGTGATTTGCGAGCTGCAGGCTGTGGCCGAGACCGACAGCCAAGAGCCGCACGAACGTCGTGTCGGTTGAAAGCTTTTAAGTTTGCTTTTTTAGTGAGGAGGCTCCATTGACGTTTTCCCAGCAAGAGCGGCGCGAGATGGAGCGCGAAGATCGGCGAGCGGATCGGGCGTGGGCGGTGCTCTATGGTCCGTTATTTTGGCGCTTCGTCCATGCGCTTGACGTCCTCGGCTGGAAGATCGTGCCGCAGGACCCCGAACGTGGTGAGGTGCGTTTGTTCGTGCCGATGGGGAGCAAGCGCAAGCATTGGCCGAGTTGGATCGAAGACGACCGCAAGAAGCCATCGAAGCTGCGGCTGATCGACGGCGACAAGTCTGATGAATGAGCCGCCGATCTTATAAAAAAACGGCCGACCCCCAGGAAGCAGAGATTTAAGGCCGGATGGCGCTGCTGCGGGCGGCCACAGAGCGTCTAATTGGCCTGGCCGATACTCGACGTTTGCCGCTCGCTTCGCCGCCCGATGTCGACGCGACCGTTCCGCCGATGTCATCGGCTTGTCGCCGAGCGCCGGACGACCGCCAGGGTGTTTCGTTTCAGGTTTTGTTGCATCCGGCGTGGCCGCGCCAAGCACGGCGGCCGCTTTTCCTGCGGCTGCGGCCGGCTGTGGCCCGATGGCGCACACCGATGTCAGCGGCGCGCCGCTGCCTAAAGGCAACAGTTTTCTTAGCCAAGCCCTCATCCCGGTCGGCGTCAGCGCCGTAGCTCAAGTAACGATGTATCTCTTCCCCTCAAGAGCTACGCCGATTTGACCGCAGGCGACCGTAATAGCGGACATCGGTGGACGTCTCAAAAGTGCCTGTTGGCGGACATCAGTGCCCCGCGATTCGCGGAACGGGTTTTAGGAATACCGACCCGCGAGCGGATGGTTTAGCCCACTGCCAGATGTAGAAATCGGCGGCGTGGCAGGTCCTTCATAGCGTTTATGTGTGCTCGCCAGCCGGCAGGCGCACGGTAAACACCGAACCTTTGCCCGGCTCGCTTGTCACCGTCACGTCGCCGCCCATCATGCGCGCGAGCTTGCGGGTGATGGCAAGCCCGAGGCCGGTGCCGCCGAAGCGCTGCGCTGTCAGGGAATCTGCCAGAGTGACCACTCGGGATTGAGGAGCGCGACAACTACGATGATGGCTATTTGATCATGATAGCTTCGACCCGCCGCGGGCCGTTTGAGCGCGGGGTCATTGTGGCCGTAACGCTGGGATCAGCCGAGGTGTATACGCGGGCGGACGGCGCGATACAGGTCGTCGGCGAACCAAGTGACACCGCCCCTGACGGGACCATAGAGATCCATCTGGTGCATCCGATAGAGCGCTGCGTGCGCAAGATGAGCAAGGTGCCCTCTCAGGAATCCTCCGCGGAAAAAACCGTAGGAGCCGAGTGTGCCGTAGGCAGCGTAGTCGGCCAACGACACGAGGCTCCCCATGTCGCGGAAATGGAATTCGGCAAGCGGCCTGTTTTGCCTGAGATATCCGACGAGACTGCGTGCAAGGAAAACGGCCTGTTGTCGAGCCACTTGGGCAGTCGTTGGAAGAGACCTTCCGTCCACGTCCGAAAAGCTTGAGCAATCGCCAAGAGCGAACACGCTGTCGTCCTCCTTGCTCTGTAACGTAGGCCTGACCACGATCTGTCCGCGGTGGTTGACTTCCAGACCGTCGAGCTTCGAGACAACCTCCGGCGCCTTGACGCCGGCAGCCCAGACGACCATCGCCGCCTCGATCCGTTGACCCCCGTCTAGGATGACACCCTTTGCGTCGGCACCAACTACCTTCGTATTTGTTCTAACGTCGATGCCGAGCTGTCGCAGCTTTGCTTCAACAGATTTGGAGATGCGTTCGGGGAAAGGCCCCAACAGCCGCGGGCTGCTCTCGATCAGCGTGATACGGAGATGCGTCGGCATTTCGTCGGTGGCGTACTTCGACAAGGTCTCAATGATGACTCAATTCCGCAGCGAGCTCGACTCCGGTCGCGCCGCCGCCGACGATTACCAAATGCAAGTCGGTGCGGGCCGCAATCGCCATGAGGACCCGGCTGCGCAGCCGGTCACTGAAGAGCAGCGCTTGCCCGATGTCATCGATGAAGTGACAGTTCTCAATGACGCCGGGTGTTCCAAAATCGTTCGCGCGGCTGCCGCGCCGCCGAGTGCGGCCAGCAATTCCCGCCGTCTGATGGTGACTGTCATACGCCCCTCCCGCGCGAGGTGCGTAAAGGGAAGGATACCACGCCACGAGCGTGTAGTCTTGACGTTCAAGGAGGGCACGATGCTGGTTGCTTCCACCTCTGTCGTCGGCTTCAACTGCACTACTTCCGCCCCCAGCCCTTCGCGAACGCCGCCATCGGGGCCTCGCGCGTCGGCTTGTAGGCGTGCGTCGGCGTGTGATCCTCGTGAAGCCGAGTGCGACCAAGTCGTCGTTACTCATGACCACCCCGCGCGCGTTCGTCTTCTGTTGCGGT
>Ga0306925_10007916_pt1 | contig 10028 bp, 6 predicted proteins | sample flu12Cox44000176_FD_203755 | JGI IMG/M metagenome (GOLD analysis project Ga0306925, IMG submission 203755) | Lab enrichment of tropical soil microbial communities from Luquillo Experimental Forest, Puerto Rico - flux8day.12C.oxic.44.000.176 (v2)... | ecosystem: Environmental > Terrestrial > Soil... | reverse complement strand
CCCGTAATCCATGACTTGTAACAGGATATTGAAGAGATCCGGATGCGCCTTCTCAATCTCGTCGAGCAGCAACACACTGTGCGGATGCTGGTCGATCGCATCGGTCAATAGCCCACCCTGGTCAAAACCGACATAGCCGGGGGGTGCGCCGATCAGTCGTGAGACCGTGTGCCGCTCCATGTATTCTGACATATCAAAGCGTGTGATCTCGATGCCTAGGGTGCGGGCGAGCTGACGCGCCACCTCGGTTTTGCCGACACCGGTCGGGCCGGAGAACAAGTAGCAGCCGATCGGCTTCTCGGGATCACGCAAGCCTGCGCGGGCGAGCTTGATCGCGGAGACCAGTGCCTCGATCGCCGGGTCCTGGCCGAACACCATCGTCTTTAAGTCGCGCTGCAGATTCTTAAGCACCTCGCGGTCGTCACGCGACACGCTCTTGGGCGGGATTCGCGCCATCGTAGCGATGACCGCCTCGACTTCCCTTGCGGTGATGGTCTTGCGGCGACGGCTCTCGGGAACGAGCATTTGGGCCGCCCCGGTTTCATCGATCACGTCGATTGCCTTGTCCGGCAGCTTGCGGTCGCCAATGTAGCGATGCGATAGCTCAACTGCTGCACGCAATGCATCGGTCGTGTAGCGGACCTTGTGATGCCGCTCGTAATATGGTTTCAGGCCGCGCAGGATCTTAACCGAATCCTCGACGGTGGGCTCGTTGACGTCGATCTTCTGAAAGCGTCGGACGAGCGCTCGGTCCTTCTCGAAATAGTTGCGATATTCCTTGTAGGTCGTCGACCCGATACAGCGGATCACCCCGCCCGCAAGCGCTGGTTTCAACAGGTTCGAGGCGTCCATCGCCCCGCCGCTTGTTGCGCCTGCGCCAATCACCGTATGGATCTCGTCGATAAATAAGATCGTGCCGGGTTGAGCTTCGAGCTCGGCCAATACTGCCTTCAGCCGTTCTTCAAAATCGCCGCGGTAACGAGTGCCCGCGAGGAGGGCGCCCATATCGAGGGCGTAGATCGTCGAGTGGAGCAGCACCTCGGGTACTTCACGCTGAACAATGCGCCGCGCCAAGCCTTCGGCGATCGCGGTCTTGCCGACACCCGGCTCACCAACATAGAGCGGGTTATTCTTGGCCCGCCGGCACAATATCTGGATCGTGCGTTCGACCTCTGCCTCGCGACCGATCAGTGGATCAATCCTACCGCCTTTGGCTTTCTTGTTTAGATTGACGCAATACGAATCAAGTGCGTCATGATTGCGCTTCTGCGGCTTTTCGACACGCTCGTCCTCGTCGGTTCCTTGTACGCGCCTGGTCTCCGAACGCCCTGGCGCTTTGGCGATGCCGTGGGAGATGTAATTGACCGCATCGAACCGGGTCATGTCCTGTTCTTGCAGGTAATATACAGCATGGCTTTCGCGCTCGGCGAACATGGCCACGAGGACGTTCGCGCCTGTCACCTCCTCACGGCCTGACGATTGAACGTGAATCGCTGCCCGCTGCAATACGCGCTGAAAGCTCGCCGTCGGCTTTGCGTCGTCCCCGTGGGTGGCGACGAGGTTGCCGAGTTCATTATCGACATAGTTCAGGACCTCGCCGCGCAGCCGACCGAGATCGACACCGCACGCACGCAACACAGCGACCGCGTCCTGATCCTCGGTCAGCGCGAGCAGCAGATGTTCAAGCGTGGCATATTCGTGCCGGCGCTCATTGGCATAGGCGAGAGCCCGATGCAGCGACTTTTCGAGGTTGCGTGACAACACGCCCGCCTATCCTTCCTTTGCCGCCCCGACGGTGATAACTCGGGGACTAATCCTTTTCCAGCGTGCACTGCAGAGGATGCTGGTGCTGCCGGGCGAAGTCCATGACTTGGGTCACCTTCGTCTCGGCCACCTCGTAGGTGTAAACGCCGCACACTCCTACGCCTCGGCGATGCACGTGCAACATGATGCGCGTCGCTTCCTGGCGGTTCTTGTTAAAGAATCGCTCAAGAATGTGGACGACAAATTCCATAGGTGTGTAGTCGTCGTTCAACATCAATACCTTGTACATCGACGGCTTCTTGGTCTTCGGCTTCGCCTTGACGACGACACCCGTACCCGGCCCATCCTCGCCGCGCTTTCCGTTCTCGCTCATTTTGGCCCGAGGAATAACGCTGCTCGCTGTCCGGATGATATTGGCTTTCGGCCTCTCCGCAAACGCATTTTCCTCCGATCAGGCAAAGGTTACAGGGCGGCTGGTCACTCGCTCCGATAAGGCCGGCGCAACAGGCCGTCGATCATCGCATCGACCGATGCGCCACGGTGTAGCACTGCCTCCACGGCTCTACTAATGGGCATCTCTATTCCAAGCTGGTTCGCCAGTCCCGCGATCGCTGCAGCGGTCGCCACGCCTTCGACGACGGATCGCCTGCCGGCGAGTGCGGCGCTAAGATTTTGACCGCGGCCAAGCTCAACGCCAAGGGCGTAGTTGCGCGACTGTGTGGTGCCGCAGGTCAGCACCAGATCGCCGATGCCGGAGAGCCCAGCAAAGGTCTCTGCGTGGCCGCCCTTGGCCAGCCCCAGTCGGATCATCTCGGCAAGCCCACGGGTGATCAGCGCGGCGCGGGCATTCTGCCCCAATCCGCGCCCTTGAACGGTCCCGCACGCGATGGCCAGCACGTTCTTCACCGCACCGCCGATTTCGACTCCCGTCGGATCGTTCGACAGATAAGGCCGGAACCTGCTACTCCCCAGTGCCGTCGTGAAGCCGTGTGCCAACGGCCTGTCACGGCTGGCAATCGTGACCGCGGTCGGCAGGCCGCGGGCAACTTCGGCGGCGAAGGTCGGTCCAGACAGCACGGCGAAAGGTGAATTGGGCAGAAGTTCGACCGAAATCTCCGACATTGTCTTTAGCGAACCGGCCTCGATTCCCTTGGCGCAATGCAGCACCGGCACTCCCTCAGGCAGACCGGGTCGAAGTGCGCCGATTACGCCGCGGAGAAATTGAGCAGGCACAACAAGCGCCGCCGCTTCGGCACCGGCCATCGCCGCATCGATGTCATCCGTCGCGACGATCGCCGGGTCGAGCGATATGCCGGGCAAGAAGAGCGGATTTTCATGCCGCTCGTTGATCGCTGCGATGACATGGACGTCACGTGCCCACAGCATCACACTTGCGCCGGCGCGCCGGGCGACAACGGCGAGCGCCGTTCCCCAGGCACCGCCCCCGATAATTGCCAACCGCTTCACTCGGCCGACCTCATTTACGCCGCCGTGTGACCTCCGCTCCTGGCTGTTGCGGTGCGCGTGTCGAGCGGCCAGCGCGGGTGGGAGGCCGCATCGAGATGATCAACGAGACCGAGACGAAGGCGCTCAATTCCCGCCCAGGCGATCATTGCCGCGTTGTCGGTGCACATCGCCGGCGGCGGAGCGACAAACCGAAGCCCCGCAGCATTCGCGAGCGCAGCAAGGCGTCTTCGTAGCTGATGATTGGCGGCGACGCCTCCTGCTGCGACGAGGGCGGTCCCCTCCGGGTGGTGGCGGCAAAACCAGTCGACGGCATTTGCTGTTCTATCGATCAGCGCATCGCAGATGGCGAGCTGGACCGATGCGGCGAGATCGGCCGTATCCCGAGAATCGAGGCCGCCGATTGCGACCAGCCGGCGCACCGCCGTCTTGAGTCCAGAGAATGAGAAGTCGTAGCCGGGCCTACCCTTGAGTGGCCGGGGCAAGACAAAGCGCTGAGGGTCGCCCACGCTAGCGGCGTGTTCGATCGCGGGGCCGCCGGGATAGCCGAGCCCAATCAGCTTTGCGGTCTTATCGAAAGCCTCTCCGGGTGAGTCATCAAGTGTAGTACCAAGACGCGTGTAGCGCCCGACTCCAGCGCATAAAAGAAGCTGACAGTGCCCGCCGGAGACCAGCAAGACAAGATAGGGGAAATCGACACGATCGGTCAGCCGGGGGGTCAACGCGTGACCTTCGAGGTGGTTGACCGCGACAAAAGGCTTGCCGGCACCCCAGGCAATCCCTTTTCCCATCATAGTGCCGACAATCAGACCGCCTATGAGACCAGGGCCCGCGGCAGCGGCTACTCCGTCGATCTCAGCGAGCGTGACACCGGCCTCCGAGAGCGCGCGGTCGATCACCATATCGAGATGGTCGAGATGCGCGCGCGCCGCAATCTCGGGTACGACCCCACCGAAAGGCGCATGTTCGGCGAACTGCGCTCGAAGCTGATTGGATAGTATCCTCGGGCCCTGAGGCGTCGCGGCGACAATTGCTGCGGCGGTCTCGTCGCAACTCGTTTCAATGCCGAGAACGATCATTGAACGGAGCCGGTGGCGCTCGCAAGCACAACCTCGGGAGGGTGAACCGCGGCGGTCGTGATCAGCCGGGCGGCGCGACCTCGTAGGTCTTGAGCGTCTTATCGCTGGCAGCATCGATCTCCAGCAGCTTGACGGAATACCCCCACAACGCTGCCGCATGACGCAACACGGAACGGCTGCTCTTTTCCTCGAGCAGGACACCGTCGTGGACGTAGTGCGCAAGGACTAGGCAGCGGTCGCCCCTAAGATCGACATCGACGACCTGAATATCCGGCTCGCGACGGGAAAGGTCATATTGGCGCGACAATGCGCTGCGGATCTTGCGATAGCCGACATCGTCGTGGATCGCCTCGACCCGGAGAGCTGGTTTGGTGCTGTCGTCCGAGACCTGAAACAAGCGAAAGCGGCGAATGAGCGCCGGGCTCAGATACTGCAGTACAAAGCTCTCATCGCGATAGTTCGCCCAGGCGTGACGCAACACGCCATAGCCGTCTCCGCGGCCGGCGATGTCGGGAAACCACTCGAGATCCTCATCGGTCGGGTTTTCGCAGATGCGATGTATATCGCTCATCATCGCGAAGCCGAGCGCGTAGGGGTTGAACCCGCTAAACCGCGGGTCGTCGAAATCCGGCTGAAAGACGACGCTCGAATGCGAATGCAAGAACTCGAGCATCGAGCCTTCGGTGATCAGCCCCTTGTCGTGCAGCCGCCGCATGATCTCGTAATGGACAAAGGTGGCACACCCTTCATTCATCAGTTGTAGCTGCTTTTGTGGATAAAAATATTGCGCGATCAAGCGGACAATTCGCACCAACTCGCGTTGCCAATCCTCAAGCCGCGGAGCCCGCTTCTCGATCAGATACAGCAAATTTTCCTCAGGTAAGCCGAGATCGCGCTTGATCTCCTGCAGACGCGCTTCAGCTGCGTCGGGATCCTCCCTGTCTCTTCCGGCGCCGGGTACGGTGCGCCACAAATCGTTGTAGGTTGCCTCGGAATGCGCCCGTCGTTCCTCGGCCCGGCGCTCTTCTTCCGCGAGGTTCGGCTTGCTTCGGTGGGCGTAACGATTGACCCCGTGATCCCTGAGCGCATGCGCGGCGTCCAAAACGCGCTCAACCGCCTCCACGCCGTGGCGCTCCTCGCATTTGGCGACATAGTCGCGTGCAAAGCTCAGATAATCGAGGATGCCATTTGCATCGGTCCATTGCCGAAACAGATAGTTATTCTTAAAGAAATGGTTGTGTCCAAACGCAGCATGGGCCATGACAAGGGTCTGCATCGTCATGGAATTTTCTTCCATGATATAGCAGATGCAAGGGTTGGAATTAATGACGATTTCGTAGGCAAGACCTTGCAAGCCGCGACGGTACAGCGTCTCGTGAAAAGCGAAGCGTTTGCCGAAGCTCCAATGACGGTACATCAGCGGCAAGCCGACCGAGGCGTAGGCGTCGAGCATCTGCTCGGAGGTGATGACCTCGACCTGAACCGGGTAGACGTCGAGGCCAAGCTCGTCGAGCGCGATCCGCTCGATCGCGTCAAAGGTTTGGCGCAGCGCCGTGAAGTCCCAGTTTGGACCGGTAAAGAGCGGAGCCGAGGCCTCGAGCCGGACCGCCTCTGCCAAGTGTGTGTCAGGCACGAACGCCCCCCTTTGCAAACAGTTCGTGGAACACCGAGAAGATTTGCGATGGGTCGCCGACCCGGCGCATCGCGAAATGCGGATGTGCGGGCGCGACCTCGCTGTAGGCTCGCCACAGATCGCTGTCGCGCGACAAGCCGGTTAGACTACCTCCCATGCCATCGCCGACCTCGACATAGGCAAAGTATTGACAGAGGGGAAGCACTTCCCCACCAAGTAGCGTCACGCAGCGGCCGCTATCTGCCCCGTAATTGTCGCCGTCGGAGGCCTGTGCCGCATAAATATTCCATCGATCGGTGGAGTACCGAGCCCGCGCAATCTCAAGCATCTTCTCAAGAGCGGTCGAAACAACAGTACCGCCAGTTTCGCGGCTGTAAAAGAAAGTCTCCTCGTCGACCTCTTCCGCCGTACTCGTATGTCGGATGAAGACGATATCCACGTGTCGGTAGCGCCGGATCAGAAAGACGTGTAGCAGCATGAAGAACCGCTTGGCGAGGTCCTTCATCGCCTCGGTCATCGATCCCGACACGTCCATCAGGCAGAACATCACCGCTTCGGTATTCGGGCGAGGCACGCGCTCAAAACGGTTGTAGCGGACATCGAGCGGGTCGATATAGGGAATTATCTTGCTCCGGTGCTCAAGCCGTTCGAGTTCACGGATGAGCCGGTCAGCCTCGTCGTCGGCTCCGCGGGCGCGGGCGTTCCCGATCGCCTCGCGGATCGTTTCGAGTTCCCATTGCTTGGGGCGCCGCAACGAAATGCGTCGGGCCATGCTGTTGCGCATCGTGCGGCGAACGCTGAGGTTGGCCGGGCTGCCGGTGACCGTATAACCGGCACGCTGCAAATCGACCGCGAATGTCTCTTTGAGACTCTTCTTTACCAGGTCGGGCAATTCGAGATCCTCGAAGAACATGTCGAGGAACTCTTCCTTGGACAGCGTAAACTCAAACGCGTCCTCGCCGGACCCATCCGGACTGCCCTGTGAGCCGCCACGCCCTTCGCCGCCGTTCGGCCGCGGGATCTCGTCACCCCTGAGATATTCCTTGTTGCCCGGAACGACATGCTCGGTGCGGCCAGTGCGACGGCTGTGGTGAAAGATCGGCTCGGTGATCCCGCGGGTTGGGATCGCCACCTTCTCGCCCTGACCGACATCGGCAACCTTGCGCTTTCGCAATGCCTCCTGCACCGCCGATTTGACTTCCGCCCGGGCGCGTCCGAGAAACCGCTGCCGGTTGCTAAGGCTCTTGCCCTTGGGGTTGGGTCGCCGGTCGACGATGTTCATGGGTTGTCCTCCGGACCGGACGAGCGGCTCGTTCGCCTACCCGGCCTTGTTTACCCGCATGTACCACTCGACGAGGCGGCGCACTTGCCGCTCTGTGTAACCCCTGGCTACCATGCGCTCAAGAAAATCGGCGTGCTTCCTCTCGGTTTCCGAATCCTTCTTGGAACCAAAGCTGATGACCGGCAACAAATCCTCGACCTGTGAGAACATGCGTCGCTCGATGACCTCGCGCAACTTCTCATACGAGGTCCAAGACGGATTGTTCCCGGCGTTGTTGGCGCGTGCCCGAAGCGCGAATTTGACGACCTCGTTGCGGAAATCTTTCGGGTTCGCAATGCCTGCCGGTTTCTCGATCTTGGAGAGCTCCTGATTTAGCAGCTCGCGGTTCATCAGCTGCCCGGTGTCGGGATCCTTATAGTCGGAATCCTCGATCCAAGCATCGGCATAGGCGACATAGCGGTCAAACAGGTTCTGGCCGTAATCGGAATACGATTCGAGGTAAGCCTTCTGAATCTCATGCCCGATGAACTCGGCGTAGCGCGGTGCCAGTTCAGCCTTTATGAAGTTGAGATACTTCTTCTCCGCATCATCGGGGAACTGCTCGCGCCAAATCGCCTGTTCGAGCACGTACATTAGATGGACCGGATCGGCCGCAACTTCCTGTGTATCGAAATTGAAGGTGCTCGACAGAACCTTGAACGCAAAGCGGGTCGAGATGCCGTCCATTCCTTCGTCGACTCCCGCTGCATCGCGGTATTCCTGGACAGATTTAGCCCGCGGATCGGTGTCCTTCAGGCTTTCGCCATCGTAAACGCGCATCTTAGAATACAAATTCGAATTTTCGTGGGGCTTTACTCGAGAAAGCGTGCTAAAACGCGCAAGAATATCGAGAGTTGACGGCGCGCATGCTGCGCTTGCCAATTCACTGTTAGCTAGCAGCTTTTCATATATCTTGCGCTCTTCGGTCGAGCGTAAACAGTAGGGCACCTTAATTACTGAGATTCGGTCGATAAAAGCCTCGTTGTTCCGATTGTTTTTAAAGGACTGCCATTCAGCCTCGTTCGAATGGGCAAGAACGATACCCTGGTAAGGGATGCCGCCGATATTCTCGGAGCCGACATAGTTGCCTTCCTGCGTCGAGGTCAGCAACGGATGCAGCATCTTGATCGGCGCCTTGAACATCTCGACGAATTCCATGAGCCCCTGCGTCGTACGGTTCAGACCGCCGGAGTAGGAATAGGCATCGGGATCATTCTGGCTGAAGAACTCAAGCTTGCGGATGTCGACCTTGCCGACAAGGCTCGACACATCTTGGTTGTTCTCGTCGCCCGGCTCGGTTTTGGCAATGCAGATCTGCTTCAGACGCGAGGGCTGCAGACGGACAACCGTGAATTTGGTGATATCACCGCCAAACTCCTCGAGCCGCTTAACAGCCCAAGGCGAGATCGTGCCGGTCAACCGACGCGTCGGGATTCCGTAAACCTTCTCGAGTTCGGAGCCGAGCGTCACCGGATCGAATAGGCCTAGCGGGCTCTCGAAGACGGGGCTGATCTCGTTGCCCGCCTTTAGCACGTAAACTGGTTCCTTCTCCATCAGCTGCTTCAGGCGCTCGGCAAGGGAGGATTTGCCGCCGCCAACTGGCCCCAGCAGATAGATGATCTGCTTGCGCTCCTCGAGCCCCTGCGCAGCGTGCCGGAAGAAACCGACGATTCGCTCGATCGTCTCCTCCATGCCGTAGAAGTCGGAGAACTCGGGATAGACCTTGATTGTGCGGTTCATGAAAATACGGCCAAGCCGCGGCTCTTGGCTCGTATCGACCATTACCGGCTCGCCGATCGCGCGTAGCATCCGTTCAGCTGCACCGGCGTAGTAAGATGGATCGTCGGAGCATTTGCCGAGGTAATCCTCGAGCGATAGTTCCACCTCTCTCCGGTTCTCGTACAACCGTGAATAGAGTCCGAAGATCCCGTCGTCAAATTTCATCTCTCACCTCAACCGCTGCCCGCTCTCAACTCGCGTTACCCTAAGATAGAACAGCGAGCTCTGGCAGACGTTTCATCGACTCTTTTGTAATCAGTTGTAAATCCTGGTACATTCTTGTTACGCACGCAAGCTCTAGAGCAACCTACGATTTCCGGGCTTAATGCCAGCCCCTGCCAGGCTAGTGACATCTTCTCGGACCAGCAGGCAACAAACCTCGGCGCTCTCCATCAGTGACTTCGTAACAACACTTTGTGGCGAGACTGCGGATATCGGTAGCCCAGTGCTCTGCCGTAATCGCTGCAGGTGGGCCATGCCCACGTATCTTCCCTCGCGATAATCAACAAGATATTGTGTCGCTAGCCTCATTCCGCCCAGCATATATTAGATTTGGGCAAATCCCAATGAAAATGTAAGTTAACGCAGCTGATCTCGCGCGGGGACGGGCTCCTGATTGGCGTCAGCCGCGCTTGGTAGAGCAGCACCGCGGCGTTCTGCCGCAGCGCGGCAGCATCGGCCGGGTTTTGGGGGGCCAGGTCACTTTGGTGCTCGCAGAGGCGGCCGCGTTCCACACGTGTATCCACCGCTCTCGACGTGTGGAGGCATCGCGTTTTTGCGCGGCGGACTGTCCGTGGACTCATCACAGCTAACATCACAAATAGCCCAGCATGCGCGCTCACTCTGGCAGAGACTTGGGTGCAAATCGGTCCGCGCCTATAGCCGCGGGCAATGCGCGTGCAGCATACCGGCAATCGAAACCGGGAAGCTTGCTCGGTTGCATTGCTGGAGCTCAGCAATGAGACCGCTCGCGCTTATTCGCCGTCAT
>Ga0306925_10007915_pt1 | contig 10028 bp, 9 predicted proteins | sample flu12Cox44000176_FD_203755 | JGI IMG/M metagenome (GOLD analysis project Ga0306925, IMG submission 203755) | Lab enrichment of tropical soil microbial communities from Luquillo Experimental Forest, Puerto Rico - flux8day.12C.oxic.44.000.176 (v2)... | ecosystem: Environmental > Terrestrial > Soil... | reverse complement strand
AGCGGTTTACTCCCATGCGCTATTGACGTATTCGGGTAAGACGCGCCGTGCCAAGGACCCTCGCGCGGGTTCGCAGGGCGGGATCCGCTTATCGAGGTTGACCTGTGGCGACGCGACGGGGGTCAATCGCCGGAAATGACTCAAACCCGCCTCACCGCTGTCTGAATTGCTAACCGATGCCGTCCCGATCAGGCGAATCTTAACGGACGGCAGCGCAGTGGGTGTCCGACGGCTGCTGCCCGCCTGACTCGTTAATCCTCCGAGCGATCTAGAAGAAATGCGGGAACTGCCAAAAATCAACCGCAGCAACCGCGCATAAAGCACAGCTGCGCCCCCACTAGGCCGCAGCGGTAGCGCGGTTCGGTTCGGGTTAAAAACCCCGATCGGCGGCGCTGCCAGAACGGCGCCGCAGGCCAACGCGTTTCGCTCGAATAGCTAAGTACCAGATGCTTCCGGTATGCATGCTGAATTCCGTCCATGATTTGCTGATAGCGGGTCGGCGCGGTGGTGTCGCCAGAGAGAAAGGCGTCGGCGGCCTCGGCCGCGGCAAGACCTGTGAACAGCGCATGCAGCAGTCCCTGTGAGGACAGCGGGTCGAATGTCATGCTGGCGTCGCCCGCGGCAATCCAGCCCTCGCCAATGCAAGGGTTCAATGCCGAGCTGTGCGCAGCGGTGAAGCCGGCTTGGTCCGGAGCAAATGTGCATTCGGCCAGGATCGAGCCGATCTCGTCTGTCTCTGCTGCGTGCGCTGCAAGCCCGATACCATGATGTGCGACGCGCGCCGTAGGGAGATCGGCATCAGTCAAGAACGCCAGCATCCGCCGCCCTCCGGGCAACGGCGCTGTGTACCACCACCCATCCGCAGTGGCCGCGACCGCAGTAAGGCCGGCCCCACGACCGGTCGAGCGCGCCCGACCATACACCCAGCCGCATACCAATCGGTCGGTCGCTCTTCGCGCGGCACCGAGGCGGCGAGCGAGCGGCGCTGCACGTCCGCCGGCATCGATGGCAAACGCGGCCGACAGATCCATCCTACCGTGGTCTGTCGCGAACTGCAGATGCCAGGATTCATTGCCACGCCGAATTGCCTCGAGACGGGCTGGTGCGAGCAACATCGCGCCCCGTGCGATGGCTACAAAACGCAACCAGCTGTCAAAGCGGGCTCGATCGAGGTGCCAGCCATGCCCGTCGGGATCGCGCAAGAAGTCGGTCACCTCCGGGATGCTCGAGCCCCAGACCGCGCAGCTGCCGTAGCATGGCGTATGGTCCTCCGCGAGAAATCCGTCGAGCAAGCCCATATCCGCCAGCAACCGGCGCGCTGCAGGTGGCAAAGCCTCCCCGATCCGCGGCAGCGCACTCACTCGACGCTCGATCATCACCACACGCCGGGTCGGTGCCAAATTCAGCGCCGCCGCCGACCCGGCAGGGCCGGTGCCGAGGATCAGGATATCGGCGTGGATCGGCCGGCTCAGCGCCTGAGCCCGTGCGGGAAGCGACGCATTTTGTCGATGCCGGAGAGATCGAGCTCTTCGGCGGCGCGCGGACCCACCGCGGCGGCGACCGCGCCCGCCGCGGGGTGCAGGTCTTCCACCTCGATGACGGAGGGAAATGGCCCACTCGTCGGCCCCGCTCGCGCCTCCACCACTCCCATATGGTCGAAATGAGCGATCATGTTGTTGATCTCGTCGGTGTAGCTGCGGCTGCCCAGTGGGCGCAGCCACGACGCGCGGCGCGCAAAGGCGGCGAGGCGTTCGGCCAGCGATAGCTGCTCATTCATCACGATGTCATAATCTTCGCGGGTCAACACCTGGTTGGGCACGCGCGCCGGCCAGAAAGTCGGCACATAAGGATCATAAGACGGCAGATATCCGGACCGGCAGCTCGCCGTGTCAGTCTGCCAAGGCACCGCCATCCAGCGAGTAATCCCGCCCGGCAGCTGGCCGCCGAGCAGCGGCCCGTTGGGCAGATTTATGATTTCGGCGCCGATCGTCGGCCCATATTCGGGTTCGATCCAGCCGGGCGCGGCATGGCCGATACGGATCGGCGCCATATAGAGGCCGGCGGTGCGCATTGGCCAGGTCATCTCGCAGCCTGGATGAAACGCGTCGGCGAGACAGAATTCCAGCGAGGCGCGGTCGAGCATATCCGGCTGCTCAGCGACCGGCAAATCCTCGATGTGCCGAGGCGGGGTGTGGCCGGGAACATAGTCGGCGTCGAAATCGCCGGCCGACCATTGCTGCAGCATCGCGAGCTGGGTGTCGGTCAGCGCCACATTCTGCCGTGGCGTCTCGGCCGGGGGAATGTTCACGGCGTCCCCGTAGAGCCACGGCCACGGCACCGGCGACCAGGAATCGCGGTCGAAGATGCGGAACTGGTTAGCGATCACATGACGCATCTCGGCCGTATCAGCGCTGTTGCGCGACAGCTTCTCCAGCCAACCCGGTTTTGCGAAGTCGCTGGGTGCCCTCCAGCCGAACCCGGCGGCAAAGCCGGCATTCACCCATTGCAGCCGCGACAGACGCTCGAAGATCGGCCGGATGTCGTGGTCAAAGGACGGCCGCGGCGGCTTTGGCAATGTCCCGGCGGTGATCGCCACGTCCCGGATTAGATCCCACATTGTGCGCACCGATTTCTGCAATGGCGCGTAGTTCGGCGGGGCAACGACAATCCAAGCTGGGTCGACCTGCAGCTTTCGGCCCGCGTATGTGACCTCGGCCGTCACCGGGCCGTCCGAGGTGTCGTCATGCCAGCCTTCGTTATTGGCGAAAGTAACAGCCCGGGCACCATTGTAAGAGGCCGATTTGCCGCGGCCGCCAAACACGATCAGTCGGCCCCGGGGATCGGTCCGGATTTCCCCAAGATAGACCGGCGTGCCGAGAAACGTGCCGGTATCAAAGCGGTAGGCTGAGCCGCCTCCGGCATCTCGCCCGCTGATGTGCCGTGGTCCGGGATCGATGACCAGTCGGTTTCTGTCGGAGATCGTAAGGTTGCGCAGCCAGGACGGCGGCGCTGACCCCGCCTCCGGGATGTCTAGCGCGATCTGAAATTGGTACCAGGCCGATTTCTTGTTGGCAAGATGTCCAGTCCAGCGGATCTCGGCATTGTCGGCCGTCAGTTCGGCGACTGCGCGGCCTGTTGCGTTCAGTCCATAGAGGTGAAATCGCACAGACTGGCGTTTTAATGCGCCGGTCGGATCACGATAAAAACCGGGAGGCTCAGGCAGCGGATCGGTCACCTCGGGGGCCAGAAAATACTCGCTCTCACTATTGCCGAGCCGCGCTATACCGATCGCCGGGTAAATCGCCGCCCGCACGATCTTCGCGTCTCCGGCTCCGCCCGGCCCCACGGCTCGCTCACTCATAGCGTCCTCCCCTCACTGGAGTTATTGCCCGGCCATCCTTCGGCAGCGCGGCCGGATCGCCGCCAGGCGCCCACAGCACGTTGAGCTGGCCGACGTCGGCAAAGCCGTAGCCGGCAGATAGTGAAACCCGTCGCGGTCTTGATCGGCCCGGCCTGTTCGGCGATCAGTCGGATGTCGACGTCGATCTGCGACTGACTCATACAGTGCAGCATCTTATGGGTACTGGTGACGTCCAGCAGATCGACGCCGTCGTAAACCGGCGTGCCGATGATCATCCGCCAAAACCTTTCCACCACCGCGATGCAATCAGGCCGCCTGACGGCGGCGCCAGAAAGGCCGCTCCGGCCAGCGCGCTTCGGCGACATAGAAATCGCGCAGCGCGGCGCGATACGCGTGCGCCTCGCGGTAGATCAGTGTCCGGTATTTTCGCACGCCGTCCTCCGCCCCGCGCCGCAGCCAGTCGGCGACTGCATAGGATGCGAAGATCCCGGTCCGCAACGCATTGACGATCCCCTGGCCGCAGACCGGGTCGAGGGCGAGCGCGGCATCGCCGACCGGCAAGACTGGCTCACCCGAGTTGACGGCCGGCCGGCGCCAGCCCGCCGCAAAAAAACGCGGCGCTTTGAGACACTCGACGGGGTCGAGCAGCGCGCGGAGATGCCGCGTTTCGCGCAGGCAGCGGCTAAAGCCATCGGCCGCGCCGAGCTCCAGCTGCCGCACCTGGTCGGCATCGGTCATGCAGGCGACGATCCGCCGGCCGTGCGGCAGCAAGGCGGTGTACCACCAGCCGTCCGGGAAGGTTTCGAGGAAGAGCTCAGGGTTCTCCGCATGCCGATCCGCGACATGGGTAACGCCGGCGACAAGCCGGTCTTCGACCCGGCTCCGGCCGCCTGCCAGCGTGGTCAGCACTGCGGTGCGGCCAGTGGCGTCGATGGCGTAGCGCGCCGAGTAGCCGGCTGCCTGCTTGAGCAGCACGCGCAGGCGGCGTTCGCCGCTCACGAGGCCGACGACTTTGTCCGGCGTAAAATGCGTCACCAACGAGCGAGCGCGGTCGAGCAGAGCCTGGTCGAACGCTGTCCGATCGAGCTGCCATCCGCTGCCGCCGCCGCGCAGTAGATATTCATTGGCGACAACTTCCCGCTGCCCCCAGGTACTGCGGCTGCGGTAGGCGGGCAGGTGCCCGTCGGCGACAAAGCGATCCCACAGGCCGAGATGGCGCAGCACCGGGGTGACCGACGGGGGCACGGTGTCGCCGATCTTATCGGCTCGCGTACCCGGGTCGATCAGGCAGACGCGCAGATTGGGCGCGAAATCGGCCAGCGATATGGCCGCCGCGCAGCCGGCCGGGCCGGCACCAGCGATGATGATGTCAAAGTCGCTCACCCGGCCAAAGGTGATGGTTCAGTCATTGCGAACCGCATAGAACGAGGCGACGACGCCGGCCGGGGCGATCGTGCCGGGGCCGCCGCCGGAATGCGGTATCGTCCGGATCACCGACCCGATCGTCCTGGCCGCTGCTCGACGCCGTTTGGCCAAGCCGGGATCACATAGCCGACATAATCGTAGATCTACTCTTCGCCGCCGACCACGCCGCGGCCCTGAAAGCGGATCGCCCACGGGCTGCCGTAGCCGATCGACCCGTTTAGCGTCAGCGACCAGCCGGTGCCGTGCATACGGCCGGCGAAAACGCCCATCGGTGCGTCCTCGACTGCGATCCTACCGCGACCGAATTCGAGTTGGTCGGAGGCAGTCGACAGGTCGGGATCATTGAGCAGGCTGCGGTAGCTCCACAGACCGACCAGGCTCCCGATATTCGGATGCTGTGCCACCGCGTCACCTCATGTCGCCGCCGCCTCGGCATCGGCAAAATCGATCCCGTCCGCGGTCTTCTTCAGAAAGCGAAGCTTCGCCCACGCCGTCACCATCTGCAGGTCGCCGGCATTGTTTTGCGCCGTTGGCGACCACTGCGCGCCGTTGACGAAGACCGGTCGATGGGCCGGCCACCAATAGGCGAGCTGTAGCTGAGTCGCCGCCGGATCGCCGGTCGTGCCGAGTTCGAGGTTGTTCCAGGTCGAATAGGTGACGTCGATCTCCTGATTGGTGCATTCGTTGAAGTCCGATTGCCACGGGACCGCGCTATATTTCGTCAGGTCGCCGGGCTCCAGTCCCTGCGCGAGACTCGCCGCAGTCGCTGGCGGCCCGCCGGGCAGTTGCGGCGGCTGGCTGAGGGCGCCGAAACTCGGCGGCGGGCTGGCGTGGATGCGGTAGGGAGCGACGTAGATCGCCGGGTTGCGCATGATCCACGACGCTTCTCCGCCGGGACAGAACGCTCCGCCGAGGCCGCTCGCCAGCGCGCCGCGGTCGAGCGCCGAACCCGGCCCCTTCAGCATCGGTTCCGGCTGGATGCCCTCGCTCTTCTCGTTGATGAACAGGCCGGCTGCCCATTGCCCGAGCAGAAACAGCATCGTCTCGGTGAGATACAGGAACTTGGCCGGCGCAGTGTTCGACAATGGGTTGTCGCCGCACAACAGCGGCATCAGAAACAGTTTTGCCCCGTCGGGCCCCAGCGCCGACGCCAGCAGCTTGTTTTCCTGCCCCGGCTTGCGCAGCACCTCGAGCAGGAACTGCCGCTTGGCGCGCCGCCGCTCGCGCTCGGCCGGGTTCTCGCCCACGTGCGGCGGAATCGACAGCTCGGTTTCGTCGAAATTGCCGCCGGTGCCGGGATCGTGCGGGTTGCCGCCGAAGAACGCGTCGCGGTCCATCAGCAGCGCGTAGTCATTGGGGCGGCTGAGGATCGGCCAGATGTCACGGTAGAAATAGGGGCGGTAGGTGCGGTTCCACTGCGCGAAGCGGCGCCAGTGCGACAGATCGGCGTCGGCCGGCGGCGCCGCGCCGTCAAACGGCGGGTCGCCGTAGAGATAGGGCACCGCGGCAAATTGCCGGACCGCGACATCGAAGACGAGATCGTCCATCGTGACGATGTCAATGACCTCCGGCACGTAGCGCGGGTAGCCGACAATCACCCAAGCCGCATCGGCGACCGGAACGGTTTGCGGCAGACTGCCCGCCGGTGCCGGATGGCCGTTGATCGCGATCAGCGTGCCGAGCAGGCTGGCGCTCACCGGACCGTCCGAGACATCGTCGAACCAGCCGTCATTGTTGGCGTAGGTCTCGATCTTCGGATTGCCGAAGCCGGTCTGCATGCTGCCCGAATTGCCGAAGCCGCCGAGCACGAGCAGGCGGTTGCGGTTGTCCTGCTGGGTGCAGATCAGATCGCCCAACGAGGCGATCGAATTCGGCAGCAGCGGCGGTGGGAACGACGCCGGCGGTCCGGGGTCGTCGAACGCGGCGCGGCGCTGCTTTGCGGTATTGAAGGCGACGCTACGCGGACCAGGATCGATGATCAGGCTCTGACGGTCGTCGGTGTTGGTGATGCTGGCATTGCGCAGCTTGTGGTCGGCGCCGTAGCCGTGCTCGCCGGCGGTCTCCTTGAACTCGTACCAGCTGGCCTTTTTGTTCGCCAGGTAGACCGTCCAGCGGACATCGTCGATCCGGACCGTCAGCAATTGGCCCGAGCGCTGATTGACGATGTCGAAAGTGTCGCCAATTGCGACTTCCCGCCCGTCAGGCGACTTATCGTCGTAGGCGAAGACCCTGAACCGCGCCGCCTGACGCCGGATGCGGCCCTTGGCGTCGATGAAGCTGCCGATCGGCTGCTCGATGCCATCCTTGACGGTGGGGTTACCGTCCTGATCACACTCGATCGGAAAGCCGCCGGGGGTTTCCGCCGCGACGCAGAACGAGTCCGGGCTGTTGCCGAGCCGGGCGATGCCGATCCCGGGATGAATGGCAAATCGAGCGGGCATGGCCTGTCCTCAGCGAGCCTCAGTCGAAGAAAACCAGCGATACGGCATCCATCCGCAACGCATCGGTCGCCGGCGTGCCGTCATGATTGAGCACCAGCAGATTGACCTGCAAGTCGGTCTCGCTGTCGGCGAGGGCCTTGACCGTTCGCGTTGCGTCGAGCCGGAAGCTAGACGGCGTCTTGTGCGGCCGCGGCCGCAGGTCGAACCGGCCGGTCCGTGGCGCCGGTACGTCGCAATGCCCCGGCCCTCCGACGCATTCGCCTGTGAAAGTGCTGACCTGGCCGACATAATGCGGGTTGCCGCGGGTCGGGGTGTGGATCGTTGCATCCACCTGGTTCAGGAAGACGCGGATGTGGAAGCCCGGACGAGTAACGTACTGCACCGCGTGCAGGCGCACCTGCGCCGCCCGATGCCGTGTCTTGACGGTCGGATGTACCGGCGCGGCGGCGGACAGGAAGCGATGGATCGGCGTGTGATTGTCCGTCGGGAACAAGTGCGCCGCCATCACGTACTCGTAGCCAAGCCGCTGAATGCTCGCGACGTCCGAGACGTCAAAGTTCCACGGCGGGAGGCTGGCCGACGGGTTGTCCGGGCTGCCGTTCGGGAAGCCGCGCTGCCACTCCGCCCACAGCCGGTCGACATTACTGTGATGCGACCAGAAGATCGGGTCCTGGGCGGTGCGTCCCGGATCGACCATGTCGCCCGTGGAGAATTCGTTGTTCGGCCCGACCGGATAAGGGCTCGCCCCACCCGAGTAGTTGTGGATCAGGTTGTGGATCGTCTCCAACGCGCCGAAGTACTGGTCGGCCATCGGGCCGCTGCCGAACGAAAAGAAATTGCTGATGCCGAGGATGCGAGTGATGTCGTCCGGAGTCGGGTATGCCTCGAAGATCAGGTTGCGGTTGCCGCCCGGCCAGCGGCGCCAGTGCCATAAGGAGTTGATTTCGGACAGGACCGCGATGATTGCCGCATCGCTCTTCGGGTCGGCGCCGAAGGTGATCTTGGCGGCCCCGAATAGGCGCGCGCGCCCGAGGAGTATTCCTTTCCGAGGATAGTTTTGAGCGAGGCGAGGATCTCCCCCGAGACGCTGCCGCTGTCAGTCAGCGTCCTCAGCCCGTCCTCGTCGATCCAGCACCGAAATGCCTTGGGCACACAGCCGTTATCGTTGGCGACGTCTGAGCCCATGTCGTCGATCGAGATCTGCACGTTGACTGCATCGCCCGCCCAATCCCAATACGGCAGGGTGACTGTCGAATCGATGTCCTGCAGTTGCTTCTCAAAACCGTACAGATAGGCCCGGTGCCAAGTGAGAAATTCCTCCCAGCCGTGCTGACACTGGTTGGCGTGAATGCGCGCCCAGTAGGCGAAGCTGCGATCGTCCTGCGGATACTGATCGAGCGACTTCATCTGCCGGATCGCCGCGCGCAGGCGCCGCAGTTCTTCCGGGCCCAGGAATTCGACGTTCTTGCGGGCTTTGAGCGTGCCGGTGTCGTGCGCGAGCTGGTTGATCGGTTGTGGCAGCAGCGGGTGCGGCATCGCGCCAGAGGCGAGCGCCTGGCGCTGGGTCGCGGTGGGCGCGCTGCCCGCCGTCGCCCGCTCCTCCTCGGCGGACGGGCAACCGGCAGCGATCCAGCCGGCGATCAGCAGGATGTCCGGCTCGGCGACCCGCCGTCCGCCCCACGGCAGCGGCGGAAACTGTGTCCCGTCGAACGGGAATTTGCCGCGAAGACCGAGGATCAGGCCGGCGCTTTCACTACTCGCACGGGGCGCGCCGACGGACGCCGGTGAAATGTGATAAGAGGATTCCACGGCCACGGGATCACCCGGAGGCATGCCGTCGGCTGGCCGCATCATCGCGGTGCCGTAAAGTTCGAACTGCCGCAACGCCGGCAGCGGCAGGTTCCAGAACTTGCCGTAACCGCCGTAATCGGCCAGCGCCGTGCCAGCCGCCGCCTCCATGATCTGACGGAACCGTTCGTGACACGAGGTCGGCGGGCTGTCCGCCCCGGCGTTTGTGGTAGCCATCGCTTCCCCTGGCTTGCCTGTGCGTCGAAGTCGGCGCGTCTAGTGGTGCGGATGGCTCATCTCGCGCGCCGCAGCGGCAGGGCCTCCGGTTCGACGACTCCGACGACCTTCAACATGCCGAAATCCTCATGGTCCAAGATGTAGCAGTGCAGCACGAATTGGCCGATCTAATCGGTATAGCGCGTCCACACATTTACCTGCTGCGAGATCAGATTGTTGTCAGGTCCCACCCCAGGCGGCACCAGCAGCGTATCCTCCAAGACCAATTCATCGGCGCCCGACGGATTTTTCCGCACCACTTGGAACGGGTTGACGTGGATCTCGGCGAGCCACATCGCGTCGAGCCTCCAGCGCTCGGCGGCATCGATCTCCTCGAACGAAGCGGCGAACGCCTCCTCGTCGCTCACCCCGACGGTTCGTTGAAACTCGTGGAACATTCCGAACTCGAACGCCATCCGCTTCTCCTTCTCGCCTTACGCGGCTCGCCAACGACGCGAACGCTACATTAGAGCGTGCCTCGACCCCTGTAAAAGCCGGAAAACAGCGTGAATTTTTCAATTCCGCTACAAAAATTGTCCGAGTCATCATCGATAACACCGTCTAAATCAAATACTTAGGTTTAACCTCCCGCGCGCGCGAACAGGGGTCCCGAACGCGTCCCGCAGGGGGCGGAATCGGCCTATCAGGGGGCGAACAGGGTGGGCTCGGTTTGCGATAGTCATATTCAATTATTGATAATTTGCGATAACGATGATATATGGGCGGTCTTTTCCCAG